>Ga0194063_10000327_pt1 | contig 35351 bp, 37 predicted proteins | sample SepL3720m_MetaG_FD_155459 | JGI IMG/M metagenome (GOLD analysis project Ga0194063, IMG submission 155459) | Anoxic zone freshwater microbial communities from boreal shield lake in IISD Experimental Lakes Area, Ontario, Canada - Sep2016-L373-20m | ecosystem: Environmental > Aquatic > Freshwater...
CTGCAGGCTGGCGTCGGCGGCCAGCAGCTGCAGCAGGCGATCGCGCACGATCTGCACCTGGCGCAACGGCCCGGGGCAGGGGTGGAATTCCAGGGAGCAGTCGCCGGCGGCGCGGCGCAGGCTCGGCACCACGGCGGGGTCGAACAGCTGGGCCTGGAGCTGGTGCAGCAGGGGTGGCGGCGCTGCCGGTGAGGCTGAGCCTGCGGCTGGTGTCTGCTCCACCACGCTGGCTGGAGCGACAAATAGATCTCCGGCCTCCCAGCGGCCCAGCTGGGCCTCGCCGGTGCCCTCGAGCAGCTGTTGAAACTCCCCCCCCAGGCGACCGAAGCGGGCCTCCAGCCCCGGGGCCTGCAGCATCCAGTCCATGCCGAAGGGTTCGGCCAGGGCGAGGCTGTCGCTCAGTTGGCGGCGCCGATCGGCGCAGCGCTGCCAGAGGTCGGGGCAGGGGGTGAGCAGGTAGAGCTCCACCGGGATCAGGCCGCTGAGGGCCTGCAGCAGGCGCACCTGAACCGGCGCCATGCTGCTGAGGCCGAACAGCCGCAGCCGCTGGTCGGCCAGCTGGGGCAGCCGCTGCCGCTGCCCCAGCCGCGTGATCGCCGCCTCCACCCGGACGCCGAAGGGATCACAGCCCAGGCGCTCGGCCAGGGCCTGGTACAGCACCGCCTGCCACTGTTGGGAGGGAGGCAGCGGCAGGCCGCTGTCATCGAGGGCTTTCCCTTGGGCCCAGGCCCGCACCATGGCGGGGCGGTAGAGGCCGTAATCGTCGAAGGCATCGGCGATGGCGCGGCCCAGCTGCCAGGCGTCCCGCTCCAGCCGCTCCTGAGCGGCAAAGCGGTCCAGCCAGGGCCGCAACGGGGCGCCGCTGGGTCCGGCCGCCACCGCAGGCAGCTCCTCCAGCAGCGGCCAGACCAGCACGTTCGCCCGCCAGGGATCGATGAGCGGCGGCGCTGGCGAGCCGCCCCCAGATTCGCCGGCGCCCTTGGCGGCTTGCTCTGTGCCCTTGTCGTTGTGGGCCTCGTGGTCTGTGCCTCTGACGCCGCCTCGGTCTGCAACCAGGTCGCCTGCGGCGCCCGGGCTCTGCTGAAGCACCACCTCCACCAGCTCACGCAGCCGCGCCCCTGGAAAGGGGTAGCGCAGGTTGGCGGCAATGCCGCCCAGGTGGCTGGCCAGTTGCTCGCCGAGCCAGCGGCTGGTGGGCCAGGTGTTGACCACCACCTGGACGGTTTCCAGCGGGTCGGGGGGGTTGAGGCTGAGCTGGGCGGCCAGGATCTGGGCCAGCAGCTCGGCCCGGTTGCTGCGGAAGACGGTCAGCACGGCATGGCCGTTCAGCGTGGAGTGGGGATCAGCGCAAAAAGAAAATCAGGGCAGGGGCGGCTGGGACAGGCGTGTTTCGGGCAGAAGCAGCTCCGACAACCGGATCTCCGATCGGCCTGTCTCCCTTCAGGCCAGGCTCTGACAGGCGGTGCCCGCCCAGGGCGTGTGGAGGGCAGGGTGCAACTGGCGGCCGCTGGTTCCGCCGTCCACCTGGACAGTGGCGCCGGTTTCCGGGCAATAGGCGGTGAGCTGGCCGCCGTAGCAGGCGCCGGTGTCGATCAGCACGATCTGGCGGTCCAGGCCCACATGGCGCACGGCTGGACCGGGGGTGTGGCCGACGATGACGTCGCCGAAGCGGCCGTCGTAGGTCTGCCAGAAGGCCATGCGCACCGTCGGGTCGGGCCTCCAGCTGAGCGGGTCAAAGCCGGCATGGGTGGCGACCCAGCCCCGGCCCCAGTAGGCCATCGGCAGGTGCTCCAGCCGGTCCAGCCAGAGGCGACAGCCCAGGTCGCCCAGCTGGCGGTAGGTGTCGCAGCCCGCCAGCGACTGCTGCGCCCGCCAGTCACCGGCACGCAACTGCTCCACCAGGGTGCGCTCGTGGTTCCCCATCAGCCAGACGGCCCGGCCACTCTCGACCAGTTGCCAGGCCAGAGCCATGGCCGCTTCAATGCGGGGGCCGCGGTTGATCACATCGCCGCAGAACACGAGGCGATCGTGACGGGGAAGCCTCTCGATCAGGGCTTCAAGAGCATCAGCGCAGCCATGGACATCCCCGATGACCCAGTGCGATACCGGGTGCTCCGCAGATTGTTGGGGGGGCGTCATCAAACGGATGCGTTAGATCCAGTCTTGCCCGCCGTGGGGTGATCTGTCAGCCCCCCGGTCAGCGGGGCCCGATCAGAGACGCTGATCGTTGACGTGGATCCTGGGCGCCTCCCGGTGCTGCGGCCCTGGCCAGGGCGGAGATCCCGGCTGGGTTGATCCATCGATCGGGATTCATTCCTGGCGATCCGGCTCAAGGCGATCCGTGCAACCGGGGGCCTGGCACTGGACGATTCCACCGTGGGCGGGGAGCTGACCAACGACGGTCAGCGCTGATACGGTGCCGACACCCGCAGATGGGGTGATGGAGGGAGTCGATCCGAAAACCCTGCCGGTGATGCAGCGGGTCAACCTGCTGCTCAAGGCCCTCAACGGTGCCAAGCGCACCAATGAGGCTCTGGCTCGCTGTGCTGATGGCGAGGCGATGCTGGATGTGCTGCAGGAGGCGTCCGCCAAGCTGGGTCTGGGCCTGAGCCGCGCCGATCTGCAGAACACCCCGCCGATCCGCGACTGGATCTGGTGGAAGAACAAGGAGGCCCTGCTGACGATCGGCGATAACAAGCCCCGCTATCAGCAGGACGCCAGGCAGGCCCCCCGGGGGCTCGAAGCCGGTGCGGCCAACACCTCGACGGGCGATTCAGGCGCCGCCGAACCAGCCCGCAAGCGCTTTCTGGGCCTGTTCTGAGCGGCTGGATCCAGTCCGGGGCGTCCGGCCGCTGGATCCCAGACCACCAAGTGCAGACGACCAAATGCAGGCCGCCGCTGTCAGTTCAGTGCTCCTGCCGGCCTGGGCTGGATCCCATGGGGCCTCACTCCAGGCTGGCCTGGGCGGAGGGGATGGCGGCGGAGGGGGATTCGAAGCTGCCGCGGGCGACGAACTCCAGGCGCAGCTTCAGAAAGGTGACGAACTTTTCATCACTGGAGACCACGGCCGCTGCTGGTCGTGGCACCTGCCGGGCCAGGTCATGGAGTTCGGGGGCCTCGAGGAAGGCCGGCCGGCGCACCAGCCAGAAATCGATCGGCCGCTGCTGTTCGCCGTAGTTGCGAACGCGCTCGCGCAGCACCTCCTCCAGCGGTTCCTCCTCGCAGAGAAACGCCTCACTGGCCGCAATGAAGTGGTACGTGCTCATGGGCGCTGGCCGAACAGGGGGTCGCGGCGGGGATTCTGAACCAGCGCCTTCATCTGCCGCACGGCCACTTCCAGGCCCACCGCCAGGGCCCGGGCCACGATCGTGTGGCCGATGTTCAGTTCCTCCATGCCCTCGATCGCGGCGATCGCCTCGACGTTCTGATAGGTGAGGCCATGGCCGGCATTCACCCGCAGGCCGAGGGAGCGGGCGATGGCGCTGCCCTCGATCAGCCGCGCCAGCTCCTGTGGTTGCAGCGACCAACTCGCTTCGGCGTAGCGGCCGGTATGCAGTTCCACCCAGCGGCTGCCGGTGGCGCAGCAGGCATCCAGCTGACTGGGATCGGCATCGACGAACAGGCTGACGCCGATGCCCGCCGCCTGCAATCGGCCGACCAGCTCCGCCAGGACACCCGTCTGGGAGGCCACGTCGAGGCCCCCCTCGGTGGTCACCTCCTGGCGCTTTTCCGGCACCAAGGTGACCATGTCCGGCCGCAGCCGCAGGGCGATCGCCTCCATCTCAGCGGTGGCGGCCATCTCGAGATTGAGCCGGGAGCGCACGGTGGCGCGCAGCAGCTCCACGTCCCGGTCCTGGATGTGACGCCGGTCTTCGCGCAGGTGCACGGTGATGCCGTCGGCGCCGCCCAGTTCCGCCAGCAGGGCATAGCTGACCGGATCCGGTTCCACGCTTCGCCGCGCCTGACGCACGTTGGCGATGTGATCGATGTTGACGCCGAGACTGGCCATGGACGCGGCCGCGGCAGGTTGCGCGGCAACAGAAGGTCTGAGGCAACCGTATCGGCCGAAGGTGCAACTGCCCGTTCCAGCTGGGGTCAGGTCGGTTGCAGCCCCTAGGTTCTACGAGCAGATTCCGAGGATGCAGTCGTGTTGGCGGCACGCAGGAGCCAGACCACGCCGATCAGCGATCTCGCCCTTGCACGGGAGCGGGAGCTGGGCAGCGGCATCAGCCCCTGGCTGGCACCTCTGGCGACCCTCGTCACCCAGGATCTGGCTCTGCCCGGTTATTTCGACCGCGTGCGGGTGCTCGATCGACAGCATCTGCCCAGGGACGGCGCCGTGTTGCTGGCCCCCACCCATCGGGCCCGCTGGGATGCGTTGCTGCTGCCCCATGCCGCCGGTCGCCGCGCCACGGGCCGCGATTGCCGCTTCATGGTCACCATCGATGAGATGAAGGGCCTGCAGGGCTGGTTTCTGCATCGCCTCGGCTGCTTCCCCGTTGATCAGGGGCGGCCGACCTTGTCGAGCCTTCGCTACGCGATCGATCTGCTGGGCAAGGGGCAGCAGCTGGTGGTGTTTCCGGAAGGCAACATTCGCCGCAATGGCGATCCGATCCAACTGCAGCAGGGGCTGGCTCGCCTGGCCCAGATGGCGGCGACCCAGGGTGTGACCGTGCCGGTGGTGCCGGTGGGCATCGCTTACGGCCATGCCCGTCCGCGTCCGGGCGATGGCGCCGCTGTCTGCTTTGGCCCCCCCCTGTTGGCGCGTGGCCAGGGGCGGGATGCCGCCCGCCTTTTCACCCAGGACCTCAGCGAGGCGATGCAGTCGGCCGAGCAAGCGGCCCGCAGCGCCGTCGGTCGCCCCGACGATCGCCCGTAGAGTTCGGCCCTCCACTTCGGCGTCACTGTGACCAGGCCCGATTTCCGCAACGCCTCAGGCCCCAGGGCTTCTCATCGTTTTCATGGTCGGGCGCTGGGGCTGAGCCTCGGTCTGCTGGCTCTGATGTCGCCCTTCACGGTCCCCCCGGCCCTGGCCCAGAGTGAGGTCGCCGCACCGGCATCGGCCGCCGGCACAGCCTTTGATGTGGCGGCCGTGCGCCAGTTGCTGGCCCGCGGTGATGCCGCCGTTGCCGCCGGCAACCTGGCGGAGGCCCGTCGCCTTTACGACAACGCCCGCGTGGCCAGCCGAGCCCTCGCTGGCTTCTACCGCACGATCGCCGGAGCTTTCCGCGGTCTCGATGCCCGTATCCCTCGCGAGATGGACGACAAGGGTCGCCAGTCGATCGAGCTGCTGGCTGAGGCGAACATGCGTCTCGCCGCCCTGGTCCGCCGTCAGGGCCAGCCGGAGGTGGCCGTGCCCCTGCTGGTGGAGGTGTTGACCGCCACCACGCCGGCCTCAGCCCAGGGCCGTAAGGCCTATCAACAGCTGGTGGAGATCGGCTTCGTCACCACTCCGTATGCCGCCGGTGCGGCTGCCGGCAACTAGATTCCCGGTTTCCCCGCTGTTCCAGCTGCGTCATGGTTCAACCGGATCAGGTCAGGGATGCCATCCGTCGCGCCCTGCCCGATGCCGCCGTCGAGGTCGAGGATCTCACCGGCGGTGGGGACCATCTCCAGGTGAAGGTGGTGTCAGCCGCCTTCGCTGGCCTCACCAGGGTTCGCCAGCACCAGCTGGTCTACGGAGCCCTGAGCAGTGAACTGGCCACCGAGGCGATCCATGCCCTGGCCGTGCAGACCTCCACCCCCTGATTCCATCCATGGATCCGACCACCCAGCAACGCATCGAAACCCTGGTCAGCAGCAGCCCCGTGCTGGTGTTCATGAAGGGCACCAAATTGATGCCCCAGTGCGGCTTCTCCAACAACGTCGTGCAGATCCTGCATGCGCTGGGGGTGTCGTTTGAAACCTTCGACGTGCTCTCCGATCCGGAGGTCCGTCAGGGCATCAAGGAATTCTCCGACTGGCCGACGATCCCCCAGGTTTACGTGAAGGGGGAATTCCTCGGCGGCTCCGACATCCTGATCGAGATGTACAACAACGGTGAGCTGCGCGAAAAGCTGGAGATCGCCCTGGCCTCCTGAGCCAGGGGCTCGGCCCTACAGGCGTCCGCTTTCATGCAGGGTGCGCCGATCGCCATCGGCGCCGATGAAGGCGGAAGGATCCATGATCCAGCGATCGATCAGTTCCTCCAGGCGCCGCTGCGAGATCGGATCGAGCACGGCGGTGCGCCTCAGGGCATGCAGATAGCCATCGGCATAGAGCCTCAGCTCGCCGGGGCCATGGTGGCGATGGGCCAACTCCTGGCAGGCGTCGCAGAGCGACTGGAAGTGGCGAATGGCGTCGGGGTGTTGCAGGGATGTCATGGGCCTCCAGCCCGTTGGCCCATTCTGTCCCTTGGAGCTGCCGGTCGAGCGTTCTGGCCGCAGGCCGGGCTGGTCGGATGCCCGCCCCTTTCAACGCCACCGACCTGATCCCCTTGATCCCCGCCGGGTCAGCAATCCAAGGTGAAGTGGGTCAAAGGCAGCGGCTGATACGCGCTATGTGGCGAAAGCACCGTTAAGTTGGGTTGAATCGATGCTTGTGGCGCCGTGATGGGGGAAGTTGGCAATTTGACAAATCCCTCTGATACCAAGCCCTCATCCCTGACGTTGAGGCTTTCCGGATGGTGCAGCAGTCGGTGAGCGAACCCGCAGGTCATCCCAAGCGTGTGTTGGTGGTTGATCCCCACGCCACCCTGCGCACCGTGCTGGCTCAGCGGCTCCGCCAGGACGGCCATCTGGCGGCGGCGGTGGCCACGGCCCGGGAAGCCCTGGACATCTGCCATGACCAGTCCCCCGATCTGCTGGTGAGTGCCGAACTGCTGGAGGAGACCTCCGCCCTGCGCCTGGCCGGTCAACTTCACTGCGCGGTGATGGTGCTCACGGCCCGTTCCGGCTCGGAACCGGTGGTGGCTCTGCTCGATGCCGGTGCCGACGACGTGCTGCGCAAACCCTTCGGGCTGGAAGAGCTGGCGGCCCGTTGTCGCACCCTGCTGCGGCGCAGTGGCAGTGGCCTGCAGGAACGGGTCTGCGTCGGCCCCCTGGAGGTGCATCTGTTGCTGCGCCAGGTCACTCTGCGCGATCAGCCGGTGGAGCTCAGCCCCCGGGAGTTCGCCCTGCTCTGCGCCCTGTTGATGCCGCCGGGCGTTGTGCGCACACGCCAGGAATTGCTGCGCATGGCCTGGCCTCCCTTCAGTGGCGGCCCCCGTTCGGTCGACACCCAGGTGCTCACCCTGCGCCGCAAGCTGGAGCAGGCCGGTCTCGGCGATGGTGGTGGCATCGAGACGATGCGCCAGCAGGGCTATCGCTTCAGCCTCGACACCCTGCCTGACCAGGATGATGCTCCCGCCGTGACGGCGCCGAGTCTGCTGGCCAGCCAGTCGTCCGCCAGTCGCCTGAGCTGAGCTGCGCCGGCTGCGCTGCTCCGCTCAGTCGAGGGGGCCTCTTGGTCACAACTGACATCGGCAGCCATGGGGGAGGGCCGCAGCCGCTTGGTTCTCAACCTGGTTGAGCCCTCCTGAGTCCCTCAGCTGCCAGGGATCGGCCATAGCCAAGGGGCAGGAGGTGAGCTGTTGGTCCTCGTCCCGACTGGCCCAGGCGTGCGGACCCTGGATCCCGTTTCCAGGCCCGATTGCCCACCACATCATCACCGTCGGCACGCCTTCAGTCTGCTGGTTTCAGCCCGCCTGTCTCGGCCTGCTTGCCTTGATTGTCCAGAGACCAGCCGCAGCTGATGGTCTCAGGCTGTCGGCGCTGGCAGGGATCGCGCCGCCGGGGCGAGAGTCAACAGGTGGTGGCCCGTGGTCATCAGGCTCCCTTCGCCATTCACCTTCTCCAGTCCCCGCCATCGGCCCCGTGCCGCGCCCTGCCAGTACGCTCCGTCAAGGCCGGTTGGATTTCAGACGCCAATCATCAGGCCCATACGATCAGGGATGGCCACCAGGGCCGTGCCAGGGCTCCAGAGCCCGACCCAAGGAGCCTCTGTCCCTGGCCGTGCGCCATGGGAACGGTTTCACCCATGATCTTTCCCATCCAGCACCGACTGGGACTCCAGCACCTTCATGGATTCGATCCCGATGATGGACAGCCAAGGCGCTCCTCTGGATGCGATCGAGATCACGGGGATCCGGTGCTATGGCTACACCGGATACTTTCCGGAAGAACGGGTCCTCGGCCAGTGGTTCGAGCTGGACCTCACCATCTGGATGAATCTTGCGCTCACCGGCGCCGATGACCAGCTGGAGCACACCCTCAACTACGCCGATGTGGTCGAGCGGGTCACCACCTTGCTGGAGACCTCCCGCTTCAAAACCATTGAACGACTCAACTCGGTGATCATCGAGGCGGTGCTCGCCTTTGAACCGGTGCGGACGGTGCGTTCTCGTCTGGTGAAGGTGTCTCCGCCGATTGCTCGCTTCCAGGGCCGCATCGCCATCGCCATGACCCGATCCAGGAGCGCCTGCTCCTGACCCTTCGGCTTCGCCATGCTGTCAGCCCCGCCATCGCTCCAGCAGGCGGCCATCGCCCTCGGCAGCAACCTCGGCGATAGCCGCACCACCCTCGAGGGGGCACTGGATGCCCTGGACCAGGCCCCCGATGTCCGTCTGCTGGCGCGCTCCAGCTGGTATCGCAGCGCTCCGATCGGACCCGTGCAGCCCGACTATCTCAACGGCTGTGCCTTGCTGGAGGTGGGCCTGGCGCCGGAGGCCCTGCTTGATCTTCTGCTGGCGACTGAACAGCGCTTCGGGCGTGTCCGGGCCGAGCGCTGGGGCCCCCGCAGCCTCGATCTCGACCTCATCTTCTACGGCCAGCTCCTCCTTCGCAGCGAGCGCCTGCAGATTCCCCATCCGCGCATGGCGGAGCGGGGCTTTGTGTTGCTGCCGCTGGCGGAGATTGCCGCGGCGTGGATCGATCCGGTTTCCGGCCGTTCGGTGCGGCAGCTGGCTGCGGCGCTCCTCGATCGGGGTGATGTGCAGCGGCTGGAGGAGCCCTGGTGATGATGGGTGAGCCAGCACGGCGGCAGCGCAGATCCGGCGGGCTGGCGCCTGCCTGCGGGCGATACCGGCGCTCACCCCCTGACCGGATCGGCAAGATCGACGTGCTGATGCTGACCGGCACCCGGGCGGTCCACCGCAGTTTCAGCCCAAACCCTGGTTCGGGCTTCCCAGGAGGCCGAAGGGCCCGAGCGTGACCATCGCGAGTTCAGCGACCAGCAGCAGACCACTGAGCAGGGCCAGGAGCTGGTAGGTCCAAGGCGGCGTGATCCTGCCCACGGAGCCGGTGTCAATGCCGCTGGCAGCGCTGAAGCGGGTCAGGAAATCGTCGAATCCGGCGATCCGCTGGGGCAGCAAGTAGGAGCGGCCACCGCCGCCAGGCCCCTGGCTGCGCACATAGAACACTCTCCCTCCCTGGCTGGTCGCCACCGGTGTGAGGCCGCTGATCGCCTCCCAGCTCAGGCTCCAGCCGCGCCGTAACCACCAGGAGCACCAGGGGGGATGGCCCACCCGCAGTCCCTGCTCGTCCAGTTCCACCCGCTCGCTGGTGATCGCCAGCAGCAGCAGCAGGCCAGCCGGAACCGCCAGGGTCATCCACAGACGCAGATCCCCGGGGGCCAGCAGCGGCAGGGGCAGCACCAGGGCCAGATAGAGGCTGATCAAGGTGAGGCGGATCAGCGCGGCCATCGGATAGAGGCGGGGGGCGCTGCTCATCGGTGCTGATTCCGTTGTGGAAAAGGGATTGGCGATCGGCCGTGACCAACCAGATGGTGCCGCCCAGAAGCCAAGGCGCAAAGAAGTCTGTCTCCAGGTGCCGCCCTTGGGGCCGGATCGTCTGCTGCCAGCGCAAGCGATGGGGAATCAGCGGTCGTCTTCGGAGCCGGGCAGGGGTTCAATCACGCTGGCTGGCTGGTAGCGGCCCTCGAACACCTCCGCCTCGCGGCCTTTCCAGAACTCGCCCAGCCGCATCAGATCGGCATGGGCCGCGCCGAGCCGCTCGACGAACTCCTGGGGCTCCATCGAGTCCTTCTCCTCCTTGAGCTTGGCCAGGCGCAGCAGATGCCACATCCAGGGTTTGCCCAGTTCGCCGCGGCTCTCCAGATAGCGGGCCAGATCGGCGGAACTGGGCAGGGAACTGGAGCTCATCGATGGTGCTCGCGCAGGCCGCCAGCCTATGGAGCGTCGCTGGCCGCCTGTGGCTGATGGGGCGGCGGTGATCCGGCGTTCGGGGGCACGGCGGGGTCGATCCGCTGGCGCTGATTCGCGCCGACCGCTCCATAGAGCTCCGGCCGCAGATCGTCGTGGTAGCGGGTGCCGGCTGGATGGGTGGGGCCGTAGTCGCCGGGAAGGCAGTCGGCGATCAGCAGGGTGGCTTCGGGGCGGGCGGCCACCAGCACGTCGCCGTGGGGCCCGCAGATGAGGCTGTTGCCCAGATAGGCGGCCATCGGCCGGCCATTCACCGTTTCGACGCCGCAGCGATTGGCGTAGGCGATGAAGCAGCCGTTCTCGAAGGCATGGGCCGGCAGCAGGCTGCGGGATACATCCGGATAGGGGCGATCGGTGCGCTCGCCGCTGCTCAGGGTCGCCCAGGCATCGGCGGCGGTGGGGATCAGCACCAGCCTGGCGCCCTGGAGGGCCAGGGCGCGGGTGAGCTCGGGAAACTCCGCCTCGTAGCAGTTCAACAGCCCCAGCGGCAGCCCGTTCACCATTTGCACCGTCAGGGCCGGCCCCTCCTCGGCGTGGCGATAACCGGCACTCCAGCAGCGCTTCTCGTCCGGTCCCCAGAGGTGGGTCTTGCGGTAGTTGCGCAGCAGGGAGCCATCGGCGCCGAACAGGGCAATGGCGTCATAAAAGCGCTCCGCTCCGGCCACCAGCGCCCGCTCCGGATAGGGGCAGGCGATCGCCAGGCCATGGCGGTGGGCGGCGGCCGCCACCCGTTTCAGGCTGGGGCCGTCGACCGTTTCCGCCAGGACAGCGGCCAGCTCCGGTGTGACGATGTAGCCGCTCAGATAAAGCTCGGGGAAGGCCAGCAGTTGCACCCCGTGGCTGGCGGCGAGGGCGCAGACCTGCTCCAGCCGCTCCAGGTTTTCGGCGACGGCCGTGGCGCTGGCGGCCGTGCCGCTGCCCTGCCAGAGCGCCAGGCGCAGGCCCTGCCCGGCAGCGGGTGGCTGCTGGTGCACGTAGCTGTGCAGGCGGGCGAGGGCGAGATCCATGGCCGGGCCGGCGGACTGGCTGACTCCATCCTGGGCGGCAGGTTGGTGGACTTGGGCCGGCTCAACCCATACGAGAACAGATCGAGCCAGAGAGTGGCGGCGCCAGGCCGTGCCGCCAGACTTTGGGGCATGGAGTTCAACCAGGCAGCCCGCAGGCCCCTCACCGGAGATACGGTGCCGGCGGGTCTGCGCGGCCAGTTGCGGGCCCGTTCGATGGCGGCCCGGCTGCCTGCCGACATCCCCGAGCAGCGGTTGGCGGATCAGGGTCTGCGTGCGGATCTGGCCTACGAGCTGATCCACGGGCATCTGATGCTCGATGGCAATGCCCGTCTCAACCTGGCCACGTTCGTCGGCACCTGGATGGAGCCGGAAGCCTTGCGGTTGATGGCCGAATGCGCCGACAAGAACATCATCGACAAGGACGAATACCCCCAGACGACCGATCTGGAGCGGCGCTGCCTGTTGATCCTGGCGGACCTCTGGCATGCCCCCGATCCCAGTGGTGCGGTGGGCACCTCCACCACCGGCTCCAGTGAGGCCTGCATGCTGGCCGGCCTGGTGCTCAAGTGGCACTGGCGTCAGCGCCAGTCGGGTGCTGATGCTGCCCCGGCCCTGCGGCCGAATCTGGTGATGGGGGCCAATCGCCAGGTCTGCTGGGACAAGTTCTGCGCCTACTTCGAGGTGGAACCGCGCTTTGTGCCGTTGGGGCCGGATCGGCTGCATCTGGAGGCTGAGGCGGCGGCGGCCCATTGCGATGCCGGCACCATCGGCGTGGTTGGGGTGGTGGGCAGCGTTGTCGATGGCAGCTATGAGCCGATCGCGGCGATCGCCGCTGCCCTTGATCAGCTGGAGCAGTGCAGCGGCCTGGCGATTCCCCTGCATATCGATGCGGCCTCGGGGGGCTTCGTGGCGCCGTTCAACGCGCCGGAGTGGATCTGGGACTTTCGCTTGCCGCGGGTGGTATCGATCAATGCCAGTGGCCACAAGTACGGCGGCGTGCTGCCGGGAGTGGGCTGGCTGCTCTGGCGTCAGGACGCCCTGCTGCCGAGGGAGCTGCGCTTTGACGTCAACTACCTCGGCGGCGTCACCCCGACGATCGGCATGAACTTCTCACGGCCGGGGGCCCAGGTGGTGGCGCAGTACTTCAACTTCGTTCATCTCGGCCGCCAGGGCTACCGCGAGCGCATGGCTTGCCTGGAGGCGATCGCCTGCCATCTGGCCGATCAGCTGGCGGCGCTGCCGCCGCTGCGGCTGGTGAGCCATCCGCTCGGCCAGCTGCCGGTGTTCTGCCTGGAACTGGAGCCGCGGGTGCGCTTCTGGAGCGTGTTCCACCTCTCCGACAAGCTGCGGGAGCGGGGCTGGCTGGTGCCTGCCTACACCCTGCCGCCGGATCAGCAGCACCGGGCCGTGCTGCGCATCGTCGTGCGGGCCGGCTTCAGCCGCCACCTGGCCGATCAGTTGCTGGAGGACTTCGTGCGGGCGGTGGCGTGGTTCGAATCCCTCACGGTGGCCATGCCGGAGCCGATGACCCACTCGTCGTTCTCTCACCTCTGAACCGGGGCCGGGAGTGCGATGCCGGGGCCATCGGCTACTCGGGCGAGCTGAAGCGCCCAGGGTCCAGGCCACCGGCTCAGTCCGGCAGGGCCCAGGGGTTGAGGCCGAGATCGGCACCGATGCGATGGGCACAGGCGAAGCCGCTGAAGGCGACGGCGTTGAGGCCCTGGCCGGGGAAGCAGGAGTCGCCGACGCCATAAAGCCCGGCGATGCCGGTGCGGTTGAAGGGCATCGGCAGCAGGCCAGGCAGCCGCAGCGCCGGGATCGGGCCGTAGCTGCCGCCGGAGCGGCCCAGGAAGCGGCGATGGCTGCGCGGGGTGCCCACCTCCCGATGGCTGATGGCGGCGCCGAGACCGGGCAGGAAGGCCTCCAGGCGCTGAATCAGCCGTTGGGCATCGGCCTGTTTCTTGGCCGCATAGGCGCTGGGCGAAAGCCCCTGCCAGTGCTGCATCGAGGAAGGCGTGAAGGTGTGGACGATGTGGTGGCCTTCAGGCGCCAGCGAGGGATCGAGCAGGGTGGGAATCGAGACGAAGGCGGTGCCCTGCTCCGCGTCCATGTCGCTCCACGCCTCCAGCAGTAGGTGGTGCACGTGGGTGCCGCTGGGGATGGCGTCGGCCTTCACGCCCAGGTGCAGCGACAGGAACGACGGCGACGGCTTGTAGCGGCGGCGCCAGGTGCGCTCGGCGGCGGGCGTATGGGCCGCATCCACCAGCGGCTGGGCCACCGCCCCCTCGCTGCCGGCTTCTCCGGCGAAGGTGTCCCAGCGGGTGGCATTGCTCACAATTCGCCTGGCCCGGATCTGCTCCCCGTCTGCCAGCTGCACCCCCACGGCACGGCCGTCCTCCAGCAGCACCGTGCTGACCCGGGCGCGGTAGCGAATGGTGCCGCCATGGCGTTCCAGGCCCCGCACCAGCTGCTCGGCGATGACGCCAACGCCTCCTTTGGGGTAGTTGATGCCGCCGGCATGGCGATCGGAGAACACCATGCCGGCATTGATCATCGGCGTCTGATCCGCCGGCATCACCGACCAGCAGAAGCACTCCATGTCGATGAACCTGAGCAACGCCGGATCGCTGATGTGGCGGCGGGCCACATCGCCGGCATTCACCGGCAGCCAGCGGGCCAGACCCAGGCAGGCCAATGGCGCCTTGAAGAACACCTTGGCCAGATAGGCGGGATCCTCCAGCGACAGCAACGGCATCGCATCGAGGCAGCGGAACACCTGCCAGCAGGTGTCATAGAAGCGGCGAATGCCGCTGGCCTCGTGGGGGAAGCGGGCGATCAGATCAGCCAGGAAGCGTTCGTAGTCGCGGTCGACGGCGATCTGCAGGCCTTCGGGCAGGTGATATTCGAGCTGCACCGGATCGGCGATGGTGGTGCAGTGTTCGCCCACATCGGCCAGGGCGCGGGTGAGCAGGTTGGTGTGACCCTTCGCGCCGAAGCCGAAGATCATTGAGGCGCCCACATCAAAGGTGTAGCCCTCGCGTTTGAAGCTGCCGCCCGAACCGCCCGGAATCAGATAGCGCTCCAGCACCAGCACCTTCGCCCCCTTGGCGGCCAGCTGGGAGGCGGTGACCAGGCCGCCGATGCCGGCACCGATCACGATCACATCCCAGGAGTCGGGGGAGGGCAGCGCTGCGGTCAAGGCCATGGAGCCGGTTGCAGCCAAGACCTTAGGAAGTCAGGTGGAGCAGAGGCCCCCGGCTTGGCCGCCGGACGGCCGGATGGTTGCTGCTCAGCCAGCTCCTGAGCAGGTCAGGTCCGCTGGGGAACTGGTCGCGCTCGCTTCAACGCCGCAGGAGTTGCAAAAAGGCGACAGATCCGCCAAGGCCCGGTCGCGGTAGGCGCCGTAGCGGCGGCGTTTGTCGCGGATCCGCTCCTCCAGGTCCGGCAACAGGCCGAAGTTAGGCGGCATCGGCTGGAAGTGGCCCTTGCCGGAGCTGCCGGTGCCGGTGGCGATGAAGTGGGTCAAGGCCCCGATCATCGTCGTGGGCGGCAGGCTGATCGGGGGCTCACCCAGGGCCAGACGGGCGGCGTTGGTGCCCGCCAGCCAGCCGCCGGCCACGGCCGCGGCGTAGCCCTCGGTGCCGGTGATCTGGCCCGCCGCCAGCAAGGTGGGACGGCTGCGGAACTGCAGGGTGGGATCGAGCAGCTGGGGCGATTCCAGGAAGGTGTTGCGATGCATCACGCCGAAGCGCACGAACTCGGCGTTCTCGAGCCCCGGAATCAACCGCAGCACCCTGGCCTGTTCGCCCCACTTGAGATTGGTCTGGAAGCCCACCAGGTTCCAGAGGCGGCCTCCTTTGTCCTCCTGGCGCAGTTGCACCACGGCATAGGCGCGATTGGCGCGGCGCACATCGCGGTCGTTGACATCTCCCCAGCGGGGATCCCAGAGGCCGATCGGCTTGAGCGGGCCGTAGCGCATCGTGTCCTCGCCGCGGCGGGCCAGCTCCTCGATCGGCAGGCAGCCTTCGAAAAAGCTGGCACTCTCCTTGTCAAAGTCCTTGAGTTCGGCCTGTTCCGCCTGCAGCAATGCCTCGCGGAAAGTCAGAAACTGCTCCCGGTCCATCGGGCAGTTGATGTAGTCGGCGTCGCCCTTGTCGTAGCGACTGGCCCGGAAGGCGCGGCACAGGTCGATGCTCTCGCCGGCCACGATCGGACTGGCGGCATCGAAGAAATGACAGTCGTCCCGGCCGGTGAACTCGCGCAGGCCGGCAGCGAGGGCGTCACTGGTGAGTGGGCCGGTGGCCAGCACGGTGATCTGGTCCGCCTCGGGCAGCTGCAGCTGTTCGCGCCGCTCGACCGAGACGAGGGGATGGGCCTCCAGCAGGGCCGTCAGGGCGGCGCTGTACTGACCCCGGTCGACCGCCAAGGCGCCGCCGGCGGGGACCGCGTGGCTGTCGGCGGTGCGGATCACCAGAGAGCCCAGTCGGCGCAGCTCTTCCTGCAACAGGCCCGCGGCCCGATCCGACGACAGGGCGCCGAAGCTGTTGCTGCAGACCAGTTCGGCGAATTCAGCACTGTGGTGGGCCGGAGAGCGGCGCACTGGACGCATCTCGACCAGTCGCACCGGCAATCCGGCGGAGGCGATCTGCCAGGCGGCCTCCGTGCCCGCCAGGCCGGCACCGATGACCAGGAGCTCAGAGGTCAACGGGGATCAGCTCGGCGGATAGGGGCTGCGAGGCACTGAAGGATGGAGGCCGAACTCAGGCGCGGGCGCGTTTGAGCATCAGCTGCAGCTGGCCGACGGCGGCACGGCCGATGTTGAAGCCCGCCCAGCCCACAGCCAGGAGGATCGGGGCAGCGACCAGGAGCAGCCGAAGGTCCATGACGACAGGGGCAGGAGTTTCGGGATCTTAGGGGAATCCCGGCTGGTTGCTCCTGCCGGCGTGGGCCATGGCCAGTTGTCTGTAACGGCGGGCATGCTCGCGTTGCTCCTGTACCGCCTCCGGACTAAGGGGCCGTTTCAGCTGGGCCGGTGCCCCCATCACCAGGCTGGCGGGAGGGACATCGCGGGTCACCACCGAGCCGGCGGCCACCAGGGAGCCGGCGCCGACCGTGACGCCGTTGAGCACGATCGCGCCGATGCCGATCAGGCAGCCGTCCTCGATTGTGGCGCCGTGAATCACGGCCCGATGGCCGATTGTCACGAAGGCACCGATGCAGACAGGTTGGCCCGGATCGCCGTGCAGGATCGCGCCGTCCTGCACGTTGCTGCACTCACCGATCTGGATCGGACAGACATCGCCACGGGCCACCGCCGTAGGCCAGAGGCTCGATCCGGCCGCCATCCGCACGTCACCGATCAACACGGCCGAATCGGCCACCCAGGCAGCGGCATCGACCTGGGGATCTGGCCAGGGGGCGTCGGGCATGGAACCAGCTGCTGCTGAGGTCATTCTCAATCGGCCCGGACTTCAACGGAGCCAGCAGGCGTCGCTGTCAGGCTCAGCCTGGTGGACTGGCGGGGAGGGGGCCTGGCTGGGTGATACCTTCACTGGGAACCGTTTCCGGGCAGCTCTCCGGGGCGACCACAACGGCGCAGTCCCTCCCCCGGGGCTGGATCCAACGGGTCGCTAGCTCAGCGGTAGAGCAGTCGGCTCTTAACCGATCGGTCCTCGGTTCGAATCCGAGGCGGCCCACTGTCATGTTCCCCAGCAATTACCGTTGTCTTGGCGAGCTGTCCAGTGATGCCAAGGCCCCTGGAACGGCCCGATCTCCGTGTGATACGTTCCACTCGTCCCACTCGGGGCCCCATCCAAAGGGTCGCTAGCTCAGCGGTAGAGCATTCGGCTTTTAACCGATTGGTCCTGAGTTCGAATCTCAGGCGACCCATTCCAGTCACAGCCTTGATTCGGGGGCGAATCCCAGTCCTGGCAGTCGATCTCATCAGTCCTCTCGGCTTTGCGAATAGGGACAGATGAGGACCATCTGGGCCGGACGCGGACGGTTTTTTGAAACTTTTTTGAAACTGTTTCAAGCGCTTGGGCGAGACTGGATCCAGTCGACGCGACTTGGGCATGCGTGCCGTCCCAGGCTTCCAGAAGGCGCAGGCGCGGCTTCGGATGGAGGGCTGCTCATACCGGCTCCGTGAGGTTGCCCGCAGTCCCTTCGCCTACGTCTATGAACTCGACCCACCCCAGCGGCAGCAGGTAGCCCGTTGCTGCCGGATCCAGGATGACGAGGTCTGTGAGCGTTTGACCGAACTCCTGCTGGAGGCAGGCAAGAACCGCGCTGCTGGTGGCAGGGGCTTGGACTGGGATTGCCTCAGCAGACCGCTTGGCAAGCCTTCGGCAGATCCAGCCGCATCGACCAGCCACACCTTGACCTGGGGAGAGATTCGGGATGCCATCAAGGCCGACATCGCACCGGGTGGGCCTAAGGCACGGGACCGCAACCCCTTCGTCTGCTTCCGGGACAGGGGGTTCTTCGGCGTGATGTTCCCCGACACCCTGCCGGCAAAGCCAGAGCACCTGGAGCAGTTCTGTTTGCACACCCCGGATTCCATTCAGGCGAATCGCGCCGAGCCTGAATGTCAGCTGGTGCCTCGTGAGTACAACTCCAAGGTGTTCTATCAGGTGATTCAGATGGTGAATTACCTGGCCAAGAAGGGGATCAGCATCGCCACCCCTCAATTACAGGAGCGTTTGGCTGGGCTCAAGACCACCGCCGGCAGGGGCAAAGCCCCGAAACCGCGCTTCATCCCTGCAACCGATGACATTGAATCCTGGCTCGATCAACTGGTGTCGCTCGATCCGTTCCGCGGCTGGGTGATGGCGATGGTGGCCACCTATGGCCTCCGCAACCACGAGATCTGGCATGTCGATGCCCTGCCAGGCGAGATCGATGCCAATCCCCGCATGATCAGCGTGGGTTCGTTCAGCTCTACCAGTGATGGCAGCGAAACGAAGACCGGCCATCGCTTTGCTCTGGCCCTGCCTGAGGCCTGGCTCGAGCGCTATCGCCTCAATGATCACGAGCACGCCCGCGCCATGCTCGAGCAGCTGCGGCGCAGCCATCCGATCCGCACGACGGAGCGCCCGGACGGGATGCTCCAGTTCCACAACAACGAGGCTCTGAGCCGGGTGCTCAGCCACTGGTTCCGCAACAGTGCCCGCGAGGACCGGGAGCTGCCCGTGAAGCTGTACGGCTGGCATCAACCCCGCGCGATTCCGGGGCGCCCCAAACCCAAGGCCATCCAAGACCGCTGCAAGGTCTATGACCTGCGCCATGCCTGGGCTTTGCGAGCGAAGGAAACCACCACCTGGTCGACCACCCTCAAAGCCATGGCCATGGGCCACAGCGAGGCGGTTCACACACGCCGCTATCTGGTAGAGGAGCAGGCCCTGCATCGGTTGGAGGGCATGAATCGACTGCTGGCGCTCGATGAGGGCGGGGTCCATATCCCGACCCCTCGCCGCCGTGGTGCTCAGCGCGTGACCTCTGCAGAGCCTGCGGCTCCCGCCCCTAGGCAAGCTCCGGCCTTGCCCGATGGAATCACGCCGGAGCTGATCGAGATGGCGCGAAAGCTCAAGGCCGCTGGCCTGGGCTGACGATCAGCCCCCGCTCGCCTCAGAGGCGGCCGAGGGCCATTTCGCAGCGTTGAACGTGCCAGAGCAGGTCTGAGGAGGGTGACGCTGGATTCTTCCTTGCCCAGTGGCGCTGCTGTTTGAGGACCCCTCCCTTCTTCAGCCGGAAGAGTGTTTTGCGGCTGATCCCGAGGTGTGCACTGGCCTCGCCGGTGCTGATCCAAAGGCAGGCCGGCGAACGCGGGCTGCTTCTGCTTCCTCTCCTGCTCGTCGCTGTGGAGTGAGAGCCCGGTTCTTGGGGCTGGTGGCTTTCATGTGGGTAAGCGCTCATGCGATCAAACCTCGGAACAACGTCGATGAAGTGGCTTGGTTGTCGGGAACGATCTCGAGGTCGGGCTGCGAGATCGATGGGAGCCCTGGCGGATGCAGATGGTCCGGGGATAGTCGCGCCACCAGCAGCAAAAGCGTGAGGCACTGGAGCAGCAGCACCACCCACAGCAGGGGCTGCCGTCGTTCGGGTGCCACTGGTCTGGATGGCCGCCTCACCGGATAGGGCCGGGGGAAGGTGGGCAGCTGGACGTTGCGGTGATGGTTGCTCATCAGAAGGGCACCTCCTCGTCACTCAGCGGGGTGCCGCCGGAGGGACTGCTTCTCCACTCGCTGCTCGCCGTGGTGGGCTGCGCCGCGCCGAGGGCAGCAGCCACAGCCCCCCCGGCTCCCTTGCCAAAGCCGCCATCGGCGCCGTTCCTGCCCCCACAGAGCTCCAGGCGGTCGATCACCACCAGGGTCTTGCTGCGCACCTCACCGCTGCTGCGGTCGGTCCACTGCTCGATCTCGAGCCGGCCGACGATCGCCACCTTGCTGCCCTTGCGCAGGTAGTCCCCTGCTACCTGGGCGGTCTTGCCCCAGGCCTTGCAGTTCACCCACAGAGGCTCCTGGTTCTGGCCATCCCGAGGCGGTCGGTTGACCGCCAGGGTGAACTCGCAGACGCAGCTGCCACTCTCAAAGAAGCGCAGCTCTGGATCCCGGCCGGCATTGCCGACCAGCACGATCAGGTTGATGCTCATGCCTCCACCTCCAGCGCCGAGCCGCTGCGGGCCTCGATGCGCTCCTGAACTGCCAGCAGTGACGGCAGGCCGATGAGCGGATGGGTGCGCACCAGTTCGTGCAGTGCTCCGCTCCAGGTGATGTTGTGCCGGCGGGCGAAGGCATCGACCCGCGTAAAGGTGTCGTTGTTCATGGTGATGGTCTTCTTGTGGTTGCCGATCCGCTGGCGCAGTGGCCGCGGTTTCTGGGGGGAGGTGCTCATGCCGCCGCCCCCGCGATTTGCTGGGCGCTCCCGCCGCCCTCGAGCTGACGGCGGCGCCTGGAGATCGCATTCCAGAGCCGCTCAGCGTTCTCGTCGTTGATCTGGCCCGCGCTGAGCAGCTGATTGACGCGTCCGTAGGCGCTGTCGAGTTCCAGCAGGGTGGCGATGCGTGGGATCTGGCGGAGGCCCACCTCCACAGGATCCAACTCAGGCTCTGGAGCTGGGGCAGGAGCTTGAGCTGAAGCTGGCTCAGGAGATGGAGATGGAGCTGGAGTCGGGCTTGGAGCCGAGGCAGCAGCGGCCTGGCTCCTGGTTCGCCGCGGTGCTGGCTGGGTGACTGCGGCAGAGGCCTCGCTGGCCTGCACCGATAGGGCTTCCAGCTGCGCGGCTTGGTGCTCGGCCGCGGCGGGCGGCTCCGGTAGAGCTGCGCTGGCGTCCACAAGCACGGCGTCGATGACCTCCGCATTGGGCTCAGCGGCACCCCCATGGGACGACTCGACGCGTCCAGCGGCGTTGTTCTGGGCTTGCTGCGGAGCTGTGCTGTCTTCGCGATGGCGTAAAAGTTCGGGTACAGCGGCAGCACGGGAGCTCGCTGCAGGACGCCGCGCGGCGGGTTTTTCCGGCGCCGGGGCGGTTGCTTCGGCGGGCTCCTCAGCGGCCTGGCTCCATGCCGTAGCCGCCTGAGGTGGGGCCTGGATTTCGGCCCCAGTAACGCCGGCCCCGCCGGTCTCTCGGACCGTGACCGCCTCGATGTCGAGGGCTTCCTCCTGGGTGATCAACCCCAGGGCGATCTCCGGGCAGTAGACATTCGCCCACCAGGCGGCAGCGCGGTAGCGCAGCATCTGGCCGGTCATCGTCTGCCACTTGCTGGTCTCATTGCCGTTGCGGTCCTTGCGGCTCCACCAGCCCTCCTTGCGGGCCAGCTCGAGGGTGATGGTTTCTCCTTCCAGCACCTCACCGGTGGCCTTATCGGTGGCCACCGCATAGCAACACGTGGGCTTCTCCTTGTCGTCAAAGACAAAGCGCAGCGGCGAGAAGCGGCCGCTGGCATTGACGGTGGCGATCAGGAACTTGCTGCTCCAGGTCGGCCGGCCATGGATCGGCGTCATGTTCTGCATCACCACCAGCGGCGAGAGCCGCATGCGGCCGGCGATCTCCAGGGCGATCAGGCTGTTGGCCAGGCCCTGCTGCCCCTGATAGTCCCTGGGCACCAGGGTGGAGGAGCACAGGGCCCGGGCCATGCGCTGGGCGGCGTCAAAGGCGGCGATGCCGCTGAACACCTGCAGCACCTCCCCCGCTGGGGCCAAGGCTGAGGAAGGCGGTGCGTCAGCACCGGTCGAGAGGGTGGAGTCGTTCATTAGAAGAGGTCGATGGAATCCAAATCAATGGCTACGGCTTCGGGAAGGCTGAAATCTTGGGAGACAGGACGAAACGCCTGGCGCCCATGACTTGGCCAGCTGCCTGTGGCCTGGCATTCGGCGATCCGCCGGAACGCCTCCTCCCGTCGCTGCAGACCTTTTTGCAGGTCCTGCCCATCAAAGATGAGCAGGCTGCAGTCGATCGGGGCGGCCGGATCGGTGGGCCACTCAAAGGCGATCACACCGGCTTCCGCCGGCGGCTCACCATGGCGGTCCTCATGGCCCAGGGCCAGGTGGGCCATTTGCAGGTCATAGGCCAGGTCCTTGGCCTGCCAGTAGAACTTCCGCGGCACGGCGCTGCGGGTCTTCTTGAGATCGAACAGCCGCCCATCGCGGGTGACCACATCGGGGAGGCAGCGGCAGGGCCGCCCCTCCTGGTCCTCCCAGAAATGGGGCTGCTGGCTGAGCGCTGGATCCAGCGCCGCCAGCACCTCGCCCACCACCGGATCGGCCCGCAGGGCGTCGCAAATGCGTTGCGCCTGGTCGACCATCTCAATGCTCACTGGTGTCAGCCCGGCAGCCTCGGCTTCTGCGCAGTTGGCGGCGCCGATCTTGGTGTTGCGGGCAATCGTGGCGTAGGCGGCAAAGCGCCCCTTGATATCAAAGGGCGGCGTCAGCAAGGCATCGACCAGATCACCCTTGACCATGTCGGCCGAGGGAACGAACCGCGCTGCCCCTGGCCCGAACCGATGGCTCCAGGCCCGCATCGTGCCAGTCACCGCCGCCTTGAGCGCCGTCGGGGACCAGGCGGGATGGCGGTGATAGTCCGCCAACGAAAAGTTGCTCATGGGGAATCCTCCAGGCCATGGCCCAGGACGATCCGCCGTGCCTCGATCAGCGAGGGACAGAGTCCTGAATCAATCCCGCCGCCGTCGCGGTGCAGCAGCGTTGCCACGTAGCTCCCGCAGATGCTCTGGCGGAAGCTGATGGCGATGCCGTGGCCGGCCAGGGCCGCCAGCGAGTCGGTCGTGATCGCCCTCCAACGCTGCTGCCACTCAGCCAGGGCGGCAGAGAAGGAGGCCTGGATCAGGATGTACTGCTCCAGATCGGAGCGTTGCCATCCCCTCGAATCAGGGGACACGGAGAGGGAGGCCGGAGAGCTTCGTTCGTGTTGCTTCACCTTGCTGCAATGAGGGACGCCAACGCTACCCCTGCGGTCACCTATCCGGGAACCCAGAAGCTAGGTATTCTGATACCGCATAAATTGCCTTTTCGTAGCACCTGCGACGGCAGCGGCAGCTGCTTTCTGGCATTCCCGCTGCCTTTTCAGACCGGATTGCTCACCAGTTCGGTGGGCTCCAGCTCCGGGGCCACCTCCCGCACCCAGGCATGCAACGCCTCGCGGGCGATCGGGACGACGGCCGGGCCCAGCCGCTCCCCGGCAAACAGCGCGTTTTCGATCGCCACCACCTGCTCCATCGGCAGATCCCCCGCCTTGCGCAACACCTGCATCGCGGCGGACACCGGCCTCACCCTGACCTGTTCCAGGACCTGATCGAACAGGCTGCGTAGCCGCTTGGTCTCAGCCTCGGCGTCGATCTCCTCCTGGCATGGCCAGAGCTCAGCGGGCCCTTCCAGCTTGCCGATGTAGCAGGCGAACCAGTCCTCAGCGCCCCAGGGGCGGCCGTCGTCATGCAGCACAGGCCTGGCCCGCTGCACCCGATCGCGCAGCAACCGGTCCTTGATCGTGCCCCGCTCCTCTTGCGCCAGGCACTCGTTGAGCACCCCCAGCTGGATGAAGGTGCTGGGCTGGGGCTGCAACACCTTGCTGTTCTCCAGGTTTCCCCATTGGCCGCCGGCCACCCGCAGCGGCCAGGGGATCAACCCGGGGCAGACCTTGGCCCAGTCCTGGGCGGTGGTGACGGTCCAGTCATTGCTCTTGCGCCAGTTCCGCAGGAACTTGCCGAACTGCACTCGGGCCGCATCGAGCTTGTCCTGCAGGCTCTGCACAGAGTTACCGTTTGGGAACCCTTAAAGTATGCCTTGCTACCTGCGAAGCATCTACCCCCAGGAATCGGCTTCGTGACAGGTTGTTGTGGTGCGTCGGTTAGCGGCTGGCTGGGCTGGGACAGGGACTGCGGCAAATCCCACCGGACTGATCAGCCGAGTCTCAGCACCCTTGCGGCTTCTGCCGCGCTTCTGGCCACGCCGCAGTAGCCACCAAACCTTTCCACCAGAGCAAGGAACGATCGCTGCTCCTCCCGCAACCTTCCGCCAGGGGCCTTCACCTCGATGGCGGTGAACACCGCCAGGGTTTGGCCGAGGTGCTCCGGGCCGATCAGCACCTGGCGCAGGCCGATCAGATCGCTGCTGCCCGGGCAGAGCCCGTAGCGCACCAAGCGGCCCCGCTCATCGCGCAACGCACCGGTGTTGTTGCGCCACAGCCTGACCGGCCCCCGGCCGAGCTCCAGACGGATCTGCTGCTGGATCGCCTGCTCGCTCATGCCACCCGGCTCCAGTGGCCCCGCGTCTGGCGGCCCGCCAGCACATGCCGTGCCCAACCCTGAGGGTTCTTGAGGCCGCGCTTGGTGCCCAGCTCAATGAGCTCCTCGAGGCTGCGGGCTTCCCCTTGCTCTTTTTTGCGCCTGCTCCTGAGCTCCTGCTGGCTGATCTCCCGCAGCTCACCCTCCACCGTGACCAGCTTCTGGCGCTCTGGCCGGAACCCATGGCCGCACTCCGGGCAGAGGCTGAGCATGCTGGCCATGGCGCAGAAGCACTGCGGGCAGGTCTTCACCGACGGGGCCCTGGGTTGCTCCCGCTTTTTGATTCCGTCGAGGGTCCACTCCTGCTCGTCGAGGTGGTGGCCCAGCCGCTCAATGTTGCCGACGTGATCGAGGATCACCGCCTCCTTCCCCGGCTGGGGCCTCAGGCAGCGGCCGATCATCTGCAGATGCAGCCCCAGGCTCTGGGTAGGCCGCAGCAGCAGGCAGCCGCCCACCGACGGCACATCCACCCCCTCGCCGATCAGGTTGCAGCTGGTCAGGACTTTCAGCTCCCCGGCCCCCAGCGCCTCCAGGAGTTGGCGTCTCGTCTCAGCGTCCTGGGTGCCGTCGATGCTGGCCGCCTTGATCCCCCGCTCGCTGAACGCTTCGGCCACCGCCTGGGCATGGGCGACCGAGCAGCAGAAGGCAATCGCCGTGCGGCCCGCCAGGTGGCGCTGGTAGTGGCTGACCGCATCGCCCAGGATGCGGCTGCCACCCAGGGCCCCGGCGGCCTGGCGCAGATCGAAATCCCCCATCCGCCGCCGCAATCCCTGTGTCGTAAAACCGATCGGTGGCGCATAGACCCGGGCCGGCGCCAGGTAGCCGTTGTCGGTCAGCCAGGCTGGGGTGGGGCCGAGCACCATGCTGGAGAACCAGTCACCGAGAGGCTGGCCGTCGCTTCGGCATGGTGTCGCCGTGACGCCGAGCACCTTGGCGGTATTGAAGTGCTCTAGTGCCTTCGCCCAGGTGGATGCACTCGCGTGATGGCACTCGTCAACCACCAGCAGCTGAAAGTGCTCCGGCTTGAGCAAATCCAGCCGCCTGGCCAGGGTGGCGACCGAGGCCACCTGCACCGGCGCCCGCAGATTCATCGAGCGGCCGGCGGCGATCAGGCCGTGCTCCACCCCGAGCGCCGCCAGGGAGCGCGAGGCCTGCTCCAGCAATTCGGCCCGGTGCACCAGCACGGCAATGCGATTGCCGCGGGCCGCCGCCTGTTGGGCGATGTGGCTGAACACCACCGTCTTGCCGCCACCGGTAGGGAGCACGAACAGCACGGCGCGGTGCCCCTCCATGAAGGCAAGCCGGACCCGCTGCACGGCCTCCAATTGGTAGGGACGCAGGGCGATGGACATGGCACGCCGACAGCACTTCGCCAAAGTTTAGGACTAGCGGAACATACTGCTAGGCTTTTGCGGTAGCACTCCACTGTCATCATGAAGCGCGTACAGCTCCAGCTCCCCGAGGCGGTCGTCGCCTGGATTGACCGCAACGCCGACGGCATCGAAAGCCGCGCCTCCTTTGTCAGGCGCACCCTGGTGCAGGTGATGCGCGGCGATGAGCGCAGGCTGCCCCCTGTCACCAGTGACTCCCTCCCAAGCGAGACCCTCTCCAGCGGTGGGGCTTCTCTGCGCTGATGGCGAGCGATGTGCTGCACGCCGCTGCTGGCCAGTGGCCCCGGCTCCTGGCGGAACTGGCCGGCCTGACGCCGGAGCAGCTGCAGGACCGGCACCAGCCCTGCCCCGCCTGCGGCGGCACCGATCGCTACCGCTGGGACCGCGACGACGGCCCCGGCGGCTGGTTCTGCAACCAGTGCGGCGGCCGGGAGCGCAGCGGCGGTGGCGGCAGCGGCATGGATCTACTGCTGCGCGTGACCGGCTGGGATTTTGCGACCGCCGCCCGGCGGATCGAGGCTCATCTCGGGCTGGGACAACCATCACCGCCACCGGCCTCGGCACACCCTCCTGCTGCAGAGCAGGGACCGGAGCCCCATGTCTCCTGGGATGGCCTGCTGGCTTCTGCGCAACCCACGCCGCCCCCTTTGCCAGCAGCGGGGTCGGCGTTCCAGCTGGCGCTGCTTGATCAGCAGGCAGCGCCGCTGCCCACCGGCAGCCCCTACGCCTACTCCGATCACCAGCGCGTCAGCCGCGTTGATCGATCCGGCGGCAAGGTCTTCTACGCCAACCACCGCACCGACCAGGGCTGGCAGCGCGGCGCCGGTCCCGATCCCTGGCCCATGTACCAGTGGCCGTCGCTGCTGCAGGCCCGCGGCCGCTGGCTGGTTGAGCTGGAAGGGGAGAAGTGTGCCGACCTGCTGATCCGCGGCGGCTTCCTCGCCACTACCCAACCGGGCCACGCCCACAGCAGCCCCCAGATCGCCGAGCGCTACCGCGCCCTCCAGCAGGCCGGTGTGGCCGGCATCGTCTATCTCTCTGATCACGATGAGCAGGGCCAGCGCCGCGCCCGCCAAGTGATCAAGGCCGCAGCGGAGGTGGGCCTGCCGCTGCTCCACCTGCCGGCTGGCGAGCTCTGGACCGGCCTGCCGCCAGGCGGTTCGGTTGATGACGCTCCTGGCCTACTGGGTGAGCGCATCAGCGTGATCCTGCGGGCTGCCCGAGCGGCCCACAGAAGGATGCAAGGAGTGGCCGCCGGCAGCAGCGAGGCTCCCTCCAAGCAGGCCCCCACCCCCAGGGCAACACCTGTGGCGCGGCCGTTTCTCTGCCTCGGCTTTGATGGCGACGGCTACTACTACCAGCCCCGCTCCACCGGGCTGGTGGTGCGCCTGGCCTCTTCCTCCCACGGCGGCATGAACCTCTGCCGTCTGGCGCCGCTGGCCTACTGGGAGACCCTTTTCCCCTCCAAGAACGGTGTGAACTGGACGGCCGCCGCATCGGATCTCTTCTGCCAGCAGGCCGCCGTTGGGATCTTTGATCTGGAATGCCTGCGCGGCCGCGGCGCCTGGGGCGATGAAGGGCAATCGGTGCTGCACCTCGGTGATCGCCTCGTTGTCGATGGCCGCAGCCAGCCCATCACCCAGCCCTTCTGCTCACGCTTTCACTACCAGCGCGGCGCGGCCATCCACGGTCCCGGCGATGCCAGACCCTTGAGCGATCAGGAGGCCTTCATGGTGCTCTCGATCGCCGATCGTTTCCACTGGGACATCCCGGCGTCATCCCTCCTGCTTGCAGGTTGGGTGGCCCTGGCGCCGATCTCCGGGGCGCTCAGCTGGCGCCCCCACCTCTGGCTCACCGCCGCCGCAGGCTCGGGTAAGTCGACCTTGCTGGAGCGCTTCGTGGGGGTGTTGCTGGGTGATTTCGCCCTGCCGGTGGTGGGCAACACCACTGAGGCCTTCATCCGCCAGGCCCTGCGCTCCGATGCCCTGCCGGTTGTGATCGACGAGGCCGAAAGCAACGAGAAAGCCGACCAGCAGCGCATCCAGCAGATCCTTGCCCTGGCCCGCTACGCCTCCAGCGAGACACGGGCCTCGATCGGCAAGGGCTCCGCCGCGGGGGAGGTGCAGCGGTTCCGTGTTCGCTCGATGTTTCTGCTCAGCAGCGTTTCCACCGCCCTCAGGCAGGGCGCCGACAGACGACGCTTCTCCCAGCTCACCCTGCGGACCCCGGATCACCTCCAGCCGCCGGCACGGCAACGCCACTGGGACGAGCTCGACCGTGACCTCGAGGAGCAGATCACCGCCGAGACAGGCCGGCGCCTGATCGCTCGAACCGTGGTGCTGATCCCGATGATCCGCCAGGCGGTGCGGGTGTTCTCCCGCGTGGCGGCGGCCCACTTCGGCTCCCAGCATCAGGGGGATCAGTACGGCACGCTGCTCGCCGGCGCCTGGGCCCTGCAGTCCAGTGAAGTCCCGACAGCCGCGCAGGCCCAGGCCCTGATCGCTGGCAGTGACTGGAGCACCTTTCAGCAGAGCATCGGCCTGCCGGATGAACGGCGCTGTCTCAATCGCATCCTGCAATTCGAACTGCGGGTGGAGACCGAGGACCGGATCCATACACGCAACGTCGGCGAGCTGGTCGAGACGGTCGTCACTCCGGGCGGCCTTGATCCGGTCAGCGCACGCCATGCCGAGGACATCCTTTCGCGCCATGGCATACGCATCCAGGAGGGCCATCTGCTGGTGAGCAACACCGCCGAGGCGATTGCCCGCATCCTCGACGGCACACCGTGGGCCTCCAGCTGGACCACCATCCTTTCCAGATTGCCCGGAGCGCAGCCCACCACGAACTCGGTGCGCTTCAAGGGAGCCGGCTCCAAGGCCAGGGCCTGCTCTATCCCCATCGATAGCCTCTGAACGGCTCGATAGCGCAGATCCACTGCAGCACAGCCGTTCTGGCCCAAGACGCCAGTCGGTTACCTCGCGGTGGCCTGGATCCAGTTGGAACGCGGCGTTCCGCCCCCCAAATGCTCAGATCCATTGCGCTGCAATGGTTGGAACGGTTGGAACGGGTGGAACGCTCAGCAAGGACATCCCCCTAGATCAATAGGCACCTGAGCCTCGGGAAGGGATCAGCCTGATCGGTAACCCAATAGGTCCACCAATTGGTATGCAGCTTTAGGCCTCTATCTATATCTATATCTCTATTTAGTGTTCCATCCGTTCCACCACTGTGGGATCGCAGCTCTGGCAAGCGATCTGGCTGGAACGCGGACCGTTCCGGCGCCGTTCCAGTCGTTCCGGGGCCTGCCGGCATGCGGCTGGCTTGCGGCCAGAGCGGTCAAAAGGTCAGGGGGTAGGCGAGCGCGGACAAAGCGCTTATGCTTTCGCTGAAACAGATTCCACCCATGGCACCTGCGAACTTCCTGGATGTGTCCCCGCGGCTCTGGTTGTCCGGCTGATGGCTGTCCAGCAAGCCCCACCTGTCGACGAGGTCATCGAGGCCCTGCGCTCTGCCCCGCTGGAGCAGGACGCCGATGGCCGGGCCTTCATCCCCTCGGCCGGTGTCGATCCCACCAGGCCCGTCGGCAAGGGCAATCCTCCCCGCCTGCGCCGTCGAGGCAAGGTGGCGCCAAGGCCCACGGCGATGGAGGTGGAGCGGCGCATCGCTGAGGCGCAGCTATGGATCGCCCAGCGGATGCCCCTGCTGCGGATCTACGAAAACGCCGGAGCCAGCTGGGGGGTCACCAACACCCGCACGGTCCGTTCCTATCTGGATGCCGCCCGCCAGCGGATGGTGGAAGACCTGATCAGCAACCGCCTCGAACACCAGGCCCAGCACATCTACGCCCTCTACGACTGTGCCCGCCGGGCGATGGACGCCGAGCAGTTCTCTGCGGCGGTGGGTGCCTTCCGGGTGATTGCAGAGATCGGCGGCATCCTGCGGGCCCCCCTCAAACCACCAGAAGCAAAAACCTGATGGGTCGCATCGCCTCCACCCTGCAGCCACCGGCTGCTCTGCTTTCCAACCAGGGCGGCCTGCTGCTCGATCCAGCCACCGACCGCTGGGCCGATTGGGGGTTGCTCGGGATTCCCGATCCCGAACGGGCGTCAACCACCGGCCAAGCGCTGCGGTTCCGGGAGTTCATCCTCCGGGCCTTCCCCAGCTTCCAGTTCCACCGGCTGTCGGAGCTGCTCATCGAGCTGCTCCAGCAGGTGGCTGACGGAAAACTGACACGGCTGATCGTCTGCACACCTCCCCGCCACGGGAAAAGTCAGCTGGTGTCGCGTCTGTTCCCGGCCTACTGGGTGAGCCGCCACCCGCAGCTGTTCTGCGCCATCGCTTCCTATTCGGCGGAGCTGGCCTACGCCCACAGCCGTGAGGCGCGGCACTACTACCGGAGCACCGGCCACGCCCTCTCCAAGGACTCCGCCGCGGTGGGCAACTGGCTCACCCCCCAGCGCGGCGGCTGCATCGCTGCCGGCGTGAGGGGGCCGTTCACGGGCAAGGGCTACAACCTCGGGATCATCGATGACCCCTACAAGGGCCCGGAGGATGCCAAGTCGGCCCTGCAGCGCGAGCGGTTGATCGACTGGCTCAAGAGCGTCTGGTTCACCCGGGCCGAGCCGGGCCTGACGGCAGAGGGAGCACTGCTCCCGGCAGCGCAGGTGGTGGTGCAGACCCGCTGGGACCACCAGGACATGACCGCCTGGCTGTTGGCTCAGGAGGGCCAGGGGCCCGAGGGCGGGGAGCACCCCGAGCACTGGACCGTGCTCAACCTGCCGGCGATCGCCGAGCCGATTTCGATCGCGATGCCGATCCCGCCCACCTGCACGCGGGTGCCGGACTGGCGTCAACCCGGCGAGGCCCTCTGCCCCGAACGGGTGCCGCTGGCGGTGCTGCAGCGCATCCGCATGCGCCTGGGCTCCTACTGGTGGAATGCCCTGTATCAGCAGCGCCCCAGCCCGGCCGAGGGTCTGCTGTTCCGCAAGGCCTGGATCCAGGGCCCGCTGCCGGTCACCCCGGGCCAACCTCGTCGCTACAGCCCGCTGGTGCTGAGCTGCGATCTGAGCTTCAAGGACGGCAAGGACAACGACGCCTGTGGCTTTGCGTTGCTGGGCCTGTTGGAACCCCAGCGACACCTGGCGGTGGCTGCCCGCCGGCAGGGCCTGGCGCTGGCCGCCAACGCTGCAGGGGCTCAAGGATCGCCAAAGGGCGTGAATTCCATTCACCCCCCTGCTGCCGCTCAGGACCCCTGGGCGGAGCTCCAGATCGAGGCCCTCTGGGCCCACCGGCAGCGGCTGGACCTGCCGGGGGTGATCAAGTTCCTGCTGGCCTCGTTGGCCTCCCTGGAGCGCCAGGGGCTCCGCCCCAATGCGGTGCTGATCGAGGACGCCGCCAACGGCCCGGCCGTCTGCCAGCTGCTGAGGCGCCAGGTGCCGGGGTTGATCGCCATCACCCCCAAGGGCAGCAAGGCCTCCCGCGCCCATGCCGTCGCTCCGCTGGTGGAAGCGGGTCAGGTGCGCTTTGCCCGCAAGGCCGACTCGCTGGTGGATGAGCTCCTGGCCTTCTCGCCCCGTGGCGGGATCGACGACCAAGTGGACGCGTTCACCCAAGGGGTGCTGTGGATCGAGGCGCAGTACTGGCGCGGGCGGGGCCACAGCTCAGCGCCGCTGCCGATGGTGTTCTCCCGATAGGCCATGGATCAGCAGCCCCAGCCGCAGGCCACCACGCCGCATCGGCCCCAGACCCACGCCGTTGCCACACCGGCCCGCCCGCGCCGCCATCGGCCGGAGAATCCCCATGCTGCCGCCAATGCCCTGGCCCTGCAGCATCAGGACATCGCCGAACGGGTGGCGGCCAACATCGCCAGGCGCACCGGCCACCCACGGGAGGATCTGCATCAGATCGCCATGCTTGGCATCCTGCAGGCCGCTCGCCGCTACTCACCCGAACGGGGGTGCTTCCGGCCGTTTGCCCGCACCTATGCCAACGGGGAGGTGTATCACTACCTCCGCGACAAGGGCTTTCTGATCAAGGTGCCAGCCAGCTGGCGGGAGTTGCATGCGCGGGGGCAGAAGTTGCTCAGGTTGGGGGTGGCAGCGCAGGAGGTTCCTGAGCGGTTGGGGATTAGCGCGGAGCGCTGGCGGGAGATTGTGGAGGCATGCAGTCAGCGGGTGGTGGCGTTTGAGGTGATAGATGAGTAACGCCCATTATCACCCGCCCGAAGGAATCTTTGACGGAAATGCAATCCTATCTACCGGGTCGTGTGATTGATGATGTTAGGCCTTCGGCACAGATGAAGCTAGTGACACTAGACGTCCGACTGGACTTGCATAGCATCAATTAAACTCTTGAAAGGCTCCATTGGATCGAACTTGCCTGGTCCTGACAAAAAATAATCGGCAACATCTGATTGAAATGGTTGCCTTATCCAGTTGAGCACAACTTCCTGAAGATCATCTGGCCCAATTCCGCCAGATTCTAGCATAACAAGGGTATTCCTCGCCTGGGAGCGAAGGTCATCTAGACGCTCTTGCCTTGACTCTTGCAACGCTTGTCGATCGAGCGCATGTAGCTTAATGGTCTCAACAGCTCTTGAGTCAAGGGAATTTTCTATGGGATTCCAGCGAGGGGACAGGTTGCCAAACTGATCAATAAAGAAGTAGTTCCAGACGTCATCGTCGACAGGATTAACGGGCTGCACGTCTTCATTGAAGCGATTCCCCTTGATTTGATTGCAGATCCCACAACTCCAGAGAAGATTCTCCCAGACAAAGGCAAGATCGGGATGAGTGGCCTTTGGGCGGTAATGTTCAACTTGAGCGGATTCGCTACCACTGCAGTACATGCATCTCACGCCTACTCCAGCCATTTGGGCCAGAGTTTCGGTTACCTTACGAAACCAAACCAACTTACGAACAGCCTTATATTGCTTAGTAGCCATAATCTTCTTCTCGCTAGAAGCATTTACTATGGCGGCCTCGTCGCTTAGATTTTTGACGGTTGCACTTGGTAGAGGAAGTCGTGAATCGATATTTCTCATATAGCTTGGCTAATGACTTCCGGAGAACTTGGCTCAAAGACAATCTTCATCTGATCTTCCAACATCTGGTATTCGCCATCTTCTTCTTTTGAAAGGGGAAATCCGCTCTTAGCCTTTGCATTTAAAAGCTGCCATTGCGCAATTCGCTCGTTTGCCCACTTTGACCGAGTTGAGTTAAGACCGAAAGCACTTCCAAGCAGTGTCTTCTCTGCACGGCGCAATCGCAGCATCTGGTATTCGTGCTCGTCTAGTCGACGTGGCTCTCTGTCTACATCTTCGTGTGACGGAAGCACAAAGACACCGTTAGGATCTGCAGCTTGGGCGATAAGAGGACTATGGGTTGAAACAATAAACTGAATGTGAGGAAAGTGGATTTTTAGCCACTCGGGAATTTCCCTCTGCCATTTGGGATGGAGATGCGCTTCGATTTCGTCAATGAGAACCACTCCAGGCTTCGAAATTATGGTTCGCCCCTTGGGGTCTTTGTCGAATATATTCTCAGGCCCATAGACGTCTGCGAGGTTATGTATTAAATCAAGAACGGTCGCATATATACTTCGGCATCCGTCGCTAATGTCCCTCATAGGTAGCTCGATCCCCCTTGAATCACGGACATGCACGTGATCAACACTCAGCCGTGATATCTCCATTCCATGGGGGAGTAGACCTTCGCCGAGAAGCCGCTGCACATTGGAAAGAAGAAATGCGAGACCTTGGTCATTAGGTGACTCAAGGCTTCGCGAGTGAGTTAACTTTAACCACACCTCACTCTCGCTAAGAGCTGCGTCTTCGCGGAAAAGGGTCACAAACCGGCTAAGGGGTCCCCCAACTACGCTCAAACGAATTGACTCGCTCGAACTTCCCGATAGCCGGCGCATTGGCCCGTAGCCTGCTGCGAACCATCCTGCGGACTTTGTATCCCATGGGCCCCGCTTCGCACTAAGGATCTTTGATCGGCGAGCGTTACGAAGCTCAATTCCGCGGAACTCTGCTATAGATGCTTGAGGCGGTTCACCCGGCTTTGGCATATTTTCGATCCAGCGAACACCTGCTTCGAAGGTCTTTCCTGGAACGGCTCCGCCAGTCCTGAAGCGGTCATTATTCTTGTCCCATGTAATCTCGATTTTGGCATCAGCTTTTGTTGCTTGGAATGCAACCCACCCGGCGGGAACAATCAGCTGCCTTCCGACGTCCGGCCCCATCAGTGCTAGGGCGATGGCTTTGAGAACTGTGGATTTCCCCGATGCATTGCCACCAACAAGCACAGTCCATCCTCCAAAGCTATGGTTTGGTCGCTCAAAGTCAAACTCCAGAGAAGAGAACCCTTTGAGATTTTCGAGCACAAGCTTCTTCAGGTACACGGAAGGCTCTCATCGTGGCGAGAATAATACTATAGGCTTTTAGAAAGGTCCACTTCAGCATCGGATCTCAAAGCTGCACTCCTCGCGAAAGACCAGCCTTTTCATGTGCAGAGACTGCTACATCTCGCCTCAATGAATAATGCGCCGATATGAGAAGTTCGTTGCGATGTGGTTTATTCAATGCAGCCTAACACGGATTCGGCGGTCCGTAGAAGCTGCGGTGTGCCGGCTCTTTGCCGCATAAGCTACCTGTCCTTACCTCCTCTATCAGGCTTAAACCAACTGGAGCAAGGCATCTCGGGTATCGCCACCTGCTTCATGGATTATTACGCAGTCCGCAGAAGATCCCTCCGTTCCTCAGAGTAGGTCAGCGGGGCTTCGTGCCCCAGACGGACCTCTGTTCAGCACATGGGTATAGACCATGGTGGTTTTCACATCGCTGTGGCCGAGCAGTTCCTGAATCGTGCAGATGTCGGCGCCCTGCTCCAGTAGGTGCGAGGCGAATGAATGGCGGAAGGTGTCAGGTCGTTGGTTTGCTGATCCCCTCATCCACCCCACCAACACACAGGGGCCCCCCAATGAATTCTTTACTGGCAACAGCCAGCAGTGATGCCAGAGCCTCATGTCCTCAGGCCCTTCCCTTGCAGCGATTGCGCCTTTGCCCCCCTGGAGCCAGCACCCAACTCTCAAGTCACTGCGGCCCTCCCTGCAGATCACCGCTGATTGCTGGGCCCTCTTAGCAGCCTCTGACGGCGGCAGCCGCAAGGAGCACTACCTGCCCAAGGGCGAGCGGGAGCCAGATACGGCGTACCGCAAGCGCCTCGATGCCGCTCGCCCTTCGGGCTTCTTTCGCGATGCCCTGCGCACTTACGCCGGGATGCTCAGCCGGGGTAGCTGGATCAGCCTCCCCGGCAGCCTGAGCTCTGTGCTCACGGACGTGGATGGCAGGGGCACCGATCTGGGAGTCTTCCTGGCCGCTGCCGACCTACTGGTACTCCGCGACGGCGCCGCCCTGGTGCTGGTGCTCCCTCCCGAGCACAGCTGGCCCTCGGAAGGTGACCGCCAGGAGGCCCTGCGCCGGGGCGATCGCCTCTCTCTCCCCCGCATGCAGCTGGTGCCCCGCGCCAACTGCCTGAACTGGGAGCTGCCGGTGTCCTACGGCCTGCCAGGCCGGATCGTCTGGCGGGAGCCGGTGAACCTGCCGATGAGTGCTGAGCCGGCCGGCAGCGAAGGAGCGGTGACCGAGCAGATCAACGCCCTGTTGGGCGATGCCGATGCCCCCGACCGCTGGCACTACCGCAGCCTGTCGCTGCTCACCACCGGTGACACCACCAAGGCTGGGACTGCCAGGGGCGGGGCCGTCACCGGCCTGCAGCTGGCCCACCACCCCGTCTGCGCTGACCCCCAGGCGACCAGTGGCTGGCGTTGCGACGACCCCGTGATCACCAGCTTCGAGGGGATCCACCGGCTGCCGGCCTGCTGGTACACCTCCGATGGCTCGGCCTTCGGGGAGGGGG
>Ga0194063_10000328_pt1 | contig 35246 bp, 35 predicted proteins | sample SepL3720m_MetaG_FD_155459 | JGI IMG/M metagenome (GOLD analysis project Ga0194063, IMG submission 155459) | Anoxic zone freshwater microbial communities from boreal shield lake in IISD Experimental Lakes Area, Ontario, Canada - Sep2016-L373-20m | ecosystem: Environmental > Aquatic > Freshwater...
CAAAAAAGATGTTATTTTCAAAATACAAGCATATGCAAGCAAAATATTTAATGAATATATTCATGCCAGAACAAAAAAATGATTACAAATTTTAGATGGAGATATCATTATAGACATTGAAAATAGCAAGAAAAACCAATTTGGAGTATATCAAGCAAAAACAAAAACCGTAAAAATGTTTGATGATACAAAAAAAGACGAACAATTCTTCCGTTATCCAAAAACATCACAATGAGAAGTACCATTTAATTCAGACACAATGGTGATAACATGACCTGTTGTTTGATATAATCTTTTATTGGCTCCCAAAGACAGTTTCGCAGGCAATAAAGAACAGGGATTACTTGAAAAAAATTGAGTTTCTGGAAGAAGTTTAAAACTATGTATACAATACAAAATATTCTGAATCAGAAGACCATTGTGGGTATTTCCTCAAAAAGTAAGTGTACATATCCAACAAGACGACATCCTACTCAACTTCACGTTACCATGATGAGCTTATGCAAGCATTATGATAGACGAACTAGAAAAAACAGTATGAGTAGAGGTATCTTAGAAGTAATATACTATTTTTTGTACAAATAGATTACTTTCTTATTATGTGAATCATAAAGGATATCAAAAGGTATATGTTGTGCAAAAGTAAAGGAGTTAGAAATAATGATAGTATTTTTTCATATATTTTGAAACATCCAGTCTTCTATAGAAACAAGTTGTTCAGGCCAAAGATAGATATAAATATAATCATAATGATGTAATGGTGCTTTGTTAAAATTTGACCTAATAAGGACAATATCTCTATATCAAAGCAATCGGTTAGAAAATTTACCATACCAGATTACAAGCGGATTTACATCATATCATGTACAGAACAATCAAAATTCTTTACTAAAAAATCTGAGTACTTTCCCATCTCCACACCCAAGATCAATAATTTTGCTTCATTTGTTCAATTGTAAATACCTTTTCATGATACTCAAATGACAATCAAATGAGGGCACATAAGGAGCTTTTTTAAATCCAGTAATCATAGGTCACAAAAGCAAGATAATAGCAAAAAGTGCAAATCACAAGATCATCAAAAGGACAAAAATCAGGAGAATTATTTTTATAATCATAATGTACATATAAGAAAATTGTGAGTAATACATAGACCTAATCAGTACAAAAAATATAAATATTATTATGCGATATATTGACTTGAAGAAAATTTAGAAAACCTTATATATACTATATGAAAAATGTAGAGCAAGAATCACAGCAAGGGGTAGAGTACATGCCCTTACCAGAGTTAAAAATCTGAAAACACAGAGCTAAATTTCCTATTATTTCATGATGAATGGGGGTATGAGTATCTACAGCAGAACTTGCAGGCGCAGTAGCGCGTGAGGGGTGAATAGGAACATTAAGTGCAGCAGCAATTACCATGATTCCAGAATATCGTGAATATCGGTTGGGTGTACTCAAAGAAGCAAAAAAAGCAGCAGGAGGTAAATTATCCAAGGAAGAAGCAAGAAATCTTTTCAAACAGGCTAATATACGCTGTATCAAAGAAGAAATTAGAAAAGCCAAAGAAATATCCCAATGAAACGGGGCAATTTTCATAAACATCATGGTTGCCACCAAATACTATGATGACTATGTAAAGGCTGCATGTGAAGCGGGAGTAGATGGTATCGTATCAGGAGCAGGATTACCTAGCAAATTACCAAGACTCACCGCAGAATATCCTGATGTAGCCATAGTTCCTATCGTATCCAGTGAAAAAGCAGCAAGAGTAATTACGGGGCAATGGAATAAATCATATGAAGTAATGTCCGAGATAGAAAACAATAAAGTTACGACCATAAACGGACAAAAGATAGAAAATAGAGAATGAATACTCTATCAAAAAGATTGAATAAAAATATTACCAACAACAGATACACCAAACACGATAACAGTAGGGGATAGAGAGTATATATATGCCATAGACGAAGAAACGCAGAGCATTACACTAAAAAAACAATATGAAGGAAAAAAGCCCGATGCAGTAGTTGTAGAAAGCGTGAAAACATGAGGATGACACTTATGAGCAGTAAAAGGGAAATTGAGTGAAGTAGACAATGTAGACACAACACTTGAGGTTGCAGTACCAGCTGTGGTAGAACTTTTGAAACAAGAACGTATAAAGCAAGAAGAAATAGATAATGGTATAAGAGCAAAGTGATGAAAAGTGATGAGAGAAAACATCAAGATTCCTGTAATAGCGGCATGATGAATAGTGACAAGAGAAGATATTGATGAAAAATTAGCACTATGAGCAGAATGAGTACAAATAGGAACAGTATTTGCAACAACCAAAGAAAGCAATGCTCATCAAGATTTTAAAGATGATATAATCAATGCAGAACCAGATAAAGTAGGTCTTTATAATTCTAATGCCTGCTATCCTGCAAGATATTTAATAAAGAGTCTTGAGGGGGAGGATTTAGAGGGGCTAATAGCAAAAAAACAAGAATGTCTTCGAGAATGTCTCAATCATTGTGCATTAAGAGATGGAATCCCAGGATATGCTCAAATATGTATCGAGAAAAAACTAGTTCATTCCACGCGTTGATCCAATGGTAAATGACTGAAATTTATTTGATGGCCTTTTGATGCAGATGGAAAAAATAAAATTAGAGATAAATTGAAAATAGTTTCCTCTATAACTGTTAAAGAGCTTTTTGAATTACGAACAAAAAAGGAGCCTCAAGCTGCATAAAAATATGCGAAGGTTGTAATAATATAAACAACACATAAGTTTAATTAAATAGAGGAGGATCCTAATGTTTTTCTTTGACTTTTTTCACCATTTTGACTATACTCAAAACAATATTTTAATCATTTCAATACATCAATGCAAAAAGGCAGATATTTTGTAAAATCAATGGAAGAAGATTTTGTACTCAAAATGCTTGTCTGAGAAGCAAAAATAGCAAATCAAACCATTGAAAACATAATAGAAAACTGAATTATCAACCCAAATACGGTAAGTTTCAATGAACCCGTAAGATTGTCTACAACAATTTTATGAAAAAACTACGTAGAAACATATAGACCAGAAGGAATTATTTTCCAAACCCAACAAGAACCAAAACATATATTTCCATTCGATCTCATAGTATTGACGGACAATGACACGTTCGAAGTACATTATTACAAGATGGAAGGAAATCTTTGATTTTTCTATCAAAGAAATCTTATCCCATGATATGAACAGTTTAAATGTACAAGTTATGAGGAAATTATAGAAAAATATCCATGCGTTGAAGACGTGATTGATGGGGTAAATGCCTTTAGGATAGTGCATGGATTCAAAGCATTACCAGAAGACAAAACAAGACTAATTCAATACAATGAAGCAGTGTTCCAAGAACCCGTAAAGATAAATCCTGTGGCTATTTTCTGAACAAACGAAAGAGCTAAACAGATAGCAAAAACACATAATTTACCCTATTTCGGATCAGCAAAAGAATTTTATGAAAGTACAAATAACGAATAATTTGTTTTAAACAAAACATCCATAAGAGATAAGCAAGATTTTGACTTTTATGACTATTTGGGATATACTCTATATATGTATTTACCCAATTGCATAGTATATAATGGAATCTATATATAATATCTTCAATACCTATATAAGTAATGTAAACAATGAGGATGAAGAGAATGTTATAGCACAAACATTACTTGCAAATTTTGAAATAACACAAGAAGAAATGGAAGAAAGAGGATATGTTGGTTTGAGAGAGTCACTAGGAAAATCTTTTATAGAAAAGAACAAAAAAATAAAATCATTTTTAAAAAATCATCTAGATGAGTTATGAATAAATAGTGAAAATATCTATTTTAGACCAGTATATCTTATAGATGGAGATATAAATAATAGTGCAACGACACACAACCACAAGATAGAGTTGAATAAATTACCTATAGACGATAACGAAATAATGGAAATATCATATCTAACAGCACTAGCTCATGAATATTATCATTGTACAGGTTCTATACATAGGAGAGCAGAAAGATCACAATATGGAGATATGAAAAAATTACACATCAATAGAGCAGGAGCCAGACTATACAGCAAAAAGCACACATCAGAATCATCAGCATGCGAAGAGGGTATGGCAGTAGCATTTGAGACAAAAGCATTTGATTATATATGTGCCCTATATACGAAAGAAACAGTAGATCGTTATCTAAAAGTTCAAGAAAAATTTTGTAATATAATGAAGCAAAGAGTAGAAAATACCGATACATATTATGACAATCCCAAAGAATTTATAATAAGAAAGCTTGATCAAACAAACAAAAAAATAGATGCATGTAAAAGCTATCCCGATGCATTAGTTTTAATAAATTATCTTAAAGCACAGATTCCAGATTTTGAAAAAAAAATGGAAGAGTTTAGAATAAAAGGGAACTTTTTACCTCTTGCAAGGAGTATAGATAGAATATATGGAAAATGAATATTCAAAGAACTTGTCCTGCTTGATGCATACGATGAGGATTCTATTGCAATATTTATAAAAAAATTAAAAAATAAGTGAGAAGAGTAGTTTTTTTATGACAATATAAAAAATAAATGCATTCAGAGGAAAATCAACCAACAAAGAACAGAGGAATATGATTGGTAGTATGATCAGAGACAAGCACGATTGGTAAAGCAGCAGAAAGTGCCTTATTCAAAGGTTTTGACATAATCCAAACATCAAAAGACAATCAATCTGGAGAAAGAATATATTTAAATATTTCAGATATTCAGTCTATCAAATGATTTATCAAAGAGTTTATGATAAAATATCCAGAGAAAAAAATTAAGGTGCTATTTTTGAATGCAGGAAAAATGATTATATGAGACACATTACACCGTGGAAATTTCTTCGTGAGAGCAAATGAATGAGACCAAGACATCAATACACACATGCACAATATTGTGTTAGTAGAATACCTTCAGACAGAGTGAATCATCGATAAAGAAACTAAAATCATATATAATGCATCTACACAAATATTTGCAGCAAGAGAATGATTTGAAGATTATGCAAGGCTAAAATCTATAGTATCTAATATGCTCTTAAACAATAAGGCGCTAGATATAACCGTATTAGCATTATCAATGGTTAAGTGATCTTATATGACCAGTGAATTAGAAAAGATAATGAAAGAAAAATGAAACGACATAGATCTGTATATTAAAAAAAATATGCCAGAATGACAACCAACATTAAACAAAGTCACTAAGATAACAGAGAAAATAATTGAAAACAAAGAAATAACCAAAGGAAAGATTGTCGTTTTAGACTGATGAAGAATAAAAACACTAGGGATAGAAATTCCCTCAGAATGCATATATTTTGATGAAGAAAGTGATAGTTTTAAAGCTATACAGAAATAAACAATCTACTTTGCAGATCCCATTTTGCCTATGATAATAAGTATAGCCATAGACCGAAGAAACGAAGCCAAAACATTATCTGTATACATGGCAATGCATAAAAGATGAAAAGAAGAGTAATGTAGTTGTGTTCTTGTTGTAGACAAAGTCAAGGAACAATTATAGAGACTTTTTATAGATATAGGAAAGAGAGAAAAAATGCTCTTTAATGAGATTGAATATAGCCAATATATGAATATACTGCTTGTCTAATATAAATAAAAAATAATGCCTATGGCACAAAAATTAAAAAAAAGTAAGCTATGAAAAATTTAGACAACATCACCATTTCTGGAAGCACAGTACAGAATTGGGAAGCAACATCATCAGGAAATACTGTATCAGTATTCACCGAAACAACAACATCAGAAACAGACATTAAGCCTATTATCGTATTAACTGGTCCACCAAGGACTAACAACGAACTTTATGTGGCCACTGGTGGTATCATATCACCAAATGTCTATTACCGCTTTGTTCATTAAAAGACAAAGCAAAAATTACCCCTGTATCAGGAGTAATTTTTTTTATATGCATAATGATTATGTTTTATAGGAGAGCAAATTCTGGAAAATAAATATTATGTGAATGGTACAATAAACGTAAATCATTTTTTTAATAGATAGGTTTTTTTTATCTTTTATTGGTCGGATGACAAAGACAATTATCCTGTAAAAATAAAAGATAATTCATCTTTAACCCTTTGTACCAATAAATTTATTGGCCACCAATTTGAGTTTTTTAAAGCTTCAATCTTTTCAGTTGCTTCTCTCTGTGTTTTTTCAGCTTTTTCTTTTGCAACTCTTTTAGAATAATCGGCGAACCCTTTCAAAAACTCAAGAAATTCTCAATCATCAGCTCACACAACAGCTGATAATTGCGCCCCAGCTGTCTCATAAATATCTTTTCCTTGAGATGTTGCTTCTACTTTTACTTCTTGGGAAACTTGCAAAAGACGAGATGCATTACCACTCATTATAGTAAAGGTTAATAGTAAAGAAAGTTATACTGACAATATAATCAAAGTCAGAAAAATCATATACACAATATACATATATAAATACAAATGTCAACACAATTAAAAATTAAAGAGACTTGTTTTTTGGGTTTTCAAAAAAATAATAATTTTAAGCAGATTTGAGAGAATATATGTTTATATTGAGATATAACTATAACCATATTTTTGTTATATAAATAATGACACAAACTTGATGTTTTTATAAAAATGAATATGCTTGAAACAATTTTATATGACAATACATTTTAAATTATTGAGTGAATACATGAAAAAAACAATTATTTTTGATCTGGGATGAGTATATTTCACGGACTGAACAAAGCATGCTATTGAGACTATTTCTAAAATTTATAATATATCTCAGGAGAATGTAAAAAATGTTCTCAAGTGAGAACTTGGAACAAAATATAGGATAGGTGAACTTACAGCAGAGGAATTTTGGTCAAAGGCTAAGGAATTTCGATGACTTAATGTTCCTTCAGCAGAATTAGCAAATATTTGGCTTGAAGAATATAAACCCATTCCAGGAACAGCAAAAATCATAGACAGATTAAATAAAGCATTATATGAGATAATATTTTTGTCAGATAATGTACAAGAAAGAATTGATTATTTACAGGCGAAATATCCCTTTTTAGATAAATTTAAATGAGGGGTGTTCTCTCACCTTGTAAAGACAAGAAAACCTGATCCTAAAATTTACGAATTAGCTCTTAACGAAGCATCTAATAAGGCTGGAGAATGTATATATATTGATGATAAATTAGAGTTATTAGAACCTGCGAAACTAATGTGAATGAAAACCATCCATTTTCAAACAGTAGAAGATCTTGAAAAATCATTAAAAGATTTAGGATTAAAGTTCTAAAGATTTTAATGAAATTGAACATAGTCCATATAAAGACATTAACTCAAATTTTTTTATTTGCAAATTAAGTTGATATTATAATTTTTCTATAAAATGAATCAATATTGTCCAATAAAGAGAATCTAAAATATCTGGCAACCACTGAATAATGTTGGGTATATTACCTATCACAACAGTTGCTAAAGCTATTTTATTGAAAGTATACCGTTTATTCATTGTTTTCTTTTTCGTTATCATTCTTAAAATCCTCATAAGTACCTATGTCCTTAAAGTTTATATAATAGTCGTTTCATTTTTTAGCTACCTCAACAGAATCTACTCATATCTTTTCTAAATCTTCATAAGTAACAACTTCTCATTGTTCCTTTTTAAAAACATCACGAAGTAATCGCTTTCAAAGTGCTTTATTTGGATTACTCATAAGCGCCTTGCGATTCTCTTGGCAAATTTTTGCTGAGAGAACTGTTCAATCAGGTAGATGCAGATTAAATGGAGCATCTTGTTCAGGGAAAAAATCCGGATATATTTTATGAATTCGTGCCGGTACGGGGATATATAATTCATCCTCATGTCTTTCTCTTCATCAAGCATTCCATTGGTTCAATCAGCTTCTTTCTGGGACATGAATTTCTCACTGTTCAGAATACAAGGGAAGATAAACTATTTTATCGTATACATCTTCTGTCTTTTCAAACAAATGACTATGTTCCTTAAATAGGTTTTCAAGCATAGTAAAAGGATCTTCGAAAATACTTACATCAAATTCACGGATAGGATTAATATAGAATTTTTTGAACAAAGTACTTTTTGAAATATTGAATGAGTATTCATGTAATCCATCAGTAAAAGAAACGGAATTTCTATTTTTTGAAACTTTGTGTATTTTTGGAATATCTATAAAGTCCATATTTTCTTCATGAAGTAGAAATTTATTTTCACCTCTTGAAACGCAATGATAGACCATTTCTTTGATTCAGTATATAGACATAGTGAATTCAATTCTCCTATTTCTAAGTTCAGCAATTATCTTGATGAACTCATCTAAATTGCTTTCATGACCTGCATAAAGATTCCTTTCAGCATTAAATTCAGCTATCTTCTCAAGAGCTTTTCATCACTTATAAAGGAACGTTTTTAATCAATATCATACTCAATCAAGCCTTGCATCTGCCGTACAGTCGGAGCGAGAAAGATTTTCAGCATTGAACGCTTTGCAGAAGATATTCTCGGCAGCCCTATAATAAAGATATGGAGTAGTACTGTCAGAAAAAAGTTTTGAAAGTGATCATACGACAGTCAATAATTCAACATATTTTTCAGTATATTCTTTATTGTCTTGTAGTAACGACATGCTTAATTTTATTAGCAGAAGTTAAAAGACCTCATGATAATAGAGGATTAATCGCCTTAAGAATACATTCTCAAACTCTTTGAATTGCGGGCACAGTAACTGCATTTCATGCCTGCTTATAAAGTTGCGACTTTGCCATATCAGGCAATATGAAATTTTCAGGAAATCATTGTATTCTGAAACATTCTCTTGGAGTAAGTTTTCTTATTCACTTTGCATCAAGAATCAAAGGGACATTATGTCATCATGTTCACATATTGGCAGTTAATGTTGGGAAAACTCAGCTTTTATTTGCCCTTACATATTGTCTTCTTCGTTGATAGGCTGTATTTTTATCAGTTATTTCGTTCTTTAGTTTTGGATATAATGAGCTATTTTCATAGTAAAATGAAGAGTCATGAACTTTATCAAGCATATCTTTTACTCACAATTTCAAAGCAATTTTTTCAGGAAAAGAAAATCTTTCATAAGCTTCCTTATTTCTAAATCAAACTATATAAATTCTTTCTCTATTTTGTGGTATTCATCAGTATTCGCAACTATTAAGAACCTGTGCTTTTACATGATATCATAGCGACTCAAGAGACTCCTGAATAACCTTAAAAGTTTTTCATCCATCGTGAGATTTAAGATTTTTAACATTTTCAAGAAAGATAACCTCAGGTTTTTTCGTTTCTATTATTCTACAAAGGTCAAAAAAGACATTTCATCTCGAATCTGAAAATCATTTTCTATATCAGGCTATACTGAAAGCTTGGCAGGGGAATCATGCACAGAGAATGTCATGATCGGGAATCATTTTAGGATCAGTTTTTGTTATATCTTCAAAGAATTTTCCTCACAGAAATACATCTTCATTTCATTGCAAAAAATTAGCCTGATATGTGTTTCTGGCTGGTTTATCTCGTTCTATAGCAGAAACAAGTTTTCCTCAAAGATTATGAAATGCTATATGAAATCATCATATTCAAGCAAACAAATCTATAAATGTAAAAGTCGACATAAGATAATTCAGATTAAAGACTAAAAAGTTCTCGTTTTGTCCGTTTAATAGAATATTCAACGTTCTGTGTTTTATTTTCTCATCAATTTTTAGGAATTTTAATGTTTTTCTTATCATTTTCCACTAAAAAGCATAAGAATTACTTGCATTATAAAAATTTTGACTATAATGACATAGGTCGCATAACGATCACTTTAAAAATTTTATCTATAACTATTTATAACATGAAAAACTATTTCATTAGTTTTATCAAAGAGTCTATAATGGATAAAAAACAATCTTATGGATGGATTGTGATAAATTGAGGACTCATTACAAATTCAAATGATGTTAATGTCGCAATAGAACAAATAAATAAGTCATTATGAATATGATATAGAGTATTTACTATATTATCTATAAATTGATTAGATGTAGTTAAATAAAAAAAAATTAAGTTAAATTAAAATCCGCCCGCCCGAAATATTTTTCTTTAGACCCGAACGAACGCACAACTGGTATTGTGCGAAAGCGAGGTCTGGATATGGGATAGAGGAGAGGAGTTACCCTGATTTTGAATATCCAGAAACGAGCGTGTATATATCAGAATCCCCCGACTAAAAAGATCTATCCTCATTTTATACCTGCGTAGCGAATGCACAACGGCTAAGTGTTGTGCAAGTGTATAAATGAGGAAATGTAGATCTGGAAGCCAAAACCACGAAAACGACTCAGAAAGCCATGATATATACTTCGCACAATGTATCTTGTGCAAAGTTCGTTGTGTGCTATATATAAATAATTATTAAGTATATTGAGATATTTTTTTGCACATAAGGACTCATATATCGAGACATTATTGATCTATATATACCAACATGAGATATATAAGAAATATTGCTTTTTAGGAAAAATACCTATTTTTGATGAAATTTTAAGCGCTATTTTTAGATCTAAGTGGTACTAAGTGCCACTAAAGAGCAAAAAAAGCCAGTTTTAAACTGATCTTTTATGCTTTTTATAGGGGAGTACTCCTCTATTATTTTAATTTAAATTTCCTTAGAATGAAATGATTTTTTTAGAGATCAACAATACAATAGTTATCTTTAGAAATTCATTTTTTATTAAATTATTAAGAAAAAGTTCAAACCAAATATACATATAATGTATAACGACTTGAACTTCTGAAAGCAACAATCTTCTCAGCATAAACAATAAACTAATAATAACGTGGGCGCGCTTGATAAGCGAGATTTCTATCTTGCTGCTCTTGTCGCCTCTGATTTTTTTGTTTCTGCTTCTTTGACGGCTTTTTGTTGATAGCCTGACGAACCTTTTTACCGCGATTTGATTTTCTCATAGATGCCTCATGATATTTGCTACTTCCGAAGGGAGATAACATTCTGCTTTTCTATCTCATAAATGATCTGCTTTAAAGAGTAATAATGCGTCATTAAGCAACTCTAAAGCACCAGTAGTGAATCAGAATATATTCATACTACACAGATCACCTACAGACAATCACATAGCAGATAAAGCATTCTTTTCTATTCATAGATACTCTTTCACATCTTGGACATAATTTGCTTCATCTACGGTAAATATTCATCTATTGGTAGATCATTGGTCTGGGATAACGTTTTCAAGGATATATCCAAGCGATGCAGACTCCTCTGCTTGTTGCAAATGATCAAATAAAAGCTTAAACGAATGGGCTCAGTAGATATCATCTCAATTACATACCACAAAAGGTCAATGGATAAGATGTTTTGCACTACAAAGAGCATCAATAGTACCCCGTGGTCTATCTCTAGTAATCTCATCAAAGGATTGTATAGCATATTCCCACAGGAATTCACTGATAACTAGCTCCAAACATTTCTTTGAACGGTTGTTCCGTCATTTTACCTACGATAAAGATAATTTTGGAAAATCATGCGGGCAATGCTTGATATAATGAATATTCAATAAGTGTAGTATCATGTGGTCAAACCTTTGCAAATTGCTTTATCTTACCTCCAAAACGAGATGACAATCAAGCAACCATATAGACTAATGATATATCTTTATACATATCACGAAATATAAAAAAAATAAAAAAAAATATATAACATATTATCAGCATATTTCAAGCATTCAGTGTGACGACACAGCAAGATATATATTAAGCGATACAAATTACCATTGACTTTTAAACAAAATTAAGTATTATAAAAAAGCTAAACAAAAAAACAAAAGAAATGAAAAAAGACCACTTTATCAAGTTCACAGAGAAGCACCTCGGAAAAGAGGTAGTAGCGACCGTTAAATTCCCCAAAAGAGTCATCAAGGGGAAGTTAATAAAGGTGGAGGACGAATACTCAATCAAGAATGGGACGACAATCCCAATCAATGATCAAAATCTCAAGACCATATCGGTCGTAATCAACAGAGAGGAAAGGCAAAAACGAAGAAACGAAAGACGAATGCCAATGATAATGAACTAAGTGTGGGACACATCCTAACACTAAAAAAATTATTGAATCAATGATAATGAGAGGTTTGTCCTCTCATTTTCTCATTATTTTTTTAAAAATTTATTTTAAAAAAAACTACCTGATCATAATCAGGTAGCCCCATCAACTTCGGGGACGGCTTGCCCTTTATTATAAGGCGTACAGAACAAGTAAAACGCTCTACTAGTTGTGTAAGCCTGATAAATTCAAATGCCGCCTCCAAAGGTGTAAGTGCGAACCTTTCGCTTGGGTAAGCTACTGAGTTAGCGAACAAATCTTTAGAATACTAAGAGATTTGTAATAGTGATTGGTAATAAGTACTAGAGTCCAAGTGACATAACTCATTTTTGTTTGGGTGTTTTTTTGTTTACGGCAATAATATATGATAGTAACAAAGGAAAACAAAGGGATAATAGAATAATCATATAGCTTTTCGTTAGCACACGATCGCATAAAAGAATAGATTTATATTGTCATATTTTAATTATTATGATAAAAATAGGCAACAAAAAAGCCAAGACATAAGTCTTGACCTATAGATTACCCCATCCTACCCTTCCCCTAAAACCCCGCAGCTAGTGACGGGGCAAGTGCCGGAAGGAAAGTCCCTCTCTGTGGAATGTATCCCGCAAAGCGGGAGAGAGGGTTGGGAGAGTAAAGATTATTGAGCAACTATCTTTATTCTGTGCCTTCTGTTGGAATAGTATCAGCAGGCAATGATGATGTAGTACCAAAATCTACGGTAGGAGCAACATTTGCTCATGCTTGTGCTTCAAATTGTTGAGCCTTTTCAAAACCAAACATTGTAGCTACGATATTTGTAGGAAATTTACGAATATAAATATTCAAAACATTTACCGCATCGTTGAAATTTTTTCTTTCTACCGTAATTCTATTTTCCGTACCTTCAAGTTGTGTCATAAGATCACGAAACGCTTGGATTGATTGAAGTGTTGGATAGCTTTCTACAACAGCCAACAATTTAGACAATGATGATGATACCTCACCTTGTACCTTTTGAAATGCAGCAAGAGATTGTGCATCATTGATATCAACAGTCACTTTGGTTGCGTTTGCTCTAGCATTTACTACTGCTATCAACACCCCACTCTCTTGTGCTGCAGCACCTTTGACCGTATTTACAAGATTAGGAATGAGATCAAGCCTTCTTTGATAGACATTTTCTACTTGAGACCAAGCCGTTTTGACCGATTCATCATATTTTACCAAAGTATTATACTTACCGACGAGAAATACTATGACCACAACAACAACAGCCAAGATAATGAGTAATGTCTTTTTCATGAGAAAAAATTATAAAATAAAACAATGATATGATTTCCTTCAACATTATACAGAGTAGTGATTTATTTTTGTACATAGTTCAGAAAGATAATGATGTACATCATGAATCAGAGAAGGAATCTTACTATCCTCTATCCTATCCTCTATAAGATAATAAAAAAACTGACTATTACAAGACCATGCTACATCGAACAATGAAAGCAATTCTTTCATATCCTTGGGAATGATAATCTCAGGTGATTTTACTACCAACAATCATTCTCGTAAAATTTGCATACCAAACAATATGTGTTGTAAGAAATCTCTTCCATTTTTTTGAGAAAGATATTCCTCTCTGAGTTGAATACGTTTATTGCGAATTTCAAATTCAATCATAGATCTAAGATCAGATGTTTTGAACTGTATATCTCTCAATATATCATTTCCATAAAAGAGTTCAGAATGGTTTTTTATATGTAAAAGTTTTAGACAAAAAACATCATTGCCTTGATCTATGTCATCTTGTGTCAATAATATAAATTTTTCACGAACAAAGAAAGACCTAATAGAGTCTAGGAAAACGAAGTTTACTTCATCAACGACAAAAACAGGAATACTTTCCTTTCCCTTTTGATATAGATAGATAGATATAAGTCAATTTCTCAATACACCAACAATATTCTGAAGTTTTTTGACAATCATGACTATCAATTTAAAATGTAAAATCATTAAGGAGTGGTGCTACTGAATAGATGGGAGTGATATAGAGGAGACTTTTCTAATCCATCCAATATTTTCTAATCCATCCAATATTTTCTAATCCATCTATAGCAATCTACCCCGTCTAATTATTATCGACTTCACGAAGAACCGCCACCACCAAAACTTCCACCACCAAATCAACCGAAACTTGAACCTCATCATCCAAAACCACTTCATCCTCATCAAAACCACATAACCGATCAACTATTTCCTGTTTTGCCATACAAGGCTCCCAATATCCCAAAAAGCAAAAAGAAATACGACATAAAAATAGCCACAACAAATGTAGTAATAAGCCAAGCAACTAATAAAGAAAGAATGAGTCCAGCACCAGCATAAATCCATCGACCATATTTTCTCATTTTTCTCCCTTTACCTTTGATAGAAGGAATAGTTACCCAACGACCAAAACCTCATACAACAAAAAGCAAAAGAACAATCATCCATGTTTCATAATTACCACCAGAAGTGGTAGGAGTATCCTGTGAATACGTTTGTACTATAGTAGGATCTTGTTTGATATATCACAATGCGTCATCTAACATTTCAAGAACTCCTTGATAATAATCACCTGCTCTAAAATTGGTCGGAAAACGAGCCTCCCCTATTCTCTTGGTAATAAGATCCGGAAGCGTTCCCTCTAGTCCATATCACACCTGAATAGACCATTTTCTATCATCCACTGCTATCAAAAGAATCAAACCATTATCCTGACCCTTTTTGCCCACTCACCATTGATTCCCAACGTCTACTGCTGCCAAATTGATATCATCATCGACAGTCGGCACAACTAATATGGCTATCTCAATACTCGTAGCCTTTTCTATTTCTTGTATTTTAGTATTCAAATCACCCTTTTGTGTTTCAGAAAAAACCCCGACCTTGTCAGTAACATATCAATCATAGTTTGGAATAGTAAATCCATAAACTATTCAGAGAAAACATACGAAGATGAGTGTTTTGATGATAGATCTGATCATAGAACAAATATAATGTAAAGCTACACTCATAAATTATCTTTTTTCTGTTTATTATCAATCGCAATATTTTTATGTGGATAGCAACAAAGAACATTGTCTACATATTGGACACCGCAAAAATAAGCACAAATAGAAGTGCCTTTGATGGCACATTTATGATTATTCGTCCCCTCAGCTTGATTCCATGGACATTTCATTTGTTTCCATGAGGTCTGATCTCCTGAAGTAAGATCGATATCCATATTAGCACCATCTAAAATTTTAACTTCCATGATGTATGGATATAGGATAAATATTTTATATTTCAGAGATTACTTCTTTGACCAATTGAGTGATGTGTGGATCGTCAAAACACATATGATGGACTAATTCTTTAGCCTTATTTGACGAAAGTCTTGCATACATAAATTTCATTTTTGCTTTGGTTCTGGCTATACCATTTCTTTTGAGACCAGTAGGAATATTATATTCAAAATACGCCAAGCTATCTGCATCCATCAACACATTTCCTTCTTCATCTCAACCAAATTCGTGATTTTCAACAAGATGAAAAACCTTATCTATGGTGTCCTGAGAGTAATTATATTTCTTTAAAATATCAGAAATCAAGTGAGCTGATCTTATACAATGTTCTTTTTTAAATGCATTAAATTTGGAGAAATCTGTAAGATCTCTTTCTGTAATTCCAGTGACTCATCTTTCCATGTCATGAGAAATAGCGGCGATTTGCAAAGCTTCATCAGCATCTGGTTTGATTTCCATAACCCATTTGCGTGTGAGCTGGGCATGTTGTAATTCAAAATCAAGGGGCGACTGTGATAAAACACCCTCCACTTCTTTTTGAACTAAATGAAACATATCCATTTGAATAGCAATATAATAAATAGTATTTCCCCTGATTATCAGTTGTTTAATACGTTCAATCTGATTTAGATTTTATTTCACTAAATTTCATAATAGTTTTTTCAAAATACAGTTCTGATTCTCCGACTGGTCCATTTCTATTTTTCCTCACACAGATATCGGTAAGTCACTTTTTGTCTGTTTCGAGATCATAATAATCTTCTCTATGAAGCATAATTACCCCATCAGCATCTTGCTCAATCGCACCAGACTCTCTCAGGTCGGAAAGCTGTGGCTTTTTATCAACTCTTTTTTCTACTTCACGAGAAAGCTGTGATAAAGCCATAATAGGTATTTCGAGTTCTCTCGCAAGTTCTTTGAGTCCTCTAGAGATTTCAGATATTTCTTGTACTCTATTGCCAGAATATCATGAATTGGATCAACTCATCAATTGGAGATAATCAATAATAACTAGGTCAAGTGTAGTCTTTTCTATTTTCAGTCTTCTAATTTTTGATTTCAATTCTGGAATAGTAGTAGATCACTTATCATCGATAAATATATGAGTTTCAGAAAGAAGTTCCATAGATTCACCCATCACCGTAAAATCTTCTGGATCCAGTTGTCACTTACTAATTTTTCCCATAGGAATACCTGACACCATAGACAATACCCTATCTGCTATCTGTTCAGAGCTCATTTCCAGAGAAAACAAAGCAACGCTTTTTTTCTGATCAACTGCCATGTTTTTGAGAATATTGAGTGCAAAAGCTGTTTTACCCATACTCGGACGAGCAGCAAGGATGATAAGTTCTGCAGGTTTAAATCAGCCAAGCATTTCATCAAGGCCATGATAGCCAGAAAACACTTTTTTGAGATTAGCTTTTTCTGGATGATCAACGATATCCATATACTCCTCTACTCTTTTATTCAAAATTTCTCAGATAGAATGAACCTTTTCAGAAACATTATTTTGGGTAAGATCAAATACTCTTTTTTCGATATCTTGCAATACTTGCATAGTGTCTTTTTGTTCATAGACATCACCTATAATCTTTTGCGAAGTCTTGAGAATGTTTCTCAATATCGATTTTTCTTTTACGATTTTGACATATTCAGGACAAGAAGATGTACTCAGCAAAAAACTCGATAGTTCATAGAGATAATCAGTTCCTCCGATAGTATCCAAGACCGTGTCTTTAGTAAGTTGATCGGCCAATGTAACGACATCAATAGTCTTACGAGCAGCCCAAAGCTTTTTGACTCATTGAAAAATATAAAAATGCTCTCTTTGATAAAAGTCTTCAGGGATAAGTGGTATTCCATCATAATAATACATCAATTCGTTATCCATCAATATTCCACCAAGCGTACCTTTTTCTGCATCAATATTATGCGGAGGCAATTTAATATCTTCGAGACTGACCATAGCAAACACAAGTAATAGAGTAAAATATTTTGAAGATTAAAAAATTGTATGTTAGGAATATACTCAACTAGCAATCTTTTAATGATTTTATTTTTTTTAATTTTTTAATCAATCAATGCAAGAGAAAATTTTGAGAAAATACAGGTAAGAACTATATTTTTAACAAGATTTCAACATTATTTTAACAGATGTGCTGAATATATAAAAAACGCTTTACATACTAGGAGATTGTACATAACAAGATAGGTTTCAGTATTTAGTTACCTGAAGATATATAGATGTATCCAAGATCCAAAGGAGTGACATAGTAACACAAGCCATTGTTCATGTTTCTTACATAAGACGATTGTTCTAGTTGAGTACACACAGTAAGAGAATTGATATCTTTTATTTTTTCAATAGAAAGGTTTTTATCAAAAACCCGATTAGATCATTGCTCTGTTTCTGTTCTGGCAAGCAAAGCAAATCATTGAGTTCAGTGAGTAGGTAGAGGTATATACATATATTGTCATGGCGTTCACGGAGTGGTGAGAAGTCAATCAAAACTAGTCTTTTTATTTGGATCTTGGGGAATAGTCATAAATATATTTACAAATATATCTTTTATAGTATCGAGACTTCATCACGTACGTGGGATATCTCAATAATTTGTTTGATACGTTGTTAAACCCGCAGCAATTTGATAAAGATCAGCCTTTCTTTGAACATCATTTGCTCTTCATTGTACAGATGACAGCCTTGGAACTATAGCAACAGCAAAAACTCAAACCACAACCACTCATACTAACGCAACAAATATAATAATAAAAATCTTAGATATTTTCTTGTAGTTATATTGAAAAACATCAAAAGTCTTTTTACTTGTATCAAAAGCTAATTGTCTACCCTTTATTCCTATCATAATATTCATTATCAAAGAAATCAGGAAAGATAATAACAAATTGGGCAAAAAGTATCAGAGAGCAAAAGAAATAACAAAGTAGAATAAAACAAAAAGATATTGCCTTGCTCGTAACAAATAGATTCAGGATAAAAAGAAACCTGCTCGAGAGAATCAGCGCAACCACTGTGTTTGAGTTTGATTTTCCATGACAAACATGAAAAAAATAAAAAAATTAAGGACATATTCTTATCTTATTCAACAACCAATTCTTTCAGTTTTTTCTTCGCTTTTTCGTTGGATGGTTCATATTCCAAAACTCTGAAATAATATTTTTTAGCATTATCGAGATCATTCACTTCTTGATAAAGATCAGCCAAAGTAAGCATATATGCAGAATTTGTTGGTCTGAGTTTGATCACCTTTTCTATCTCCATAATAGCCTCATTTTTTCTATCAGTATTATAATACAATTCCACCATACTAATATAATATTTAGGGTTGTTTGGATTGATACCAATAGCTTTTTGAATAAGCAATTCTGCAATATTAAAGTCACCTGAGGTAAGATAAATCTCACCTATTTGCCAGATTGCTTTATGATCATTAGGGTCCATATCTACAATCTTTTTGAGAATAGGCAATACCTTTTTGTAATTACTCATAGTAAAATACAGATCAGCTAAGAGTTTATTAAGATCTTTATCTTCTGAATCTATAGCCAATCCTTCAATAATCTTTTTCTCATATTCATCTAGTTTACCATCTTTTCTAAATCCCAATGCATCATAAATAATTTTTTCGAGTAATTTTCTTTTTTTTATCATTGTTGTTTTATTGTCTTCATCATCTAGTATCGTATGAGGATCTAGATATTTAGAAACAGAAGATTTAGGTTTGATGATTTCATCTATAGTATCGAGAAAGGAATTTTCACGACGTTTTTCATCGACAGATTTTTGCTTAGGTGCACGAGAAGCTAACACAGCTATTTTAGTAGTATAGAGATGCACAATATCTTTTTTGAATCTAACTAACGCATCAAATGTATCTATTTTACTAAGCAAATGGCTAAGTTTTTTAAATATTTTTTTAGAAAAGAAAAAGGAAATGATACCAATAGGTAAGGAGACAAGAACAATTGTTAACAATATCCATAGCAATACTGACATTTTCAACATCACATCTCTTAACAAAATAAATAATAATTATTTTTTAATTGGAGGTATGGATTTAGAAATCTCTGGTACTGATGGTTTGTTTAATGTTTTTTGAGGTGACTTAATACTTTGCGGAGTAACGTCTTTTGTAGATTCTTCTGATTTACCATTCAATTTAACTTTACTTATAGTTGTGTAAGGTATCCTAACTATCATACCATCTTTATTTTTTATTGTCACATCACCGTTCATAATATTAAATGAAAAGACTGTCCCACAGACTTCACATCATTTGTTTTCTACGTATGATCATTTGGGTGGAAACTTTTTACTGTCTTCAATATATGTTTCTAATTCATAAATCAATGAACATTTGAGTTTTCCACATCTTCATTTAAGTTTTTCAATATCTCTTCATTCAAGGTTTTGTAAGACAATATTTTCAATCTCCACACTGGGCAATGCCCTAGAGCTTTTACAACAAAGATTGATACCATTACATCAAATAAGACAATCAGTTCCAGGAGACATTTTAACCATATCTCTAGCTCATATTTGAAACAAGAAAATATTTTTCCCAATCTCTTGTCTAAATTCCTTTACAAAATCAGTAAACACATATCTTTCTTCAGAATAAAAGTAAAAATACAGCTGATCACCAAATATCTGATATCTAGCAGTCACAGGAATAGAGTCATGAAAGTTTTTTTTAAATAGTTTTTTGAAAAGAGGAAATATATCCAAAGCTAATGACTGTTGTTCATTAAAAAAATCTTTATCTTCGCCTTCAAGTATTTTTTGAAAAACACCTTGTCTATCAGTCACTATTTCATGACCAAGATACGTTCCAATAGTTTGTTTACTGACTCACGATTGGTCAGTAGACGAATAAACAATTTTATCTCAAGCTTTGAGTTTGGCAAACTGTTGATCATCTACTCAGGTAACCAAGACATTTTTATTGGTATATCGATCTAGCACATATACGTTTTTCATAAATGATTATTTTTAAAAAGGATAAATAGAAGAGGCGAGATAGATGGATTAGACAGAACAGAATAGATGGATTAGACGGAATTGATTGGAACTTATCTAATCTGTCTTTTTATGAGCCTAATCTGTCTTATTTTTTATTTTTTTTGGACTTAGAAAAGTTAGTAATCATCGATTCAAATTCCTCCTTACTCAAGTATTCTTTATCCAAGAGCACAACCGAAAGTTTTTCAATCAGTTGTTTGTTTTGTATAATAAGTTTTTTAGATTGTTCATAACAAGCAGCCATATATACCTTTATCTTTTCATCAATAATTTGAGCAGTTTTTTCACTGTACCCTCTAAACATAGTATATTCGCTCTTTGTATTTTCCAAATAGGTAACCGTACCAAATCTTTGTCCATACCATATTTTACAATCATATTGGTAATGATATCTGTTGCTTTTTCAAAATCATTTGAAGCTCAAGTAGTAATATTATCGATACCAAAGAAAATTTCTTCAGCAGCTCTTCATCAAAGCAATGAAACCACCTCATCCAAAAATTTCGCTTTGGAAGAGAGATACATATCTTCATTGGGCATAATCCAAGTAACTCCTAATGCATGTCCTCTACGCACAATGGAAATTTTTTCTACAGGATCAGCATTGGGCAATATATGAGAAGTTACTGCGTGGCCCAATTCGTGAAACGCGATAATATTTTTTTCTTCCTCTTTCATAGATTTGACCTTTTTCTCTGGTCACATAATCACCTTTTCTAAAGCATATTCAAAATCATTCTGATCCAAAACACTCCTGTTTTCCTTAGCTTCCTTGAGCGCGGCCTCATTGACGATATTCTCGATATCAGCACCAACTAAACCACTAGTTCTTTTGGCCAAAGAAGGGATATTTATAGAATCACTAAGTTTTTTACCTTTAAGATAATAATCAAATATAAGCAGTCTTTCCTCATAGGTGGGTTCAGAAACATACACCTTCCTATCAAATCTTCCTGCTCTCATCAATGCAGGATCTAAAATATCGGGTCTATTAGTTGCAGCAATCACGATAACATTAGTAGTGTTATCAAATCAATCCATTTCGGTTAAAATTTGATTTAATGTCTGTTCCTGTTCTTGATGTCCTCAGGTAGATCAGACTCCTCTCTTTTTTCCTATCGCATCTATTTCATCGATAAAAATAATGGCCCTTCCTACAGCTTTTGCCTTACCAAAAAGCTCTCTTACTTTGGCTGCTCACATACCAACCAACATCTCCATAAACTCAGACCCAGAAACAGAAAAGAAGGGAACATTAGATTCTCCAGCTACCGCTCTTGCGAGCAATGTTTTTCCTGAACCTGGTTGTCCATATAACAATACTCACTTTGGATGTCTAGCACCCACTTTATGATATTTTGCAGGATTTTTGAGATAATCTACAATCTCTGATAGTTCCATTTTAACCTCATCCATACCTGCCACATCAGAAAACTTAGTTTTCATATTTTTGGAGTTATTCAGTTTTCCTGCTTTGATACTAAAGGGAAATCATCCAGCACCACCCTTGGGCATAGCAAATTTTATCAAAAGAATGAAGATAACAAAAAACAATAACAAAGGTCATACATCTTGCAAAAGGGTTGATCGCCAAGACTTTTCATTAAATTTTACATCCACAACCACAGGTCATGTAAGTGAAATTCATAAATCTTTGAGTGAAGTTCCAAGAGGCTTTTTGGTGTCATACACATTCACATATTGTTCTACTAAACTTTTTTTAACACTCATAAAAGAGACTGAATTTCAAGTTCACAAATTTTGATATCATTTGAGCGAGGTTTCATCCTCCAAGACTATCTTAGTGAATGTTCACGAAGTATATTGTTTCAAAAAATCATTCAATGAGACTTTTTTGGTTTCACGAACAACTTCTATGGTACTTCATTGTACACTGATAGTTTTATATGCTTGAATCCCTCCAGTTACTATAAGAATAAACAACAATACAAACCACAATCATTTTTTCATACTACAAAAAAAATATTAAAAATAGAATTCACTAATCAAATATACTAAATCTGATATGAATTTCAACAAAAACGCCCAAAGACAATTAGATTGACTTTTGTGAAAAAATACATAAAAAACATATAAAATAAAAACATTAAAAAAAATAAACATATGCAAAAAGCAATAGAAAAACCAGATTTAGCACTCTATCTAGAAGCAGAAAACCCAAAAAATCAGCTTGGAGTACAGCTTAGAGTATGGAAAACAAAAAATGGCACTGAGGTTATAGTCAGGATAGAAAATCAAAATAATGTAGCTGATAAACTCTGGCAAAACGAAAAAAGCAGAATAAACAATGGCGATGTTTCCTTAAAAGTATTACACTTTTTGAAGTACATGGAAATTATAAAAAACACAGAAAATTGGTCTTCTTCTGCTAGTCGGACTCAAGAAGTAATAAAAATGGATGAATATGAAGATACAGAAAAATGCATATACTTCGTATTCTATGTACACCATTATTTGATAAAGTTTTAATGCACAGTGAAATAAGGAAAGATGTCCTATATATTTGTGGGATGTCTTTTTTTATACATAAAAAGTTGAAAATCCACATAGTATCATTACATTCATGCTATGACAGAACTCAAATTAGTGCTCAAAACCACACCAAAGTACATCAAAATATTAGCTGCTGAAGGAATCACAACAGTGAAAGATTTTTTGCAATACTTTCCAAGAGCTTATGAAGATAGATCAACCATCAGAAATCTGAACGAGTTAATTTTCAATGAAAAGGGAATAACGGCAACCAAAGGGAAAATAATCAAAAAAAGTATTTTTATGAGAGGAGGTAAAAGAATTTATACGATACATTTTGTAGATCAAATAGGAAATAAATGAGTAATAAGCATATTTAACTCATGATTTCTTGCGAGTAGGATCAATGAAGATAAACGATATATCATCGTCGGCAAACCCAAAACAGACTATGGAAAGATAACATTTTCACATCCTGACATCATAGAAACAGAAGCTCCCGAAGAACCTGTAACGAGGGACGAGGAACAAGGTGATAGGAGAAAATTAGAAATTCCTGATTCCAAGTCCCAAGTTCCAAGTTCCATGTCCCAAAGCTCTGAAGTTTATAATAGTGGAAGAATATTCCCTATCTATCCAGAACTCATGGGAATCAGACCAGGATGGTTTGCACAAAAGATGCGATCACTTATGGACAAGGTAGACACAATTTTTTCTGAGTACTTACCTAAGGAATTCATAGATAAATTCTGACTCATAGGTGTCCAAGAAACAATCAAAGAAATGCATTATCCCATCAGTTTTGAAAAGCAAAAAGAAGCGAATCTCAGAATATTTTTTGACAGACTACTCAGAATTCAACTCTATTCGCTGATAAACAGAAGTACCTACCAGCTAAATAAAACGAATATGGAACATGAAGTGATTGATCGGAACATTGTAAAAGAAATTATCGCCACACTCCCCTTTGAATTGACTAATGCACAAAAAAAAGTTATCAAACATATCACCGAAAATATCCATGAACCTAAACCGATGCTCAGATTGCTTCAAGGAGATGTTGGAAGTGGAAAAACAGTCGTAGCTGCAATCGCTGCATATTATACCTTTAAAAAATATCAGGGACAATCAGTGTTTCTTGCACCATTGGAGGTACTAGCAAACCAACACTATAAAACCTTAGCCAAATTGCTTTTGCCATTAGGACTCAGGGTAGCACTCCTTACGTGATCGCTCAGTAAATGAGAAAAAGATAAGATAAAATTAGACTTAGCAGAAGGAAGAATACATACGATAATAGGCACACACGCAGTAATCCAAGAAGACATAAAATTCAAACAACTTCAATTCGTCGTCATCGATGAACAACATAAATTTGGAGTCAAACAAAGATCTTTTTTCAAAAGATTCTGAGCTCCACATATTTTACAGATGAGTGCAACACCCATCCCAAGATCGATGGCATTGGCTTTTTTCGGAGAATTTGATGTGAGTATAATAGATGAGTTGCCAGTAGGAAGAAAACCCATTATCACCAAAGTAATTTCAGAAAAAGAATATATAAAATTAAAGCCACGAGTACTGGATCATATCAACAAAGGACAAAAAGTATTTGTAGTTACCCCTCTCATAGAAGAGTCAGAAAAACTCGAAGAAGTAAATTCAGCCATCAATGAATTTGAGAACATGAAAGCCCTCTACCCAGAATTGAAAGGTAAAATAGGGCTATTACATGGCAAAATGAAACCAAAAGATAAAGAAGACATCATGCAAGATTTTAAATCCTGAAAAATATGTCTACTCGTGTCTACTACTGTCATAGAGGTGGGGGTAGATATTCCAGAAGCCACTATCATGGTCATCAAAAATGCAGAGAGATTTGGTCTTTCACAACTGCACCAGCTTAGAGGAAGAATAGGAAGATCAGATGTTCAATCCTACTGTTTTCTAGAGACCAAAAACAAAACAGGAGAAATAGGTAAAAGACTCAATGCCATGGAAGAAAGTAATGATGGTTTCAAACTCGCAGAACTTGATCTCCAAAATCGTGGTGCGGGAGAAATTCTATGAACCATACAATCATGAGAATCAGACATCCCATTAGAGATATTATCAGATCTTAAATTTTTGGAAAGAATTCAAGAGGGCGCAAAATGGTTACTAGAAAAATATCCTAACTTAGAATGACTACCTGGACTCAAAAAATATCTTGAAGAAAAAATGGGTGATGTATTGGCATAATATTTATATAATAACATTTACAATGCTTCAAACAACGCACGTATTTGTTTTTAATAAGGAATGACAACTGCTTTTATGAATGAAAAAAAGATGATTTGGTAAAGATAAATGGAACTGATTTGGGGGCAAAAATCATACAGGAGAAACAATCAAAGAAACAGCATTGAGAGAGCTTTTTGAAGAAGCAGGAATTTTTCTCAAAGAAAAAGATATAGAAAAGGTAGGGATACTCCACTTTTTCAATAAAGGAAATCCAGAACGAAATCAAGATGTACATGTCTTTAGTGGAAGATATGATGGCTCATATATGGAGACAGAAGAAATGAAACCTCAATGGCGAGATATAGATAAGATTCCTTACGAAGAGATGTGGGAAGATGATCACATATGGTTACCTAAACTCATCAACAACCAAACCACTTTCGACATGACATTTACCTTTAACGAAGAGGGCAAGTTAGCAGACTATTTTTAGATCACAAAAAAACCGGAAGAATACTTCCGGTAAACAATATCTACTAATGTTTAGGCCAACACCACAATTGAATCATCAAGATATAATAACCAAGGAAAAGAGAAGCTGTTAACAAATTATGAAATGCTGATGGATAATAGGAATTCCAAATACACATACCCGCAAACATCAAAAAAAGAAACAACGTCACAAAGAGACGATTGTGTTGTAAAAACATCATAATTCTTTTCATAAATTTTTGTTTTTAGATTCTATAAACAACTTTTGATCGACCATACATACTTTTATCACAACAAATCCCCTAGTGTCTCTTGGCCCGACTGTATAGATACAACCAACAAAGCTTTCATCAGCAATCATTCTAGCAACGTCTGCATTAAGACGTGGCAAACTGGGAAGTTGCATTTTGGTCCAAGTCCTAAATATATTATACTTAGGCTTTAGCTCTTGGTGCTTTGAATAGACAAAATTGATTTCATCCATAACAAACTTTCTTAAACGTATATGCACATTCTCAGATATAGGTACAAACCAATCGTCCTTACGCCAAGGATGGCGCAAAGCTAAAGGATCAAGCCCATGACGCATATCAGTCATGCAATCCATACTACCACATTTAAGCACATAGCCAATACATTCTTTTGTTTTTTCCATGGTAAAGATCTCCAATTTTTAGTGTAATTAATTTTATTTTTGTGTTTTTATTAACAGATAAACCTACTTTTATTTTTTTAATTAATTTATAATTCAATATCGATTAGGGTTTTTATTAAAAAGTATAAGAATACAAAGAAGTAAAGCCAAAACCAAGGTGAGTTAATAAGATAAACAATACAACACATCCCAAGGAATACAAATATAAAGAGAAAAAGTGGGCTACGTATCAACATAGATTATATTCACATTTCTTTAACCCAACGATTATGGGTATCTTCTAAGGTTTCATATTGAAAAACAGAAGAATATTTTGGATGATCAACAAACATTTCAACTTCCTTATTTCATATAAGATTAGGAAGCTCTTTGATACTCTTTTGATATACTTCATCTATAGAAAGTCGATAATTATATTCACCAAATGGTCTTAATTGTCTTTCTTTAAGAATATCTATAGTAGAAGCATTAATAAACAATGAATGAATATTTGGATATTGATTGCTTAAAATTCTAAATTTATCTCTCAACATATTTTTGACTATAGCATACGACTTCCAAGGAACTATGGAAGGATCATAATCTCTTTTGGATCATATATTAAAAAGATAAAGTTGTTTGTGATTGAAATCATTTACAAAAAGAGAAGTATGTATAATATCATATATATTATCAAATACAGTAATGTTAGACCCATAAACCTCATCATCAATACCATCAGCATCTACATCTATCTCAGGGATTTGATCTTTTCATTCATATTTAAAAGCTCAGATCATATGCATAATATATACTTTCTTTAAGTCATGAAGCTGTTGTTCTTGTAAAACTTTTGATATTTTGTCTTGGGTTTCTTTTCTATTTTGTAAATCAACCTGAACAGGAATAATGGTGTCCGTTAATGCAATAGGTCTATTATTAAAAGTAGCTATAATTTTTGTATGTATTTGGCGAGAAAAATAATCAACGAAAGGCTTAGCCAATTCACTATTAGTTCATGTAAAAATAACAAGGTTTTCTGTGGTGGTCATCTTTTACAAATACAAATAAAAATATGTTTTGTTATACTGGCTAAAATTGATAAAATGCAATTCACAAATTAGAATGGAGATACCTATATTAAACCTATCTCTTTTTTAAATCTCTCTATACGTTGATCAATAGTTTCGTTTTTAAAATAAGACTCATAGAGAGGATGATATTTATAGATTGGTAAGTCTTCATAGACGTTCTTTCGATTATTTATAGTACTAATACTCTTATCGACAACATCATTGCCCGATAGCCAATAGCTCTGATCAGCGAATTGTCTATATTTTTTTTCTGTTTCAGTAGCAACCGTACTCAAAGACAACATTACTATATGATGATTGCTTTCCTCCTCTGCTATGCTTCTGAGTTTATCCCTCATGATGGTATTTATTTCTCTCATAGATTTGTGTATAGGACTATTGAACTTATCTATAAGAGATCACATACCAACCAAGGTAAATTTTGTTTGATCATACATATGCTGTTGTTTGAAAAAATCACTCACACACATATAAAGATTATCAAAGGTACATATTTGAGCATCATACATTTCATCATCAATCCCATCATTATTAATATCTACAATAGGCGTAACTCACAATAATTCATTTTTTACTTTTCATGCTCAATGGACAATACAGACATGTCAGACTAATGTATCTTTTAATGATACTAATATGGGCAATATTTTTTTCTGAATTTGATTGTTGTTGAGTAAATCTATCATCACATGTTGGGTATTTTTACAGACATCAATATTTTTTCTTGATAAGGTAAAAACAATATTATCTTCACTATAACTATAATATTTTGAAAACTCTGCACCCATGCAACTAGAAGCACCGGTAATAAGAATTATATTTTTTTTATTATTCATGAATAAATTAAATATATAAAATTATGGCTATTAACGTCACATAGAAAGCAAATATGTAATAGACAATAAAACTAAAAAATATTATATCTTTGTAGTGCTGACTCGATTATTTTATTAATCATATTCTGATAGGTAAATCATGCTATTTGAGAAGAAAGAACAAAACAAGAAGAATATCCTTGTTCAAGTTTTGAAGGGGTAATGCCAGCTGGTGAATTTACTTCCAATATATAAGGATTGTTTTCTTTATCACAGCGTACATCAAACCTACACCAATCCAATATTCATAAAGCATCTCGAGCTTTTCTACAAAGCATACCAACCTTTTCTTCTAGCTGAGTATCTATGTTAGCTGGTTTTATAATATCATTACTATACTTCCATTTTACTTCTAAGCTATTGATTGGCATATATTGATCTGGTAATATAGAGTAATCTGCTTCTAAAATAGGAAGCATTTGTGGGGGATTTCAAAGCATACTTACGTAAAGTTCTTTTCAATCTATATACTGTTCAATAAGTACATCTCACATTCATAAACCCAAAAGCACATCCACCTGTTTTGTAAGGTCAGAAAGCGTATAAACGACACTTTCATTAGTTATGGCAATAGACGATCCCTGAGAAAGGGGTTTAACAATTAAGGGGAATATATATTCAACACCCTCCATATCATGAGTATTGTGTACTACCTTATTTCGTAAAGTAGAAATTCCATTAGCCTTCAAAATCTCATTACATTTTGATTTATTAAGCATCAAAGATTGAGCTAAAGGCTTACTTCAAGTATAGGGTAGAGATAATATTTCCATAAGTGCAGGAAATTGAGATTCTCTATCGGCTCACCCAAGTCCTTCCGAATAATTTAAAACCATCAGAAGTTCATGTTTTGCATCACGCAATAGTTGATAAGCTTCTTCATTAGCTTCAATAGCAAGAACATCATATCAAGCTTTCTTGATTTCTTGTATCATAACTACAATCTCATCACCATCAGAATAATCTGCTTCATGTCGAGTAGATCTATCATTGATATCAGGATATGTATGACGAACATTATACAAAAATCAGATTTTTTTCATGGGTGGTAGTTGACACAAATAAAAAACATTAAATTGAGTTGATAGTATTGTTGAAATCTTTCATTTCGTGGTGATTAAAGTTTATATGATTTGTCGGTATAATTATTTTTCATGTAGTATTGAGCATATCTAAAGCATGTTGTGGAAAAGCTATTCAACTAATATTTTCTCTTAAACGAGTCATAAGGGCTATTTCATCATCAATATTCATTACAAAATGTTTTGTAGCAGGCATCTCGGAACAATGATACATATAATAAGGCCTAACTCAGATATCTGCTAAACCATTAAATAAGTTCTTTAATGTTTCATAATTATCATTTACTCATTTCAAAAAGACAGATTGATTGAGTAAGATATATCACATTTTGCCTATCTTTTTAATAGCTTCCGTGCTAGACGAGGTAAGTTCATCAGGATGATTAGTATGAACACTAAAGTAGAAGGTCTGTGGCAAATCAATAAGCTTCTGTAAAAGTTCAAAATCAACAGACGAAGGACTAACAATAGGGAGCTTAGTATGAATTCTAAATCTCTTGATATGATCCAATGTGGACAATTTTTGACATGCCGATAACAAAGCCTTGGGATTCAATAATGGGTCTCATCAACTAAACACCACTTCTTTAATTTCTTTATTATCCTGAACATAACGAAATATATTTTCAATATCATGTTCTTGAAGAAATCATTCTTGATCATTATTGGCTCAAACTCTACCCTGCCTTTCACAAAATCTACAATTTGCAGCACATGTGTATGACAAAAGAGCCAATACCCTATCAGGATATTTATGAATCAATCATTTGGTAACCGTATGTTCCGTTTCATGTAAAACATCTCATGTACTACTTAAAGCATAATTTTCATTAGTACTATCATAGTAATAAAGTTTTGTTATAGCCTCACTAGTACGTGATAACGTATCAAGATACTTGGTTGTTTTTTGTTTAAATTGATTTTCAGGAACATTATTGGGCTGTATCATAACATCAATAAATAATAGATAAAATAATATATGTTGACATTTAGAAATATAATGATATGAAATTAAATGTAAACAGATTTGATAATCTTAAAGAAATAATTATCATTATATGATAATATCAAAAACTAAGAAAACCCATACGGGTAGAGTTTTAATAGGTAATAAAAAACCACATGCTACTATTTGATCCATTATATGACGCATTAATATCGGTATTTATTGAACATCAAAGGGTTTCGACACAAGAGCTTCATACATACATTAATAAAGAAATGGCTATCTCACTCCCCAATCTTTATAAAATTATTGGAAAACTTTTGGACGAACAAATCATTATCAAAGAATGAGGGAAGCTGTCTTTACATAGTAGACGGATAAGTGAATTTTGCGAAACCGCAGACAAACTCAAAAAAGCATATTTTGAAACATCATCACATCCTATTGATCTCAAAGAAGGAGAAATGATAAATTTTCAAGCAAATAGCCTTAAAGATATAGATGGCATTCGATGAGACATTTACTTAGCGGTGCATCGTCTACATAATACTTCAGAACCTATGTATATATATCATGCACATCCGTATTACGCACTAGGAATGCACAGTACCGAAATGGCATTTTTTACCGCAGCACAAAAAAACACTACTGTCTATCTCCTTTTTAGTGATACCTGATTTTTAGATACATATTGAGCAGAGCTCTACACAAAAGCTGGCATGAAAAACGTAGCTATCAGCAAAAAACATCCTTTTCTCCAAGATGGATATTGTTTAAATGTGGTTTGAGAGTACGTTTTTGAATTTATTTATCCCAAAAATATAAGCGAATTTTTTAAGGTATTTTTTTCTTCCACACATGAAATTAAACAGTTCAACAAAGAACTTTTTGGGAAGATTTTTGAAATGAAATGAGATTGTAAGGTAACCGTTAGACGCAACAAGAAGGATGCAGAAATGTTTAAAAAGGAAATGATGAAATATTTTAATTCGACCGCCAAAACAAATATGTAAGGTGTTTTTTGGATGCGAGAATTATACTAATAATTAATTTAGTATAAATAGCACAATTTAACTTAAATATCTTAATAAAACACCAACTGATCTATCTTCTTGCATTCATCATAATTTGATGATTTCTTTAATTTCCTGAATTGTTTTCCATTCTACGGTAATATTTTCACCCAATTCCAATTGTTGTCATTGTTCATGATGAGTAAATTTTTGAATAAGATAATAATGCAAGTCTCGTTCTATAGTTGCTCAAACCTTGGAAACATGATACAAAGAAATATCCAAAGGAACCAATCACGTTTCCTCTACACATTCACGTTTGACCGCTATCAAAGAATAGCTGTCTATATCGTGTCTATGTTCATTATATTCTTTCAAGGTATCAAAAACCTTTCCTCAAGGTAAACGGTAGTCTTGAGTATTGAGTTCTCTACGAAATTCTTTGGTCAACAAAACCTTATCTCCATCACAGATAATAAGACGAACTCAAGGAGATCTTCTAGCAATTTCTCGAAGAAGTTCTTTATCGCCTATTTTGACAGTTTGTTGAACTACCTCTATAAGTTTTCATTCAAAAACAATTTCTTCTTTTATAAGTTGCATAGGCTATAATTAAAAAATAAACTAACTCAAATTCCAATTAATTTCTTTCTCTCATTTCTTTTTGAGAATTTCATTAACCTGAGAGAAGTGTTTACATCCAAAAAATCACTTATGTACGCTAAATGGTGATGGATGTGGACATTCTAAAATGAAATGTCTAGTGGTGTCTATAAGTTCTTTCTTTTTTTGTGCAAAAGCTCATCGTAACAAAAAAATCACTCAATCTTTTTTATCTGAAATAGTTTTGATAACCGCATCTGTAAAGGTTTGCCATCAAATATCTTTATGAGAATTAGGTTCATTTTTTCTGACGGTCAAACTTGCATTAAGCAAAAAAACTCACTGCTCTGCTCGTTTAGTTAAGTTTCCATTTTTTGGTGGAAGAACTCACATATCATCCTGTAGTTCCTTGAAAATATTTTTGAGTGATGGTGGTTGTTTTACTCCATCTTGTACGGAAAAACATAGTCCATGAGCCTCTCATTCACCATGATAAGGATCCTGTCCAAGAATTACGACTTTAACCTTATCAAAAGGTGTCAGATTAAAAGCATTGAAAATATGTGATCATTTGGGATATATAGTATATCCAACTTGTTTTTCTTGGAGAAGCATTTCTTTGATATGAGCAAAATACGGCTTAGAAAATTGATCTGCAAGAAGTAATTTCCAGGAATCATCTATATGTATAGTAGTAGAATCAATCAAAATAACAGAAAAAACAAGTAAAGCAAAACAGCAAATATGTTAGCTAGAACATTATTTTCTAATTGATGTATGGGGCTTTGTAGCAGGATAGACAAGGACATATACCGTAGCAATTCATACTAAGGTATACACTACACGAGCAAAAAATCCATATCCAAAGATAAGAGCCACAACATCAACATTAAACAATCACAACAATCCTCGATTAAGTCATCCGACAATCAAAAGGACCCATGCAATCTTTCTAATACTTTCTGAACCAGTAAAATTTTTCATAAGCACAATAGATGAAAAATAAATAACACCTCTATATAACATATTCATCATAAGAAATCAAGCAAAGAATAATAAGCAAAAAAATTACTGTTGAATTATTTTAGTAATTCACTAAAAGGAACTGGTCCAAATTTTGTATAACCCCACACCAAATGTATATTCAGTCATGTAAAATAAGATCACAAAAATCTACATGGTTTAGTTTATATTTGGTGTGGGGAGGAAAGTCCTGACACCATACAACAGGTAACATCTAACAGATGTTGAATACCGCAAGGGTAAATGAAAGTGCCACAGAAACGTAAACTAACCGCTTCGGCGGACAAAGATGCAACGCGAGGATGGGTCATTCATGATTCTACCTCTACTCAGCTTCCACGATGTGGATTCGAGTGGTAAACCATACCTGGTGCAAGCTTACCTCGCACCTTTTCTTACAGATTATATCTTTTGGGAAAAGGTGCGGGGAAAGTGCAATACGTTGGTTCTACGCCAACATAGACACATTATACTTTATACAGAATCAGGCTTATAGTTTGGACAAAAAATCATATTGCCGTACCTGCCCGCCTTTGGTGGGGGTCAGCAGTATCGTGCTAAAAAACAATCATAGGGCCGTAGCTCAGCGGTAGAGCGGGAGCCTCCAAAACTCCGCGTCGAGGGTTCAACTCCTTCCGGTCCTGGTCTAACACTTCGTTAGATAAAAAATCACTTAAAAGCGTATAGATAAGCGGAATCTGAGGTGTTTGTATTCCGTTTTTTTTGTTATATAAAATTTGGTTATGAAATACTAAAGAAAGAATCATTCTCTTTAGTTTCTGCTCTGGGATGTTTCGTACTAATCTAATAAAAAAATCTGAAACTATCTTTTTATTTGAGGTTTGGATTCCACTTTTGAATATCATCTTTTGAAAAACTTGTTCATCTTCGTGTTCATATACCATCTTGATAACGGACATATACAACTCTTTTGCCACTGATTGGATCTGGAAATCAAGAAATAATACCACTATATGCTTTTCATCATATATTTAAATCAATAGATGATCAGATTGAAAAGGTCAGACTATTGTTTTCTGACTTAATATCCTGTCAATAGTATTGCCATAATAACGAATTTGTATCTGTTGCTCCTAGTTGCTTATATGTCTCTCACTTAGTTGCATATTTACCGAACGCAGTAAGTGTTTGTAAAAGAACATTATTTTTAAAACCAGTATCTATGCCAAATGTATCAAAAACTCGTTGTTTCTTTTGTACAAAGAATGGATCTTGATCTATAATTTCTATTTTTACAACTTCTGCCTGATAAAAAATATTTATTAGACATCATACAATATGTTCATTTACGTTTGTAAGAGGATAATACCCCATATACATAGGTCAATATTTTTTTTTCAGTAAATCCATACTGCCATTTCATTGATCGAGCAATTGTTTTGGTTCCTTAAGAGATTCGCAGGATTTTATAAATAACTTATTCATAGTATTTTCAAAAGAGACCTCTTCAGGTGTCCTTTTTAAATTCTGCTTAGAAATCTCCCATTCTTTAGGTCATTTCATTGTTTCAATAGGGAATCAAGGACCTTCTATTGCATGACAAAGTTCATGTAGTATTGTTTCAAAAAAATCTGTAATGTTTTTAGTTTTTGTCTCTCCTGCTTTATTTGTTGGATTCATTTCTATGGTACTTGGATTAACCAAATTTAGGTTTATTATCAACGTATTTGCCCAGTGCATATATGCTCATTTATAGCTCGATAACTGCCCCGTTAGAAATCAAAATGAAATTTTAGTTTCACCAAGTTTACTTATTAGAAATGCAGCAAGTTTTTGTTGTAATGTTGTCAAATGATCTTTATTTTTATTTAAAAAGTCGTGTAAAAATACTTTTACTGACTTATTCTGTCGTTTCTCAAATGGCTTTGTGTTTGTCTCATAAGGTAACTTTGATGATTCAAGGCTAAAATTTATATTATTTTTCTGAATGTGCGGAATCTTTTTCAAAGAAAAGATTTTTCTTTCTACAGATATATCGTCATATTTCTTTAGAATATCAAAAACTTTCTTTGAAAAACTATTTTCATTATACTGGTTATTCTTATTGTCTTGAACTTTATCCTCTTCTAAATTCATTCTAGCTATCTAGATCATAAACAAAGTATTTTAATTATACTATAAAAATATTTATTTGTCAATTTTTACTCAATAATACCTGTAATATTTGGCTATTTACATCGACTTAATTAATTC
>Ga0194063_10000330_pt1 | contig 35176 bp, 29 predicted proteins | sample SepL3720m_MetaG_FD_155459 | JGI IMG/M metagenome (GOLD analysis project Ga0194063, IMG submission 155459) | Anoxic zone freshwater microbial communities from boreal shield lake in IISD Experimental Lakes Area, Ontario, Canada - Sep2016-L373-20m | ecosystem: Environmental > Aquatic > Freshwater...
CCATTGTTCCTTGGCTCAGGAAAAAGACCCTCCTCCGGGAGGGTCTTTTCGTTACAGGATTATTTTCGTTGGGCTCCATACCCCGCAGCTTGCTGCACGGTCGTTTATTTTTGTTACGAGAAGAACTACGCAATTCATCCTGCATTCCCTTGTTCATCTTGTGTATCTCCCTTCTTCGGCGCTAGGCTGATGTTCTATGGCGGACTATCTTCAAATACGTTTGGAATCGCTGCCCCGGTGGGTCGTTCCTGCTGCACTTCTCCTCATGGCAGTGGTGATGCTCTTGTTCATTTTCTGGCCACTGCAGAGCACGGATACGGCAGAACTCCGCAATATGCAGCGCATTGCGGATGTGAATACCATCCTCCGTGCGATTACCACATCTACCAATGACCATGACGGAGTTCGGCCGGCGTGTCTCGCTGCTGGAGAGGCAATCGTCCATCCGATCTGCGTGGGGGGATCGCATTGTACCGGTGTGAGTAATGGGTGTGATCTCGATGTGCTGATGTCTTCGGGGCTGTCCGCCATTCCCTCCGATCCCTCTGGGGCATTGGGCAATGATACGCGCTACACCGTCGCTCTCGATGGCTCCATCGTGATCATCGCGGCTTCTGGGGCAGAGAATGGGGAGGAAATTACTCTCATGCGCTGAGCAGAGCGGGTCTTCGACCCGCGGACTACAATGGCGAGCCCTTTCACGAATGTGGGGAAATCGAGCATATCATGAAGATCGTCCTTCGGTCTGGTTGTGGACAGGCAAATTCCGGGATTCAGGCTTCAGTTTTAGTCCGCAGGTCGATCCTTCGACACGACTCAGGACAGGCGAATAGTTCCGGGTTTCAGTCCGCGGGTCGAAGACCCGTTCTGAGATTCATGATAATCATCATCGATATTCACCTCCCACAGGTTCGATGAGTCCGTCCTCCCCGCGACGATGTTATCCACCGCGATCATTGCCGTGAGCATGGAATGGTCTTGGTTGTTGTAGCGGTGCATGCCGTTGCGGCCGATCAGGAAGAGATTGGGGTACTGCTCGACGAATTGCTGGACGACGGAGAGCTGCGGATAGCTGCCGAAGTACGCTGGATAGGCCTTGGGCATGCGCAAAACGCAGGCGTCCAAAATATCCTCTTTCTTGAGGAAGTGGATGTTCTCCATTTCTCCGATCCCGAGATCGATGAGTTTCTGATCATCCATCACCCACAGATCACCACCTTCGTTCACGAAGTACTCGAGCCCGATCCACACGGTGCTCTTGCGATCTGCCACCATATATGGGCTCCAGTTGTTGAAGATCTGCACGCGCCCGACTCGCACCCCTGCTTCCTGAATGTAGATCCAGTTGTCCGGGACTGCGGTGCTGACGGATCGCCCTTCCCGGACGCAGAGCTTCTTTAAGAGCAATCCAATCGTCAGGAAGTCGCGGTAGGGTAATCCTTCAGCGACTTCTACGACGTGATGGGGAGGATGCGGTGACATCATGCCGATGAGGTGCTTCACGGGCATGGTGGAGAAGAAGTAGTCGCAGGCGATTTCTTCCCGATGCCCTGTCTGTACGTCTTCCACGGTCACGCTCGTGACCACTCCATGGTGTGTGTGTACTCCGCAAACCCGACAGTGCATTTTCACCTCTCCTCCACAGGTTTGTATCTGGGCTGCGACGGTTTCCCACATCTGTCCCGGGCCGAATTTGGGATAGTAGAAGCGACTGATGAGCGATGTCTCGCGTTCCTGCTGCTTCTTTTTGAATTCACTGCTGAGGAGATCCTGAAGGGCGTGGAGGACGGCGCGGCGCAGGGAAAGGCCTTTAATTCTCTGCGCTCCCCAGTCGGCACGGATCTGTGAGCAGGGAATCCCCCAGACCTTCTCGGTGTAGTCCCGGAAGAACGTTTCGTACAGGCGGCGGCCGAAGCGATTGCGGAAGAAGGCGTCGAGGTACGTTTCGTCCTTGAGCGGGAAGAGCTGCGCCTTCATGTAGCTCAGGGTGATCATGAAGGTATTGAAGAACCCCAAGCGGAAGGCCACAGAGAGCGTGATGGAGATGGGGTAGGGGAAGAAGTGGTGCCGATGGTAGATGCGGCTGAGCCTCGGTCGTTGCAGGAGGACATCGTTCTCGGTTTCGGGGTCAGGGGATGTGCGGAGAACTGAGGTGGGGATAGTGCTTTGGGCGCTGGGCGTTGAGATGCATTCCGGGCACAAGTATTCGAGAATAGACTCTGCGACATACTCGATTTCATGATGTTTCTCGATGGTATCCGCAGAAGGTTTGCCCTGAGGCGGGAGGATATTGAACCACCACTTCATCACCCGATCACTCTTGCTGAAGAACCGGTGTCCGCCGATATCGATACGATTGCCCTTGTAGACGTATGTCTGCGAAATCCCGCCGATTGTTTCTGTTTCCTCGCAGACGATCGGATGAATATCAGTCCGCTTGAGGAGCTCGTAGGCTGCCGTGAGCCCTGCAGGTCCTGCGCCGGCGATGATGGCGATACGGGGCATCGGGGAGAGTGTAGAGAAAGATGAGAGAGAGAAGAAACGGGAATGGGGGGATTTCACCTTCATCATCAATTCGTCCTCTGCAGCGTAAAGCCCCACTTCCCGCGGGAAGAATCCCGCGCTGGGCTTTTATTATTTAAACGCCCACATCTTCCGTGCTCCGAAGTTCCAGAAGAGCACGAGGAAGGTGGCGATGATATTCGCGACGATGGCCCCCAGGCTCAGGGTATCGACGAAGAAGTAGAGCAGGAGCTCTGTCCAGAGCAGACCCAGAAGGGAAATGAAGAACACTACGGAGATCTCTTTGCGGAAGGCGCGACTGCTTTCAAAGACCCACAAGATGGAAAGCAGGTAGTTCCACGTGAATCCGAAGCAGTAGGAGATGAGCTTGGCGACGAGGTAGTGCACGCCGAACTTCAGGACGATTACGTAGACCGTGAAGTCCACCACCGCTGATGATCCTCCGACGAAGAAGTAACGGAAGAACTGCACACGGGTGCCGTTTGCCTTTCCGACAAACCAGTGTCCATGTCGATGTGCCGAGACGAATGCGCGAAGGCGGAGGAGGAAGGGTGGCATAGAGGAGTGGGAGCAGAGTAGCGAAGATGGGCGTTAGGGGTAAGTATTATGGGGTATGGGCTTGTCCAGTGATCCCTTACTACTGGATACTTATCCCTTCATACTTCCTGGGTTTCTTCTCTCTCCTCCCCTGTGTACTATCTCTCCCGATGAACCGCCCCACCCTCTGCATCGTTGGACTCGGCTATGTCGGGCTTCCGCTCGCCCATGCCTTTGCGCAGCAGGGATACACCGTCATTGGCTATGACATTTCCGCCGAGCGCATTGCTACTTTGCAGAATGGCGAGGACTGGACGCAAGAATTGACGCCGGAGCAATTGGGAGCGGTCACCCTCCGTCTCAGCGACGATCCAGCCGTTATTGCCGATGCAGATATTATCATTCTTGCAATCCCGACTCCGGTGGATGATGCGAACAAGCCGGATCTCGGTCCCGTGGAGAGCGCAAGCCGGACTGTTGGGAAGTATCTGAAGAAGGGAGCCATTGTCATTTACGAATCGACGGTGTGGCCGGGGACGACGGAGGAAATTTGCGGGCCGATTTTAGAAAAGGAATCCGGGCTGAAGAGCGGAGTGGATTTCACGCTGGGCTATTCTCCTGAGCGGGTGAATCCGGGGGATCGCGAACATACGATCACGAAGATCAAGAAGATCGTTTCGGGGCAAGACGCTCAAACACTGGAGATCGTTGCCGAGCTCTATGGTTCGGTGATCACAGCAGGCATTCACCGTGCCCCGTCGATCAAAGTAGCGGAGATGGCCAAGGCGATCGAGAATGCGCAGCGGGATCTCAATATCGCCTTTGTGAACGAAATCGCGCTCCTCTCCCATCGTATTGGGATCGAGACGAAGGATGTGCTGGAGGCGGCCAGGACCAAGTGGAATTTCCTCCCATTCGTCCCTGGCCTTGTCGGCGGCCACTGCATCGGTGTGGATCCGTACTATCTCGTGGAGAAGGCGAAGCAGCTGGGGATGGAGACGCATGTGATCACCGCAGGGCGATCCGTCAACGACTCGATGAGTGCGCATGTCGCCGACAGGGTTGTCGGTGCTCTTCGTGGAAAGAAATCTCCGCGGGTTCTCGTCCTCGGTCTCACGTTCAAGGAGAATATTCCGGATACCCGCAATAGTAAGAGCGACGATGTGGTGTCTCATCTTTCTCGGCTTGGATGTGCGGTTGAGGTCCATGATCCTTTCGTCTCTGTGGATCGCATCGAGAAAAAATCAATGAAGGTCGGGTCTCTGAATTCTGGTCCGTACGATGCCATCGTACTCCTCGTGCCGCATCGGGAATATCTTTCGAATACCGTTGAGACATTTGCCAAGGCGCTGGTGCCGGGAGGCATGGTGTTCGATTTGAAATCGATTCTGCCGGGGCGGGAGATCAGAGAGAAGGGGCTTGGGTATAGCGCTCTGTGAAAAATGGCAGAACGGATCTTCCCGTCAGGATCATTGGTCTTCCTTTTTTCTTCACGCTTCTCTCACGATAGAAACATTTCTCCCTTGTCGGTAAGGTGATATTCTCCTGTGGTCTTATGACAGCGGTATTCGCGATCCTTTACTTCGGCACACTTGCGCTCTTCGGGTTTCTGCTTGCGATCAGTATACTGAAAGTGCGCGATCTCTTCGGCATCATAGGATTTTCATTTTTGGCGGGACCGGCTTTCGTTATGGTTGTCAGCAATGCTCTTGGCTATGTGCTGCCGATTACCAGGAGTTTTGTTGTTACGTATCTCCTCGTACTTCTCCTCTGTGCGATTATTCTCCTGAGGGGATGGGGAAGTTTTCGGCGGTTATCTACCACACTGGAAATACCTCCGAGGAAGGCCCTCTTGCTCATTATTGGAGTATTTTTATTGGTTGCTCTCGCCTATGCACGTGACCGGGGGAGTGACGAATGGACTCCTCCACACTTTGCTCTTCCGGCGCTCATCGTTGCAGGGGATTTTCCAGTTCGAGAACCTGATATTCCATGGGAGCGTACGGGTTATCACTATGGATCTGCGTTGCTGGTGGCGAACAGTACGTTTATGACCGGCTTAACTCTGGCACAGTCTCAGTCTTTTCTTCCCCCTATCGCGACGGCAGGTATTCTCTTTTTCGCCGGAGCTTTGGCATGGCGACTCAGACGCTCATGGGGGGCCGCTGTTCTCGCTGCCGTGATGTCTCTCGCTGCCGCAGGTCTCTTCTGGCTGAACGGTTTTTTCTTGGTGCGCGATCTCTTCGATTACTACATCCGCGGAATTGCGATCGTGTATTCCATCAGCCCTTCGCCCTTTCAATGGTTGACTCCCATGCTCCGGAACATGCATGCCCAACCTCTGCTTATGGAATTGGGGCAGCGCAACATTTCCGTCGGGGGAGCGTACTTCTTTGGACTCCTCTATAGTCTGCAGCACGTACTTGATTCTCCCAGGGAGAAGTCGGTTTTTCTCTGGATTGCATCGGCTATTGTGCTCGGGGCAGCATTGGCGATCACCATGGAAACATCTTTGGTTGTTCTTCTCGCCTGCCTCCTGTCCTTCACGGCAATCGTTTTTCTGCTGCGCCGACGCGATACAATGGGATTCCTTCTCATCTGTGCCGCTTTCGGATTGCCCGTCTTGTTCATTGCCATTACCCAGGGAGGACCGTTGACCCAACTCCAGGGAGCCACGGGTTCCGGAGCCTTCGCTTGGAATCTGACTGGTGCGATCAATACTTCTAATACTGCTTCCATTGCACTCGGGAGCCTGTTATTTTTCCGTGATTACGGTCCGCATATTCTTCTCTTTCTCCTCGCAATCTGCTTCTTCTGGCGCAAAAAAAATATTTCAATTTTTCCGCTTTTGCTCGGCATGATCGCCATTGTCCATTTCCTGATTCCCCTTGTCTTTTCCTACCCATGGATGGAGGGGCAGCTCCTGCGCTTCTTCTACATTTTCTTCTCCCTCAGTTCGCTTCTTATAGCGCTTTTTCTCTGGGACACATTTTTCGCGATTCAACGCTTGCGCAAATTCGGCGTCATCATCGTCACGCTGCTCCTCATTGCAGGGACACTCAATGCCACTGTGCGCCTTGTTTTTCCAACCTTGCGTCTGGAGTACACCGAATTCTTTCCTTCCATGCCAAAGGTGGCTCTAGCACAGGAGAACATGTATTTCTGGATACGCAATCATACAACGCTCGAGGACTATTTTTTTGTCAGTACCTGGCAGGATGAGAACAAAAAAATGGAGCATGATCGACTTTCCCTGATGTTTTCCACCGGTCGGTTTGCGCTTGGCTTCGGTAGCATCAGTGATCCTGCTCCGGAGAAGGAAGCCTTTCTTCGCTCCGCCAACGAACACTGCTCCTCAGATTCTCTCGAAGCTCTCGGAGTCCGCTATCTCGTCGTTCCCACCGAGCGGCAATCCACATGGTTCAAGCAGGAATGCGATTCCACGCTCTGGAGACCGGTCTATCGGGGAGGGGAGGAGTATCCGATCGTGTATGAGAACAGTGCTGTAGGTTATGATAATGGCGGAGAGATTTCCTTTCCTCAGTAGAAATTGTCGATATGGCTTCGTACGTGGATCAACACCGATAGATCGGAGGATCATCGGATGTTTTCGCTTTGGACGGAGAAAATATTTAGCCGGTAATACTATCTTTTAATTTTCAGTTTGCCGTAGGTGTGATCGGTTTTGAGCGAGATGTCTAGTCATTGCTTCGTCTCGAGGGGTATACTTTTACGTGTATGCACTTGATTCGAAGAACCACCTGTCGCGTGTGCGGCTCATCGAGTCTCACGCATGTCATTGATCTTGGAAAGCAGTACCTGCAGGGGTCATTTGTAAAAGGAGAGAACACTCCACCGATGCGGCAAATCCCCACATCTCTCGTTCGTTGCGATCCGATGAAGGATGAACACGCGTGTGGACTTCTGCAGATGGAATACACGGTGCCTCCGAGCATTCTTTACTCGGTGTACTGGTACCGTTCCGGTACGAATGAAACCATGCGTAACCACCTTCAGGGCATTGCCAATCAGGCATTGCAGCTCTTCGGGAAGCAGAAAGCTTGTGTCCTCGATATCGGATGCAATGACGGGACCCTCCTGAATTTCTACCCGGATTCCTTCGAGCGATTTGGGGTCGATCCATCTGATATCGTGCGAGGAATCACCGGCAACCTTCACGTGGTGCAGGATATATTCCCTTCCGAGGAGCTCGCGAAAAAAATGCAAGGGAAGACCGCCGATCTCATCACGTCGATCGCCATGTTCTATGACTTGGAGGATCCCGTCAGCTTCATGCGGGCCGTCAAGAAGACCCTCTCTCAGGATGGGCTCTGGATCTTCGAAATGTCCTATATGCCGTCCATGCTGGAGTTGAACTCGTACGATACTATCTGTCATGAACATCTGGAGTATTACAGCCTTGCGGTGATCGAATACATGCTGAAATTAGCCGGATTGAAGATCGTGAACGTGGAGCTGAATACCATTAATGGCGGAAGCATCCGCTGCTTCGCAACGCACACGGACTGCTTTCAGTATATGAAACCCGTTTTCACCGAAAATGTGAACGCGCTCAGGCGTCAGGAGTTTGATCTCGAGCTGGATACCGACAAGCCTTACGTTCATTTCCAAGAGAGGATCGAAAAGCATCGAAAGGAATTGAATGCGCTGTTGAAGAAGATGAAGAAAGAGGGGAAGAGTATTCACATCTACGGTGCTTCGACCAAGGGAAACACCATTCTCCAGTGGTGCGGTATCGATCACAGCATCATCGATGTCGCCGCTGAGAGAAACCCCGACAAGTACGGTGCGAAGACGCTTGGGACGGACATCCCTATCGTGAGCGAAGAGGAATCCAGACGGATGAACCCCGATTTCTATCTCGTGCTCCCCTGGCATTTCCGCGAGGAATTTGTGCAGCGGGAACGCGAGCAACTCGCGAAGGGAATCGGATATATCTTCCCACTGCCGGAAATAGAGATTGTGAAGGGGTAACACAGTACTTATGACTACCGCCCTCATTTTCGGTGCCAACGGCCAGGACGGATATTATCTTGCGCGGTTGTGCAGAGAATTTGGGATTGAACCTGTTGGAGTTTCACGATCTGGGGATTGGATTCATGCAGATGTTTCTTCCTCCTCGCAAGTGAGGGACCTCATGCAGCAGCAGAAACCGGAGTATATTTTTCATTTAGCTGGCAATTCGACGACCGGACCGGAGGCGCTCCAGGAGAATCTCGCTACGATCGCCAATGGTACGGTGAATATTCTTGAGGCGAGTGCGGTTTTCTGCCCACTTGCCAAGATTTTCATCACGGGTAGCGGCGTTCAGTTCAAGAATGTGGGAAAGCCGATTTCCGAAAGCGACCCATTCGAGGCGAGTAGTGCGTATGCTCTCGCGCGCATTCAATCGGTGTATACTGCCCGTTACTACCGTTCGAGAGGGATGAGAGTGTACGTGGGATACCTCTTTCACCATGAGAGTACACATCGTCCCAAGCGGCACGTCAGTCAATTGATTGCGCAGGCAGCGCAGCGCATTGCCGCTGGAAGCACCGAGAAGATTCAGCTCGGGGATATTGCGGTACGCAAGGAGTGGGTATTTGCCGGTGACGCGGTACGGGGAATGTTCGCGCTCATGAACCAAGAGCAGGTATTCGAAGCAGCAATAGGATCGGGCATTGCGTATTCGATTGAAGACTGGCTCAATGAGTGCTTCCAGATCATCGGGAGAGACTGGAGGCCGCATGTGGCACTCTTGGAAGGGTTCCAGCCCGAGTATCGGTGTCTGGTTTCCAACCCTGAAACAATGCGCACACTCGGCTGGTTACCTACAGTAACTTTCCCCGATCTCGCTCAGATGATGGTGAGAGGCTGAACATGAGGCTGAACATGTTTCCTTTGCAATTCATACTCTATTCTCTACTCTGAGGGGTATGCCAAACGCTCCGACGCTCATCATCATCCCCACCTACAATGAAAAAGAGAATATCGATGAGCTCCTGAAGCGACTTTTTGCCCTGTATCCGACTATTGATGTACTGGTCGTCGATGATCATTCGCCGGATGGTACTCAGGATCTCGTGAGAGACCGTCAGAAGGAATATGGAGAGAGATTGATACTCATCGGCAGGGAGGGGAAGAACGGCAGAGGATCAGCTGTACTGGAAGGGTTTTCCTTCGCATTACAGCATGGCTATCAACAGGTGATCGAAATGGATGCCGATTTCTCACATCAGCCCGAAGATATTCGATTATTTCTCGATACGATACGCACATGTGATTTCGTGACGGGTTCCCGCCATCTCGCCGGTTCGGTCATGCACCAGAGGGGCTTGGGGAGAAGGATCATCAGCGTGCTCGCGAATACCTACGCGCGTCTCGTTCTCGGTATCCCGCTCACCGATTACAGCAATGGATTTCGTTGCTACAGCAGGCGGGCGCTGGAATCCTTGCGTCCGGAGGACATCCAATCGAAAGGCTACGTTGTCCTTTCCGAGACAGCTTATCAGCTGTACCGGAACAATATGCGCATCGGAGAAGTCCCCGTTACGTTTTACGATCGGGCGCGGGGGACATCCAATTTCGGGCTGCATGAAATCCTGGAGGGGTTTGTTGCCATTTTGAGGATACGATTTCGACCTCGTGGAAAATAGAATCCCTGCTTTCTGCAGAGCGATTCGCTCCCTCGCTATTCGTATCCTTTCGTTTGTCATTTGGTATGAATGCTGGAAATCCACTACCCATCCGTCAATCATGGGATGATCCTCTTGATTTCGTAGAAACGATACGAGAATTCGGGGATCAGCCGAGGATTCCATCGATCGCCTCCGTTACCATTTCCACAGTCGTGCTTTCCAGGGCAGCCTGTTGTTCCGGGGTAGAGGTGCGGAGTGTATCAGCGACGAAGGAGCTCGGGGCGCAAGGCGGAGGCGGCAGGACGAGAGCTACGCGTTCATCCGGGATAGGTGGTTGTTCTATCGAATCTACGGGGCCGATGATATCCACGACCGGCACTCCAAGTGCATGGGCGATGTAGAGAGGCCCCGTATCCACCGAAACGAAGAGCGAGGCATGTTTGATGATCGCTGCGAGATGGCGCAGGGAAAGGTCGAAGGCTTGCGCGGAATGCGAAGGGTCTGCGAGGAGGGCTATGGCCTTCGCGGTGATCGTTTGATTCGTATCGATGAATAGCACAGAGAGGGAATAGTGACTGATGATGTGCCGTGCGACAGCAACGAAACGTTCAATCGGCCATTCTTTGAGCGCATTGCCGGCGCGGAGGGCAATCGCGGCAAATTTCTGATCAGGCGCAAAGCTCTGCTGCTTGATCCAATGCGCGGCAAAGGCTTCTTCCTCCTGACTCACATACCATTCATGACGGTAGAGCACAGGTGCAGCTCCGATGAGTCGTGCAAGTGCCATGTAGTGCGTGAAAGTCCGTGTGTGCCGTTGGTAGTGCAGGTGTTCTGTGTAGCAGGAACGGAACCATCGTTCCATCCGACTCATCATTCGTCCTCGAGTGTAGATCCTGAGGGGAGAGGCTGACCACAGACCTACCATGCTCAAAGAAGACCCAGGAAAGGGTACGAGACTTACAGAGAATTGACCGAAGAAGAGCGTGTACCACAGACGTAGTGATCCTCTCCATCCCCGGTACTCTGGATCATCGATAGGGATTACCGCAGCAACACAGGGATTATCGATGAGCACGTCTGCAGTGCGCTTGAGGCAGAGAACCGTTACGCGATCTCCATGTTCATGGAGAGCCCGGAAGAGCGGCGTCATGCAGACGAGGTCCCCGATTTTGGCAGCCTGAATAATGAGGACATTGCGTTGTATTGACGGAAAGAGTGAGCGCATCCACGCAATGAGGAGGAGCCAGGGGAGGCTGAGGGTAGTGAGTGTGCCGAGGAGGAATGCCCGGATCATGGGTTATTCAGAAGGGTGAATCTTCGAAAGGATTGCCGTGGTGGAGCCGAGCTCCGGCTTCACTTCCACGAGGACGAGTGTGGCTCCGATGGTATCGAGCACGGATCGTTCAACACATTGTTCGCCGTACGTTGCGGCGTTGACGTGTATCTGGGGTCGAATCTGCGAAAGCCACGGACGCGGATCATCATCATCGAAGATGAAGACGCAGTCTGCGAGGCGTGCGACGTTCCGCGCACGAATATTCTGGGGTTCGATGGGTCGGCCCTCTCCCTTGCGTCGCCGTACGGACGCATCACTGTTGATGCCGACGATGAGGATATCTCCATTCTTCCGCGCCTCCGAGAGGAGGAACCGGTGTCCCGCGTGGAGGAGATCGAACGCTCCGTTGGTCGTGACGATTGTTTTCCCCTCGGCATGCATGCGATCCGCGAATGTGATGGCAGTGGTGAGGGAATACTGGGAAAGTTCTTCCTTTGCGGAGAGAATCTGACCGGCGATCTCTGACAGATTGTGCCCGGTAAAATCTGCGTTGGTTTGGTTTGGATACTGCTGAGAGGGAATGCGCGCTGTGCGGCATCCGATCGTTTCCCCAAACCGTATATCGGAGTCTTTGTCCCCGATGATGATCGTCTCATCAGCGGTGAGTTCTGGGTGTTCTTCGCAGAGTGACGTCCACAGTCCGGTCTTTGGTTTGCGGCAGTCACAATCGTCCTCCGGATGGTGCGGGCAGAAGCGCGATGCCTCGATCATGACTCCTTCGTTTTTGAGGAGCTGCGCGCACTCATTGAGCGCAGATTGGACATTTTCTTCCGTGCAGGTTCCCCGTCCGATTTTGGACTGGTTTGAGACGATGAAAAAGCGCATGCCCGCATTCCGAAGTATCCGGAGGCCCTCTCCTACACCGGGGAGCAGCGTCATGGATGCTGGATCGTAGGCTTTTCCCTGACTATCCGGGATGAGCGTTCCGTCGAAATCGAGGATGAGGAATTTCATAATACTTCCAGAAGTTCTGCCGGAGTGAGCGTCGCTGTTCCCGCCTTTCCCACCACCACTCCCGCCGCACGATTGGCGAGATCCACGGCATCTACCAGGTCTCCCTTCAGTCCTAGGACCATGGTGATGACGGCTGCGACCGTATCTCCTGCCCCCGAGACGTCGGTGATTTCCCTTGCACAGGCGGAGAGACGGCAGAGAGCTTTGCCCGGTTGAATGAGGAGCATTCCCTCCGCTCCGAGCGTCAGCAGGACAGCGGCCTTCAGCTTGGTAGCCAGGATTTTTCCGATAGTTTCGGGCGTGCCATTCCCCCGTCCGGAGAGGAGGAGGGCTTCTTTGCGGTTGGGGGTGATCAGCGTCACTCCCTGTACAGAGGAGAGGTACGAGGCATCGATGGGCTTGGGGTCCACAATAACGGGTTTCCTCTGGCGTCGGGCAATGGCGATGCAGGACCGCAGTACGGCTGGGGAAAAGAGGCCTTTGGCGTAGTCGGAGAGGAGGAGGGCATCGTGGGTTTTCAGGAGTGTTTCGATATGACGCAGAAGTGAGCGGACCTGGGGTGCTGACAGCGGGGTGTTCTCTTCAGTATCGAGCCGGACGATCTGGTGAGCATTCCCTGCGACGATGCGCTGTTTTTGCGTGGTCGCGCGCTGAGCATCGACGAGGAGGCGTACACGGACCCCGTCTTTCTTCAGGAGCGTTTCCAGTTCTCTTCCCGGCGTGTCGTCACCGCGGACTCCGAGAAGGGTGGGCTGTCCACCGAGGGCGGCCACCGTTCGTGCCGCATTCGCCGCGCCTCCTGGGAAGGAGGTCTTCTTCTGGAAGTGCACGATGGGGATCGGGGCTTCGGGAGAGATCCGGTCCACCGAACCGGAGAGGTAGGTATCGAGCATCACATCACCTACGACGAGGACCTTCGTTTTCCGGAAGCGCTCCACGAGCTTCGACTGACGATCGAAGCGCTCCTGCTCAATGTGCCCTGAGGTGGTGCTGCGGTAACTGTCGTCTTCGCGGTGGTTCGTCGAAAATTCGAAGATTTCACTGGCCTCCAGTCCCGTGAAGCGGTGCGGAGTATTCGTCGGCACGTGCACGAAATCCCCCGGCTGCAGGACGAAACGCTCTCCGCCGAGTTCCATCAGGACTTTGCCGGATTGCAGGTAGAAGACTTCATCCTTCTCCCGGTGAGAATGCATGCTACAGACGCGGTTCTTCCTCAGGAGCAGCTTCTTACCACAGTATTCCTTGTTGGCGATCCAGTGCTCTTCGCCCCACTGCTTCCGCTCCCGGTGGATGGAGGCTGCCGGAAAGAATCTCCTCTTCGATTGCCGGTGAACGTAGGAGGATTTCACAGGGGGAAGGGAAAAGGAAATAGGGAGCAGGGAGGTTAGCGATGGAGCGCTTTCCGATCGGCTTCAACCATGATCTTCACCAGTTCCGGGAGCGTCGTCATCGCTTTCCAGTCAAGGTTCTTCTCCGCCTTCGATGGGTCGCCGATGAGGAGATCTACTTCGGCGGGGCGGTAATAGCGTGGGTCGATCGCGACGAGAGTTTTCCCTGTTTTCGTGTGTGTGTATATTTCATCTTTTCCCGATCCCGATTTTTCAAATGGAATGTTTGCGCATTTTAAAGCAAGCTCGAGGAACTCACGTACGGATGTTGTATTGCCGGTTGCCAGAACGTAGTCATCAGGGGTGTCCTGCTGCAACATTCGCCACATTCCCTCTACGTACTCCGGTGCGTAGCCCCAGTCACGCTTCGCCTCCAGATTCCCGAGGTACAGTACTTCCTCTTTTCCATTCGCGATCTCTGCGATGGCCCGCGTGATCTTACGGGTGACGAAGGTTTCGCCGCGCCTCGGTGACTCGTGGTTGAAGAGGATACCGTTCACGGCGAAGAGATTGTAGCTCTCGCGGTAGTTCACTGTTGCCCAGTAAGCGAAGACCTTGGCGACTCCGTAGGGACTGCGCGGATAGAAGGGTGTTGTCTCCCGCTGCGGCACTTCGCTCACCTTCCCGAACATTTCGGAGCTGCTTGCCTGGTAAAAGCGGATGGGAATGCCGGAGCGGCGGATGGCCTCGAGGAGGCGGATGGTCCCGAGCCCTGTGACATCCGCGGTGTACTCGGGAATGTCGAAGCTCACGCGGACGTGGCTTTGCGCGCCGAGGTGGTAGACCTCGTGCGGCTGGATTTCCTCGATCAACCGTGCGAGGTTGCTGGAGTCGCTGAGATCTCCGTAGTGCAGCCGGATTCGGGCTCCTTCCTCATGCGGGTCGCGGTACAGGTGATCGATACGCTCGGTATTGAAGGTGGAAGCGCGCCGGATAATGCCGTGGACGGTGTATCCTTTCTGCAGGAGTAATTCCGCGAGGTACGATCCGTCCTGGCCGGTGATGCCGGTGATCAATGCGCGTTTCGTTGACATGCAGTCGTATGGTACACGGTGCGGCGAGGAAGTGTGAGATGTACAAGCAGTTTTTGGTTATTAGTTTTTGGTTATTAGTTTTTTGCTTATCGAAGCCAAACTAATAACTAAATAACTATCAACTAACAACTTTCATCATCCTCCCCATCCATCTCCGAAGTCCCTTCCACCGTTGTCGCAGAAGCAGCGTTCCCAGCCAGTTTCGCCTCAAGCCGTGTGCGGTCAGCCAGTGCGTCGCGTCCGAGATCCAGTACGCGTGATCGTACCCTCCGAGGATGCGGAGATTTTCGTGAGCCTCCACTCCCTTGTGTGACTGGAGTGTTTCACCTGGAACATGTCCGTAGAAATGATTTTGGTGGATCGCCCGCGCGATGGGCGTGATATCGACTACCGGCAGGTGCAAACGACGGGCTTCATAGAGGATCCAGTTATCGTAGAAGGCCCTTCCGTGGATGAGGGGAGGGATGTCGCGGTACATGCCGCGCCGGAAGAAGAAGTAGTCGGCGTTGACCCCGCGGTGCTTCCCGTGCGACCGGGCTTCCTGTTCGATGCGGTTCTGCCACTGCGGGGCAGAAAAATCGATCGTCGTACGCACATCCAGATTCATACACTCTCCTACGAGGAGAAATTGTTCGAAGTGCTGACGGACCCGGCTGAAAGCATTGGCAATGGTGGGGAAGAGGAGGATGTCGCAATTGGTGAAACACAGGAACTCGTCCTCCGTCGCTGCTTCCGCCTGTCGGATCGCATCGGAGAGGTAGGGCATACCAAACGCATTTTCCTCAAGATTCGGGATGTGCTGGAGGTGGAATTCTTCTGCGATTTCCGCGGTTCCTTCCTCATTCCCAAAGAGGATAATCTGCGGCTTCGGACGGAGCTGCAGCCACGAACCGATGGCATTGCGCTGAATGATGCCGATGTGCCCGATGAAGGGCTTGGGGAGAGTTGCAATAGTGAACATTCTTTTGATAGGCGCGGGGTAATTCTTTTTTCCTGAGCGCGGGTTGCCTGCCCTGAGCGGGGTCGAAGGACTACCCGCATGAGGTTGGAGAGGAAAGGAAAGAGGTTAGAGATCCGACTACGCCCGCGGGGTTTCGCCGGACAAGGGCCTGAAAGGTTTCCGGTTACTCGCATATTCCCTTATTCCCGACCCACTTACTCGCTTCCCGGTACCACGCGATTGTGTGGTCGAGCCCTTCGGAGAGCTCCGTCTGTGCCGTGAACGCAAAGAGCCTCTTTGCCTGTGAGACATCGAGGCAGCGACGGGGCTGACCATTGGGCTTGGAGGGGTCCCACGTAATCTTCCCGGTGAATCCCACTTTCTCTGCGATGAGGGATGCGAGATCATGAATGGTGATTTCCTTGCCCGTGCCGATGTTCACCGGCTCCGGTCCGTCGTATTTCTCCGTCGCGAGGACGATCGCTTCCGCCGCATCAGAGACGTAGAGGAATTCCCGGGACGGCGATCCATCCCCCCACAGAATCACTTCTTCTTCTTTGTGCTCCTTCGCCTCGGTCATCTTGTAGATCATCGCCGGGATGACGTGGGCGCTCACAGGGTCGAAGTTGTCCTCCGGACCGTAGAGATTTACCGGGAGGAGGTAGATCGCATTAAAGCCGTATTGCTGTCGGTACGCTTGAGCCTGGACGAGGAGCATTTTCTTGGCAAGTCCGTAGGGTGCGTTGGTTTCTTCCGGGTAACCATTCCACAGATCTTTCTCCCTGAACGGGACTGGTGTCATCTTCGGATAGGCGCAGATCGTCCCGATGGCGACGAATTTTTCCACTCCTGCTTTGTACGCTTCGTGCATCGTCTGCATACCCATCATCAGATTGTCGTAGAAGAAATCCCCCGGATGTTCCTGATTGGCACGGATCCCACCGACGGAGGCGGCGAGGTGAATGACGATCGTGGGTTTGGTTTTCAGAAACATTGCTCTCACCGCCTCTCCATCTCGTAGATCAAAGTCCTGATGCGACGGTGTGATGATGCCTTTGAAGCCGTGGGAACGGAGCGTCTTCTGTACATTTTCGCCGAGAAAGCCGTGGCCGCCGGTGAGGAGAACGCGTATTTCATGCATATCCACAATGCAGCATACTCTATCCGAAGTGAAGAGCGGATTGATTACGTGTGAAGTTCTGGAGCCGTGGAATGAATCTCAGACATGAACTTGTGGAGAGAGATATCGAACGGAGGAAGCTTCGTACAAGCATCGAGAGAGAGCTGAGAGATATACTCCCGCATCTCCGAATATATCGTATCTTTTTTCCGTTCATACAATTCCAGAATGGCGTTCCAGAATGGATCCGACTGTCCGGATTTTTGCTCATGGAGAGAGAGGTTTTTGCAGCAAGAAAGAGTCCCAAGGCAGAGTTTATGAGTATAGAGATACATTGCCTGGGCTCTGCGCCCTTGTTCCTGCGTGAGTGATGGTAATTTGTGAAGCGTGGAGAGAAGGCGGAAATAATCAGGGATTGATTTCGGCTCAAGCGTAAATCCGTAGCCGGAATATTCGGATTCGCCTGCGACGATGGAAGGGATACCAGCCATAGCCGGAAGTTCGAATCCTGCAGATCCGAGGCATGTGATAATGCAGTCTGCGCAAGAAGAGAGGCTGCGTGTATCGATTTGGTGATCGCCTGAAATGAAGACCACATTGGGTGGAACCTCTTCAAAGAGGGCATCAAAATCCACATCTTTTGTTGGGTAATATGCGATAGAAGGGTGCTGTTTAAAGATCCAATTTACGGAAGTATCAGTTTTTGCGTAAATTAATGTCCGATAGAACCAATCGTAATAGTCTCTGAAAAGCATGCGGCTTCGGAAATGTGAGTGCGGAAAGTCTGTCATTGCATGGAGCATGATGAATATATTTTTCTTGGTGCAATCGAGACCGAAATCTTTGGAGAACTCCTCACGATTCGCATATAATTTATTTTTTGAAGAATACGCATACGCGGCATTGATATTTCCCTTGCCCGTTACTTGTCTGTCGAATTCGTAGCGAAAAGCTTTGCCCATTTTTTCGTCATCGAATACCCTAAGAATCGTGTTGATATCAGCTCTTGTCGGAGCATAGGGGCTGTTGTAGGCATCTTCAGTACTCCTCATTTCAATGAGAGAGAAATCTTGGAGGCTATTGCAAAGATAGACATGGTAACCATACTTCAAGGCAACCCGGAGGATGACTCCTGATCGGATTCCGACCTGATGAGACACGAGAGCTGCTTCGAAGGAATCGCTTCTGAGTGTTCGATATATTTTTTGGTGTCGCACCAACAGATCGCGAATGATTCTGAATAATCCGAAATCAATCCTACGAATAGTCGCAACCTGGAATCGTGCGAGATATTCATCATAGATGAGATCACCATATCGAATTCCATCGTAGGAGAAGCCAAGAATGTTTCCGGTCCACCACAGATGGAGGAATTTGAAGGCTGAGGTAATAATCAGGTATATGCGGAATACTTTTGTGATAGGAGAAATAGTTTTCGATTGCGCCACAGGAACAAAGGAACGATAAAAATCTGCGTCTTTGTCGGAACCAAGGCAGCAAGGGGTCAAACCACGTGACTGATGCAGTAACACGCAACATACTCCATGCACGTGTGCGAGTGCACCCAGCTTCGATTCTTCCAATAGTAATAGATGACGACTGGGCATTGAAGCATACTTCAACCAAAAAGCCCTATTCGCCTCTAAAAACTTTTCTGGAATATTCATGGCCGGCATTCAATGCGTAATGCGGGAATGAGTCAAGAAAATACATAATCGAAAACATGTTTCATGTTCGTGAATGTTCACGAAAAATGCTCTATTGTACGTATGCCATATGCGTTTCCTGAATCATATCATCTGGAGAGTGCAGCGGAGAGCGCTGAAAATCGGACGATGGATATTCAAAAATATCCATCCTGCGTTCAATGGAGATTGGTTTCTGGCAAGGAGGATGGATGCGCTGATTCGCGAACAGGGGATTCAGACCGCGGTGGAAACAGGAACATATCTTGGCCAAACTACACGGTGGTTGGCACGCAGGATCCCGAGTGTCCACACCATTGAAATACAAGAAAAATTTGCGACAAAGGCCCGACAGAGCTTTCGGAAATTTTCGAATATTCAACTGCATATCGACAATTCACCGAATGCTCTCCGTGAACTCATTCCAAAGATCACTTCTCCCGTCTTGTTCTTTCTTGATGCTCATTGGTATGACTATTGGCCGATACTTGATGAAATACAGGAAATTAGAAAATCGGGGATACGAAAATGTATCATCGTTATTCATGATTTTTTTGTTCCCCATTCAGATTTCGGCTTTGATTCTTATCTCGGGCAACCGCTGGATCTTGCGTATGTGACTCCGGCACTCGATGAGGCTTTTGGGAAACAACAGTGGAAGTATTGGTATAACACTCGAGCAACAGGTTGGAATCGTGGTGTGATTTTCATTGAGCCACTTCCTCTGGAGAATCAAGGGGAGGAGAAGGCCGCTCATAAAGAGTAGCTATTCAGAATATGCTGAAGATACGCATTATCCCGCGGCTTGATGTGAAGGGATCGAGTATTGTCAAAGGTATTCATATGGAAGGCTTGCGTGTTGTCGGAAGGCCGCAAGATATGGCGAGGAAATACTTCGAACAGGGTGCAGATGAGATGATCATCATGGATACCGTTGCAAGTCTGTACGGTCGGAGTCCGGATTTCGCTCTCATGCGGACAGTGGCAGATGAGCTCTTCATTCCTCTCACCATGGGAGGGGGGATACAATCCCTTCACGATATTACGAACCTTCTCCGTGCAGGAGCGGACAAAATTGCCATCAATACATATGCCATTCGCAATCCTCCTTTGATTGCGGAAGCTGTCCGACAATTTGGATCTCAGTGTATTGTTCTGTCCGTAGAAGCCAAGCGCACACCGGAAGGATGGTGGGAGGCGTACACGGAGGGGGGCCGCGAACACTCGGGAAGGAACGTCATCGACTGGGTACGGGAAGCTCTTGATCTTGGAATCGGGGAAATCCTTCTCACATCAGTCGATAGTGACGGAACGCGAATGGGGTATGCTCTCGATCTCATCCGCGCTGTTACAGCAATTTCGACCGTCCCGGTGATCGCACATGGCGGAGCACGGGATTCCGCATCGCTGTTTGCCGCGATAGAAACCGGCGCCGATGCCGTCGCGCTCGCCACTATACTGCATTATGACGAATGCTCGATTGGCCCACTCAAGCGAGAGCTATCACGTTGTGGTCTTCCCATTCGTTCCTCCTGATGTATGACGCGAATCTGCATTGTCGATTACGGGGTTGGCAACATGTACAGCATTATGAAGGCGATGCGTTTGTTCTCTCAGGATGTCGTCATGAGCGAAGACCCGGCAGTCCTTCGGACGGCCTAGGCATTGGTATTGCCCGGGCAGGGCGCATTCCAGGCCGGAATGGAGGGATTGGAGAAGCGTGATCTGCTTCCCGAGGTGCTGCGAGCGGCGAAAGGAGGGAAGCCTATTCTTGGGATCTGCCTCGGTGCGCAACTCTTGCTGGAAAAGGGATGGGAATTCGGGGAGTGGCCGGGGCTTGGGATCATTCCGGGAGAGGTCGTTCATTTTCCGGCTCTGCAAGAAAAGGTAAAAATACCGCATATGGGTTGGAATGCCATTGATCTTCCGGACAAAGGGCAGTGGGACGGTACGGCATTCGTAGGAATAACTCCCGGCACCGAAATGTATTTTATCCACTCCTACATTCTCCGACCACAGATGCGGGCCCACGTTCTTGCGGAGACGACGTATGGCGGGGTGCGGTTTTCGTCTGCTATCAGAAGCGGAAACATCCTTGGTTGTCAGTTCCATCCCGAAAAGAGCGGGAAGGAAGGACTGCGCATTGTCGAAGGATTTGTGCGGAGTATCGGATAGTCTACGACACCCGGTGCTTCAGTTCCCAAACTTCATTCACACGATCCCAGAGGTGTGGTGAGCGCCAGCTGTCAGCTACCTCCCAGAATTGTTCTTCCGTGATATCGCAGTACTCGAGAAAATCCTTGAAATATTTCCGGGGGAATTCGCCGTCGAATTTTCGAACAAGAGCAACTCCCTCTTCGCGTGTGATCTTGTCGTCGCGAATTTCGTGTGCCGTTTCGGAGGTAGCCCTTCCGATGCCGAATTTGATGAAGGCCATCCAGAAGTGGAAACCGTCCAACTTATCGTCGAGACTTGCGTATTTGGAATACGTCCCCTCGGTTCGTTCGGGATTCGCAGTGAATCCTGTGTGTTGTGTGGAATAGTAGAAGTTCTCCTGCGGGTCCCAGAACTTGTAGTAACTATAGAAGTGGACCTCTAGCTTGGTTTTCTGGATTTCGGAAAAAGATGGCGGGAGATACGGGTACAAATCCGTATCCGTAACCCCCAACTCTTTCCAGAATTCGGGTGGTTTTCCGGAGAAGTAGTGTTTATCTTGATCTGTGACTTCCCTCGTCGGCTTATAGGCGTTTTTCATGTCGCCGCCGTATTCCACTTCCCCATTTTCTCCGTACATGATCAGGGGAATGTTGTACTTTACGGAGATATGCAGCGGGAAATTATAGACACCGTAAATGAATGGCTGGAACGGATCTGCCATGTGAATGAACGAGAGTTTCGTGAGCAGGCGACTTGAACTCTTCTTCGGCGTAAAGAGGATGTGGTTGAATCCGGATTCCACAAACCGATCCAGATTCTGACGTCCGATATCGGTACGGAGCAAGGGCGACCAGGTGACGGCAAGGGGATGCATGCCATACACCTCTCTCAGCTGGTGCGCGACATATGAACCGTCCTTGCCTCCGCTGCCCGGGACGAGGACATCGAAAGATCCATCGTTCTTCCGATGACGGTCACAGAGTTCCCGGAGTTCCTTCTCACGTAATTTCCAGTCAACCGTTCGCTTGTATTCCGCATAACGACAGGCACTACACACACCCTGTGCATCGAAGGTGATTCGGGGCCTCTGATTGCTGATGGTGCATTTTGTGCAGAAGCGCACTATTTCGGGAAGGCCGTACTCAATGCTTGTATTGTGTCTTTCCATGGAAAATAATGAGTGATGGAGATGTACGCATGGTATCATGTCTCCATGACGCAGAATGATGATTCCTGGAAAATCTGGGATGACATGCAATCCTACGGAGAAGTGCTCTATAAGAGGGCTACGGGAGAGGCACCCGAAATGGAGAGCAGCAAGGCCGCCGCCCGTCGCCTGAAGAAGATCGTGAAACAAGGGAATACGATTCTCGATGTCGGCTGCGGGGCAGGCCACTATCTGCGCTCCCTGCGGAATGCTATTTCTGTTCCGTTTTTCTACACAGGAATCGATGCCACGCAGTTCTATGTGGAACTTGCCGGCAAGGCGTTCAGCAATGATCCGAATGCCAGTTTCCGTCGCGGAGATATTGAAGCGCTGCCGGTAGAAAACCAGTCATTCGACATCGTCCTCTGCATGAACGTATTGCTCCATTTGCCTCGCATTCTCCCCGCCATACGGGAGCTCTGGCGCGCAACGGAGCGGACCCTTCTCATCCGCACGATGGTCGGAGAAAAGAGCTTCCGCATCAAACAAGTTCGCGAATGGGAAAAGGAAGTGACGGGCGCAGAGGATCCGCTCTTTGATGCCGACGGTGAGCCGTTGCGATTCCACTATTTTAATATCTACTCGGAGAGATACGTGCGATGGATATGCTCTACATTGCCCGATGTGGCCAATTGCAGCATTGAACAGGATCGCGACTTCAATCCGAAGGCACTCACCACCGCTCACTGGCCGGATAAAACCAAGCCGGCAGATCTGACCAAAATTCTGGGCGGCCAGCAGGTCAATGGTTCCATCATCGAGCCGTGGGCATTCATCCGCATCGACCGATCCTAAGCGCTGCTATTTGCGTTGCAACTGTGCAATCGCTTCGCAAACGCGAAGGATCTGCTCCGTCCTTAAGTGTGAAGAGGAAGGGAGACTCAACCCCGTGTCAGACAGCCGTTCACTCACGGGCAAATGCTGATCATTGGCATAGATCGGCTGACGGTGCAGTGGCGGGAAAAACGGACGCGTGTCGACTCCCTGCTTCTGCAGAAGCTGCATCACCTCGTCTCTGGATCGACCAAATTTCTCCCCATCGATCACGATGGAGTAGAGCCAGTAGACATTGCGCGCCCAGGATGCGCATCCGGGCAGAGTGATTCCGGGAATATTTTTCAGTCCGTCTTTGTACAGATTGGCGATTTGTAATTTCGCTTGGATGATTTCATCGATTCGCTCCATCTGCGCCACCCCCAGAGCCGCCTGCAGGCTGGTAAGACGATAATTATACCCAAGAATCGTGTGCCAATAGCGATGGCCGGGTGTCATCCCGTGGTCTCGCAGAATCCGCACTTTGTCCGCAACTGCGTCATTATTCGTCACAAGCATCCCCCCTTCTCCCGTTGTGGCGATCTTATTGCCGTAGAAACTGAAAATCCCGATGTCGCCGATGCTCCCCACGGACTTACCATCGAAGAGGGCGCCATGCGCTTCGGCGGCATCTTCCACCACTGCGAGCTTGTGGCGCTTTGCAATCGCAAGAAGGGGCTTCATATTGGCTGGGTGGCCGTACAAGTGCACAGGGATGATGGCGCGAGTGCGTGAAGTCACCGCAGCTTCCACAGAAGGAATATCGATCGTCCACGTGTCCGGATCACAATCGACAAAAACCGGAGTGGCGCCGGTGTACGTGACGGCATTCGCCGTGGCGATAAATGTGAGCGATGGGACAATCACCTCATCGCCCGAACCGATACCGAGTGCCAACATGGCCAGGTGCAGTGCCGTGGTGCCATTGGAAGCTGCAATGGCATGTTTGACCCCGCAGAAGCGCGCAAAAATCTCCTCGAACCGATGCACGAAGGGGCCCGTTGAAGAAATCCAGCCACTGACCACGCATTCCGTGACGTATTGTAACTCCCGCTCCCCGATCCACGGGGAGGCCACAGGAAGCGCAATCCGCTGATCGAAAGCCGCCGCGTTCACCACTTTGCCAGCAGTATCGAGGAGTGGGATAAGACGTACCTCTTCCCGGAAGAGCTCTGCGATCGACTCGGGGGAATCACTGATGCGCGCCGTAACCGAAACGGGACGTACCACATCGGCAACAGGCGCATCTAAACCTTGGCCCTTGAGCAGAGCGCGACGCAGATCCCCATCCGTGACTAATCCCACAAATCGCCCATCTGCTCCTATCAGAAACGCAACGCCCACACTGGCCCGATCGATCGTCCGCATCGCATCGCGGATCGTGCCATCCGTAGACATGCACATCGCTCGGACTTGATCCTCAGAAAACATATGCCAGCAGTATACCTGAGGAACCTTCCTACGCGGAAAATCCTCGGGTTACTTCTCCCTCATCACCAAGAGAAGTGGTTGCGTTCTCTAGAGGTCTGCAAGCAAGGCAATATGTGCGGCAAGCAACTCCGGTCCGGGAAACTTCGCTTCCACGATCCAGGGGATCGTGCGAAACTGCGCTTGCTGCAGCAAGTCCGTCACCCAGCCTCCTGCGCTCACAGGACGGTGCTGATCGGCACTGCCATCGTTATCATGAAGATGAAACGCTCCGATCTTGGGAGAGAGCGCATCGATGAAATCCATACAATCGAAACCGAATGTTTTGGCAGTGACATTCAGATGCCCCGTGTCGACCAAGATGCCAAGCTGCGGAGAGAAAATCATGTGGAAGAACTCTTGGAATTCCTCGGGGGTCTGCAGGAGCAGTTTCCCGCGATTCTTCGGTTCACAAACATTATTTTCGATAAGCAACTTCACTCCGTTCTGTTCCGCAATAGGCAGAACTGTGCGGACGCTATCGGCAAAACGACGCAATGCCTCATGCGCCGACTGCGGCGAGGACGGCAAAGGGAAGACAAAGTCCAGCGTCGGGTCCGTGACAAAGCCGGCATGAACGGAATACACCGGCGCCCCTAGGGAGGCGCTTATCGCGAGGGCGTTATTCACCAGTGTGATGCTCCGCTGCCGGATGGCTTCATTTGCAGAGGCAAGGTTGAGTATGAACGGCTCCGCGGGGGGCGGAAAGTAGTTATGCAGAAGATAGGAACCAGCCTCCAAGACATGAGGGGGAAGCTCTCCGGCAATGGTGACGTGTGCGCCGAGTTCAATAGCAGTAATCCCATGTTCACGGTAGAGCTTCAGCCGATCACCGAGTGGTTGCTCTCCGCCAAGGCACGCAGTGGAAGCATAGATTGCAGTCATGAACTCATGAGTGAAGTACTTTCATAAGAATATGGTGCTTGGTCTGCGGACATACGCCTTCAAACGTGAATCCGGCACGCTCGTAGATATGACGGGCCGCGGAATTTTCGGGATGCACTTTCAACATCACGGATGCGACGGAATGGAGATGGCACCAGGAAAGCACGTAGTGCAAGGCAAGTCCTGCCAGTCCGGATCCTGCAAAATGCTCGCCGACATACACCCCGAACGACGGACGTTCGAACCCTTCATCAAAACCACGGAGCATGAAGAAGCAGCCGATGCGTCCACGAACCCGAATGACCCAATAGCGATCTTTTTGTGCTGATGTCATGCGGCTGAGCAATGCCGCACGATCGAATGGGAAGGGAATGAAGTGGGCGCGATAGTCCGGCGAGTCATCAAGGATGAGATCTGATAGTTCAGCAATATCTGGAATGCAGAGGGCATCGATCGAGAGCGATTCATCTTCCATGATGAGAGAATACTGATACCTGCGGTACTATGCCATCAAGATACCAGCCAGAAGCGTATCCGACGCAAGGGATCTTTCCCGCTCCTGCCGGTAATACTGCTCCAGGGACTGTAAGAGTGGATGCTCTGTACGGAACGTCGGGCAGTGTAACTGCGGTGCATTGTGCGTGATCCAATGGAAGAGATTATTCATGCCGTACCGCTGCACACTTTCAACCTCCGCCTGTCCAAAACCGGCGGCGCGCAGCGCAACGCGAAGCGTCATCGGAGTGAAGTAACTCAAATGTGCACGCTGCCAGTAGAAAGCATTATATGCGGGATTGTGCGCCAGAAGCGCGTCATCTGCATTGGGCACTTCCACCACCAGAAGTCCGCCCTGTTTGACGAGGAGCCCAAGGCGGCGCAGATATGCAACAGGATCCGTGAGATGCTCCAGGACATGGAATGTCGTCACGATGTCATAGGAGCCACGATTCCGCGTTGCAAAATCGTCATTCACCACACCTTCGATGTACAGATTGTTGCCATGGGCACGGGCAATGGCAATAGAGGGTGTATTGAGATCGATGCCTTCGGCTGAGTATCCGGCCTCAGCTGCTGCGTCTACGAAGAAGCCATACCCACAACCCACATCGAGCAAACGCGTACTGGCACTTGGGGGGTATTTGGCCTTCAGCCAAGCGATACGTCGCAGGGTATCCTCGCGATCTCTCTTCCGGAGGTCCGCGTATTCCGCATGCGTTATTAAATTTGTCAGTTGCTTATCTTCTCTGTAAAAAAGCATGTCTTCCTCGACCGTTGGGAGAGGGGACATCTGGATGAGGCCGCAACTGGAGCATCGAACAATCCGAAACGCTTCGGAGGGATCATCCCGAAGGGAAGCACTTACCAAGGACGGGGAAGCCGTTGAATGACAGAGCATGCAATGAAAAGCCATTGTTATCGAGAGTAGAAGATGCGAACAAGTCCTCTGAGCTTCAGGCTAAAGACTTTTCCGCTGAGCAGCAAGAGACCCTGTTTGGTTTTTAGAGGCCCCCAATATCTGAAGGAGAGAGAAGAGTATCGGCAGGAAGATCCCTTCGAACCTTCTTGCCGATTATTTTCGGCAGATCTGACGGAAGAATTCCGGTTCCCGGTCGTTTGAATGTGAGGTGTTTTTCCGTGAGAACAGTTCCCTTCGGGAGCGCGGTCGCCGTAACGATACTCCGACGCATATTAGGTGCATTTCGCATTTCCGCCGCACACGGTTCCTTGATGCCCGATCCCAAAACACATTCAGTTTCACGGAGAACACGAACATAGCGTGCGAACTCCCGGGGATCGTAAGAGGAAGATTGATCGGGACCCGGAAGATCATGATCGAGAGTGAAGTGCTTTTCAATGACACTCGCCCCCAGGGCGACTGCCGCAATCGCTGCAGTGTCCGTTTCGGTATGATCGGAAAACCCGAAGAGCGTATCGCATGTCTCGCCGATCGTTCGCATCGCGCGGACATTCGCATCGGTGGCCTGGGTCGGATAGTTTGTCGTACACTGGAGAAGAATAAGTTGGTCGTTCCCCTCAGAACGGAATACAGCAACCGCTGCTGTGACATCTTGCTGCGTTGCCATGCCCGTCGAAAGCAGTACCGGTTTCCCTTTCCGTGCAACATGCTGGAGAAAAGAATGTTCAAAGAGATGCATCGATGCGAGCTTGAACGCCATCACTGGCAACCGGTCCAATAATTCGACATCCTCAATCGAATAGGGGCTGGAGAGGAAGAGAATATCCTCTTCCTTGCATTTCTCGAGGAGAATGGGATATGCCTCATCGGAGAGCTCAAGGTTCCGCAGCATTGTCGACTGGGATTCCTCCGCATCGGTCGTGAGGAGCTGGTACGCCGCTTTGTGCGCATCAGGGAGGACGAGATTCTTTGCTTGGAAAGTTTGGAATTTCACACAGTCCGCTCCTGATTTTTTAGCCGCACGTACAAGCGCAAGGGCATCCTCGAGTGATCCATTATGATTTACTCCTGCTTCGGCGATAATAAAAGCGGGGGCCGACCCCCCAATTGTATGATTGCCGATGTTCAGTGGTATGAGGGTCATAGAATGTGAGAGGCGATTTCCTCCGCCAATTGTAGATCTTCCCGCGCATCGATATCCACCGACCTTTCGAATGGCATGACATATCCCCGGACATCTCCACCCCACAATTCGCCAGTTGCAATGGCCGAGGTCGTACGGATGATGTCGACCGCACCATTGAGCAGATAGACATCCGGCAAAGATTGCCTTCGAGGGTGTGTACGTTCATTCCCTTCCGGGGAGAAAGGGGTCAGGCGGTGCTCCTGATCCAGATGCTTCATCCAGTAGGGATGATGCGGGCTCACCGTAACGGAACGAACGGCATCAGCTCCAGTGCTCATGAACAAAGCGAACGCACCCTCAATATCTTCGACCGAGCGCAGCGGAGAGGTGGGTCGCAGCCAAATCACCGCATCAGGCGGGGCTTCGGAATGCTTCATATACCAGTCAATGACGTGTGCGAAAACAGGGAAATCCGGGGTATCATCAAGGGCGAGCGCGTGCGGGCGGAGGATTGGGACATCCGCTCCGGCGCGACGGGCGATATCGGCGATTTCGGGATCATCGGTCGAAACGATGATTCTCCCAATCGAGGGACAGGACAGGGCGGTTGCTATCGTGCTACACAACAACGGTTTCCCGCGGAAAGGGACAATGTTCTTGTGAGGAATCCCTTTGGATCCTCCGCGCGCAGGAATGATTGCCCATGGGCGGATGAGTGCATCTGGCATTGTCGTCATACGAATTTCTGCTGTTCCCAAAGATCGTAAAAGATTCCGTGTTTTGCGAGGAGTTCTTCGCGCGTCCCCTGTTCCGCCACGTGTCCGTGGTCGATGACGACGATGCGATCGGCGTGTTGTATCGTCGAAAGACGATGGGCGATGACGATTGCGGTCTTATCTTTGATCGCCTCGTTGATCGCTTCCTGGATCAGATGTTCCGTTCCGCTATCCAATGAGCTCGTTGCTTCATCAAGAATCAGAATTTCCGATCCCTTCAGAAGCGCTCGTGCGATGGAGACCCGTTGTTTCTCGCCACCCGAGAGCTTCACGCCGCGGTCTCCGACGAGAGTCTGCAGCCCGAGGGGGAGGGTACGGATATACTCTGTGAGTCGTGCCTGGGCAACGGCTTTCTCCACCTGTGTAACGGTGACGTGAGGGAGGCCGTAACTCACATTCTGAAAGAGGGAAGAATGGAAGAGTTGCGTTTCCTGGCTCACGAGGGCGACGTGTTTCCTGAGAGAAGGAATCGTGAAAGAGCGGATGTCCTTTCCGTCGATGAACAGTGAATTCGGAGGACAATCATAGAACCGCATGAGCAGGTTGATGATGGTTGTTTTCCCGCCACCGGTCGGTCCGACGATCGCGACCATTTCCCCTTTATTGATCGTGAAGGACACATCATCCAAGACTTTGCGCCCTCCGGGGAAAATGAAGCTGAGATTGCGGAAGGCAATTTCCCTGCTGAGACTGGTAAACTCTTCTCCTCCGCCTTCGACATGCTCTTTTCCTGTGTCATCAAACACTCCCATGACTTCGTTGAGAGCACCTTCCGCGCTTGCGATGACACTCTGGATATTCGAGAGCGTTCCGAACTTATTTGCAGAGTTGATGACGAGGTAGAAATAGACAATGAACGAGGACGAGGAGCTCGTTTGTTCATGCGACATGAGGTAGAGCATTCCTGCGAAGAGAAGCAGGGCAGCGAGGAGTGTGATTATTTCCTGCAACGGGAAAATCAATTCCTGGGTTGCGGCGATCCGGTAATCCAGACGCGCCTTCCGGTCGCTGATCTCGGCATAGTGCTTCTTCTCGGCATCTTCGGTGCAGTACGATTTCACAAGAAGGAGCGTCGAGAGAATTTCCACGGTTTTCTTTCCGAGGTCACTGCCGCTCTGGGCGAGAGAAACGGAGTAGCCCTTGATATTCCTGATAATTCTCTTTACGACGAGGTTGAGGATGAAGAACAGCGGGAGGGCGAAGAACGTAATTTTCCAGGAAATCGTCCACATGACGAGGAGATAGACGAGGAGCGAAAAGAGAGCATTGATGTATTTATTAATTTGAAAGATGGGCCGGAGGGCGTCATAGCTGAATTCCGAGAAAATCGTGGTATGGTGACCCGTGCTCGTCCTGTCGAAGAAGAGTTTTCCGAAGGTGAGGAAACGACCGAACATGACTTTTCGCAGATGGTGATGAGAGCGTGTGGCGATATAGGACATGCCGAGGACCGACAGATACCGAAAGATATTTTTGAGGATGACGGAACTGACGAAAATGCAGAGGAGCAAAATGAGCAGGGACCGATTTGAAGAGGTGATGGAGGTGGGTAAGAGTTCCAGGAGCGTGCTCAGTCCTTTCGTCGTCTTCAGAAAACTGAAGTTCTTCGTCATTAATCCATTGAGCATGGGGATGAGGAGGCCGACACTGATTCCTTCGATAATTGCCGAAGAAACAGAAAAGACAACGGGGATGATCAAATACCAGGGATGGATATTGATTCCCCGGAGAATGGAAAAAATTTTGCCGATGGTGGAAAAGGTTTTCTGCCGCATGCTTCGCTCTGGAAGCTATCCGAGAAGCATGCGATTGACAAGCGGGCGGGCGTTCATTCTTCGGCAGGGACTTCGCAGACTCTGAGCACCTCGGGAGGAGGCACCCGCCGGAGAAGTCAATGAAGGGATGTGTATAGTCGAGCCAAAGTGTCTGCCGATTTTTTCAAAGAATAGAGATGTAGCACGCTCTGTCGATAGTTGGTTCCACGCCTGCGGCTCTCTTCAGGAGAGAGGTGGATGTACCACAGGGCCCGATCGATGAGGATATTCACTGATCGGAGGGGGATGACCAATACAGGATCAATTACTCGGAGGACCTCCCCTACGGCCCCTCCATCAAAAGCGAACGCCGGCCTCCCGCAGGCCAGTGCCTCGATGAGAGAGAGGCCGAAGCCTTCATACAAGGATGTCGACAGGAGTACGGCGGATCGTTGCATGAGCGAGATGATCGTCATCTGATCGACTGTGCCGAAGATCGTCACACCGGGAATCTCTGCGAGCTGTCGTCGCTGTTCTGCGGAGCGCTTACCGATATCGGCGATGCGCTTTCCCGCTGCGGCAAGACCGCGGTATGTTTCCAGAAGGTAGGGGAATCCTTTGCGCGGATGGAGAAAGGATCCCACCGCACAGGCATCGAATTCCGGCTCCTGATCGCCGAGAGTGAAGAGCTCCCCATCGACGCCATTGGGCACGACAGTAATCTTCTCCCGATCGCAGCTGTAGTCCCGGCAGAGACGATCGACGACCGTTGCCGAGACCGTCATGATGTGCTGAGCATTCCGGCACGTTTTCCTCTGACAATGAATGAGTGGCGCGTAGCGCATCCACCAGAGCAGCCGGGGGAAAAGGGTGCTCTCCTGCAGACTGACTTCGCGATCGGCCGAGACCGGATGATGGACCGCGTACAGTACAGAACGACCGGATTGCTCCAGACGCAGCAGCGAAGGATGGAGCGTCTGATTGAGGTGGATGAGATCGAACTGTTTCCAGAATGCGTGCTCCGGTGGGTACGTACCAAGGACATTCCGTGCGAAGCGCCAGTCCGCAATACCGTAGTAATACGGACCGCTCCTGCGCGGGAGGAGTTCGACCTGCACGTTGGGCGGGAGCGGAGCTGATTGTGGTATGACTCGCTGCGTCAGAATCGTAAAAGAAATCTCCGGAAGTGCAGCGAAAAGCGGGAGATGATTCCCTCCTTTGTAGACATCGAGTGTCGTTGCGAGAACGCAGATGTGCATGGGGGTAGAGTAGCGGAATACCGGAGTAGCGGAATATCAGGGCAATGGAGAAGGAGATCATTCGCGTTTCCGGATATTCGGATAATCCGTTACTCTTCCGGTATGCCTCTTGTTATTCGCCTCCGCAAGCGTGCTCGCAAATCCCTCGACTGGTTACGTGGGTGGTTCCACGCGCACGTCACCCTTCACATGTTGCACTGGAGCGGGAGACCGATTGGTGATCTCTCCCTCTTTCAGCGACGCATTCCCTTCATCGAGCGTCACGAATTTTCCCAGAATGGCGAAGATGGGATGATCGCTGCAATCTTTGCGATGATCGGAACGACGAACAAATACTGTGTGGAGTTCGGTGTGGAGGATGGGCTGGAGTGTAACTGCCGTTATCTCCTCAAGCATCAGGGATGGACGGGGCTGCTGATGGATGGGCAGGAGTGGCCGGTGGAGAACGGCGTGCAGCGGGAGTTCATTACCGCGGAGAACATCGAGTTCCTTTTTCAGAAGTATGCCGTCCCGCAAGTCTTCGATCTCCTGAGTATCGATATTGATGGGAATGACTACTGGGTCTGGAAAGCCATTACACACTTCCGACCACGAGTCGTGATAATGGAGTACAACGCTAACAAGGGTTCGGATCTGAGCGTGACGGTTCCGTACAGCGCATCTTTTGTGTGGGACAAAACGGATTATCAGGGGGCGAGTTTGCGTGCCCTGGAGAATCTGGGGAGAGAGAAAGGGTATGTGCTCATCGGGACCGACCGTTGTGGTGTGAATTCGTTTTTCGTCCTCCAGGAGCTCGTTCCCGGTCATTTTGCTCCTCCATCATTTCCGCAGATCTTTCATGGACCCGCGTACAAAGGCATTCCCGGGAGAGGACATCCCGCGGATACTCTGGGGCGTCCTTGGGTGACGGTGTGATGGTCGGTCGGAAGATCGTCTCCAAGAATTCCCTTTTATTCTTGACGTGGGAATTCCTTCTCCTACAATGACTCGGCTCTGATCCTCTTGGGATCGAGTGGTTTTGTGGCTCTATGTCCCTCACACAAGAATAAGGGAAACGGGAGCCCGACGTTGTAACTTCGGAATTCACCCTTCGTCTCTCGACTACGCTCGAGATGACATCAAAGGGTGGTGTTCATCCGCTCATTCACAGCATCGTAGAGTAGAGAAGTGTGCCTATCTTTCTCCTCACGGAGGAAGCATAGGACTCGTAAATTTTTTTTGAAATGAAACTAGGTTCATTTTTCTCCGCCTCAACGAGGCGGAGCTACTAAACTAGGTTCAATTCTTCATTTGAAGAGTTTGATCCTGGCTCAGAGTGAACGCTAGCGGTGCGCCTAACACATGCAAGTCGCGCGCCTGTAGCAATACAGGAGCGGCGGACGGCTGCGTAACACGTTGGTACCTGCCCCAAACTCAGGGATAACCCCGCGAAAGCGGAGCTAATACCGGATAGTCTCGGCTCCTCCTTGCACTCCTGTCGATGGATATCGATGCTGAGAGAGCGCCTGAGGAATGTAGAATTGAAAATGTAGAATGGAGAATGAAATAAGAATTCTCAATTATACATTATACATTCTCCATTTCTCCGACGATCTGCAAACAGCAGAGTGTAAAGAGGAGTCGAGTAAAGATTTATCGGTTTGGGAGGGGCCTGCGGCCTATCAGTTAGTTGGTGAGGTAACGGCTCACCAAGACTATGACGGGTAGCTGGATTGAGAGATCGACCAGCCAGAATGGGACTGAGACACGGCCCATACTCCTACGGGAGGCAGCAGTGAGGAATCTTCCGCAATGGGCGAAAGCCTGACGGAGCGACACCGCGTGAAGGATGAAACCCCTCTGGGGCGTAAACTTCTGTTCTGAGGGACGAAATTTTTGACGGTACCTCAGGAGAAAGCACCGGCTAATTCTGTGCCAGCAGCCGCGGTAAGACAGAAGGTGCAAGCGTTACTCGGAATTACTGGGCGTAAAGCGTCCGTAGGTGATCCTGTTTGTCTGGTGTCAAAGCGCGACGCTCAACGTTGCGTTGGCACTGGAAACGGCAGGAATTGAGTCATTCAGAGGCATCTGGAATATCGTGTGTAGGGGTCAAATCCGTTGATCCACGATAGAACGCCGAAAGCGAAGGCAGGATGCTAGGAATGTACTGACACTCAGGGACGAAAGCGTGGGGAGCAAACCGGATTAGATACCCGGGTAGTCCACGCCCTAAACGATGCGTGCTCGGTGTTGGGAGCTCAATCGCTCTCAGTGCCTTAGCTTACGCGGTAAGCACGCCGCCTGGGAAGTACGGCCGCAAGGCTAAAACTCAAAGGAATAGACGGGGACCCACACAAGCGGTGGAGCATGGGGTTTAATTCGATAGTAAGCGGAGAACCTCACCCAGGTTTGACATCTCGGGAATTCCCCGGAAACGGGGAAGTGCCGCAAGGAACCCGAAGACAGGTGATGCACGGTCGTCGTCAGCTCGTGCCTTGAGGTGTACTGTTAAGTCAGCGAACGAGCGCAACCCTCATCTTGTGTTGTCTTTTCACAAGAGACTGCCGCCTCCAAGGCGGAGGAAGGTGGGGATGACGTCAGATCAGCGTGTCCTTTATGCCTGGGGCTACACCCATGCTACAATGGCCGATACAGCGGGCAGCGAACCTGCGAAGGTAAGCAAATCCCTCAAAGTCGGTCTCAGTCCGGATTGAAGTCTGCAACTCGACTTCATGAAGCTGGAATCGCTAGTAACCGTAGATCAGCCACGCTACGGTGAATACGTTCCTGGGTCTTGTACTCACCGCCCGTCAACTCATGAAAGGCAGGAGCACCCGAAGAACCGTTACCCGCAAGGGGCGGTGCCACGGTGAAACTGCTGATTGGGAGTAAGTCGTAACAAGGTATCCGTAGGAGAACCTGCGGATGGAACATTTCCTTACCAGGGAATATCTCTGGTTCCGTCGATCGCTTGCGATCGCACGGAAAACACATGCTACGGCCTGTGCTCAATGGTCGTCATGTACTCCGATTGCCTGGGGAGCACCCTCTCACGATATCCGCTTGCGGATATGGTGAGAGGCCCGGAAGACTTCTCTACTCTACGATGTTGTGAATTTTGCTGTGCAAAATTCACCCTGAGCTTGTCGAAGGGTGAAGCTTTGATTCGCCTTCAATCAGGTGAATTGATTGTGCCGAAAGACTTCCCCGCCCCGCGAAGCACCGCGAAACGAAGTGAAGTGGGGCGTACTGGGGTCTACAATGCTGTGGATTTTTCCCGGCAGAATTTACCCTGAGTCTGTCAATGGGTGGTTCTCTGTGCCAAAAACCCCTCGACATACATCTTCCTCGCCTGCTTCCCGCTGATGCCTCGCGAGCTGAAGTAGAAGAGATCCTCCGGTGCAATGCGCGAGACGGTGGAGGCGTGGCTGGCTTTCACATCGTTCGTTTCGATCTTCATTTCCGGAATCGCGTCGGCTTTGGCGGTGGAGTCCAGGAGGAGGATCTTCTGATCCAGATGCGCTTCCGAGCCCGTCGCCTTCTTGCCGATCACGATGGTGCCGCGCGATTTCAGCACCGACGATCCCTCGCAGACTCCGCGGATGATGGTCTTTCCTCCTCCGTATTTTTTGTGGAATTCGGTGCAGGCTGAGAGGTTACAGTGCATGGTTTTCCCGGTGTGGACGGTCCAGTCGATATTCAGTTCCCCGTGCTCTCCCGTAACGTCTGCTTGCAGGGTATGTATGCAGGAGCCCTGGGTGATGTTCGTGAGGTTGAGCGTTGCGTCCTTCCCGACTGTGGCGGATTGGCGAATGGTTGGGTTTCCGGATTTGCCCTTCATGAAGGTTACCGTGAGGTGCGCGGCACGTTCGAGGATGCAGTCGAAAGTGAACGCATTTTCGTTCGCATCGTCGTTGAGTTCGACGGCGATGGATACTTCAGCGTTCTTTCCGGCGTAGAGGAGGAGGCGGGTCCAGGCATCATTCCCGTAGAACAGGAACGTTCCTGTCCTACGGGAATGGCTTGCCGGTATCACGATGAGGTGATCTCCGAATGTCGTTCCCTTTGCATGCCATTGCATAATTGTTTTCGAAGTTTTCACCCATGCCGGTGCGTTCTCCCAGGGGCCGGAGAAGGGGGTGGGGCCGGGGATTCGTTTCTGCGACTTCATGGGTGAATGT
>Ga0194063_10000331_pt1 | contig 35158 bp, 41 predicted proteins | sample SepL3720m_MetaG_FD_155459 | JGI IMG/M metagenome (GOLD analysis project Ga0194063, IMG submission 155459) | Anoxic zone freshwater microbial communities from boreal shield lake in IISD Experimental Lakes Area, Ontario, Canada - Sep2016-L373-20m | ecosystem: Environmental > Aquatic > Freshwater...
GGAATGGTTCGAGCGCTACAACCACTGGCGCCCCCATGAAAAGCTCGGCAACCTGACTCCCTCCATCGTCTATCAGGCAATGCCCGCAACCCCGAAAGCCGCATGAAAACGCGCATCCTCCCGGCTCTGGCACGACTTGGGGCTACCCGCCCCAAACCCCGGCAAGCTGATGTCAGCTTGACCACACCCGCAGCCTTCTTTTCCACCAGAAGAAGAGTAACCTTGACCCAAGAACCATGATCTCCCATCAATCCGTCGCACCCATCCACCATAGCTTAGTTTAGCCAATGAGTGGCCGGATTTTCGGGTCCAGCTCAGCTCGCTCACGCCCCGCGCATCAGCGAGATTTCCGCGAGAGAGATCAGCGCCTTGTAGAGGTCCTCGCGCGGTGTAATTTTTAGATCGGCGACGGGAATCGCGCGGTCGAGTGTGAATTTGCCAGACCGTGTGCGGCGCAGGGCACTCAGATGGGCGCCACAACCGAGATCCGCACCGATGTCATGGGCGTAGGTGCGGACATAGAAACCTTTCGAGCAATCCACGGTAAAGTCGACTTCCGGTAATTCGATGCGGGAGATGCTGTAGTTGGTGATATGAACCTTGCGCGGCTCGCGGACAATTTCGATGCCCTTGCGTGCCAGCTTGTAGAGTGGGACGCCGTCTTTTTTAATGGCCGAAACCATAGGTGGGATCTGTTCAAAGTCTCCCATGTAACGGCCAAAGGCGGCTTGGATCTGTTCGTTAGAAAAATCTTCGACCGGTTTGGTTTCCAGGATTTCCCCTTGGCGATCTTGAGTGCTGGTGGTTGCACCGAGGGTGAGCGTGCCGACGTATTGCTTGTCCTCGCTCATCAGCAAATCCTGAATCTTGGTGGCGCGGCCAATGACGAGCATCAACAGGCCGGTCGCCATCGGATCAAGCGTGCCACAGTGGCCGATCTTTTTGGTGTTCAACGCGCGGCGCGCGATGGCCACGACATCATGAGATGTCATGTCTTCGGCCTTATCGATCAGTAAGACGCCGCTCGGGCCGTCTGCATCCAGGGAATGGTTACTCATAAAAAATCGGTTCAATCAAAGTCCAGCTTGGTCGATGTGGCGGCGGATCGCGCGGAGTACAAGCGGCTTCGCCTCTTCCATCGGCCCGCTCATGCGGATGCCTGCTGCCAGCGCGTGCCCACCCCCACCAAACTCGGTGGCGATTTCGCAAACATTCAGACTGCGGTCCTTCGAGCGCATCGAGATGCGAACTTTGCCATCGTGCAGTTCTTCGAAAAATACGGCCAGTCGCACGCCGCGGATGGCCCGGATGATGTCGATGAGTCCCTCGCTATCTTCGGGCATCAGGCCGAGATCGATACGGGTCTGGTCCTGCAGCGTCCAATGAGCGACTAGGCCATCGGGCGAGAGCTCCAGCGTGTTCAGCAATGCACGCATCAACTCGACGCGGCGGAAAGGGAAGTTGTCGTAAATTTGGGAGTTGATGGTACCCACGTCCAGTCCGCGGCGGATCAAATCGGCCCCCATGTCGTAGGTCTTAGCCGTTGTCGATGGGTACTGGAACGATCCGGTGTCGGTGGAAACGGCTACGTAGATCGCATCGCGCGACTCCGCAGGCATCGGGAGATCGAGCTCGGTGATGAGCTCATACAAAATTTGCCCAGTGGCGGGGCTGGTGGAGTCGATCAGATTGAAATCACCGTAGCGCGGATTGGAAATGTGGTGGTCGATGTTGAGCCAGATCTTTGCCTTCGAGGCGGCATGCAGAGCCCGGTCTCCGAGCCGTGGCTTCGTCGCTGTGTCGAGGGCGATCGCGACTTCCACATCCAGTGGTTCCGCCGGTGGCAGTTCGATTCTTTCCGATCCCGCCATGAAGGTTAAATTATCGGGCAAGCCGTCCTCGTTGATCATGCGGACATTCTTGCCAGCAGCGAGCAACGCGTAGCCGAGCGCAAGCTGAGAGCCGATCGCATCGCCATCTGGCCGAACGTGGCTGATCAGGACAAAGGACTGATGCTCGCGCAGCAATTTGCCGATCTGGGCGATGTTGACATTTGCGGGTGTATCGATGGAATCGCTCATGGGATTAATCCGCAATGCGGGCTGGGAATTCTTGCCGCGATGGGTCTTCGCGCAAGGATAAACCCGCGCTGATTCTCAAACGAAGCCGGCTGCCCGCCTCTAGCAGGCAGGGATCGCACCAATGCGCCGCAGCCGGGCGATCGCGGCGTCTTCGATGGGGCTATCGGGACCGATGGCGAAGCGCATGAAGCGCAATACGGCGCGGGTCGCCGGCTGGATAATCCAGCGCGGCCCGGCTTTAAGTCCCAGCAATTCGCGGGAGTGTGGCGGCAGCGACAACACTGCCGCGCTGAACAAGAGGCGATAGGCGAGTCGCGCCATAGGAGGCAGGGGGGGATTGCGAATGAATTCGACGACGCGGCGTGTGGTTTCGTTCGCTTGTAGCAAGCCCTCGTCGACAAAACGTTCGATCTCGGTATTGAGCTCCGCGTGGCTCATCGGGCATTCGGTCAGCCCGAGCGGCGCGACGGACTTTGACCATTGGGCGACATAGTTGTCCGCACCGGTCGCCGCATTGCCTGCGGGAATCGGTCGCCACGCGTACATTTCGTGGCAGGTCAAAAACGAATCCGTGAAGGCGATGTGGACCCATAGCAGCAAGTCAGGATCGGCCGCGCGATAGGCTTTGGTCTCGCCTTGGCCGGTGGTGTACTCGCCTTTGACGCGGTCATGCATGCGGTTGACTCGGCCCGCCTCCCCGGCGATCGCCGAATGAGAGCCAAATGTAGTCACCGTCAGCCAGCGGATGGTCCCCGACAGTCGGCCGAGCGCATCTTGTTGGTAGCGCGAGTGGCTGGCAACGCCGGTGAGGCTGCCAGGGTGCAAGGCCTGCATCAACAAGGCCCGGATGCCGCCGACCAAGGTCCCGAAGTCAGCATGCACCACCCATGGCGCGTCGGTGGGCAGGTAGAGTCCTGCTTCTTCGCCAGCAGCCACGACTTCCAGCCAAGGCGGAATGCCATTGGGGTCACCCGAAAGTAAGCTGCGAAAGCGTTTCGAGAGGAATTCCTGGACTGCGTTATTGGCCATGGCGGATTCTCGTTCGGAAAACCATCACGGCAACTTTTATATCCGAAATTAAGTCGGCTGCACCAACGCGGCGGCTCTAACTTTTCTGAAACCATTCAGGGCCTCAGCGATATTGAAGGAAGTACGAGGACTGGGACTCGAACCCAGGACCAATTGATTAAAAGCCAACTGCTCTACCAACTGAGCTATCCTCGCCTTCAACTCCGCTTGCGCGGGGGGCGGCAGACTGATCGACTAGACAGTGGCTTGGCAAGCTGATTTATGCAAAAACCAGATTTTCTTCAGACCACTGCCGACTCAATAGCGCTTGGGTAGATGCCAGGGGGGATTCTTTTCGTATTCGCTTTTAAGGAATGGATAAGATTTGCCGGCAATTTGAAAAAGGGAGGGCGAGATGACGATGACTTGCAGCTGGATCGCGCCGAAAAATAGGACGATGAGGCTGATGACGCGCAAGGGGTGGAGTGGCGAGGCCGTGACTTGGTGGCCGCCAGCGCGATCCCAGGTCGTGGTGCCGAGACGCTTCGCCATGAACCAGCTCAAGGCTTGGCAGAATGGGGAGAGCAGACTCCAACCGAAGCCGATGCCGGTCGAGAGGACGCGCAAAGAGCGATGGCCAGAGGCAGAGATACTGAGGCGCGAACCGTCCGTATTGATGACTTCGAGTCCCAGTAGCCATTTTCCCAGAGTCGTGCCGAAGCGGTGCAGGAGTAAAGATTCGAGAATGAACCAAGGCACATATTGGAAAACCATGACCCAGGGATTGAGCAAGGCGGCTTCGATGTTCTGGCCTGCAGCCCACATGGCGATCCACCAAACGCCCGAGTAGAGCGAAAGGTCGAACCAGCGGGCCCAGAAGCGCCTGCCGTAGTACGTCCGGGTAGGTAGTTGCGGAGGTGCCGGCAGCTCAGATTCCGAAGAGGTCTCTGGCTTGAGCGGCGTGGTCGGGAGTTCGAATTCGCGGGTGAAGAGGTCGATTTCGATAAGCGTCTTCCATGCAGGAAGCCCTTCGTGCCAAGCAGGGGTGGTGGCGAGCAGCTCGCCGTCAGTGATTTTGCGGCGGACTTCGAAGTCGTGGATGGGGCCGACTTTTTCGCCATCGCGGATGATCCAGATGTCCATGGTTTAGAGATTGCGTAGGGATTTGGCAGCGTCACTGCGGGCGGCAAAAAATGCCGGGACGAGGGCAGCAAGCGAACAAAGGATAAAGGCCATGAGTGCGAAGACGGCTTGTTCCAGCGGATTGTTGTGCGCCGGAAGAATGGTGAAGCCAGTGAACGAGGCGGTGAAGGGGTCAAAGCCAAGACTGCGGAACAGGCCTTGGATGGTGCCGCGAAAGTGGATGACGAGCCGGCCGAGCCCTACGCCGAGGACAGCACCCACCGTGCCGAGGATCATCCCCTGATAGAGGAAGACGCGAACGATTTGGTTCGGCGCGGCACCCAGTGCCTTCATCACCCCGATTTCGCGTCGCTTCTGGATCGTGACGGTGAACATCACAGCCATCATCGAAAAAGCGGAGACTAGGACGATGAAGGACAACATGAAATACATCATGCCACGTTGTTGTTCGATCAGCGAGAAGAATGCTTGGTATTGCTGACCCCAAGTGACGAGAGAGAATTCCTCGCCCAGCGTGACGCGAGCTGCAGCGGCGAAGCTTTCCGCTTGGTAGGGGTCGTCCAGGCGGAGGGCGATGCCTTGGACGGCTTGCCCCAGACCGGCGAGGCTTTGGGCCAGAGGGAGCGGCACAAACAAGTCGGGAGTCACGGCCATTTGCGATGCTTGATAGACACCCGTCACTTCAGCCTCCTTGGGCAGGACGACGTTTTTGAGGCTTTTCAGCGTTTCGCCATCCATCTTTTCGGCATCAGTGGCGTTGAGATCGGCGATGGCTTGTTGGATCTTTGCCTTGGAGTCCTCGCTGAAGCAGAAGGTTTCGGTGGCATCATCTTTTTCCGACGTGTCCATAGTTAGGAGCAGGTTGGAAAGTAGCTCGCGCTCGGGTTCACGGATGGTCTCGGCGAGGATGCGGTCGAGGGCGGAGTAGGATTCGCGATAAGCGGCGAAGGACAGTGTTGGCTTGCCGTTATCGGTCTTCCATTGGCTGCGCAGAACCTCGGTGGATTTGTTCCAAGCATCGGCATAGGCAGTGCGCAGGGGTGGGTTTTCCGTGGCCTTGTAGGCGCGCATGACCGCCTCGAAGTTGCGGGTCGAATAGAGGCGGATTTTGTGGCCGACGCCGATCTGCAGTTGATCGGCGAGGATGGATGAAATCACCACACGGTCGTCGATTCCGAGATCCGCCGTGGAAGTCGGGTGCTTGTCCAGATCCAGCATTTTGGCAATGCCTGCGACCTGCGCGGGGTCTGAACTATCCACGCCGCGGAACAGCACCGGGCGCTGCCAGGATTCGACATCCACGATCACATTGTCTGCCACGTAAGCGGTGGCGGCTTCGACATGGGGCAGGGCTTTCGCCTTGGTGGCAGCCTGCGCCCAATCCGTCATCCGGCCATCGGGAAATTGACCCGTGTGCTGGCTCAGCAGGACGTGTGGGGTGAAACCGAGTAGGCGTTCCTTCACGTTGCGTTCGAGACCCGAGTAAACGGCCATCACCACCACCAGAACGAGGACGCCCAGCATCACCCCGACCAGCGAGATCAGGCTGAACGAGGACAGCATGGATCGGCGGGGGTTGAGATACCGACGGGCGAGGAGGAGACTGAAGGAGCGTCGTTTGATGCCGTTAGGTAAACCGTGACGGGCTTGGGGGCAAGTGCGAGTGACAAAAGAAATCCATTAGTCGCCGTCACTCTAGCCCCCTGAAGTAATGCGAGCACCCCCTTTGCGACGCTCGTTTCCGGTCTTGCGACGAGCGTTTCCGGTCTTGCGACGAGCGTTTTTAGTCTTGCGACGAGCGTTTCCGGTCTTGCAACGAGCGTTTCCGGTCTTGCAACGAGCGTTTTCGGTCTTGCGACGAGCGTTTCCGGTCTTGCAACGAGCGTTTCCGGTCTTGCAACGAGCGTTTTCGGTCTTGCAACGAGCGTTTTCGGTCTTGCAACGAGCGTTTTTAGTCTTGCGACGAGCGTTTTTAGTCTTGCGACGAGCGTTTCAGGTCTGGAAAGGAGCTTTTTAGGTCTGAAAACGGGTTAAGTGGTAGCGACGCAAAATCAATCATCGCCGGGCAAGCCGATGAGATCGATGAGGCGCTGCAGGTCGTCGTCACCATAATACTCGATCTCGATTTTGCCTTTTTTCGAGGAATGCTGGATGGCGACGTGGGTCGCGAGGTGCTCGCGGAGGCGGTTGGTGATGGCGCGGACGTGGATGTCCACTTCGCGGACTGCGGGCGTCTTTTTGGCAGCGCCTGGTTTGCCAGAGTCTTGGTTGAGGAGGGATTGGGCAAGTTTTTCCGTGGCACGCACCGTCAGTTGGCGGCGGATGACTTGATCGGCCGCGAGAATCTGCGTGTCGTGGTCCTTGATCGAAAGGATTGCCTTGGCGTGTCCCACGCTCAGCCGTGTCTGGGCGACCAGTATTTGGATATCCTGATGCAGACCGAGAAGGCGCATGGCATTGGCCACGCTGGCGCGGGATTTGCCGACACGTGTCGCGATTTCTTCCTGCTTGAGGGCAAATTCTTCGGCGAGGCGGACGTAGCCGGCAGCTTCTTCGATCGGGTTGAGGTCCTCGCGCTGGAGGTTTTCGATCAGCGCCATTTCCAGCACGTCGCGGTCGGATGCGGCGCGCTCAATGACCGGCACGGTGGCGAGGCCGAGTTTTTTGGAGGCCCGCCAGCGCCGCTCACCGGCGATGAGTTCGAGTTTCCCATTCACCGGCCGCACAATCAACGGCTGGATGATGCCGTGCTGGCGGATCGACTCCATTAGGTCGTCCAGTGGCGACTCGATGAACTGCAAGCGTGGCTGCAGAGGGCTGGGGACGATTTGGTCGAGCGGCACATCGCGGACGCGCTTCAGATCGTCCACGCTGCCTGTGGTGTCGATGATCGCTGGGGTCGAACTCTTTTTGATGAGTGCGCCGAGTCCTTTTCCAAGTGCCTGCTTCGCCATGAGGGGGGAGCTTTACGCAAAGCCGACACAGATTCCAAGCGGAATTAGGGGGGCGGGGTCTAATACTCGCCCGCGATCGGGGGTGGAAGGGCTTTTACTCGTCGAGCAAGGAGCTGCGAGTGAAGAGCGAGATGACGTGGATGCCGCGGGCTTCGATGGCTTGGCGGCCACCTTCTTCGCGGTCGACTAGGACGAGGGCAAAGGCGACTTTACCGCCTTCGCGCTCGATGGCGTCGATGGCTTTGAGCGTGGAGCCGCCTGTGGTAATCACGTCGTCCACAACGATCACGGTGCTTCCAGCGTGGAAGTTGCCTTCGATTTGTTTGCCCGCGCCGTGGCCCTTGGGCTCTTTGCGGACGGTGAAGACTTGCAGCGCTTCGTCCGGGTTTTTCATCGCAGACGTCATGCCGACAGCGAGGGAGATGGGGTCGGCACCGAGGGTCATGCCGCCGATGGCGTCGATCTGGAGCTGCTCGGAGTGGATTTTGGAGCGGACCGCGTGCCAGCCGAGGTCGCCGATGAGGCCAGCGCCAAAGGGATCGAGAGCGGTGACCCGGCAGTCGATGTAAAGATCGCTCTGATTGCCAGAAGCGAGGGTGAAGGTGCCGGTGCGGACGGATTTTTTAAGCAAAAGCTTTTTGAGGGCGGAGGCGACTTGGAGCATGGCGGGATCATTGGGAGCAAGGGGCGTGCTAGGCAAGCCGGATCTCCTTTTGGTGCTAGCCAGCGGCGGGGATCGGATTTAGTTTGGCCCCACATGATTTTGGGATTGTTGGAACCTTCTGGTCTGATCGAGCTGGGTGGCCCACTGGTATGGGTGCTGTTAGGCTTGGCATTCGTAGGCGCGGTGTGCGTGGTGGAGCGCTTGTTTTTCTTTCATCGGGCACGGATCAATGTCGGGGACCTGCTGGTAGGCCTGGCGCATCACATCCAGCGACGATCTTTTGCAGAGGCCCTGCACGAGGCGGCGCGGGCGCCTGGACCGGTGGCGCGGGTAGCCCATGCCGCGTTGTTGCGCTATTACCTCGACCGCTCGGATCTGCGCGATGTGGTGCAGGAGGCCGGCCAGTTGGAAGTACCGTGGATCGAAAAAAACATCCGGGTGATTCTGGGGGTGGCATTGCTCGCGCCCTTGGTGGGAATGTTAGGCACGATGGTGGGGATGTTGGAGACGTTTCAGAAAGTCAGTGAGCAGGGCGGCTTCACTGGGTCTACCGAGCTTTCTGCCGGGGTCTTTACCGCGCTGATTACCTCGGTGATGGGGCTGACGGTGGCGACTCCGCTGTATTTGTTTTATTTATATTTCATGGGGCGGGCCAAGGGCTTGGTGCATCGCATTGAGCGAGCTGGCATCGAAATGGTTCACCTCATCGCGGATGCGCGGGAGGAGGAGGAATTCGCGCCCTTTCGTGGGGAAGTCACCGCAGGCAAGAAACGACTGAAGACACCACGGGTGTCTTTGCCATGAAATTAAAAATGACCTTGCCAGAGCGGCCTGGCTTTCTGCACGCGCTGCCGATTTTGAATATTTTCGCGTTGGTGCAGTTGTTTTTTGTATTGGGGCCGTCGTTGGTGTTGCGATCTGGGGTGGTCGTTGAAATGGCCCCTTCACGATTCCAAATCGAGCGCTATCAGGACGCGCTGGTCGTGACATTGGGACAGGGTGAGTCGGGACCACGCATCCATTTTGGACGGGATGAGGTGACCATGAAGCAGCTAGCCGAACGTCTGGACAAGCTGCGTGCAGACGGTGCGCCAGCCAAGGCGATGCTGCTGCTGCAATCCGATGTCGGATCGTCTGTGGGCGTGGAGCGTGAGGTCACGGAGCTGGCCTTGGATCGAGATTTCCGCGTCGCCTTGGTGGGCAAGAATCCGCCAACTGCAGCGGCGCCGAAACCGAGCAATCCACGATGATGCCCGAAGGCATGGCCAAGCCCCGCAAGTCAATCGACATGCCCGTCTGGGTGTTTCGCTGGCGCGGGCGGGAGATGTCGATGTTACCCATGCTGTTTGCCATTCTCATAGTAGGCACGGTGTTTGTGATGTTTGTGACGATGGTCCGGATTTGGGTGGTTACAGCGGTCAAACCATCGTCGCGGAAGGCCTCGGTGATCTATCTGCAGGATGACGCGGTAGGACGTGCCTTGACTTTGCGGGCGCGTGAGAGTGGTCCATTTCCCTCACGCTTTGAGCTTTCGAGCTGGCAGGGGTTAGCTGGGTTGGAAGCGGCGGTTCAGGATGCTGTTCGATTTCAGCCACAACCCTATGTTCCCCCGCCGGTGGACCTGGCCGCCGAAACGTGGGTCCAACCGCTGGAGTTGGCCCCCAAAGGCGAGAGGTTTTTTCCAAAACGAACAGCCGCTCCACTTGTTCGGCCAGACACTGCAAAGCTTAAGCTTGTGCCTACGCTTGAAGCACTCTCTGGCATTGCCACTGATGTGTTGCCGCGTGATTTGCCGCCCTATGGTGCTTCGATCGACAGGGCGATGAGCGCCGGTTCCTGGCGCTTTCTGGTACGGCTGAATCCTGCCGGCGGCGTCGCGGAGTGCGTGTCGCTAGAAAAAGGCGGCGATGAAGACGCGTCCGCGCTGGAGGCGTGGCTGAAGCGGATTCAGTTCCAGCCCGAGAACACCCAAGCTTCGCGCTGGATTGGCGTGGGCATCGGGTTTATTAACCAACCGATCGATGGAACTGACGCTCGCTGATTTTGTACTCTACCTGCTGTCAGGCGCATTCGCCTTGGTAGTTTTTATTACCCTGCTTGCGCGCACGTTGCACGCTCGCGCGGATAGCCGATCGCTGGCGGACCGCGTCATTTGCAGGTTGTGCCTAAACGCTTTCGAAGACCATGGCCACGCCGACATGGTCAACTGCCCGTCCTGCGGAGCAGCCAATGAAAAAGGCCGCAGCCGCCGGTTGGGGTGATGGTTAATGCGCGGCCAGTCGCCCTGCGGCGTAGGCTTGGAAAACGCGGGCGATTTCATCGCGGACACGGCGGAAGACGGCGAGTTGTTCCTCTTCGGTGCCGGTGGCGTGTGCGGGGTCGTCGAAGCCCCAGTGGTGGCGATTCATCTGGCCGGGAAACATAGGGCAGACTTGGTCGGCGTTGCCGCAGACGGTGATGACGGTCTCGACGTTATCGCTGAGGAATTCGTCGAGGTGTTTCGAGTGGTGGCCGCTGATGTCGATGCCGATTTCCTGCATCACTCGGATGGCGAGCGGATGCACATAGCCCGCAGGCTTTGAGCCCGCGCTGGCGACGCGGAACTTGTCGTTGAGGGCGGCGCGGAGAATTCCTTCGGCGAGGTGGGAGCGGCAGCTGTTGCCGGTACAGAGGATGAGGATGGCAGGTGGAGTTATCATGTTATCAGAAAAGGGTTAGTCGCATTTCCCGCCGCAGCAGCCGCTTTCGCGCGCGCCGATGCAGATTGGCACCGCGATCATCGCGCCTAAAACCGTGGCGACCGGGTAAAGCCAGAGGAATTGGAAACTGCCGCTAACGATGGCTGGAGCCAGCGAGCGCGCGGGGTTTATGGATGCGCCGCAGATCGGGCCGGCAAACATCGCCTCCAAGCCGACCACCGCGCCAATCGCGATGCCTGCCGTGATACCTTTTTCCTTAGCACCGCTGGAGACACTCAAAATCACGAACATGAGGATAGCGGTTAACACGACCTCAAGGATAAAACTCTGCATTGCGCCGCCGTTAGGCAGTGTCGCGCCAAGCGTGGCACTGTCAGGAAACAGAACCTTCAATAAGCCGCTGGCGGCAAAAGCGCCGAGAAGTTGAGCTGTTACGTAGCCAGGCACATCCCTCCACGAGAATCGGCCAGCCGCCGCGAAACCGAGTGTTACCGCGGGATTCAAATGGGCACCACTGACGTCGCCAAAGGTGTAAATCATGGCCAACACAACGAGTCCGAATGTCAGGGCAATCCCAGCATGACCGATGACACCGCCGCTGGCGTGGTTGACGACAATGGCACCCGTTCCGACAAAAACCATAACGAAAGTGCCGAGCGATTCTGAGAATAAACGTTTCATGACTGTGTGAATTTCAGCAACAGCCGCTAGGGCCGCAGCCGTTCGACTTGCCGCCGATGGCAGGCAGGCGGCCGATCGAGGGCAGACCGCAAAGCTCGGGAGCGAGACACTCGGTGTGCTTGTTGTCGAGGATCAGCACCACGGAATCGTCCGACAGCTCGTGGCTGGAAATGGTGTATTGGGAGATCACGCGATCCTCGTATTCGATCTCCACCGGCACCGAATCGTCGGGGAGGATCGACCTCGCCTTGTCGAGGATGCCGGCCATCTTGCCGGTTTCGATCCGGTGTTCGTAGTCGTCGCCGACCCAGACCTGGAGCTGGCAGGTGGTGGTTTCGCGCAGCTTGCCGCCGCAGTCGATGAAGGTTTTGTGCATCTGGCCGACCTCGGTGACGTGGAAGGAAACCGGCACCGCGCCGCCATCGGGCAGGCGGATACGGAAGAAGCGGTCGGAGTGCTCGGCAAGCAGGGATTTGAGTTCGGAGAGTTTCATGATTTGATGGTCCGGCGTGTGGTGAGCGACTTGGGGCCGGCGCAGCAGCTGCTTTCGCGCTGGGCTAACCGTTGGAGAGCACGCGCGGCATCGACCTCCAAAACCGCAGCGTCGGAATCGGCAAAGAACTTTGCTAGCGAAGCGATCAGTTTGCGGTACTTCGGGTCGATGCGAAAGTAAGTCCACTTTTCGCACTTCTCGCTTTCCAGTAACTTCGCCTTGCGGATGACCTGCACGTGGCTGGAGACCGACGACTGCGGCATTTCCAGAATGTCCGCCAGTTCGCAGACGCACAGCGCACGATCCCGCACCAAGCAAACGATCCGCCAACGCGTGGCATCCGCAAGGGCGCGTGAAAAAGTGACAATGTTCTCCATGACGAAAAACATCGTAACGAATAATCTCGTTACGTCAAGAGCTGAATTCATTCATGCCCCTACTCGCTGGCAACGGGTGCTAAGTCCACCCGCTACCCCTGCTTCTTTGGAAAACCGAAGATTGACCCATGAGGGAAAATCGGCCACATTTAGTCATTATGACCGCTCCAATCGAACTTGATTTGAAGCAACGACTCGCCCGCCTATCGGAACGGGACCAGCGCGCCATGTCTGCCTACTTGTTAAGGCTCAAGCACCAGTCAAAGAACGGGCGGCAAGACATCTCCAAGCTCATGCAGGAAATGGACGCGGGCGACAAAACCAGCTTGACCGAACTAGCCACCGATCTCGGGCATGGCTGACCGCCCCTCATACGAACCCGTACTCTCGTCCAAAGCTGCGGCGTTTCTCGTCGGCCACTCCAAGGCTCGCCAGCGGAAACTGATTGGACTGCTCTTTCAACTTGCCGACAATCCGTCGCAAATTGGGGACTACTCCGAGCCAGATCAAAGCGGGCGTGAGGTGCAATTCATTCTCGTCAGTGACTTATTGATCGCATTCTGGGCAGATCATGCCGTTAGGGAGTTGAGGATCGTGGATCTCGAGGAGGTCTAAAATGCCTGCAGTTCCTCGCAATCAGTAACTGCAGCCCCAGACCAATTGGGTAGTATCGAACATTCAATCCAGCCAGTTCTCAACGCGCAATCCCGGTACTCGCTTGAAGTCGGCGAGGTTGCGCGTAAGCAGGACCGTATCATGTGCAAGGCAGATGCAGGCTATTTTCAAATCCTGGGTGCCGACTTGCTGTCGGAGCGGCTTCAATGAGTCAAAGCGATCCGCCGCATCGTCACCCCACGGCAGCACCAACCACGACGCGAAGACCTCCACCTGACTGATCAATCGCTGATAAGCGGCGATTTGGTTTCGCGGTTGGGTGCGTCTCTGAATTTCCGCGAGCCAACCGCGAAGCGATTCTTCGACCGTGATCGCGGAAACAGCGGTGTCCTGACCCGATCCATCGAGGCGCTTAAGTAGGCGCAAACCTGCCTGAGTACGATAGGTCAATTCGCTGACATGATTGGTATCCAGCACGAACATACGGATCATTCCTTGTTCGCCTGTTCCCGCCACTCGCGACCCAGCTTCTCGGCGCTGCGGGAAACTTCATCGTCGGGAATCATGCCCACGGTCCGCCGCCATTCCTTGGCGCGCGGCCTCAGAACTTCGTGCTTCAGCTCCTCGAACTCGCGCTCGATGCGCTTCAAACGATCTTCCACGCTGGTAGTTTCCATGAGTAGAAAATACCATCTAGCTGACGTATTGCCAAGGATGGATGTGATCGCTTACCACCGCTCGCACTCAGTAACTCCGTCCCCAGACCGCGCGGGTGGCGGTTTCCTTGCCGGTTAGGATGCACTTGCTGCCGGTGTTCGCGAGGCTTGCGGGGAGTTGGGCCTCGGCGATGGGCAGGCAGCGGATCGTGATCTTGTGCTGCTTGGAAAGCACTTCCTCCTCTTCGCGGGTGCCGGCCCATGGCGTGTAGAGCCAGCCGGGATTTTCGGTCGCCCAATGCGCGTCGAAGGCTTCGAGGCTGTCGCAAGGTGTGATGTTTGCATCGCGGAACTCCGTGGCGCGGGCGAGCAGCGCGTTGTGGATTTCTCCCAGCATGTCGCTGGCGCGCTGGATGAATTCTTCCTTGTCGGCAAATTCCTTGGTGGCAACGGCTTGGTCGCGGCGTTGCACGCAGACCTTGCGGGTCTCGATGTCGCGGGGGCCGATCTCGATGCGGATCGGTACGCCCTTTTTGACCGAATCCCACTTCTTTACGCCGCCACTAACATCGCGAGTGTCGACGTGAACGCGGATCGGATCGCCGCGGAAGTTCTGGTGGCGCAGCGTTTCGGCCAGCGCCTGGCAGGCGTCTAACACCGCCTGGCGGCTGTCTTCCTTCGGCGTGATTGGCAGAATGACGATCTGCTGGGTCGCCACGCGGGGAGGAAGTACGAGCCCGTCGTCGTCCGAGTGCGCCATGATCAGCGTGCCGATCAGGCGGGTGGATACGCCCCACGAAGTCGTGTGCGCGTGTTGCACCGTGCCGTCGCGACCGGTGAACGAAATGTTCTGCGCCTTCGAGAAATTCTGCCCGAGGTAGTGCGACGTTCCCGCCTGGATCGCCTTGCGGTCCTGCACCATCGCCTCGACCGTTAGGGTCATGTCAGCGCCGGGGAAACGCTCGTTCTCCGTCTTCTCGCCGGGGATGACCGGGATCGCGAGATGGTCGCGCAGGAACTCTTCGTACTGGCCATGGATCATGCGGGTTTCCGCGATCGCTTCGTCCTTCGTTTCGTGGGCGGTGTGGCCTTCCTGCCAGAGAAACTCGGCGGTGCGCAGAAACAAGCGTGGCCGCATTTCCCATCGCATCACGTTCGCCCACTGGTTAATCAAAAGCGGTAGATCGCGGTACGATTCGATCCAGCGCGCAAACGCCGCGCCGATGATCGTCTCCGAAGTCGGCCGGATTACATACGGTTCGGCCAGTTCGCCGGCGGGGATCATCTTGGTCTTGCCCGTGACCGGATCCTTCACGGCCTCTAGGCGGTGGTGCGTGACCACGGCGCACTCGGTGGCGAACCCTTCCGCGTGTTCCGCCTCTTTCTCCAAATAGGAAAGGGGAATCAGCAACGGGAAGTAGGCGTTTTGGTGCCCCGTCGCCTTGAAGCGGCGGTCGAGCTGCTGTTGGATCAGCTCCCAAATGCCGTAGCCCCATGGCTTGATCACCATGCAGCCGCGCGTTTCCGAATTCTCGGCGAGATCGGCGGCTTTGATGACTTGCTGATACCACTCGGGGAAATCTTGGGCGCGGGTCGGGGTGATGGCGGTCTTTTCGGCGGACATGGTGCTGCGGCAATAGGAATCATGCCACAGCCCAAAGAGCATCAAAAATTTCGCACAATTGCGGACTTTTGGTCCGCGAGGCCCCAATCTTCCACTCAGCCACGCGTCTCGGATTTGAAATGGTCGGGGGTTTCGGTTGAAAATCTCGAGTTGGAGGTTTGACAGCGGCGTCTCAAGTTGGCTTACTTCGATTTCTGAATCCGACGAACGCATGAGCGAAAACGAAAATCAACCAACAGCTCCGTCCCAGCAGACGTCGAGTGTGCCGCTGAAAAAGGAAACGGTTCGTATCACCTTGAAAGCATCGGACGCCCCGCCAGCGAGGCCATCGTCTACCGTTCCCATGCGCCCCCCCGTGAGGCCCCCGGTGCCCGTGACTTCTCCGGTTCCAGGCGGCGCGCCACGGCCGCTCCAAGCGCCACCTACCGTGCCGCTTCGTCCTGCGGTGGGGCCCGCGGCGATAACAGCTGCGCCGACTATCCCACTGCGGTCATCAGTGGCGCTGCCGGGCACCATAGCCGCGCCCACGGTGCGCATCTCTCCAGTGGGTTTGCCGACTCTGCCAAAGGCCACGGTTCCACTTCAAAAAACGGCCCAGCCGCTCGAACCCGGTCCCTCGGTCGAGCCGCACGCAGCAGCTGCTGAAGAGGAAGAGGAAGCCACCCAAGGCCAATTGCTTCTTAACGTCCTTTCCGGCGTCGGGCTGGTGGCGGCTCTCGTCGTCTTTACTCTTCAGTTCATGGCCGCCAGCAAGTGGATCAATGCCGAGGACAACCCGAAGGCCGGCCAATGGAGCCAGCTCTCGCCGTTCTGAGTCGGTTGTCGCCTTGTTTTTCCCAAGGTGGCTATTGACGTTCATGCGATCGGAATTTAAAGTACCCTCATGTCTTTGAAACTGACCGAAGAAAATTTCCAAACTGAAGTTCTTGATTCTGACCTGCCTGTCCTCGTGGACTTCTGGGCTGAATGGTGTGGCCCCTGCAAAATGATCGGTCCGGTGATCGACCAAGTCGCCGCTGATCTGGAAGGCGCGGCTAAGGTTGGCAAGGTCAACGTGGATGAAGCCCGCGAACTCGCCGTGAAGTACAACGTGCGCTCGATTCCTTTACTGCTGTTCTTCAAGAACGGCGAAGTGAAAGACCAGATCGTCGGTGCCAGCGTCACTAAGGAGCAGTTAAAGGCGAAGCTCCAAGCCTTGGCTTGATATCATCGGATTCTTTTCGGAACCGTCCTCGGGAAACTGAGGGCGGTTTTTTAATGGGAAGAATGTGAATGATGGGAAGAATGGGATTTCCCCACATCATTCCCATTCTTCCTATTCCTCCCATGAGGCATCTCAATGCCTGAAATGGCGGTGGCCCGTGAAGACCATGGCCATACCCGCGGCATCCGCTGCGGCGATGACTTCCGCATCCCGCACCGATCCGCCCGGCTGAATGCAAGCCGTGGCTCCTGCGTCGATGGCGGATTGCAGGCCGTCGGCAAACGGGAACATCGCATCAGAAGCGACGATGCTACCTGCCAGACTGAGCCCGGCTTCCTTGGCCTTCCAGATCGCGATGCGGGAAGAATCCACGCGGCTCATTTGGCCCGCGCCGATGCCGAGGGTGCGGTCGGAGCTTGAATAGACGATAGCGTTGGACTTCACGTGTTTCACGATCCGCCAACCGAAGCGCATGGCGCGCATTTCCTCTTGGGTCGGTGGGCGCTTGGTGACCACCTTGGATTCAAGGTTATCGAGACCCAGCGCGGAGTGGTCGCGGTCCATCACCATCAAGCCACCCGGGCAGGAGCGGATGACCGGCGAAGTTTTCTCTGCGCGGTAGGCGTCGTTCATGCGCATCAGGCGCAGGTTCTTTTTCTTCTGCAGCAGGGCCCGTGCGTCGCTCTCGAACTCAGGGGCGATGATGACGTCGGTGAAGATTTCTGAAATCACGCGCGCCAGCTCGAGGGTGAGCGGGCGGTTGCAGACGATCACGCCGCCGAACGGGGCTTGGCGGTCAGTCTCGAAGGCTTTTTGCCAAGCGACGCGCAGGTCTTCGTCATCCTGGCCGACGCCACAGGGATTGGTGTGCTTGAGGATCGCCACGGTCGGTCGGGCGAAGTCGAGGATCAGGTCGGCCGCAGCCTCGATGTCGAGAATGTTGGTGTAGCTCAGCTCCTTGCCTTGGACTTGGGTAAAGAAGTTAGCGAAGTTGCCGTAGAGCGAGCACTTCTGGTGCGGATTGTCGCCGTAGCGCAGTTCCTGTTCCAGCGGCAGGCTGAGGGTGAAATTGCAGCCCGTGCCCGTGCGGCATTGGCCGAGGTAGTTGGTGATGGCGGCGTCGTATTGGGACGTGCGGAGGAACACTTTGACGGCCAGTTGTTCGCGGAAGCCTTTGGTGGTATCACCTTTGTGCTGCTTCATCTCTTCGATCACCCGTGGGTAGTCAGCAGGATCGACGATCACGGTGACGCTGGCGTGGTTTTTGGCCGCGCTGCGCAACATCGATGGGCCGCCGATGTCGATTTTCTCGATCGCTTCTGCCAGCGTGACGTTCGGCTTGGCGACAGTTTCTTCGAACGGATAGAGATTCACCACCACCAGATCGATCGGCGGAATGTCGTTGGCCTTGGCCTGGGCGATGTGCGACGCATCGTCGCGGCGTTGCAGCAGTCCGCCGTGGACTTTCGGGTGCAAGGTCTTCAAGCGGCCGTCGAAAAGCTCGGGCGCACCGGTGAACTCGGAGACGTCGATCACGGGCAAGCCTGACTCGCGCAGGGTCACGGAGGTGCCGCCAGTGGAGAGTAATTCCACTCCCATTTCGTGGAGCTCTTTGGCAAATTCTGCCAAGCCGGTTTTATCAGAGACAGAGAGAAGAGCGCGGGTGATAGGCATAAGAAAGGTCGTTCGCGAAGTTGATAAGGGTGGCGGACCAAATGCCCGTCACCACCCCCGCCGTAACCAACTCGCCGCCGACGGGCAAGCGGAATAGCTGAACCTCCTCCGCGACCAAGACGACGAAGCGCCCTATTCCGCCGCGGGGGGCTTCTTGGTTTTGCGGCGCAGGCCGCTCTTGCGTTCGCTTTTAGGGACGTAGCCCATGCTGCGGTAGAGTGCACAGTCTTCGCCATGGCTGGGACTGCCGCGCACGCCGTGTGCTATGAGAATGAAAAGTTCGCGGGCAGTTTTGTCGGCCCGATCGCGGTCCATCCGCAGTCCCGCCAGCTTGGCATCCACCTCGATGAGGCTAGTCCGTACGCTCTCCATTTCGGCGGTCGCCGCCTCGAATTCGGCGACAGTCATGCCGCCAAAGGAATCGTCCGGGGCCAGTTTGCGCCATGCGCTGAGGAAAAGTTTACGCCGCTCTAGCGGCTGGGGATAGTCGGCTCTGGCCATGGGGTCTTGGGGCTTGGGTTCGGGTGATTGGGGCCTAGTGACGCGATGTCCGCTGCTTCTTCTGAGCCATTGGGCCATCGCCAACATCGGTTCGCTGCAAGCAGGCGCAGCTAAGATGCGTGCGCCTTGAGGTTCAGTCAATGCAAAGCGGCATTCGATGGGCAAATCCTAATTTTGGATGGGTAAACTCCAGTTTCGGATGGGTAAATCTTAATTTTGCATAGGTAAGTTTGTGTTTGAGATGGGTAAATTCAAAATTTGAATGGGTAAACTTCAATTTCAAATGGGTAAAAGACAATTTTTGATGGGTAAATTCAATTTTACCCATCGAACATAAGGCGCCGAAAGGCGAACATCGCTTTGCGGAAAGCATCCCAGCACAGGGACAACGCCAACGAGGCATGGAAAGCCTCAAGGCGCCTGTATCCGATCGCGAGCTACGGCTTTGGACCGTCGTCCTAGAGCGAGTTGATGACCTGATTCAAGGTTGCGCTGGGCCGCAGGGCGGCGGAGGCGAGCGTATCGTTGGGCTGATAGTAGCCGCCGATGTCGACAGGCTTGCCTTGGACGGCGAGCAGCTCCTCGACGATTTTCGCTTCGTTGGTGGCGAGTTGTTCGGCGATCGGGGTGAAGATCGCTTTCAATTCAGCGTCCTGGATTTGGGCGGCGAGCGCTTGGGCCCAGTAGAGCGTGAGGTAGAAGTGGCTGCCGCGGTTGTCGATGCCGGGGACTTTGCGGGCGGGCGATTTGTCTTCGATCAGGAACTTGCCCGTCGCGGCGTCTAGGGTGTCGGCGAGGACTTTGGCCTTAGCGATGCCGAAGGTTTCGCTGAGGTGTTCGAGCGAAACAGCGATGGCCAGAAACTCGCCGAGCGAATCCCAGCGCAGGTAGTTCTCCTCGGTGAACTGCTGGACGTGTTTCGGCGCGGAGCCGCCGGCACCCGTTTCGAAGAGTCCGCCGCCATTCATCAGCGGCACGATGGAAAGCATCTTGGCGCTGGTGCCGAGTTCGAGGATCGGGAACAAGTCCGTTAGGTAATCGCGCAGCACGTTGCCGGTGACGGAGATGGTGTCCTTGCCGTCCTTGAGGCGTTGCAGGGTGAACTGCGTGGCGGCCGTCGGCGGTAGGATTTGAATGTCGAGACCGGTGGTGTTGTGGTCGGCCAGATAGGTTTTCACCTTGGCGATGATTTGGGCGTCGTGCGCGCGGTTTTCATCGAGCCAGAAGATGGCGGGAGTCAGCGTGGCGCGGGCGCGGCTGACGGCGAGTTTGACCCAGTCTTGGATCGCGGCGTCCTTCGCTTGGCAGGCACGCCAGATGTCGCCGGCTTCAACGGCATGCTCTAGCAGAACATTGCCGTCCGCATCGATGACGCGGACGCAGCCGCTATTAGCGATCTCGAAAGTCTTGTCGTGCGAGCCGTATTCTTCCGCGGCCTGGGCCATCAGGCCAACGTTTGGCACGGTGCCCATCGTCTTGGGATCGAAGGCGCCGTGCTGTTTGCAGAAGTCGATGGTCGCCTGATAGATGCCCGCATAACTGCTGTCAGGGATGACGGCGAGCGTGTCTTGGAGCTTGCCTTGGGCGTTCCACATCTTGCCAGACGAGCGGATCATCGCAGGCATCGACGCATCGACGATCACGTCGCTGGGAACGTGAAGGTTGGTGATGCCTTTGTCCGAGTTGACCATCGCGAGGGCGGGGCCGTTGGCGTAGGCCGCTTGGATGTCGGCCTCGATCGCGGCTTTCTGGTCGGCGGGCAGCGATTGAATTTTGCTCACGAGATCGCCGAAGCCGTTGCGCAGATCGACGCCTAACTGGGCGAAAGTCGCGGCGTGTTTGGTCAGCAGGTCCTTGAAGAACACCTCGACCGCGTGGCCGAAAATGATCGGGTCGGAGACCTTCATCATCGTTGCCTTCATGTGGATCGAGAAGAGGACGTCCTGCTGCTTGGCGGCGGCGAGTTGTTGTTCGAGGAAGGACACCAGCGCCTTTTTGTTGAGCACGGTGGCGTCGAAGATTTCGCCGGGCAGCAGTGCGGTCTTCTCCTTGAGCACGGTGGTGCTGCCGTCATTAGACACGAACTCGATTTTCACCGTCGTCGCGGCTGGCAAGGTGACGGACTTTTCGTTCGAGTAGAAATCGTTGCGGCCCATGGTGCCGACGCTGGTCTTCGAGTCCGCGGACCAAGCGCCCATCGAATGCGGGTTCTTGCGGGCGTATTCCTTGACGGCCTTGGGTGCGCGGCGGTCGGAGTTGCCTTCGCGCAGCACGGGATTGACAGCGCTGCCTTTGATTTTGTCGTAGCGGGCGCGGATGTCTTTTTCGGCGTCGGTTTGTGGGTCGGCAGGGAAGTTCGGGATGTCGTAGCCCTTGGCCTGCAGTTCGGCGATCGCCTCTTTCAACTGCGGGACCGAAGCGCTGACGTTGGGAAGTTTGATGATGTTTGCATCGGGCTGCGTGGCCAGAATCGCAAGTTCGGCGAGGGCGTCGGGGATCTTCTGATCCGCCGTCAGCTTTTCGGGGAAGCGGGCGAGGATGCGGCCCGCGAGAGAGATGTCGCGCGTTTCCACGGCGATGCCGGCGTGCTGGGTGAACGCCTGGATGATGGGCAGCAGCGAATAAGTCGCGAGAGCAGGAGCTTCGTCGGTCTTGGTGTAAATGATCGTGGGAACCGTGGACATGATAGTGGTGGGGTGAAATCGCGGCCGAGGGTCTAGGGCATCAGCCTTGTTTGGTCAAAAGCAATTGCCTTACCAAGTTGCTTGTTAAGTTAGACGATTGAACCAGCGGCCTTCATTGGCTTGTGAATAACTTGTGAAAAGCCTTAAAAATCTTTTATTTTGATGGTTTTGCGTTCAGCGAGAATCTTTCTAGTGGGCGAGAGGCGGTCAAGACCCGTGGCCTGTTTCAGCAAGTCCGGTTGACGATGATGGATTCGCTTTGAGAGGCTGATTGATTTTCAGAAATCTTATAATGAATAAGTTATGAAATAATTGGCACGTTACTAACACGGGTCGGAGGCTAGCTCTCCACTTCATCTAACCCGGATGATGCAAGAATGACGTGGCTGCCGAATCCGCGATGTGGGAGCGGAAAAGTGGCGTTGACTTCAATTGTGAATAACTTGGGAGAATCTGCGGTATGGGATTGATCCTCACGGCGAAATCGTAACGCTTCTGTTGGATTCTTTGCTTTACGCAGGGCTTGGAATTCTTCAAACAAAGTGCCTGCCAGCACTTAAATCAAGTGGCAATTATTGAATCCCACCTACAAACTTCTACCATGGACATCCAAATCGCTACTCTTTGTGACTTTGCCGCTGACTACAATGGCAAGCTCGTCATTTCCGGAACCTTCGACACCTTAGCAGCTCGTGCCTTGCCTGTCGTACACCCATCGTGTGCGCTTGCCATGCGCTTCTGCTTCACGCCTGAGGATGCCGGTCGTCATAAGCTCTCGATCAACATCATCAACGAGGACGGCGAGTCGCTCGACCCGAACAACATGCCAATCGAGCCTGAGTTCGACGTGCAGCTGCCGAAGAACATGCCATTCCTGACGCGCAACATGGTGATGAATCTGCAAGGACTCCGCTTCGAAGAAGACGGCATCTATTCTATCGATATCGGTTGCGACGGTGAAGTTCTCGTTCGTCTGCCACTCCGCATCGTTCACGCGACTCAAGGCGCGAACGGTGAAACTAAAATGGCGTAATTGGATGGCGTGGTGTACGACTACGCCATGCCTGCAACCGTTTCTTATTCTTGTGCCCTCGTCACCGGTGCCTCATCGGGCTTAGGCGAGGAGTTCGCTCTTCAAATCGCGCCACGGGCCGAAAAGCTCGTTCTCGTGGCGCGTCGCGAGCTCCTGTTAGTTCAACTGGCAGAGCGGATTCGCGCTGAGTTTCCTCACGTTGAGGTGGCTGTTTTTGCGGCCGATCTGAACCGCAGTGCTGAGCGCGAACAGTTGCTGGAACAGTTATCGAGCAGAGGACTGCTGCCGGACCTGTTAGTCAACAATGCCGGCTTGGGCGATTATGGGGAATTTGTCTCGTCTGATTGGGGTAAGCTACAATCGATGCTTGGGGTTAACATCGAGGCGCTCACGCATCTGACCCATTTGCTGGTCCCTCAAATGATCGAGCGGGGCAGGGGGGCAATCATTCAAGTGAGTTCGCTGGCGAGCCTGATTCCCATTCCGGACTTTGCGGTTTACGCCGCGACGAAGGCCTACGTCACCAGTTTTTCGGAGGCGCTACGACTTGAGCTGCGCGAGCACCGAATCCCCGTGTTAGCCGTTTGCCCGGGCCCGGTTCGGACCGAGTTTGGCGAAGTGGCGCGCCGCGATCCGAATAGGAATATCCCCGCGAAGAAGTCGTTCTATGTGCCCAAGCAGCAGGTCGTGGCCGAGTCACTCGCAGCATTGGAGCGCGACGCTGCACGGATCTATCCGGGGCGGAAGACGGCAACGATTGCTTGGGTGTTGTCGAATCTGCCGCGGGTCGTGCTGCGCTTCGTGATGGGTTTCCGCCCGCGGCGCTCGTGAACATGAAAAAAGCCGCCACGCGGGTCACGCATGGCGGCTTGGATGAATGGGGCTAAAGAAAGCTAGGCGCGTTCGCTCATCGGCTTGTAGGTCCGCAGCGTTTCGCCGGTGTAGATCTGGCGGGGGCGGGAAATACGGCTGTCGCGGTCGTCCATGACTTCCTTGTAGTTGGCGACCCAGCCCGGCATGCGGCCAATGGCAAACATGACGGTGAACATATCCATCGGGATGCCGATGGCGCGCATGATGATGCCGCTGTAGAAATCGACGTTCGGATAGAGTTTGCGGGAAACGAAGTACTCGTCGTGGAGGGCGATCTCTTCGAGTTTCTTGGCGATGTCGAGCAGGGGATCGGACTTGTGGAGTTGGCCCAGAACCTTGTCGCACTGCTCTTTGATGATGACGGCGCGTGGATCGAAGTTTTTGTAAACGCGGTGGCCAAAGCCCATCAGGCGGCGATTGCCGGTTTTGTTTTTGACCTCATTGAGGAACTTGGTGCCGTCGTCACCTTCGCGGTGGATTTCTTCGAGCATTTCAAGCACCGCTTGATTGGCACCGCCGTGCAGCGGACCCCAAAGGGCGCAGACGCCGGCCGAAGCGGAGGCGAAAACATTGGCTTGGCTGGAGGCCACCATCCGTACCGTCGAGGTGGAACAGTTTTGTTCGTGGTCGGCGTGGAGCAGGAAGATGAGGTCGAGCGCGCGGACGATTTCCGGGTTGATTTCGTACTCCTCGCCGGGGAGGGAGAACATCATGTGGAGAAAGTTCTCCGTGTATTTCAGCTTCGTCTTCGGGTAACTGGCGGGTAGTCCGTGGGCCTTGCGGAAGGAACTGGTCGCGATGGTGCGGACTTGGGAAATAAGTCGGGCGGCGTGGAAGGGGAACGCCTCCTTGAGGGTTTTGCCCGCAGTTTGGGGGCTGGGGTAGGACGATGACGCATGAATCATCGCCGACAGAATGGACATCGGGTGGGCCGACGGCGGGAACGCGTCGAAGTGGAAGTGCATGTCCTCGTGCAGCATTTGGTTCTGCGTGAGGAGGCCGGAGAATCCTTCGAGTTCCGCTGCCGTGGGAAGTTCGCCGTAGATGAGTAAATAGGCGGTTTCGACGAAGGTGCTCTTTTGGGCAAGCTCGGCGATGTCGTAACCGCGGTATTGGAGGATGCCCTTTTCGCCATCGATGAAGGTGATCGCGCTTTTGCAGGCACCCGTGTTGCCGTAGCCCGGATCAAGCGTGATGCAGCCGGTTTTGTTGCGCAAGGTCGCGATGTCGATGCCGACTTCGCCTTCAGATCCAACAAACGTCGGCAGCTCGAGAGGCTTGCCGTCTATAATCATTTCCACAGTTCCATTCATGCGGAGGTGGTTCTAGCAGCATTCGCGCCACTAGGCTAGCAAGCATTCGATGAATTATCGCGACGCGTATTGCGCCAGAATCAATGACACCGGCGGGCTTATCCGAAGAATGGCATCACGGCGGTGATGCGCTCAGCACTGGCGCGGCACGGGGCGTCGACCATGATCACCCCCCTTTTTTTCGCCTCCGGTCCGGCCACCAGCTCTTTCAACGGCCTTCATCCCAAAAGCAATTTCCTAGCAAGGGTTATCCTGAAGAGATGGTATAAGGGCAGATCGACCTACTTCAAGAGAGGTGAGATTTGCTCTGCGATCTGGGAGGCTTGAGCGGTAGCTTCGGAGAGGCTGGGGGCGGGTATTTGGCCGGGACCGCCGGGAACGCCCGGGCGGGCGTGGCCGATGCTGCCCATGTAGGCGGAGAAGAGAGCGCGGCGGCGTTGGTCGACGAGCGCGCGGATGGCGGGTCCGTTATTCTTAAAAAACGACTCGGCCGATGTCGTGGCGCCGAGATTAGCGCCCAGAAATTGCGTGAGAATTTCGCGTGCCATCACCCAATGGCCTTTGCGGTTGGGATGTACGCCGTCCGTTTGGAATTCGAAGGACGGGTTGGTTTTTCGGATCTCGTCGATTTCGCGTCGCATCGGGGAGTGGATATCGACCACGTTCCAGCCTTCGGCGCGTTTCGAGATGAGCCATTGGCTGAAGGCGACGAGGTTTTGCTCATGGGGGTCCGGATTGTGGGCGGAATCGTGGATGGGAGGGGTGCACAAAACAACCTGTTTCGCGCCGGCTTTGAAGGCCGTGTCGCGCAAGCGTGTGATCGCCTCGCTGAAGCGCTTTAGGCCGGTATCATTGTTTGGCAAGCTGCTGCCATCGTTCATTCCGTAGCAGGCTACGACCAAGTCTGGTTTCGTGGCCGCAAGGGCACGATCGAGTCGGGCTCTGATTCCGGGTCGTACAAATCCGAACTTTTTGAGGTGGTCGGCATTTTCTTCGGGCAAAAGATCTGCAGCTGTTTCACTCGCGAGACCGACGTTGATGAATTCGATCTGCTGGCCTTGAGAGAGGAGCCAGCATTCCATATCGGTGACGTAATCGCCGGCTTGGGTGATGCTGTCGCCAAGAAAAACGATTCGCTGAATACCAGCGAGCGGTGTAGGAGCGGCGCTCGCCTTTAATGACATGGCAGCACCCTCAATAAGGGCAAGGCATAGGAAAAGGAACTTTTTAGAAGAGGTCATCCTGAAGGATTTCATAAGCAACGAAATGGCGGCGCCAGCAAAACAATGGAAAGTCATCGCGACGTCACTCGCCAGCGTCCGGGTAGGAGCCGAGCAGCTTGACGAGCGAGCAGTGCTTGCCGAGTTCCTCCAGCGCCTCGGCGACTTTCGCATCGTCGCAATGGCCCGCTAGATCGACGTAGAAGATGTATTCCCAGTCCTTGCGCTTGGACGGGCGGGACTCGATTTTTGACAGGTTGATGTGAAATTGATCGAAGGCTTGGAGCGCTTTCACCAGCGAGCCCGGGCGGTCGTGGATCGCGAACAGGATCGAGGTGCGGTCATTACCGGTGGGAGGGCAGGGCTTTTCGCCGATTACGAGAAAGCGCGTGGTGTTGGTCGCGCGGTCCTGGATTGATTCTTCGAGAAGCTTGAGACCATACATCTCCGCCGCAAGTGGGCCACCCAGAGCCGCTGCGCCTTGCGCTGCCTGATCGCGGGCAATTTGTGCGGCCTTGGTGGTGGAGGAAACTTCGACGAGATCCGCCTCGGGGAAGTTTCTCAAGATCCATGAGCAGCACTGGCCAAAGACCTGCGGGTGGGAATACAGCGTCTTGATCTGCTCGCGCGGGATCGCCGCCATCAGGCCGTTTTCGATCCGCAGTAGGATTTGGGCGCAGATGTGAAGCGGCGAATCTACGAATAGGTCGAGTGTATGCGAGACGGCTCCTTCGGTGGAGTTCTCGATCGGCACGACGCCATAGCTCGCTGCACGGCGGGCGACTTGATCGAAAACATTGGAGAAATTCGGCTGCGCAGAGTAGTTGACCGAATGGCCAAACTTTTTGATCGCCGCCTGATGCGTCCAAGTCCCTTCGGGCCCGAGGTAGGCGATGGTTAGATCGTCCTCTAGCGCCAGCGCGGCGGACATGATTTCTCGATAGATCGAGCGGATCGACTTTTCAGGCAGGCGGCCTTGGTTCATGTCGATGAGCCGTCGCAGCAGCGCTTCCTCGCGTTCGGGTGCGTAGATTTGCAGGCCGTCGCGCTTTTTGACCAAGCCCACTTCGTGGACTAATTCGGCGCGGCGGGAGAGGAGGTCGAGCAGGTCGTGATCGAGGGTGTCGATCTGGCTGCGGATATGGTCTAGATTCACGGAGGTTTAGGGTTAGGCGTCGGTGTGTGATTCGTCGCCTGCGGCTGCTGCGGGGATACCCACGGTGCAAAATGCGAGTTGTTGGTCGGGCTCGTTTGCGGGGGCTGGCGCAGGCTCGGCTTCGGGCAGCTTGACCTTGCGGAGTTCCGAGGCGTTGGGCAGATCGTCGATCGAACGGATACCGAAGTGTTCGAAAAAAAGATCGGTCGTTTCGTAGAGCAGGGGGCGGCCTGGCAGTTCCGCGCGGCCACCAATGCGGATTAGGTCGCGATCGAGGAGTTTTTGAATCATGCCGTCGCAAGCCACGCCGCGCACCGCTTCGATCGCGGCCTTGGTGATCGGCTGGCGGTAGGCGATGATGGCGAGCGTCTCCATCGCCGGGCCACTCATGCGCTCGGGTTTGCGTCCTGGAAATAGCTGGCGGATAAATTCGCCGTACTCGATGCGCGTATAAATTTTCCAGCCCTTGGGGCGTTCGAGAATGGTGAAAACGCGCTGGGTTTCCTGATAATTGGCGTTGAGGCTTTCGATGGCTTGGGTGACTTTTTCCGATGAGGTTGCGGCCAAGTCCTGCAGCCATTCGGGCAGGGCTGCGGGAGCTTGCCCTTCCTCGGTTTCGCGAATGCGGACGTCGTCCGCTTCGGCGACGCGGGCGCGTACCAAACGGGCGATTTCCTCAGACGGAAGGGGTTCCTGAGAGGCGATGAGAAGGGCTTCGACAATGGCGCTGAGCTGCATAGCGGTACCGCACTCTAGGGATCCATCCCGGCATTTCAAGTCTCCTGCCCGAAAGCTTGAAAATCACTTATTTTACAATCTGCAAACTTTCCGCTTGCTGGATCGTGGTTCAGAGGCTAACCCACCGCGCTCTCCATTGTGTTTCGACCTCATCCCGGTCTCGACGAGGAGTTTCGTTTTAAACAACCTATACTTGGATCTCTGTGCCATGGCTGCGAAGAAAACCACATCAAAAACCACCCCTAAAAAGGGTCAAGTAAAGCCCGCCGCAAGGCCTTCCAAGCCCGTCGCGGCCGCGAAGAAACCTGCCGCTAAGTCTTCCAAGTCCGCTCCCGCTGCGAAAAAGCCTGCGGCAAAGCCTTCCAAGCCTGCTCCCGCTGCGAAAAAGCCTGCGGCAAAGCCTTCCAAGCCTGCTCCGGCCGCGAAGAAGCCTGCGGCTAAGTCTTCCAAGTCCGCTCCCGCTGCGAAAAAGCCTGCGGCAAAGCCTTCCAAGCCCGCTCCGGTTGCGAAAAAACCCGCCGCCAAATCTTCTAAATCCGCCCCTGCTGCGAAAAAGCCAGCGGCGAAGCCAGTGGCCGCAGCGATCAAATCCGCGCCAAAGAAGGTCCTGCCTCCTGTGAAGAAGGCGCCAAAGGCCGAAGTTTCGCCCGTCGTTGCTCCTGCAGTGAAGGTGGTGCCTGTCGTGGCCAAATCTCGCTCATCAGTGGTTGATTTTCCTGCGCCTCCTGCCCCGATCAAACCCCCCTTTGTTCCGCCAAAGGCAGCGTCTGTCCCATTGGGCAGGCCTGCACCCGCTGGCAGCGGTGGCACCCACAGCCCCGCTTTCGTTCAGAAGCAGCGTCAGCGCTTGCTCGATCTTCGCGACGAATTGGTGGATGCAGTGTCTGATATGGCGCGTGATACCATCCGTAATGCCCCCGAAGGTTCCGAGGCTTCCGGCAGTGGTCAACACCAAGGTGATGCAGGTAGCGATGCCTATGACCGCGACTTCGCGCTCTCCGTTCTCGCCAAGGAACAGGACGCACTCTACGAGATTGAGCAGGCCCTTCGCCGAATTCAATCCAACTGCTACGGTGTCTGCGAAATGTCTTCCCACAAGATTCCTCAAGCCCGTCTCGAGGTCATCCCATTTGCCCGTTTGACGGTTGAATGCCAGGCTCAGTGGGAGAAAGAATATGGCAATCGTCGCTTCCGTCCTTCCAATGAAGTTGGCTTCAGTGGAGGCAATTTCATCGAAGATGAAGATTCTGAGTCGGTTTCTCTTGACGAGGACGAAGATTAAAGCAACATCCGCCTCCCAAGTTCCTACTCATGCCACGCGAGATTATTATCCTAGAATGCACCGAAGCGAAAGCCGAGGGCAAGCCTACCTCACGTTACGTCACCACGCGTAACAAGAAGAGCCTCCGTACCCCAGGCCGTCTGGAGAAAGTGAAATTCAATCACTTCCTCAAGCGCCGCACCCTTCACCGCGAACTCCGCTAAACTTTTCCCATGTCCGAGCCTAAAACAGTCCAGCGCCGTATCAATTTCCGCAAGGCGAATCGTCGCATGACGAGCCGTCGTCACGACATCCCTGCGGATCAAGTGGTGGCAACCAATCCTGAGCTTCTCACCAAGTTCACGACCGAAACCGGCAAAATTTTGCCACGCCGCGTGACCGGAGTTTCCGCCAAGTTGCATCGCAAGATCAACTCTGCGATCAAGCAGTCCCGCGCGATCAACCTGCTTCCTTAATCGGTCGCAGTATTTATACTTCACTAAAGCCAGTCCGCTGAAATCGGATTGGCTTTTTTAATGAGTGGGTGAGAGCTCTCGTTCAAGATCACTCGAATTAGAATCCTTCGTTCATTTTTACCTTGGAGCGAGACATCTGTTTTTCTACAATCTGACTGCGAGAATCCATCAATCATGGCCAAAAAAGACTTCACCATCCTCAATAAGCTCGGAATTCACGCTCGTCCAGCGGCCCAGTTCGTCAAGACGGCCAATCGCTTCCAGGCGGATATCTTCGTTGAAAAGGACGGCGAAGAGATTGATGGCAAAAGCATTATGGGGCTCATGATGCTGGCTGCGGGTCACGGTTCGATCATCAGCGTCAGCACGGAGGGCCTCGATGCCGATGCCGCACTTGCCGCGATCGAGGATCTGATTGTGCGCAAATTCGAGGAGGAATAAGCCTCACGGCCGCGGCTGGGGCGCGTGGCTGGCGGCTGCGAGCGCCTCCTGTATTTGGCCTAGCCGTGCGTGGATCGTCGCTCGCGCATAGCTAGGATCCCAGCGCCACATCGTGCGCCTGCATTTGCCCGCCCATCTGCATCGACAAACACCTCGGTCTTCTCCTTGCCATGGATCAGTGTTTGTTTCGGCTCACACGCTGCCGCAACTGAGAATCCGGCCAACAGAAAGTAGATGAACCTATATTTCCGTTTTCCGGTCGACGTTGGGCTGGCAGGTTCGAATTGTTATTCGACCAAATGCACACCGCGCGGATTGATTCGAGAGACGTAAGACTGCGAGCCAACCGGGATGGCCGCGAAAATTTTAGAAATTGCTTCGGCGACTTTGTGGGCGATGGCTTCTCCTTCACAGAGGGCGAAAACCGATGGGCCAGCGCCGGAAATCGAAAAGCCGAGCGCGCCGGCCGAGAGGGCTGCGCGTTTGGCGGCGTAGAAATCCGGGATGAGCTTCTGACGGCGCGGTTCGGCGATGACGTCATGGATGGAGCGGGAGATGAGACCGTAGTCTTCTTGAATCAAGCCACAGAGTAGGCCGCCGAGGTTGCCGATTTGCTGGGTGGCATTTTCGAGCGGGATTTCCTTGGGCAGGATTTCGCGGGCGACTTTGGTGAGGATTTCGATGTCGGGATGGACCACCGCCGCCCAAAGGTTTTTCGGCGCGGGAATTTGGGCGAAGTCGAGCTCGTCATTCGAACGAATGAAAACGATGCCGCCAAAGAGACAGGGTGCAACGTTGTCGGCGTGCCATGCGCCATCGGCCGAAGCCTCACCCGCCATCGCGAAGGGCAGCAGTTGTTTTTTACTCAGGGGATTGCCGATGAGTTGATTCACCGCGAAGGCACCCGCGACCGAAGAGGCGGACGATGAGCCGAGGCCGGAGCCGAATGGCATTTTCTTATGAATCTCCATCTCAATGCCACGATCGGTCATGCCGAGGTGCTTCAAGAGGTCTAAGGCTGCGACACCGGCACAGTTCTGTGCGGGGTTCTTCGGGAGTTTGCCGTTATCACCCGTGATCTTGGTGATATGTAGGCCGGGCTTATCGCAGTGGCGGACGACAATTTCATCGCCCGGAGAATCGATGGCGAAACCGAGCACATCGTAACCGCAGGCAACATTGGCCACCGTGGCGGGGGCGAATACGCGAATTTCAGAAGAGTTGGACATAAGAAGGGAAAGAAAGTTGCTCGCGGGGAGCTAGTGGAGTTTGTGGGTGGTACTACCGCTTATTCAAGTCTGGAAATACGGTGTCTGCGTATGGTTCACGGCTACCAGAACCAGCCCTTTTTACGCTTGTAGGAGCCGTCGCCCACGGAAATCACTTTGATGTGGGTGCGGGTGACCCCTTTTTGGTAGAAACCCAGCGCCTTGGCTGCGCGCGGCGTGACATCAAGAATTCGTCCTGAGATGAATGGACCGCGATCATTGATGCGGATTTTGACCGACTTGCCGTTTTCTAGATTGGTGACTTTGACCACGCAGGGCAGAGGCAATGTCTTGTGGGCTCCCGTCATGTCCCACGGCATGACTTTTTCACCTAGCGAGGTGATGCCGCGCCGGAGGCCGAAAAATGACGACTCGTTGTACCACGAGCAGGTGCCGGTTTCTTCGAAGCGTAGTGCCTCATCCACGCTCTTTGGCTGATAGAATTGGCCGCGCACCGTGTAGGAGCGGGTCATGTAGCCGCGATGACCGCTGGAGCACGACGCGAAAACAAAAACCGCCGCGCCGCAAATGGCAGCGAGGCGGAACAGCGGGTTCTTGGCGAAGTTGGACTTCACGAATCGCGCTCGCGAATCAATTGGAGCGTGGCGGCCACTTTTTCCTTCATCTCCTTGCCGGGTTTGAATTTCACCGCAGCGCGTGCAGGAATCGGCACGTCTTTCGCGGGATCCTTCGGATTGCGGCCGATCTTGGCCTTCATTTCGCGGACTTGGAAGGCGCCGAAATTGCGCATCACCACAGTTTCGCCGTGAGCCAGCGATTCGGTGATTTCATCAATGAGAGTTTGCACGACTTCGAGCACATCCTGCTGGCTGATTTCTAGTCCTTTTGCTCCCAGTTGATCGGTGATTTTGATGACGAGTTCGCGTTTGGTGATGGTTGCCATGTGAGTGAAAACTTTAGAAAAAATTGAGTGGGCGCGGAGATTAAACTACGATGATGGCGGTTTTGTCCCGCTCAAAATCGATTAATTGAATGCGAATTTCGTGCCAGAATGAAAAGAAAGTCGAAATCTTGGCCCCAATAGGTGCCACGCCGCGCGCCGAATGATCAAGTCTTTCTAAGAAAATCGCGAGTTCGGCCGGGGAAGTCGTTGGCTCTACCGCGTGATTCATTGCGAAAACGCCTCAGTCTAGGACCGCTTTGAGAACAGTTTGCGTGGTCTTGAAATGAAGTTTCGCCACCTTCCCGAGGACTTGCGGGCCATCACGGGCGACTAGATCGCGGGCTGCCTGGATGACCTCGGCGGAGGCGCCAAGCGGCAACTTGATCCCGCAAGCGACTGACGTTTTGTCGATCCAATCGATGAAGCGTTCTCGTGCGAGAATCGATGCGGCAGCTACCGCCGTATCCGACTCGCCCTTGGTGCGTTGTTCGAGTTGGATGCTGAGAGCTTTTTGCTGGAGTGCCTTCTGCAGGATTTCCGGCTGCGCGAACTGGTCGCTGAGGGTGCGCGGACAGTCAGGCCTGGCCTTCACCAGCGCCTCGATGACTTGCGCATGACCCCATGCCAGTAAGCGATTGAGATTTTTGAATGAGGAATGCATCTCGTTGTAGCGTTCTGGACCGATCGCGACCACAGCGTGGGCGCAATCGGGCGTGGCGCGGATGATCGCGGCCAACTGGCGAATCCGAGCCGCGCTGGTGACCCGCTTCGAATCCATGATTCCAGCGTCGATCAGTCGCCGTGTGATGGTGGCGTCTGTGTAAACGCCGGCGATCACCAGAGGACCGAAGAAATCTCCTTTGCCACTTTCATCGATGCCAAAGTGCGGTTCAAAGTGATCGGGCTGGAGAATCTCCTCGTACCCCAGTTTCGCCACGCCCGTCACTTCGGGTTCCAGCGTAAAGCGAATGAACTCTTCGGTGTCCTTGCCTTGGACCAAGATCTTTGGTCCTTTTTCGTAAACAGTGACGTTGAGTTTTCCCTTACGGGCGGCAAACAGGGAGTAGGGCTTGGTTTCGAAATCGTAACCCTGACGTTCCAGAACTTCGCGCAACATCTCTGCCTGGGCAAGAGTGAGCGGCGCGGTGTAACTCGTCATCGGATGCAATCCTTGGAGAATTCGGCTAAAGAATCAAGCCGCGATCCCTGCCCTCCATCGCTCACTTCTGTGGGATGGCGTTGTAAATCTGCTCCAGAGAGAGAACGGTGTAGGCCGTGACAAGGACGGGGTTGGACTCCATCCAGCGTCCGTTGGCGTTGACCCACGAGCCGTCTTCGCGTTGGACGGAAAGAAGCTTTTCGCCGAGATCCTTGCGCCAGTCCGCCTCTTTGCCGTTTTCGAGTTTGAGTTGACCTACGTTGGCAGCGGTCAGTGCCTTCGACATGGTCTGGTAATAGTAGTAGAGCCCCTGAGTTCCCATGTTGGGATTTTCGGCGACGGTATAGTTTTTACCGAGCCATTCCTTGACGGCGATTACGCGTGGATCATCGGCGCTCATTTTGGCGTAAACAAAGGACAAAAGCCCGGCGTAGGACATGGAACCGTAAGAACGCAGGGCGGTGCGGCCATCGGGCAGCTTTTCTTCGCCCGCTTTGGACTCGAGTGAGTCGTAAACGAAGCCGCCCTTGTTCTTGGGGTCATTGGATGCCCAGTCGCGATCGTTGGTTTCCTGCAAATTCTGGCAGCGCGAGAGGAAAGTGATGGCGGCTCCCCAGTCCAGGTCGGGCTGGTTGCCGTGTTTGCCGTCCTCGATCACTTTCTTGGAAAGGGCCAGGGCCTCGATGGCGAGGTAGGTGTTCGACATGTCGGTGTGTGTGTTGCTCGAACCGTAGCCGATGCCACCATCATTGGGGTTGTCCGTTTCCTTTTTCTTGTCGATGTCCCATTGGTTGTCGATGAGGTGCTTGCGGGCTTTGACGATGGCCGGTTCATCCGTTGGGCGACCAGCGGCCACCAGCGCGGTTACCGCGGTCGCCGTATTGTAAACCGTCAGCCCGCGGTTGTAGATGCCGCCGTCTTCTTTTTGCTGGGCGAGAAGCCAGCCGAGACCTTTCTCGATCGACTCGGGGAAGGGGGCTTTGCGGTCGAGGTTGGGGTCGCGGATAGCGGCTGTTAGAGCCAGCGCGGTGAAGGCGGGCGTGGCTCCGTCATCCCAGTTGCCGTTCGGCTTTTGCTGGGTCTTGAGCCAGTCGTTGCCGCGGGCGATGGCCTGACGGATCTCTTGTTTGAGGGATTCGTAGCGGTTGGGGTTGACCTCGGCCGTGCTGGTCAGGGCGGTGGCGAGGAAGATCAGAGCGGATACGAGTTTCATGGTTTTGGTGGAACAGGGGTGCTTGAAAAAGGAGTGATGATGACGGTGACGGCTGTATCTACGGGCGGAACCCGCTTTTGAAAAGGGTTCCAAATGTTGCCGTTGTCGTTATCGGCGCCTGGGTAGTTGAGAACGGCGGACGGTGCCACGAGGATGCCGATGATGTCACCGCACATTTCCGGGACGTATTTTCCTTCGTGGTATTCCGAGCCATTGTAGACCCACGGCCCGGCGGGCATAGCGGTGGCCTTTACCGCGTGTTGGATCCAGTCACTAGCTGGAGCGCGGCGGACCTTGCCGTCGTCAGTCCACTCCACCTCGATATTCACGCGGGCGGCGGCCTTCACGTCTGCGGGGACATCCGGGAAGTCGCCCGAGATTCCGCCCGTCTCATTGGGCAGGGCGATGAGTTCGCGCGAGGTCTGGTAGCGCAGTAGCGTGAGGGCGAGGTTGAGATGGGTGGGTGAAATCTTCGTCACCAGCAAGGACTCGTAGATTTTACCTTTTTCGTGAACGATCAAGAATTCCAAGGTACGGTCCACGCTGCTGATCTGCGCAGGAAGGCGGATCTCACGGCTTTTCGAGTCGAAGAGGATGGCGCCGATCTGGTAGCTCGTGCCGTCGATTTTTTTGACGGACGGCTGGACCGCCTCGGTCACGGCGGCTTCGGGAACCTGCGCCCATGCCAAAGACGAGCAAACGGCGAAAAAGAAAAGCTGGCGCAAAAACATGATGGAGAATGGCAATGGAGTGAGCGTGGGTGCTAATAGAACGTAGCGGGACGCGGAAATATTAGAACGATTTTCGAAGAATCACTTCTTTTTTGGCGGTGGATTCAAAGCGGCCGCAAACTCGCTCCAGCACAGACGCGTCAATCGGTAGCTCAGCGCGTCCAGCGGATTTTCGGCATCGTTCAAGTCCGCAGGCGCTGTGAACGTGGTCCAGCGGCTCAAGTGACTGCGCGTGATGCGGAAAACGTTTTTGAGAATTGCGGGGCGCAGGGCGTCGGCCGAGCCCACGGTGAAGGATCGCACCGCAGTGGAAG
>Ga0194063_10000332_pt1 | contig 35133 bp, 41 predicted proteins | sample SepL3720m_MetaG_FD_155459 | JGI IMG/M metagenome (GOLD analysis project Ga0194063, IMG submission 155459) | Anoxic zone freshwater microbial communities from boreal shield lake in IISD Experimental Lakes Area, Ontario, Canada - Sep2016-L373-20m | ecosystem: Environmental > Aquatic > Freshwater...
GGGAAAGCTGGTGAGCCGATCATTGGTAGGGATGGCTCGCCGAGCCGTCCGACTTCTCTCGACGGACGCCTCGGCAAAACCAGCGCGATAGCGCAACGAAAACAATGGGCAGGTAGAACGTTTGGCCGGGAAGGCAACCGTAGCGCAGCGGAGAAGGCGTCCCTACCATCGCGGGTTGGGGTCATCCGTTTTCCTCGCTCCCTCATTTTCCTGGATGACACATCAGGATGTCTGACGATGCGCTATCGCGCTGGTTTTCCGCCCGTTTGGGCCCTGACTTTGCAAACGCTGGCGAGTGCCATTCACAGGCGGGACACCTGTGCTCCCTGTTTTGCTCCGGCCGCTGATCGTCTGTTGATTTCCACGAGACGGTATCAAACCGCCTCGTGGAATGAAGAAAAGCCGCCCGGGCCGTTTCCGGCCGGGGCGGCTTGATAAAGTGCCGGCCCTGTCCCGCGGGTTAGCGCGAGTAGAGTTCGACGACGAGCTGCTCGTTGACGATCGGCTTGATTTCTTCGCGGCTCGGGATGCGGACGACGCTGCCCGAGAGGTTGTCCTTGTCCACCAGGAGCCACTCCGGAGTCGTGGCGATCTGGGTGAGCTCGACGCCGCGGGTGCCGAGGCGTTTGGATTTTTCCGCGGGCTTGACGGCGACGACATCGCCGGGCTTGAGGTTCATCGAGGAGGCGTCGCTCTTGCGTCCGTTGACCGTGATGTGCCCGTGGGCGACCATCTGGCGGGCGCCGCGCAGGGTTTTGGAAAAGCCCATCTTCTGGACGATGTTGTCGAGGCGGGTCTCGAGGAGCTGGAGCAGGATCTCGCCAGTGACGCCGCGGCGGGTGCTCGCGATCTGGAAATAGCGGCGGAACTGCTTTTCCAGAACCCCGTATTGGTGGCGGAGCTTCTGCTTCTCGGCGAGCGCGATCGAATAGTCGCTCTGCTTGCGCCGCGATCCCTTCGGGCCGTGCTGGCCGGGAGGGTAGTTCTTGTTCTCAAATGCTTTCGCGGAGCCGCTGATGAGAACTCCGTAGCGGCGGCTGATTTTTGTTTTGGGACCGGTGTAACGAGCCATTTCAGTAATTCCTAATTTCTAATTCCTAATTTCTAATTCCTCAGACGCGGCGGGGTTTCGGCGGGCGGCAGCCATTGTGGGGCACCGGGGTGACGTCGCGGATGACGGTGACGTCGAGCCCGACCGCCTGCATGGCGCGGACGGCGGATTCGCGTCCGGCACCAGGGCCTTTGACGCGAACCTCGACTTCCTTGAGCCCGTGGCCCATCGCCTGGCGGCAGGCGTCCTGAGCGACCATCTGTGCGGCGTAGGCCGTGCTCTTGCGGGAGCCTTTGAACCCGCACTTGCCGGCGCTCGACCATCCGATCACTCCCCCGCGGAGGTCGGTGATGCTGACGATCGTGTTGTTGAAGCTGGCCTGGACGTGGGCGATCCCCTGCAAGATGTTTTTACTGCCCTTGGCCTTGACGATTTTGACCGGTTCGATCGCGTCGTCGAGCGAGATGCTGATCGGGGCCGGCGCGGCTGCGGCTGCGGTCTCCTTCGACTTCTTGGGCGCCTTGGTTTTGGGAGCCTTCGGCTTCGCTTCGGCGGTGGCTGCAGGAGCAGCTTCCGCGGCTGCGGCGGGGGCGGTCTCCGTTGCAGGAGCTGCCTCCGTTGCGGGAGCGGCCTCTGCGGCAGGAGCAGCCGCCTCGGCTACGGGAGCTGCCTTCGGCGCTTTTTTCTTGGGTGCCGCCTTGGGTTTCTTTTCTTCGGAGGCGGGCGTTTCGGTGGATGGATTCTCTTCGGCCATGATCAGTTTTTAATTAGACTTTTCCGGTTTTGGCATCCTTGTTGCGTTGGACGCCGACGGTTTTGCGCGGCCCCTTGCGGGTGCGTGCGTTGGTGGAGGTGCGCTGCCCGCGGACCGGGAGGCTGCGGCGGTGGCGGATGCCACGGTAGCAGTTGATGGCCTGCAGGCGCTTGAGGTTTCCCTGCACTTCGCGGCGCAGGTCGCCCTCAATCGGGATTTTGTTCGCGTTGATCGCGTGGATGATCGCGTTCAGCTGCTCCGGCGAGAGATCCTTGGCGCGGGCGTTCGGGTCAATGTTCGCCTGTTCGAGAACCTTCTTCGTGTTGCTCGGGCCCATGCCGTAAATATACGGCAGCGAGGCCTCGATGCGTTTGTCTCCGGGGATGTCAACTCCAAGTAAGCGTGGCATAATTTTAAAAAATTGAGGTTATCGGCGGGCGGTCAGCCCTGCTTTTGTTTGTGGCGCGGGTTTTTGCAAACGACGCGAACGACATTTTTGCGGCGCACGACCTTGCAGGCTTCGCACATTCTTTTGACGGAGGCTCGGACTTTCATTTATCTTCTTTTGTAGTTGTTTGGTGACGAGGATTCGTTTTTATGCCGGTAGGTGATCCGGCCCTTGGTGAGGTCATACGGGGACATCTCCAGCATGACCCGGTCTCCTGGTAGGATGCGGATGAAGTGCAGCCGCATCTTGCCGGAGATGTGAGCGAGGATGCGGTGTCCGTTTGCCAGTTCGATTCGGAACATGGTGTTCGGGAGCAGCTCGACAACTTTGCCTTCTACTTCAATAGCGTCTTTCTTGGCCATGTCAATACCTCCGGCATGTTGTCGGTGACCAGCACCGTGTGCTCGAAATGGGCGGAGGGGAGGCCGTCGTCGGTGACGGCGGTCCATTTGTCCGCGAGGACGCGCACCTTCGATTTGCCCATGTTGATCATGGGTTCGATGGCGAGGGTCATGCCGGGCCTGAGTTTCGGCCCGGAGTTGCGTTTTCCGAAATTGGGAACCTGGGGGTCTTCGTGGAGTTGGCGGCCGACCCCGTGGCCGACAAACTCGCGGACGACGCTGTAGCCGTGGGCTGCCGCGCGGGACTCGATGTAGTGGGAGATCTCGCCGACCCGGTTTCCGGAGCGGGCGAGCTCGAGCGCGCCGTGCAGGATTTCCTCGGTGACAGCAAGGAGCCGCTCGGTCGCCGGATCCACGATGCCGACGGGAACCGATGTCGCCGTGTCGCCGATCCACCCGTCGCGGAGGATTCCGACATCCATTTTGACAATGTCGCCGTAGGCGATCCGGCGGGGGCCGCCGATGCCATGGACGACCTCCTCGTTGATGCTGATGCAGATGTGGCCGGGAAATTTCTTGTAGCCGAGGAACGCGCTGCGGACACCGGCCCCGGACATGAGCTGGGAGGCGGCGTGGTCGATCTCGCCGGTCGTGACGCCTGGGGCGACGAGCGACGCCAGCTCGTTGAGGATCCCGGCGGCCGCCTCGCCGGCGCGTCGCATTTTTTCGATTTCGTGAGGCCGCTTGATCGTGATCATTCTGCCGCCCTCAGGTCGTTGTAGAGAAGCTGGAAAACCGCATCGCGGCCGAACCGGACATCCACTTTTTTCAAAAGCCCGGACGCCTCGTAATATTCGGAGATCGGCTTGACGAACTCGTGGTATTGGGCGAGCCGATGGTCGAGGGCCTCGAGCGTGTCGTCCTGCCTGTGGGAAAGCACGCCGTCGCATTTCGGGCACGGCACATCAACGGAGATTTTGTGGAACGTCTCGTTGAACACGGCACCGCAGCCCGAGCAGGTAAGGCGTCCCAGCATGCGGGCGCGGATCTGGTCGTCGGAGAGTTCGAGAAGGTAGACGGTTTGGAGGGAGAGGGATTTTGATGCGAGAAGCTGATCCAGGGCGGTCGCCTGCCCGAGCGTGCGGGGGAACCCGTCGAAGATGAACCGGGAGTGTCCGCCGAGCCATTGCCCGACAAACCGGAGCGCCAGCTCGTCGGGAAAAAGGAGGCCCCGGCTCGCATAAGAATCCGCCTCGATGCCGATCTCCGTCCCCTTCGCGCGCTCCCGGCGCACGATCTCCCCCGTCGAGACGTGCGGGATGCCGAAGACCGTGCCGAGAAGGGCGGCTTGCGTGCCTTTGCCCGAAGCGGGCGGACCGAGCAGAACGATGCGGTTCTTCAATGTTCGGATGCGCGCACTATTTGTGCGGCGCGAAATTGTGCGTCGCGAGATAGATCGTCACGCTGGCGATGACGAGGAAGCCGAGCGCGGCATACATCAGGACGAGGGTCTGGTCGTTGAGGAGATTGCCGGATCCCATGCGCGGCCGCACGTCGCGTGCTCCGCGGATCCTTCCCTTGCGGAGGAACCCGTCGTAGTGGCGCTGCAGGAGGTGGGTCTCCACCTGCCGCATCGTGTCGAGCACGACGCCGACGATGATCAGAAGGCCCGTTCCGCCGAAGAACTGCGCGGTCATGTAGGGAACGTTGAGCCATTGGGTCAGCATCTGCGGGAGCACCGCGATGATTGTGAGGAAAGTGGCTCCCGCAAAGGTCAGGCGCGTCATCGTGTAATCCAGATAATCCGCCGTCGGCTTGCCCGGGCGCACCCCCGGGATGAAGCCGCCGTATTTTTTCAGGTCGTCCGCGATCTGAACCGGCTGGAACTGGGTGGCGACCCAGAAGTAGCTGAAAAAGAAAATCATGACCGCGTAGAACGCGTAATGGAGCGGGCCGCTCATGAGCATGTTCGAGAGCTCCTGCGCCCAGCGCTGACCGGGGAACGCCATGTTGAAGATAGTAGACGGGAAGAGGAGGATCGCCTGGGCGAAGATGATCGGCATGACGCCCGCGTAATTGATCTTGAGCGGCATGTATTGGGTCTGTCCGCCATAGACTTTCCGCCCGACGACACGCTTCGCGTATTGGATGCTGATCTTCCGCTGCGCCTGGGTGACGGCGATGACGGCCGCGATGACGAAGACCAGGAACGCGACCATCAGGACGAGCACGACCGGGCTGACCGTGGCTTGGGCACCGGCCGCGGACGGGACAAATGTTCTCCATGCCTGGATGAGGCCGCCGGGGAGCTGGGCGAGGATGCCGATCGTGATGATCAGGGAAACGCCGTTGCCGATCCCGCGCTCGGTGATCTGGTCGCCGATCCACATCAGGAACATCGTGCCGGCGGTCATCGTGAGGATCGTGGTGAACTGGAAGCCGAAGCCGGGATTCGTCACCAGGCTGATTCCGAGCTTGTTGATCGTCTCCATGATCCCCGGGAGGAACGGGTTGGCCTGCGGGCTCTCGAACGAGCGGGCCAGGAGGAACGCCTGGAAGATGCAGAGCCCGATCGTGGCATACCGGGTATACTGCATGATTTTCTGGCGCCCGCCATCCTCGCGAGAGAGCTTCCCGAGCTGCGGGATCACTGCGGTGAGCAGCTGGAGCATGATCGAGGCGCTGATGAACGGCATCACGCCGAGAGAAAAAATCGCGCAGTTCGAGAGGGCGCCGCCGCTGAACAGGTTGAAGAGCGCCGCCACCCCGCCCGCGGAAGCCGCGTCCGCCCGATCCAAAAACCACTGGCGCAGAACCGCCGCGTTGACGCCCGGGGTCGTGATCGCCGAGCCCGCGCGGATCACCACGATCATCGCCAGAGTGAACAGCACGCGGACGCGCAGTTCCGGAATCTTGAAGATGTTGGCGAAGGCGGCGATCATGCGGCCTTACTTTGTCGTTTCGGCTTTCGGGATCTCGACCGTGCCGCCGGCTTTTTCGATCTTCGCGCGGGCGGAGGCGCTGACCTCGTCCACGAGGACGTTGAGCGCCTTGGTGAGCTCACCGCGCCCGAGGATCTTGACGCCATCGAAACGGCCCTTGACGAGGCCGGCCTTGCGCAGCGAGCCCTCGGTGACGGAATCCCCGGCGGAAAACATTTTTTCGAGCGAGTCGAGGTTGACGACTCCGTAAACGGTTTTGAACGCGGCGTTGTTGAACCCGCGTTTCGGGAGGCGTCGGAAGAGCGGCATCTGGCCGCCCTCGAAGCTGGGGCGGATTGAGCCGCCCGAGCGGGCCTTCTGTCCTTTGTGGCCCTTGCCGGAGGTTTTGCCTTTGCCGGAGCTTTCGCCGATACCGAGGCGCTTGCGGCGGTGCTTGGCACCGGGGTTGGGTTTCAGATCGTGGAGTCTCATGGGATCAGGCTGCTGCGGGCTCCGCGGCTGCGGCCGGCTTGACCGTCTTGCCGCGCAGGCGGAAAATGTCTTCTTTTTTGCGGAGCTGGGTCAGGGCGGCGATCGTCGCGTGGACGACATTCGCGTGGTTGCTGGACCCGAGGGATTTCGCGAGGACGTCGCGGATGCCGACCGCCTCGATGACCGCGCGGACCCCGCCGCCGGCGATGACGCCGGTGCCGGGCGAGGCCGGGCGCAGGAGGACGCGACCGCCGCCAAATTCGCCGACGACCATGTGAGGGATCGTGTTCTCGTGGACCGCGATTTTGATCATGTGCTTCTTCGAGGCATCGGTCGCCTTGCGGATCGCCTCGCTCACCTCGTTCGCCTTGCCGAAGCCGACGCCGACCTTGCCCTTGTGGTCGCCCGAGACGATGAGGGCGCTGAAGCTGAACCGGCGGCCGCCCTTGACAACTTTGGCGCAGCGGTTGATGAACACGACTTTCTCCGTCGTCTCCTTGGGTTCGCTGGGAGTATCCGAGCGTGAATTTCTTCTATCTCTGGGTTTCGGAGGCATGGTGTTTTTTTAGAATTCGAATCCGCCTTCGCGGGCGGCATCGGCAAGGGCTTTGACCTTGCCGTGGTATTGAAATCCCCCGCGGTCGAAAACGACCTTGGTGATCTTTTGGGATGTGGCGCGCTCGGCAACGAGCTTGCCGACCTTTTGAGCTGTGGCGACATTCGCCCCGGTCTTGTCGGCCGAGCGGAGATCCGCCTCGGTGGTGTTGACCGAAACGAGCGTCCGGCCGGTGTCGTCATTGATGACCTGGGCGGTGATGTGCCGTCCGGAAAAATGGATGGCGAGGCGCGGGCGCTCGGCGGTGCCGGCCAGCTTTTTGCGCAGGCGGGTATGGCGGTGTTTGCGTTTGTCTGTTGCGGACATGATTTATTGGACGGTTTTGCCTTCTTTGCGGCGGATTTGTTCGCCGACGAAACGCACGCCCTTGCCCTTGTAGGGTTCCGGCGGGTAGAAGGCGCGGATGTCGGCGGCGGCCTGGCCGACGAGATGGTTGTCGATCCCCTCGATCGTGATCTTCGTGTTGTCGGCGACGGTGATTTTGATTTCCGGCGGGATCGCGAAGAGGATCGGGTGCGACTTGCCGAGGCTGAGGTTCAGGATTTTCCCCTGGACGGCCGCTTTGAAGCCGACGCCCTGGATTTCCAGCTCGCGCTTGAACCCCTCGCTGACGCCCGTGACCATATTGGCCACCAGCGCGCGGGAGAGCCCGTGGAGGGCCTTGACCGGGCGGGACTCGCCGTCACGGCTGAACGCCACTTCGGCGCCCTCGACCACCGCCTTGATCCGGGCGGGAAGCGTCCATGCGAGCTTTCCTTTCGGGCCTTCCACCGAGACGTTCCCCGAGTCGGAGACGGTGACCTTGACCTTCGCGGGAAGGGTGATTTTTTTGTTGCCGATTCGTGACATGGTTACCAGATGTAGGCGAGCAATTCGCCGCCGACGTTTTGTTTGCGCGCCTCGTGGCCGGAAAGGACCCCGCGCGGGGTCGAGAGCACGGCGACTCCCATGCCGCCGAGGACGCGAGGGATTTCCCCTGCTCCCACATAGCGGCGCAGGCCGGGACGGCTCACGCGTTTGAGCCCGGTGATGGCGCTGGTTTTGTTGAGAAATTTCGTGCGGATTTTGAGCTGCGGGTGCTTCCCGGCGGTGTCGAGCTCGCAGTCGCGGATGTAGCCTTCCTTCTTCAGGATTTTGGCGACTTCGCTTTTGAGCTTCGAATACGGCATCGAGAGTTCGGATTTTCCTGCCCCGGCGGCGTTGCGCAGGCGGGTCAGCATGTCGGCGATGGGATCATTCATGGCGTGTGGCTCCTCAGGCGGCGGCGGTCTTGGCCGACGGCTTTTTGGCTTTGTCGGCGAACGGCATTCCGAGCTCGCTCAGGAGGGACTTCGCCTCCTCGTTGGTTTTGGCTGTGGTGACGATCGTCACGTCGAACCCGATATTCCGCTTGATGCGGTCGAGCTCGATCTCAGGAAAAATCGCCTGGTCGGAAACTCCGAGCGTGTAGTTTCCGTTGCCGTCGAACGCGCGGGTCGAGACGCCCCGGAAGTCGCGGATGCGCGGCAGCGCGGTCTTGATCAGGCGCTCCAGAAACTCATACATCATGCGTCCGCGGAGGGTGACCTTCGCGCCGATCGCCTGGTTTTCCCGGAGCTTGAAATTGGAGATCGCCTTTTTCGAGGACGTGGTGGCAGGCTTCTGTCCGGAGATCGTCGTGAGGTCGGCCTTCGCGATCTCGAGGGCTTCCTTGACATCCGGAGAGGATCCGACGCACGTGTTGATGACGACTTTCACGACCTTCGGCACCTGGTTCACGTTCTTGTAGCCGTGCTTCTCGCGGAGGGCCGGAAGAACGCGGGTCTTGTATTCGATAAGGAGTTCGGGTTCCTGAGGCATGGCTTAGGCGGCTTTCTTTTTGGCCGGTTTGTCGGTGGCAGATTTCTTTTTGGCCGGTTTGTCCGAGGCGGCTTTCTCAACCAGCTTGACGTTGGAAATATGGATCGGCCCCTCGCGCTCGATGATCGCGCCGTTCGGCTGGTCCTGGGATTTCTTCTGGTGTTTTTTGATCATGCGCACGCCCTCGATGATCACCTGGCTTTTTGCCGCGATGATCTGGAGGATCTTGCCGGTGGCGCCCTTGTGGTTTCCGGAGATCACCTGGACGGAGTCCCCCTTGCGGACGTGGAAAGCGGGTCGGCTCATAGGACCTCCGGGGCGAGCGAGATGATTTTCATGAAATTCTTTTCGCGGAGCTCGCGGGCGACCGGCCCGAAGATGCGGGTGCCGCGCGGGTTCATATCCTTGTCAATGATGACGATCGCGTTGTTGTCGAACCGCAGGACGGATCCGTCCTCGCGGCGGACCGGCTGGCGGGTGCGGACGACGACCGCGCGGACGACATCGCCCTTTTTGACGGTGCCGCCGGAGGAGGCCTCCTTGACGTTGGCGGTGATGATATCGCCGATGCGGGCGGTCGCCGAGGCTTTGCCGATGACGCCGATCATCGTGGCCATGCGTGCGCCGGTGTTGTCGGCCACATCGATTCGGGAGCGGAGTTGGATCATGTCAGTGCTTGAGAATTTCGACCAGCCGCCAGCGTTTCAGCCGGCTGAGCGGGCGGGTTTCCTTGATGCTCACGCGGTCGCCGATTTTGGCTTCGTTCTTTTCGTCGTGGGCATGAAATTTGGCGATGTGCTTGGTGATCTTGCCGAACTTCGGATGGGGCACGCGGGTGACGGTGCGGACGACGATCGTCTTGTCCATTTTGTCCGAGACGACCTCGCCGACGCGTGTCTTGCGGAGTCCGCGGCCGCGTTGGGCCGCCGGTTCAGGAGTGGTGATGGTTTCGCTCATTTACTTTGCGGAGGTTGTCCGTGTTTTCTGGCTGAGCACGGTTTCGATTCTTGCGATGTTGCGGCGGAGCGTGTGGAGCATGTGCGGTTTTTCAAGCTGGCCGCTTTGTTGCTGGACGCGCAGGTTGAAAATCTCCTCGCGCAGTTCGCGCTTGCGGGAGAGGAGTTCTTTTGCGGTGAGTTCTTTGATATCGGCGATCTTCATGGCTGGGAATCAACCGGCGTGGTGGCGCGCGATGAACCGGGTGCGGACCGGCAGTTTGTTGGCCGCGAGGCGCAGGGACTCGCGGGCGACGGTTTCGGAAACGCCGTCGAGTTCGAAGAGGATGTTGCCCGGGCGGATGACGGCGACCCAATACTCCGGCTGGCCCTTGCCTTTGCCCATTCGGGTTTCCGGCGGGCGGGCGGTGACGGATTTGTCCGGGAAGATCCGGATCCAGAGTTTTCCCTTGCGTTTCATGTTGCGGGTGAGCGCGACACGGGCGGCTTCGATCTGCGTGTTCGTGATCCAGCCGCGCTCGAGCGTCTGGAGTCCGAACTCGCCGAAGTCAATTCGGATATTGCGCGAGGCAGTCCCCTTGCGGCTTCCCCGCTGGGTCTTGCGATACTTCACGCGTTTGGGCATCAATGGCATGTCAGTTCCCTTCTAAAAATTGGTTTGGTTGCGATCAGGCGCCGGCCTCGGCGGGTTCTTTGGGTTCGGTTCTGCGCGGGGGATCGACCTTGGCGGGTTCGGCAACCTCCTGTTTTTTGCAAATCCAGCACTTGATGCCGATCCTGCCGGCGACGGTCACGGCCTCGGTGAACCCATAATCGATCGGCGTGCGGAGCGTGTGGAGGGAGACCTTGCCGGCGCGCTGCCATTCGGTGCGTGCGATTTCCGCTCCGCCGAGGCGGCCGGAGGCGCGGATTTTGATTCCGAGGGCGCCCTGCTCCATCGAGATCTGGACGGCGCGCTTCATGGCGCGGCGGAACGAGATCCGGCGCTCGAGCTGGGAGGCCACGTTCTCCGCGACGAGCTGGGCGTCGAGGTCCGGGCTTTTGATTTCGACGATGTCAATTTTGACCTGTTTTCCGGAGGCCAGGTCGCTGATCTCCTTGGTGAGGGTCTCGATTTCCGACCCGCGGCGGCCGATGACAACCCCCGGGCGGGCGGTGTGGATCGTGACGCGCAGGCTGTTCCATGCGCGCTCGATGACGATGCGTGCGACGGCGGCCTGCTTCAGCTTCTTCTTCAGAGCTCCGCGGATTTTTGCGTCGGCGAGGAGGAAATCGGCGAAATCTTTTCGCGAGGCATACCAGCGCGATCCCCAGTCCCGGTTGATGGGGAGGCGAAATCCGATCGGGTTGACTTTTTGTCCCATGGTTTAATTTTTGGAGTCCGCGGCAGGGGCGGAGGTTTCGGTGACTGGGCCGGCAGGGGCCGGATTGGCAGCCGGCTTTTTTGCGCGCGGCTTTTTGGTTTTTGCCGCAGGTTCGCGGCGTTTGATTTCCACCTCGTCGGTGAGGATGATGCGGATATGGCTGGTGCGCTTGCGGATCGGGCCGGCGCTTCCGCGGGCTTTCGGCTGGGAGCGTTTGAACGTTGCGCCCTCGCCGACGACGGCCTCCTTCACGACGAGGCTGGCGGCGTTGAGGTTGTTGTTGTTCTCTGCGTTGGCGATCGCGCTCTTGAGCGTTTTGATCACGAGCAGAGCGGCCTTCTTCGGGACGAAGCGAAGGAGCTCCAGGGCGTCCGTCGCCGGAAGCCCCTGGATCTCACGAGTCACCTCCCGTGCCTTGAAGGCCGAGATCCGCGCGAATCTGTAAATGGATTTTACCTGCATGTCGTTGTTGTTAAAATGTTATTTTCTGGCATCCACCCGAAGGCGGTCGCCGGTTTTCACCGGCTCTTTTTCCGATTCGAGATTTTGAATAATGGCTCCGCAGATCCTGTCCCTGACGTCCACGACCCGGACCGTGCCGATCCGGCGGTTTTCGCGCCAGACCTGGAATGGCATTCCGATTTTCACGCCGTGTTTGGCGCCGATGTTGGCGACGACAAGCGAGAGATCCTCTTTCAGATCCACGACCATGCCGTCCGACAGCGTGGCTTCGAGGCTTCCGGCCTTCGCGGCTTGCGGGGATCCGAGGATTTCGCTGGTTTTTCTCAGCTCGGCCTCGACGGCCATGCGCGCCTCGGGATTGACCCCCTCGCTCGTTTTGATGAGAAGCTGGATGCTCTCCGAGAGCCGCACGAGACCGTTGACCGCATCCTCGTTTTGTTTCTTTAAAATGCGGAGGTCGCGGACGGCGGAGAGCAGGCGCTGCTCGATTTTTTCCGGTTCCTTTTCGAGTCCGGCGAGCCCGTAGGCGTCGAGCTTGAGCTGGAGATCCGTAACCTGGCGCTTGAAGACCTCGGCCTCGCTGTTGGCGATGCCAAGGGCCTCCGTGAGAGCCTTGATCGACGCCCGCGCGAGCACGAGCCGTTCCCCGAGGCTGCCCGGGGCGGCGTCATCCGGAGCCGGAACGGAAATTTCCCGTCCCAGCTGGACATATTCAAAATCTGTCAAAGATCGTTCGTCCTTTGCCAGCGATCCGGGGATCAGTGGCAGGACCATGAGCGCTGCCGCCGTGGCGACAACTCTCATCGGGCTACTTGGTCACTTTTGCGGTGTGAGAACCGTGTTTCTTAAAGATGCGGGTCGGCGAGAACTCTCCGAGCTTGTGGCCGACCATGTTCTCGGTCACGAAGACCGGGATAAAAGTTTTTCCGTTGTGGACGTTGAACGTGTGACCGACAAAGTCCGGTGTGACCGTGCTGCGGCGGGACCAGGTCTTGATCGGTTTCTTGACGCCGGACTCGGTCATCCGGTCAATTTTGTCGAGGAGTTTCCACTCGACGAACGGGCCTTTTTTCAGGGAACGTGACATGGTTAATTCTTAGCTTTTGCCTTGCAGCGCTGGACGATAAATTTATCGCTCGGCTTGTGTTTGCGGCGGGTTTTGAAGCCTTTGGCGAGCTGCCCCCACGGGGACATCGGGTGGTGGCGTCCGCCGCCGCCCTTGCTCTTGCCCTGGCCTCCGCCCATCGGGTGATCCACGGGGTTCATGACCATGCCGCGGACGTGCGGGCGTCGTCCGAGCCAGCGCGTGCGCCCGGCTTTTCCCGACGAGACGTTCATGTGGTCGGTGTTGCCGACCTGCCCGAGCGTCGCAAAACAGTTTTCGTTGATTTTGCGGATTTCTCCGGAGGCGAGTTTAACGAGCGCGTATCCTGCCTCGCGGTTGGCGAGGACAGCGACCGATCCGGCGCTGCGGACGATCTGGCCGCCGCGGCCGGGCGTGAGCTCGACATTGTGGATCGAGGAGCCGAGCGGGATGGCTTTGAGCGGGAGGGCGTTGCCGACCGAGGGATCCGCCTTTTCGCCGGCGGTGACCTTGTTTCCGACGGTGAGTCCGGCGGGCGCGAGGATGTAGGCCTTCTCGCCGTCCGCGTATTGGAGGAGGGCGATGCGGGCGGAGCGGTTCGGGTCGTATTCGATGGCGAGAACCTCGGCGACCGCGTCGCGTTTCGAGCGCTTGAAGTCGATGATCCGGTAGCGCCGCTTGTGGCCGCCGCCGCGATGGCGCATGGTGATCCGCCCCTGGTTGTTGCGTCCGCCGGTCCTTTTGATCGCCTCGGTGAGCGTCTTCTCCGGCTTGTCCTTGGTGACCTCGGCAAAATCCGGGAGCGCCTTGAACCGGCTGGCGGGGGTGAGAGGTCTGAAAGTCTTGAGTGCCATGTGTGAATTCCTTAGACGAGGTCGAGCTTCTCGCCCGCTTTGAGGGTGACGATCGCCTTCTTCCAGTGCGGGCGGCGGCCGAAGTCGGCCTTGCGCTCGCGTTTTTTCTTCCCGGCGAAATTGGCGGTGTTCACGTCAAGCACCTTTTTTTTGAAGATGACTTCGATCGCGCGCTTGATCTGGATTTTGTTGGCAGCCGGGCTGACGCGGAAGACGTATTTGTTGAGTTTTTCCGAGAGGAGGGTGGCCTTTTCGGTGAGGATGACGGATTGGATGTGGTCGTGGACTTCGTTCATGACGCGAGCCTTTCGGAAAGTTTTTCGAGCGCGTCCTGAGTGACGACGATTTTGTCGAACGCGAGGAGCTGCTCGGTATTGACGTCCTCGGCGCGGGTGAGCTGGGCCTTGGCGACGTTGCGGGCGGCCTTGAGCGTGGTCTCGTCGAACACCGCCGAGAGGACAAGCGTCTTGCGGGCCTGCGCGGAGGTTTTGGCGAGGAGGGCGACGAAGAGCTTCGTCTTCGGCTCGGCAACGGAAAACTTTTCGACGAGGAGGACATCTCCCTCGAGGATGCGGGCGCTGAGCGCTTTGCGGAAGGCGAGTTTTTTGACCGCCTTCGGGGTGTTCTTGGTATAATCGCGGGGCTTCGGACCGTGGGCAGCGCCGCCGCCGACCCAGACCGGGCTGGCGAACGAACCCGCGCGGGCGCGGCCGGTGCCCTTCTGGCGCCACGGCTTGCGGCCGGAGAGGTTGACGTCGCCCTTGGTCTTCGCGCAGGCGGTCCCGCTGCGGCGTGCGGCCTGGATCGCGACGACAACGTCGTGCACGGCCTGCATGCCCTTGGCTTCATCGGTAATCAGTTGGATCTTCGCCTTCTCGGCATCGGCGGCTGTCAGGACGTTCGCGCTCATGTTCAAATTGTATGCGGACAGGCAACCTCTGCGTCCCGTTTGGAGACGGCCAAAGCGCGTTTGTCATTGTGCGTGTTCATTTCAAGTATCCCGTCGAGCCAACAGTGTTTTTTCCCAGGGGACAAAAAAACCACGCTTACGTGGTCACCTCATCCACCCGACAGCTCGCGGGAGGGAGGAGTTTACGAATCGCTTCCCGCAAGGCAAGAACAAAAAGACAGATTTTCAAAAAAAGTTTTTGCGCCGCATTTCAGACGACGAGCATGCAGTCGCCGTAGCTGTAAAACCGGTATCCTTCCGCGACCGCCTCGCGGTAGGCGCGCATCACGAGATCGCGTCCGGCAAACGCGCAGACGAGCACGAGGAGGGTCGAGCGCGGGAGGTGGAAATTGGTGAGCAGTGCCCCGGTGCGCCGGAACGAATACGGGGGGTGAATAAAAATATCCGTCCGGCCGGAGCAGGCCGCCAGCACTGGCTCGGAGCGGGATTCGAGCACGCGCGCGGCGGTGGTGCCGACCGCGATAATTCGCGCGGCCGCGTTCAGCGCGCGGGCGGACTCCCCGGAGATTTCGTAGCGTTCCTCGTGCATCACATGGTCGGCGATCCGCGCGGTTTTCACGGGCAGAAAAGTTCCCGCGCCGACATGCAGGGTGAGGAAAGAATGCGGGATGCGCGCGAGCACCTCCTCCGTAAAATGGAGTCCCGCTGTCGGCGCGGCCACGGACCCCGGGGCGGCGGCATAGACGGTCTGGTAGCGCTCGTCGTCGGCCTCGTCGGAGTCCCGCTTGAAATACGGCGGCACCGGCATCCGCCCGAATTTTTCAAGATCCGGCCCGGAGGAAAACTCGACGATCCGCCCGCCGCCGGGCAGAACTTCGACGACGTGCGCCTCGGTGCCCGCAATCGCAACCACCGCGCCCGCACGCAATTTTTTTCCCGGCCGGACGAGGCATTTCCAGCGGCCCTCCCCGCACGGCTCGAGAAGAAAAATTTCGATATTCGTTTCAGGCGCGAGCAGTCTGGCTTTGATCACCCTGGAATCGTTGAGCGCGACCCGGTCGCCCGGCCGGAGATAGGAGGGGAAATCGCGGAACATCCGGTGGGAGATCTCCCCGGTCGCCCGGTCGACGACGAGCATGCGCGATCCGTCCCGGTGCCCGAGCGGACGCGATGCGATCAGCCCCGGCGGGAGGTCATAATCGTACTCGGCGATCAGACCGCTCATGGGAAACGGATGACACCCGAAACCAAAATGTTCGCGCCAACGAAAACCTTCATCGTCCGCTCCGGCACATATTGCAGGGCGCTCGCGCAATTCGACCGCCGCATGATGTCGCAGATCGATTTGACGAAGGACGATAACGAACGCGTTCCGGCGATGGTCTTCGGGGCTTTCTGCTTCAGTTGCTTTTTTGCTTTGGGCATGGATTAATTTCAGAGCGGTTTGGAGTGTGGAAGCGGCATCTTGCCGCTTGTTTTTCTCGGATGGTAGGGATGCCTCGCCGAGGCGTCCGTCGAGAGAAGTCGACGGGCTCGGCGATCCCGCCCTACCAAATATTGTCTCAGCCGTTTTCCTTGCGCGTCAGGATGTCTGAAGTTGGTCGCGAACTGAAAAGGAATTCATAGCCGGTGCTTGTTACACCAGTTCGGGAACGGAATGCGCCTCGTAGCCGTGGACCAGCGATCCGAGCACGTCCATGAAGGAAGCAAGCGGGTGGTCTTCGTCTTCCCCTACTTCGTCGGTGATTTCGTCCAGAAGAGAGACAATGCGCGAGTATTCCGCTCCCGTGCGGGGAACGCAAACCAGCGAGGAGATGGGGGTCCAGCTCTGCGTGAGGGTTTCAAGTTGTGCTGCGCTCATTTTTTCCAAGCTCCTTTATCGTATTCACTATGCGTCAAAACGTGGCGGATGTAAACTTTTCCCCGGTTGTAGTGGATGGCGGAGATGATGCGGGCCTTGTTCCCGGCGATGTTGAAAACCGTGAACTTCCCCACCTTGTCGGCATGGGGAAAAACGGACCGAACCTCTTGAATGTCGGAAAAATTCCTCCTCCGCATCCCGGCGAACCATTGCGCCAGGCTGGCCTTGCAGTCCGGGTGATCCGCCGCGAAATCGTTCAGTCGCTTTCGTGTGATGACGTGCATCGTCGGGCTAGGATTCAAAAACTTGGGCGAGGAGTTTCCGGGGGAGCAATTCCAGCTCGGCGATTTGTTTCCGGATGGCGGCCCGCTTCGGCTTGATCTGCGCGAGTGCTTGGGAGGCTTTTACTTGGATCTCGTAGTTGGGAAGCATGGGTCGGCTTTTCACGCAAAGGGATTGATCGGCGTGATGCCCACAATGGCTGTGAAGTCGGCCACATTTTCGGTGAGGATGACCGGGATGTTTTCACGGATCATCAATGCGGCGAGCTGCCGGTCGAAGTAACCTTGCCGGGTCACGCCCGCCGAGACGCACAAATCCAGCGCGAGGTGGGCTGTCTCCAGCGTGAGCGGCAGCACGGTCAACCCGCGCAATCGGGCCAGCGACCGGATCTTCTCCCTTGCCAGCGCCGGGCTATCCGGCGGCTTGTTTTTGGGTCCGGTGAGATTCGGATACATCTCGGCCAGATTTTGCATGGAGACAAACATCGCCACTTCCGGGCGATGCCGCTGCGCGAGCACCTGCCGCGCCTGTTCGTGGCGCGGATCCGCAGAAAGCGTGGCGTAAATGAGCACGTTCGTGTCCACCAGCACGCGGCCCGTCAGTGCCTCAACGCGCATAGGTTTCTTCCCGGCTGAACCGACCAGCGAAGCGGCCCGATGAGGTGACGACCTCCTCCTGCCCGCCTCGCTCTTTCAAGAACTGCTCCAATGCAAGCTCGATGATCTGGCTCCGCGTCCGCCGCTCTTCCCGCCCGAAACGGTTGACATTTTCCAGCAGCCGTTCATCAATCGTGGCACTGATGTGAGATTTTATGGCATGATGATGCTACGATGGCATTATCTTGTCAAGATGAGCGTGCTGCCTGATTGCGCGTGAAGCCAACACTGGGAGGGTGAGTCCGAACCCATTTATTACGGCTCAGACGGAGCTTCGCCCTCCCATTGAACTGACAAGAATTCCTTGTGAGTTGCCGTCGACACGATTTTTCAGCGGGGACGCCGGAAACCACACGCGAGACGGGGTATGCTCCCCGGAAGAGAGCGGCTCGCAGCGTGTTTCGGCTTCGTTTTTGTCATGGTCGGGCAGGAACCTGTCCTCTACGCGGTCAGCGCAAATCCGGCCAACTGAAAATGCCGCTCACGTCTTCTTGATTCTCGTGATCCCGCAGCGGGTGGCGGCGGCACCGACGAGATCGGCGATCCGCCGCTTGAGCCTCCAGACTCGGCGGAAGAGGAAGACGACGAAAAGGACATACGGGATCCAGAGCCAATATTCTATGCCGGGGACAACGAAGTGCCTGTAGAGGAGGATCCCGAGCAGGACGAGGTTGATGAGGAGGGTGGTGGCGACCATGCGGGTGCCGAGGTGCACGCGGGTCAGGGATTTCGGCCCGCCGTGGTATTCGGTCACCGTCCGCAACTGGATCCCCCACCAGAAGCTCCCGTAGATCTGGAGATCCCAGTCCTTCCATCCGGTATCCATCGAGTAATTCCAGCCCTCGTTTTCGAGCGTCTTCACAACCTCTTGGAGCAGGAGTTCGCGGCCGTGGCCTTCCTCGCTCCAGAATCTCAGATGCGAGATGCTGCCGCCCGACGGCTTGAAGTCCTTCTCGGCGCGCGCGATAACAGCCGGCGGGGTGCGCTTGAATTTGAGCCAGGTGAAGTAGCGCGCCCACCCGCGGACGAGCGGCTGGGCAAGCGCCAGGAACGCGACCAGCAGACGCGCGGGCACGGTGTCGTGCTTCGGCTCGAGCCGCGCGTGGATCATGTAGGACAGCGCGACGAGGAGCGTCCCGCCGAACATCAGATACGGAACGATCCGAAGGAACGGCAGCGGGATGGACACCGCGAAAACGAAGAGCGTGAGGGTCACCCACTCGATGCTGCTCAGATAGGCCGCGAGGTCGGACTGCGGGGTCGGGTAGATCGATTGGAAGAGCCCCTCGCCGAAGACCCCGTGGTAGATGATCGGCTTGTTGACGAGCCAGGTGAACCGCGGCGCGCCATAGATCTGTCCCTTCCATTTCGCGGTGCCGGTCGGCCCGAAGAAAACGAGGTGCTGGAACCGCAGCATGGACTCGGCCTCGCCGTAGCCTTCCTGCTGCTTTTTGAAGGCCTGGAGAGAAAACCTGCGGTAGTGCCAGACGATCGCCGCCGGGCTGAATGCGATCACGCCGCCCGACTGCTGGAGGCGCCAGCAAAAATCCACGTCGTCGCCGGCCTTCCGATATTCCGGATCGAACCCGCCGACCTGGTTGAACGCCCACCGGTGGAACGCCATGTTGCAGCCGGGGATGTGCTCGGCCACGACGTCGGTGAGCAGGACATGGCTCGGGCCGCCCGGCGCGGACGCCACGCAGGCCTGCACCCAGTTCTCGGCAGGCGGAGAAATATTCGGGCCGCCGACTCCGGCGTAGTCGCCGCTGAGGAGCGTGCCGACGAGGTAATAAAGCCAGTCGGGATCCGCCATGCAGTCGCTGTCGGTATAGACGATGACCTCGCCCTTCGCCGCGTGCGCGCCCACGTTTCTCGCGAAGCTGAGCCCCTTGTTCTCCTGCCGGACGCTCACGATCCACGGATGAGCGGCAGCGATTTCCGGCGTGTTGTCGTTCGACCCGTCGTCCACAAGGATCACCTCGTAATCCGGGTAATCCACCTGCTTGAGCGATTCCAGGCAGCGCCCGAGCGTCTTCCCCCCGTTGTAGGAACAGACGACCACGGAAACCTTCGGATACGAGGGCAGGGCGACCCGCGAGGTCATCGAGCCAAACCCAGAAAAAAGTTTTTTGACCGTCTCGAAAGCGACTTTTTTCGAGCGGTCCCTGCGGACGAGTCCGAACGCCCAGTCGAGGATCTCCTGTCCGCCGCGGAACCACTCGTCGGTCCACGCGTAGATGATCGTCCCCGCGAGCCCGCCGCGCACGACGCTCTCGATGTGCCAGCGGATCATCTCCGCCTGCTCGGACTCCGGATGCCGGATCGTATCCATCCCGAACTCGCCAAGGATGAGCGGCTTGTCGTCCGCGAGATTTTGCAGACGGGCGAGGTAGCGCTCGAAATCCTCCTGCCGGTGGAGATAGACGTTGAACGTCACGAAGTCGCTGTTCTGCGGGAGCAGGTATTCGGTCGGCGGGTAGCTCGCATACGAGAAGAGCGCGCGCGGGTCGGCCTCGCGCCCGATGTTGATCAGGCGCTCGACAAACTCGGTGACCTGCCGCGCGCCCAGCCAGCGGACCATCGTCGTCGGGATCTCGTTGCCGACGAGGTAGCCGAAAACCGCCGGGTGGCCGGCATTTTTTAAAACCCCCTCGCGGACCGCCCGCTCGGCCGCGACGCGGAGCTTCCGGTCGCGCAGGAACTCGAGATGCTCGGCCCACGGGATCGAAATCAGCGCGCGGATCCCCCGCGCCGCACAGAGATCGAGGAACCAGCGCGGCGGCACATAGTAGATCCGCACAAGGTTGATCCCCGCCTCGGCCATCAGATCCAGATCCGCAGACACCCCGGCCGGCACACCGAAATACTCGCCGTCCGCATCCGGCGCAAACGGACCATACGTCACGCCCTTGATAAAAAACTTTTTATCTCCCTCGAAGAAAAACTTGGCGCGCACGCGCACCGGCAACAATTCGCTCACCCGGGATCCTTACCACCGCGGCCGCCCGTAAGGCGAGCGCAGAAATTTAATTCGCCCGGTTCGCGCGGCGTTCGGCCTCGGCGGCGAGAGCGAGGACGGTGTTCTTTGCCTCGGTGAGCGCCTGGTTTTTGAGGCCGGCGACGAGGTTGGTGATCGGGACGCAGAGGTTCGTGTAGCAGAGGAGCGTGCGGCCGCCGGTGTAGGGCTCGATCCGCAGCGAGCCGTCGCTCTGCTTCGCGAGCGGCGACTGGATGAGCTTCCAGGAAACGGTGCAGGTCTCGCCCGAGCTCGCGTAGGTGTTGCGGACGGTGTAGCTGATCTTTTGCAAAATCGGAACCTTGACCGTGTAGCGCACGTCCTTGGTACCGTCGGGATTGTTCGCGATCAACTGGGCGGAGATAATCCCCGGGGTATAGGAGGGGGCGGAATTGTAATCCGTAAAAAGGTCGGACACGACCGAGGGACGGGCGTTGACCACCCGGTAGAGGCTGAGCTGAGGCCACGGCGCACCCTCGACGTCGGTGCTTTTCACGACGGTCTGGCCCCCGGCCAACTCGTCGCGCTGCGACTTCGGAACCTCCTTGACCATGTCGGCAAAAACGGGGAACGAAAAAAACAGGAGAACGAAAAAGATGGGTTTCATAAAGCGGGACGCCCCCGCGGAAGATTTTTGCCGCGTGCTTTTAAACTGGCTCAGATTGGCTTCGGGCGCAAAAGAAACTTTTTTATTGGGTCTTTGGCCGGCGCCCGATAAGTGCAAACCCACAGATCGGGCATCCTGCCCGCTTGTGGGCGAAGCGGGCGGGACGCCCACGCTCCTTTCAAGAAGCTTCGTTGCACTTATCGGGCATGCGCCCGTCTTTGGCCGGGGTTTTTGCAGGGAGCGTTCAGCTCAACCGCCTGCGGCGGAGGGCACCGAGGGCTCCGAGGCCGAGAGCGGCGAAGCCGAAGAGGACGCAGGTGGAGGATTCGGGGACGGCCGTGTAATTCAGTTGGAGGGTGTTGCCGCTCACGTCCACGCTGAAGGTTCCTGTGAAGGGATTGCTGAACCCGGCTGTTCCGTTGATTGCGGCAATGTTGATGGTGAAATCTCCCGCCGAGAACCCGGTGATTCCGGTGGTGGTGGAGACGAGCGTCCAGGAGTAGTTGTTCGTGTCAACGAAGTGGAGCGCGTTGCCGTTGGTGTCCGGCCCGAGCACCGAGAGGCTCCAGAGGTTGACCGAAAAGCCGCCGTATGTGAGATCCGCCAGGTTGAGCCCGCCGGTGATCGCGACCGTGTCGTAGCCGGTGCCGGCCGCGAGATCGACATCGAAGACCTGCCAGTTGAAATTGCCGCCATTCAGCCACTTCTCGGAGCCGGTGCTGAGCGTGCCCGGGCTGTTGCCTGGCGAGAGCGTGCCGGCCACGGTGACCGGACCGGCGGCCGCGCCCGATCCGGCGAGCGTGCCGGACGCGCCGACCGTGATCGCGTTGCCGGCGGCCGTGGAACCATTGAGAACCAATACTCCGCCCGAGATCGAGGTGGTTCCAGTGAACGTGTTGTTCGCCGTCAGCGTCAGCGTGCCGGCACCGGTTTTCACGAGGTTTCCGGCCGTGGCATTGCCGTTGGAGATGACGCCGCTGACTGTGGTGGTATTGCCGCCCGTGAAGGTGAGCGTTGGTGTGCCGGCGCCGAAGTTCACCGGGCCGTTGAGGGCAAGGTTGCCGGCAGCGGCGTGGACGCTCGCATCGCCCGCGAGAGACACGGTGCTGGTGATCGTCTGGGTGGCCGTCGAGTTGTTGAGGATCTGGCCGTAGAGTGAAACCGTGTTGTTGGCGAGCGTGAGGGCTGCGGAGCCGGCCTCGAACGTGATGCCGCCAGCGAGGCGGTTGGTTTGCGTGTCCACGGTCGTCGCGTTGGCCGAGGTGAACGACACCGCCGATCCGCCTGCCGGGGTGACTCCGAGCGCCCAGTTGGCGCCGGTGCCCCACTGTCCGTTGCCCGCGCCATTGTTCCACACCGCGGCCGTGGAGGACGCCTGGAAGTAGAGAGTGTAAGGCACGGGCGAGGAGTAGGAAAATGTGCCGGAGAGACCGGAGATATTCGTTGTGAACGTGATGTCGCTGGCCGCAACACCGCCGCCAATGCCGCCAGCCGAGTTGGTGAGGAGCGTGAAGTTTCCCGAGCCGGAGAATTCGCTGTTGTTGAAAAAGAAAGCGAAGCCCGCGCCGAGCGAGGGGGCATTCGTCGTCTCGATCTTGTCGGAAGTCGTTGCGCCCAGATCCATGAGCAATGTCACGTTGCCGCTGGCGATCAGGTTTTTAAGTTGGACCGTCTGAATATGGTCGATATTGCCCGGGCTGTATGTGGGGGTGCCGGTTCCGGGGCCGGCCAGCGGGCCGAGGTTCACCTGAGCGCCGGTCATGTTCCCCGAGGCGAATGTGCCACTGTTGATGTTGACTTGGGTGCTGGTGTATCCCGACGTGTCGCCGGAGACATACACAGTACCGGGACCCTGGATGTTGATCAGGCTGGTGCCCGAGAGGCTGCCGCTGAGAGTGAGTGTGCCGCTGTTGGACTGGATGGTCGCTGGCGTGGCGACAGTGATGGCGCCGCTGAATGTATTGTTGCCCGAGACGTTCTGGAGGGCTCCCCCGGCAGCGACTCCGGCACCGTTTAATGTGAGGGGTTCCGCGGCCACGGTGACGCCGCCCTGGATCTTGAGCGTTGCGCCGTTGGCGACCGTGGTGCCTGCGGAAGTTGAGCCGAGGGCGTTCGCGCTGGCCACGGTGAGCGAGGCCCCGGTGTTGATGGTGGTGGTGCCCGAGTAGGAGTTGTTCCCCGAGAGCACCAGATCGCCCGAGCCCGTGGTGTTCATGGCGAGAGAGCCGCCGCCGGAAATGACCCCGCTGAAAGTCATCGGCGCGGAATTGTTCAAAACCGTGAGCCCATACCCGGCGGTGGAGATCGTTCCCGAAAGGGTGAGAGCACCAGAGGAGGATTGGACAAGCGTGTCGCCCGCCAGGGTGACCGGACCGGCCACTGTCGTGGCGTTGGCCGTGTTGTTATTGATCGCCCCGATGCCTCCGGCACCCGTGCCATTGAGGCTGATCGAGGAAAACGCGACGGACAGGGAGCTTTGGCTCGTGAGCTGGAGCGTGGCCCCGGAGCCGACCGCGAGGGCGGCGGTGCCGTTTCCGAGCGCCGTGCCCGCAGACACGCTCAGAACCCCGTTCTCCACGGTGACGGGCCCGGTGAACCCGGAATTCGAGGAGGTGATATTGACCGTTCCGGATCCGGATTTGACGAGTCCGCCCGCGCCCGAGAGGGTGCTGCCCACGTTGATGGTGGCGGCGTTTCCTGCGCTCAGGGTCAGGGTGCTGTTGCCGATAGTGATCGAGGATCCGGTAAGGCCGAGCGTGGTGTTCGCATCTGCGCTCACCGAGGCGTTGCCGCCGAGGGTGATCGTGCCATTCCAGGCCCCGAGGCCGCTGGCCAGGTGAAGCGCGCCGATGCCGCCGTCACCCGTGCCACTGATCGTGAGCGCCTCTCCGCTCACGCTGAGCGTGGTGCTCATGGTGAGCGAGGCCCCGCTCTCGACCGTCGTGCCGCCGGCCGTCGAGCCGAGAGCTCCGGCGTAGTTTATCACGAGGCTGCCGGCCTGGATGTGGGTTTCCCCGGAGTAGGTGTTGGAGTTGGCACCCGGCGCGATGAGGGTGAGTGAGCCGCTGCCGGATTTGATGAGATTTCCGGATCCGGCGATGACGCCGGTGATCGAAACGGCGTTCCCGTTGGTGTCAATCGTGCCGTTGCCGAGAAGCTGGATCGTGCGGTTGAGCGGAGAGTCGATGCTCCCGATCGCGCGGAGCGTGCCGCCGTCGAAGATGAGACTGTTGGTGACGACCGTGACCGCGTTGCCGAGCGCGGCGCTGGTATTTGCTTCGACCACTCCCCCGGCGATCGTGAGCGTTCCGGTGAAGGGGTTGGTTCCTGTCAGAGTGAGCGTGCCCGCGCCCGTCTTCACGAGGCTTCCGCCCGTGGCGGGCCCGTCGGAGATCGCGCCCGAGACCGAGGTGGACTGGTTGCCCGTGAAAGTGAGGGTGCCGGGGAGCGCCGCAGTGCTGCTCAGCGCGATGCCGCCTGTGAACGAAAGGTTGCCCGTGTTCGCAGCGATGGCGCGGTTGGCGTTGAGGGCGATCGCGGCGTTGATCGTCTGAGTGTTGCTGGAGTTGTTGGCGATGTTGCCGCCGAGCGTGATCGTGTCCCCGCCGATCGCGAATGCGTCCGCCGAGGAGTCGAAGGTGATGGCTCCCGTGGTCCGGTTGCCCGCCGTAGCGACCGCCGTCTGGCTGGATCCGGTAAAGACGAGATCTGCGCCGGCGAGCGGCACGGCCCCGCCCTGCCAGTTGCCGAGAGTCGCCCAACTGCCATCGCCGCCCCCGCCATTCCATGTGTTGGTGACTCCGGCCACCCCCGAGAATGTCAGGTTGCCGTTCGCAAAGCCGAATGTCCCCGTGAGGCCGGAGATGTCAATCGAGGCAAACGTGAAGGTCGCGGGATCGGGGTTCGTCTGCCAGGAACCGCTGACAAGGGTGAAGTTGCCCGAGCCGCCGCCAGCCCCGCTGAACAGGAAGACGGTGGAGTTGGCGAGATTGATCCCGTTCGGGGTGCTCACCGTGATGAGGTCCGAGGCGTTGCCAGCACCAAGATCCATCGCTAATACGCCTGTATTTGCCGTGGACAACAGCCCGCCGAGCGTGATCGAGGAGATCGTGCCCGATCCGCCGGGGCTCAGCGCGCCCGTGGAGACAGAAACCGTCGCGAGCATGCTGGAGGTCGCGAGCATGCCCCCCGATACCGTCACGCTTCCGGAGAATGTGTTGTTGCCTGTGATCGCGAGCACGCCCGAGCCACCCTTGGTGAATGAGCCGCTCCCCGAGAGCGGCCCGGAGATGCTCATCTGCACGGGCGCGGCATTGCTCTGCGTATAGAACGTGACGGCACCTGCGCCGAGTGCGACGCCCGAAGAGATCGAAGCGCTCGAATTGCCGGTTCCCAGGAACTGCACGGTGCTGCCGTCGGCGATCGCCAGGGTGCCGTTGCCGGTGACGCTGCCGCCGGTGAATATCGCATTGCCCACGGAGGCATTGAACGACTGGAGATCGAGCTGGCCATCGGTGGCGACCGAGAGGTTTGTTCCCGCCGGAAGCTGGCCGTTCGCGCCGAGGCGGACGACCGCGCTGCCCGCGGTGCCGGTGCCGTCGCCGATCGCGAGGCCGCTGTTGATCGCGGACCCCGCCGATTTGTTGAGGACGAGCACGCCCTCGTTCACGGTGGTGAGTCCGGTGTAGGTGTTGGTCCCCGCGCCGCTGAACGTCATCGTGCCGCTACCGGATTTGGTGAGCGAGTAGTTGCCGCCGATCGCGCCCGCGAATTCCACCCCCACCGAGTTTGTCAGCGTGCGGTTCGCCGCCAGCGTCGCCCCCCCGTTGAAGAGAAAGTGGTTCGAGCCGCTGAATTGCGCGTCACCCGCGAGAATAAGCGTGTTCGCGAGTGTCCGGGTTCCGCCGGCGGCCTGCAGGGTGCCGTTGCCGAGCGTGAGCGTCCCGCTTCCCGCGGCGGAATCGTTGCCGAGGACAAGCGTTCCGGCCTGGTGTGTGAGCCCGCCCGAAAACGTGTTGTTGCCGCTGAGTGTCAGGATGCCGGTGCCGGTCTTCACCAGCGAGCCGCCCGCTGCCGTGCCGTCGGAAACCGACCCGCTGACCGTCGCGTTTTGTGTGCCAGAGAACGTGAGCGTGTTGGCCGTGCCGGTGTTGCTCAGCGCGATGGTCCCGCCGAGGACGAGGTCGCCGAAGGCGGCGGTGACCGTGCTGTTCGAGCCGAGGGTGAGCGCGCTGGTGATCGTCTGGGTTTTTGTCGACGAATTCACGATGTCCCCGGAGAGGGCGATCGTGTTGTTGGCGATGGTGAAGCTCCCGGCCGCGTAATTGAAATAAATCCCGGCCGCGCTGCGGTTGCCGCCGGTATCCACCGTGACCGTCTGCGTGTTGTTCCCAACGAACTGGACGGTCGCATTGCCGCCCGGCACCGCATTGCCGGCCCAGTTGCCGGCGGTGCCCCACTTCCCGTCCGTCGCATTTCCGCTCCAGAGGCCGGTCGCGATCGGCGCGCCGCTGGCGGCGTCCGGATTGATGCTCACGAGAAGGTTGGTGTCGGGTGTGGCAAGGGTGTTGAAGACCAGAAGGTTGTTGCCGAGGCGATCCTGGAGCGGGAACCCGTAGCCTGTCGTGAGGGGATCGCTCGCGGGCATGGCCAAGCTCGCCGCGTAGCCATTGTAAAAAAGCGGATTGCTCTGGACGTCGGAAAAGTAAATGCCTTGACCGGCCGGGGTATTGCCCCAGGTGACGAGCGTCCCGTCCGGCATATAGGTCGAGTTGTTGGACATGCCGGCCGCCCACCATTGGGAGCTGGCGAGCGCCCCGATCGTCGTGGCGTTGCCGTTGTAGGTGAACGTCGCATTGCTTCCGACGTAGCCGAAGCTCAGGCCCGCAAGAAGGTCGCCGACCACACGGCCCCACACATCGTTGCCGATGCTGACGTAGTTCGTGGTTTGCCCGTTCACGGTGACCGAGTAAGGCGCATCGTTGCCGTAGATCCCGTTCTGGGAATTCAGCGCGGCATAGGTGATGGTAATCGTCGCGTTGCTGCCCGCCCCGGCGCCCTTATTGCCAATCCAGGACACCGTGCCGTTGCCCGAAAGCGCCGTCGCGCTCAGCGTGATCCCGGCACCCGTGAAGTTGCCTGTGAACGCGTAGGTCTGCGCCTGCGTGTTGATATTGTTGGTCGGCTGCGAACCGGTCCCGACAAACGTGCCGGCCAGATTCACGCCCGTGCTGGCGGAGGACAGGCTGCCGAGGTAGGCGGAAAAATCATGGTAGGTGCCATTCGCGCTGAACTGCGGGCTGATCACCCGCGAGAATACGGAGTTCGGCAGGGTGCTGGAAGCCCCGGATGGCATCACGGCCAGCGCGGGGCTGACGGCGGTGGCCATCGTCGCGTTCACGAGCGTCTGCGTCGGCGCGCTGACCTGGTTGCCGTTCGAAACCGTGGTGTTCACCGCGCCGCTCGAAGTCCTGGCCGACATCGAGAGCGAGATGGCCGTGAAGTCAATGTACGAGAGATCGGCCCAAAGCGTCGTGCTTCCGTTCGATTGCGGAACGATCGTCGGCTCCCAATACTGGTAGCGCGTCAGATAATTCGGATCCGAGGAAACGGCGGCGGACGGCGAGTAGCCCGGCTGCATTCCCTGGAGCCCGTAGGGGCCGTAGTTGACGTAAACCCTGCCGGAAAAATCGCTCACCGAAACCTGCGCTTTTCCCGTGAGCGGATCCGTCAGCTGATCCAGCGAATACGCCGTGTTGGCCTGCAGGGCCTTGCCCGCCCCGAAAATGTTGCTGTAGCTCCCGGTGATCTGGTCGCTCGAACCGAGAAACTGGATGAAAATCTGGCTCGAGCTCATGCCGGTCGTGTTGTCGAAGACAATCGGAACCGAATCCGCAAATGCGATCTGCGGAACAAGCAAAACCATCATCAGTGCCGCACACCGGAGACCCAACTGAAGCGCCCGCAGGTTTCCGGCCCCGGTCAAAAAAACCGAGGCAAGCGTCCCGGAAAAGCTCCCCGGCACAAACACCCCGCCGCATGGGCAGACGGCGCATGTTGGATGGTCGGGGGGGATCCTCCTCTCTGCTTCGGCCGCGTGAACCGCACCGCAATCCCAGGCTTCGGCCAAGGCACCGCGCCGCACGTCAGGTTGATGCTGCCATGGTTTGATCGCATTCATGATTTCGCTCACATTATAATATGAAACCCGCGCCCCACTGCAAATCAGCAGGGGATTCTATCGCGTTTGGTAACACCAGCATGTTTTTTTGATTTATCAATAGAGACATCTTTGTCTTGATTTCTTTTTTCGAGGGTGGCGCGGGCGTCTCGTTGAAAACCAGCGGGCATGCGAAACGGCTGCGACGACGTCTCGTCGGCCTTCGCCCGGCGTGCCGCCCCGGAGGCCAACGGGGCGTTGGCCCGACGCGGATTCCCGCGATCTAGGATCCAGTGATTTCTGAGAGAGGGCATCAGGCGGTGATCACCGGCTGAAATTCGCGACGACGCCGGAATAGATTTCAAAGATCCGGGAAAAGACGGTGGACCAGGAGTATTTCCCGCGGGCCTCGGCGCTGGCCTTGAGCCCGGCGGCGCGGAGGTCAAGCGTGAACTTTGATTCGATCGCGTCCGCGAGCGCCTCCGGCGAATTTTCCGCGGCCCAGAATTCCTGGTCGCTGAAGATGATCCGATCCATGTAGCTCCCCCGGATGCCGACGACGCAGGTCCCGCTGGCCTGGCTTTCGAGCGCGACGAGCCCGAACGTTTCCTGGACGCCGGGATGCACGAAGAGGTCGGCCGCGCGGTAGATCGCGGCGAGCTCCATCGGGTCGGTGCAATACGGCATCCAGTGGACCGCGCCGGTCGCCTCCTGCAGGCGGACAAGCGACTGCCTCTGGGTGCCGTCGCCGGCGCAGAGCAGGTGGAACCGCCCGGACGAACGCGCGTGCAGGATCGCAAACGCAGCAAAAAGGGTCCTCACATTTTTTTCCGGCGCCATGCGTCCGACGTAGAGGAGGAGCCGCGCGTCCGGGGGAATCCCGAGCCGCGCGCGGGTTTGCTCGCGATCCGGGATGCCGGGCACAAACACCGCGGCATCCACCCCGAGGTCCACCGTGTGAAGCCGTTCGACCCCCCATGTGGCAAGCAGGCGGCCCAGCGCGGGGCTCGGCACGAACGTGCACTGGAACGCGTTGTAGAGCGCGCGGACGTATCGCCTGCAAATGTCGTCGGTGATCGAGACGGCCACGCGACCGAAATACTTCGCGATCGTCCGCATGTAGGATTCTGGAAAGTGCGAGTGGTAGAATCCGACGACCGGGATCTCGAGCCCTCGCCCGGAGGCAACGGCCTTCCACGCAACTTGGTAAGGGTCGCCGGACTCGATGATGTCGGGCCTTTCTTTTTCCAGCACCTCCTCGATGAGGTGCAGCCTCGTGAGCGCCCGGTAGCGGGAGGTGCGGGAAACCAGCGGCGAGGCGATCGTGTAGGTGCGCACCCGCGAGTCGCCCGAGTGCCCGGTGGTGGCGCCCGGCACGATGATCACATGCTCGCAATCCGGACGGGAGGCCCGGAGGTAGGCCGACTTCTGCTCGATATACCGCCTCACGCCGCCGCTCACGGGCGAGTAAAACTGGGTCAGGTCGCAGATTTTCAACGGGCGTTTTTTCTATTCCACCGAGGCGAGCCAGCGCTCGGCATCGATCGCAGCCGCGCACCCCTGGCCGGATGCCGTGATCGCCTGCCGGTAAACATGGTCGGCCACATCGCCCGCCGCAAAGACGCCCGGAATATTCGTCGCCGTACCGGATTTTTGCACGAGATACCCGGCCTCGTTCGTCTCCAAAATCCCTCGGAATGCCGCGGTGTTCGGCTCGTGCCCGATCGCGCAAAACACGCATTGGATCTCGAGTTCGCTCTCCGCGCCGGTCTTCGTGTCGCGGAGGTGCACGCCGCGGACCTCGCCCGCGCCGTCGGTGAGGTAAGCGGTGACAAGCGCATTCCACACCGGCTGGATTTTCGGATTGGCGAGCGCGCGGCCAGCCATGATCTTCGAGGCGCGCAACGTGTCGCGGCGGTGGATCAGGTAAACCTTCGAGGCGAAGCGCGTCAGGAACCCCGCCTCCTCGCACGCCGAGTCCCCTCCCCCGACCACGCACACCGGGACGTTCCGGTAAAACGCGCCGTCGCAGGTCGCGCAGGATGTCAGCCCGTGGCCGATGAGCGCCGACTCGCCCTCGATCCCGATGTAGCGCGGGGAGGCCCCGCTCGCGATGATCAGCGCTTTCGTTTCCACCCACTCTCCGTCCACCTTCACCCGGTGCGGAGTGCCGGGCTGAAACTCCTCGACCACCCCGTAGCGGAACCTCGCGCCGAATTTCTCCGCCTGCCGGTGCATCCGCTCGATCAACTCCGGGCCGTCCACCCCGTCCGGAAAACCGGGAAAGTTTTCCACGGCGGTCGTGGTGGTGAGCTGTCCGCCTGGCATCCGGCCCTCGAGCACGAGCGGGGACAAACTGGCACGGGCGGTGTAGATGGCGGCCGTCAGCCCGGCGCAGCCGGTGCCGACAATGATCACATTTTCCATAGAACCGGGAAGTGAACACCCCCCGCCGCACAAAATCAATCCTTTCAGACCGGCTGGGGATCAGGATTCCTGAGGCTAAGCCGGTGCCGGAGCGGCCAGCCCGCCGGACGGGAAGTCCGGCTTGATGGTTTCCGGCGGTTCGGAAGACGGGGCGACGGGAGGAGGAGGAAGCGGCGGGGGCAGGGCTTCCATGATCGGAGGGTTCCTGATTTCGCCGAACTCGATGATCTCCTTGATATGCGAGGCGTCGAGGGTTTCGAACTCGAGGAGCGCCTTGGCAATGATTTCGACTTTGGCGCGGTTGGCTTCGAGGAGGACTTTCGCGCGCTGGTAGGCCTCGTCGATGATGCGCTTGACCTCGGCATCGATCAGCTGGGCGGTCGCCTCGCTGTATTCGCGCGGGCGGCCCATTTCGCGGGCGAGAAAAACGTAGTCGTTGGCCTCGCTGAAGCTGATCATTCCGAGCGAGCTCATCCCCCATTCGCAGACCATGCGGCGGGTGAGCTGGGTGGCCTGTTTGATGTCGCCCGAGGCGCCGTTCGAGACGTCGTTCGTGAACATCTCCTCGGCGATCCGTCCGCCCATCGTGACGGCGAGCAGGTCGAGAGCCTCCTTTTGCTGGGTCGAGTATTTGTCGCCCTCCGGGAGATACATCGTGGCGCCGAGATAGGGGCCGCGGGGGATAATCGTCACCTTGTGAAGCGGGTGGGTGTGCTCGAGGAGAACGTTGATGAGCGCGTGCCCGGCCTCGTGCCATGCCGTCGAGATTTTTTCGCGTTCGCTCATCGCCATGCTGCGGCGTTCCTTCCCCCAGCGAACCTTGTCGCGCGCCTCTTCGAGTTCGCGCTGGCCGATCGCCTTGAGCCCCTTGCGGGCGGCGAGGAGGGCGGCCTCGTTGAGGACGTTGGCGAGCTCCGCGCCCGAGTATCCGGGGGTTCCGCGCGCGATCACGGCGAGGTTCACCGCCTCGGCGATCTTCACTTTTTTGGCATGGACCTTGAGGATCTCCTCGCGGCCCTTGACATCCGGCAGGCTGACCGTCACCTGCCGGTCAAAGCGCCCGGGCCGGAGCAGCGCGGGGTCGAGGACATCCGGGCGGTTCGTGGCGGCGATGATGATCACGCCCTCCTGGGTGTCGAAGCCGTCCATCTCGACCAGGAGCTGGTTGAGCGTCTGCTCGCGCTCGTCGTGCCCGCCGCCGAGCCCGTGCCCGCGGTGCCGGCCGACCGCGTCGATCTCGTCAATGAACACGAGGCAGGGCGCATTCTTTTTCCCCTGCTCGAACATGTCGCGGACGCGTGACGCGCCGACACCGACAAACATCTCAACGAAGTCCGATCCGCTGATCGAGAAGAACGGGACGTCCGCCTCGCCAGCGATCGCCCGGGCGAGCAGCGTCTTGCCGGTTCCCGGCGCGCCGACCATGAGGATCCCCTTCGGGATGCGCCCGCCGAGTTTTTGAAACCGCTTCGGATCCTTGAGGAACTCGACGAGCTCCTGCACCTCGTCCTTCGCCTCCTCGACTCCCGCAACATCCTTGAACGTGATGCGGTTTTTTTCCTTCGACATCATCCGCGCCTTCGACTTCCCGAAATTCAGCGCGCCCTTGCCGGCCATGCGGATCTGCGAGCGGAAGAAAAAATACAGGATGACGAGGAAGAGGAGGATCGGCAGGAAGCTGACGATCGCGGAGGCGAGGTAGTCGGATTTCGGGACAATCGAGGGGGTGATGCCGGCCTCAGAGAGCGACTTCTGGATGTCGGATCCGTTGAACGATGTGAAGATCGGCGTGCGGAACGGGGCGGCCGTCTCCTCGCCGGTCGTCTTCGACTTCTGCTTGACCTTGCCCTCGAAATACTGGGTGTTCCGGCCCTCCTCGACGACGAGTTCGAGCGGGGCTTCCGACGAGTTGATGATCTTCCCCGCCTTGACGAGCTCGAGGAATTTCGGATACGGGATCGCCTCCGGCTGGGCGAGGTTGTTTCCGCGGAAAAGGAACGCACCGCCGATCAGGGAAAGCGCGACGGCGAAGAGGACGAGCCCGCGCCAGTTCATCTGCGGGTCATTCCCCCCGCCCGGTCGGGGAGGAGTGTCTTGTGGCGGCTTCGGATTTTCTTCTGACATTCGTATCAGTTTCCCCTATCACAGCGTCTTGGCAAATGGAAAAAGCGGAAGAGAACAAAGAAGTCGGGCGGGCGCTGGTGGTTTCGATCCACGACGTGAGCCCGCTGACGTGGCGGCGGGCGCGTGAAATTCTCGGCGATCTGGAGTCGGCCGGCATCACAAAAGTTTCCCTGCTGGTGATCCCCGACCACCACCGGCGCGGGCTCGTCTCCGGGGATCCGGAGTTTGCCGGATGGCTGCGGAGCGAGTGCGCCAGAGGCCGCGAGGCCGTGCTGCACGGGTATTGCCACCTGCGCGAAAACCGCAGCGGCGACGGCCCGTGGAAGCGCCTCGTTACCCGCTCCTACACCGCCGGAGAGGGGGAGTTTTTTGATTTGGAAAAACCCGCCGCGCTCGACCTGCTGCGGCGCGGGCAGGCGGCATTGGATGCCTGCGGGGTCGCCTGCACCGGATTCATCGCGCCGGCCTGGCTGCTGGGCGCGGCCGCCGAGGAGGCGGTCTGTGAGGCGGGGTTCGAATACACGACGCGCATCGCGACGGTGAGCGATTTCCGTGCCGGTCGCATCCACCGCTCGAGGAGCCAGGTCTGGAGCGTCCGGGCCGCCTGGCGGCGGGCCTGCAGCCTCGCTTGGAACGCGCTGCTCTTTCGCGCCGCCGCCCGCGCGCCGCTCGCGCGGATCGGGATCCACCCGCCCGACTGGGACCATCCGGCGATCCGCCGCCAGATCCTGCGATTTGCTGGCCAGGCGCTTGCCGGGCGCGAGGCGATGACTTACGAGGGCTGGCTGTCCCGCGTGCGCGGCAAGCCCCGGAGTTATTGAATCGCTGTCAGCAGATCTTTTCTTGAGACACCCAACGAAAACAACGAGCGGAACATGAGCTCGAGAGAAACGGAGGCTTCCCCCGCCTCCATCTTTGCAAGCCGGGACTGGCTGGCGCGCAATTAATTCCGCCCTCCTCAGCTTTCCGGTTTTCGCTGAGCAATCCCCTTCGGTCATGATGGCTCGGTTTTCCGCCTGTTCGATTCCGTGTCCTGCGATTAAGGTTTTGCCAATCATGCCCAAAAAACAAAACGAAAGGCCGGATATCAATAAATCCCCGTTCTCGTTTCTGATTGGATCATCGGCGACACTCAAGAAACTCCGGGCCCGCTATGCTTCCGCGAGTGCGACTGACCGCCAACATGCCGCCGAGTTTGTCTATTCTTCGGATATCGCATCACAATTGTTCCAGGCATTTGCGCCCGACATGGCAGGCGGGGACGGATTATCCGGTCCGGTCGAAGCGCTGGCCATCGATCCCGATTTCGCGCCGGCCTTGCTCAGCGTCGGAAGCATCGAATACCAACTCGGACGGCACGAGGAAGCGATGGGGCATTTCCTCCGTCTGACAACGCTTCCTCCCGATGCGGCGAACCTGGTCGAAATCATCGACAAGGCGGGCGATTTTCTGATCAACGCGGAGGATTTTGCGCGGGCCGAACGTCTTTACCATGCCGCCGTTTCCGCGTTCCCCGCAGTCGCGACGCTTCACGCCGGTCTCGGCTACTGTGCGTCCAAACTGAACCGGAAGCCGGAAGCCCTCGCCCATGCAAGAAAGGCGGCCGCACTCGAACCCGAAAATGCCGTGCTCCTCTGCGATTTGGGATGGTCGCTGATCGAAAACAACCTCCTCACCGAAGCGGAATCATGCCTGAGAAAAGCCATCGCACTTGCCCCCGGAGAAACGATGGCCGAGGGGAATCTGGAACACCTCGGGACACTGCTCTCTTGGCAAGCCTGACGCCTGAAGTCGGTTACCAAACGTCCAGCCCCGCCCGAATCTGGGCTTCCTTGGCAATGCGGACTTCCGGGGTGGCTGGACGTCCGCCAATCATCGATGATGAAGCGGTCGCAATCCTCCACCGTCAAAAAAGATTTGCAGCGTTGAATCCGGCCTCGCGCTGAACATTGACAAGATGTTTGAAATTCCAACTCACAAGAAAATCGATCCGGTTCACCGTCTGCACCGAAAGGATTTCATGATTTTTTTGGAAAGAAGCGAGTCCAGTCCCGTGCGGCATGGAGGACCCGGACGACGACAATTGTCTCTTCGAATGGCATGTAAAAGAGCAGGTAGTTGCGAAATCGGGGAAGCACAAACCACCTGATCTTTTCGTGCCGCCGGGCGGCATGACGCACCAATGTGCCAAGTTCGGGATCGGATGCGAGCAGATCCGCTGTGTCCAAGATCGCCTCGCGCACCCGCCTGGCGGCCTGGGGATCGTTCGCGGCAATGTGGTCAAATACCTCGCCAATGTCGCGCATGGCTCGCGGACTGATCCGCGCCAGCATCATGGAATTTTGCGGAGGCTGTCGGTGGCCTGCGATCTGTCCAAGTGTTCCAGCCCCTCGTCCAGCAAGGATTCCAGTTCGCGAGTCATCACCATATCAGATCCGGGAGAGGCAGGAACACTTTCCCAGAGCCGCTCCGCCAGCTTCGCACGGTCGCTGCACGCGAGTTCCAAGGCAACCCGCTCAACTTGATCAAGGGTCGTAACCATTGGCGAACAATATGCCCGGCTTGTGGCGTGTCAAGGCGCGGGGCGCGAGCCTGAAAAAATGCGGGATGGCTTGAACCGGGTTCAAATGTGCCGGATGCCCGAGGCCGACCCGAAACTTCGGATATCGCGTCAGTTCCTCGAAGCGACGGGATTCAAAAAAAGCGCAAGTAATCTCGAAAAACACGGGATCTGCTTCGATATCGCAAATGAATTGGCATAAGGGTCAGCATAAGGGTCAGGCCCTGATCCGCGCGTAATTTTTTAAGTTTTGAAAAAAACCTTGGGAAACCGTATTTTTTTCTTGATTTAGACATATATTACTTATATATGTCTAGTTATGTCCGCCCGCATCCCTGTTCTCAACAAG
>Ga0194063_10000333_pt1 | contig 35113 bp, 24 predicted proteins | sample SepL3720m_MetaG_FD_155459 | JGI IMG/M metagenome (GOLD analysis project Ga0194063, IMG submission 155459) | Anoxic zone freshwater microbial communities from boreal shield lake in IISD Experimental Lakes Area, Ontario, Canada - Sep2016-L373-20m | ecosystem: Environmental > Aquatic > Freshwater...
ACCCAGGTGGAGTGCCAAAAACTGAGGACTGCCACAGTGGCAGTCCTGAAACAATCGCCGATGCAATCGCCAAAAAAACAGGCGTCTCAGCCAGAACAATAGCAAGGGACGCCAAATTCGCGGAGGCCGTCGAGAAGCTCGGCATCACCAAGGAAGTCATGGCCGGGACGGAAAAGCGAACCCGCAAGGAAATCATCGAGGCGGCATTCCCGCCACTCCCGACACTAAAGCGTGAACGTCCCCTGGAGGACATCCTAGCACAGCGCTGGGAGCCTTTCATCAAAGACATCCCATTCAACAGGCACAGGGATGTCTACCAGTGGATCACCCGGACCCTCAACCAGCCCCGGTGGTAAAATCAGGCGCGGGAGCGTGCGCTTCGTTCGGGTTGCCCCGCGTCCACTTTTCGCATTCTGAGCCTCAACCACTGGCAAAACGACCGCTCAAAGTGAGCCTCAACCGCTCTTCACGCGGAAATCACCGCAAACCCATCATTTCGGGGTCCCGCGACGTAAAGTGAATGTAAAGTTAGGGGGGTTACTTTACATCAAAAAGGGGGTTTTTGAGGGCTGAAAAACAGGCGTTTTTGCTGCATATAATGCTCATTATCAGGCACAAGCACAATCAGGAGGGTTGAGGGAGTGTCCGGAAAAATAGTGTAAAGCTGAAAAAACAGGTTCTCATGGAATTTGGGGGATGGTCGCTCCCCCCGTGGCCTAAGTCATTGATAGTAATAGATTTCCTTGCTCAACTCGCCGCGTTTTTCACTCGGCAAGTTGACACGGACGGTCAGCGCTCGGAAGATTATTCAACTTTTTCGTTTACGGCTAACCACCGCCACAGAAAAAATGGCGCTGTCCCAGCAGACACTCCTCTCCAAGTGTCTGCATATCACTTCACCCCAATGAAGCGAGGGACCGCACCAAAGTCTCTATCAATCCCTCTGCCAGCCGGGCTTGTTGTCGAACACCCATCGGTAGTAATCGCGCCTTGCGAGTTTGGAGGCGGATTTTTCGTCGAGGTAGAGTTTCGCCGTCGGGTGCATCTGGAGGATCGAGGCGGGATTACTGGCGGTGATCGGGCCTTCCACGGCACCAGCTACTGCTTCGGCTTTGTTTTCTCCGAAGGCCAAGAGCAGGACTGCTTTGGCTTCCATGATCGTGCCGATGCCCATCGTGATCACATGATGCGGGACGTCTCCCTCGGACTCGAAGCAATGGGCGTTGTCGGAACGGGTGCGCTGGGTGAGCGTCTTGATGCGGGTTCGCGAGGCGAGCGACGAGGTCGGCTCGTTGAATCCGACATGCCCGTCGCTCCCGATCCCGAGGACCTGCGCATCGATGCCGCCCGAAGCCACGATGCTTTTCTCGTAGGCGGCGCAATGGGCCGGAATATCCGTGGCCAGCCCATCAGGGATGTGGATCCGGTCGGCCGGCAGGTTGATCGAGGAGAAAATGTTCTCCTGCATGAATCGGCGGTAGGACGCGGGGTGGTCCGCGTCGAGGCCCACGTATTCGTCGAGGTTGAAGCTCGTGCAGCCCGAAAAATCGAGCCCCTCCTCGCGGTGCATGCGGATCATCTCGCGGTAGAGTGGGACGGGGGTGCTTCCGGTCGCGAGACCGAGAACGGCACCCGGCTTTTTCCGGATGAGCGCGGCGAGAAACCGCGCGGCTTCGCGGGAGGCGACGGCGGAATCGGGCGTGATGATGATTTCCATGGTGGTGTTCAGCCGAGGCGTTTGGAGAGCTTGCTGCGGACGTCGGCCTCGAAGCGGCGGATGAACCCGAGCACGTATTCGGTGATGTCGAGCGAAGGGTCGGCGACGAGCGGGGTGAGGTCCATGGCGAAGGCGACGCTATCGCATTCGTCCGCGGCGTGGGAGTCGAAGAATGTCGCGTTCGCTCGCCTTCTGCCGAGGATGGCGAGGTCGTAACGCTTGCCGCCCGCGATCTGCGAATCAAAGACCCTGTTCAGGGCGGCCGCAAGGAGCTCGTGCGCGGCGACATTGTGGACTACTTTTTCATTGTCCTGCATCCAGTCCAGCCCGCGCCAGGCCTCGCAGCCGTAAACGGCTTTCGGCCGGTCCGACTGCGGCATTTCCCGCATCGCCTGTATCGTGGCGGCAAAGACCCCGATATGGGTTTCGTGCTTGTCCGCCGGATTGTGGGTATAGACGACATCCGGGCGGGTTGCGGAAAGGATTTGCAGGAGGTCATTTTTCAACGACGGATCCGATGGGCTTTTCGCGGCACTACTCGGGTAGCCGAGTTGGATCATGGCCCCGTAATTCCCGACGACGGCAGCCGCCTCCTGCTCCTGGATCCGCACCTGCTGCATCTCCTCGTCAGTGAAATCCGCGTAGGCCCCGGTGCGCGAGCTTCCGGCACCGTCCGTGCAGGTGACTCCGCCAAACCATTTCTCCTCGCTGCGGAAGCAGGCGAGGATTCCGTGAAAATCGTTGAATTCGAGGTCGTCCTGGTGGGCGCCGATTCCGAGGTGCGTGATTCGGGCGAGGGGTTGCGGTGCCTGATCGGGAACAAAGAGACGTGCGTTGGCGTTGTGGAATTTCATGGTTGAAGTTTTTTGATTTTGGGAAGGCTCGCGGCCGCGACAGCCTGGCCGTGCCGTTTGTCTTTTTCATCGGGCGTGCGGAGCCGGATGGCCAGCTCGGGAAATTCATCTCGGAGAACAGCGGAGGCATTTTCGAGAATGACCTCGCCACCTTCGCCCGAGGTGACCCGGCCGAGAATGAGGAGGTTCCGGATTTCGTAGAAGTCCGCGTAGTGGGCAACCGCGTAGCCGAAGCAGGTTCCGATCGTCTCGTAAATCGCCCGCGCCCTGGGATCGCCTGCTGCCATGAGCTTCTGGACCTCCACGAGCTGTTCGGCGAACGGCATTTCCGCTGGCAGCGCGATGCCCGCGAGCGGCACCAGCCGGGCGACTCCCTGCTGCGAAAAGTATTGAACGCCACATCCTGCGTCACCGGACCATTCGTCGGCCGGGGCGTTCTCGCGGTAGTCCACCGGGGCGAACGCCAGCTCGTTGAGCCACGGGCGGATGTGCCCTTCGGGATCCACGTAGCCGGCAGCCAGGCTCGTGCCGAGCGAGATCCCCAGCACGGCGTTGTCGTTCATCGACATCGACCCGGCGAGCGCGGTCACCTCGCCGTCGTTCACCACCTCGAAGGGGATGCCTCCCCATTCCTTTTGCAGATCGAAAAATATTCTTCGCACCCGCTTCTCGAAGTCATCCTCCGAAACCCCGCGAAAAAGCGATGCGGCGCGCACCTCGTTGTTCACATAGACCCCGGCCGCGCTGCCACCGATGGCGTCCACTCGCGGCAGATGTTCCTCCGCGCGGCGCAGGGTTTCCCGGATCCCGTCGTAGTGGTATTGCGGGTCGCTCTGAAAATACGGATCCCACCGGACCTCCTCCGAAAAGACGATTTTTCCATCCAGCAGCGCCGCGCATTTCCTGTCGCTTCCGCCGAGATCAAACCCGATGCGGCAGCCGTCGAGATTGCGCCCGAGCGGGATCGAGTGCTCGCGCGGTTCCGGCAGATCCTCCCACTCGCAGGCTTCGACCTCCATCGGATGCCCATAAACTTTGCGCCCCAGGCAATCGTGATCGAATGCCCGTGCGCCGCCCGGCGAGTAAATGCCCCGGATTTCCTTCGCGATGTCCGGCTCTCCGGCAATCAGCACCCGGTATCCGCCGCGCTGCCAGAGAAGGAATTTTAACAGGCGCTCGACATACCTGATGTTCAGGCTGCGGTTTTCCGCCGTATGCGGGAGCACCGTTGTCCGATAGACCGACACTGTGGAATCCCCCCGCTCCAAGCTGATGGCCAATGGCTTTGAGCCAGGAGTTTTCGCAACCTTGGCAGCGTAGCTTCTGTTCCAGAGAGCGGCAGGGACAAAATCGGGATCGAGGGCAGGGCGGTGTTTCATGGTGTCGAAGGAATTGATGGGCCAACGAGTTCTTTTAGCCCGCTTGGCACATGGAAAAGAGATTTCCACAGTAATATCCGGTGAGAAAACTTTGTGGGTTTGGTGGCTTTTCAACAGAACCCCTCACGAAGGAGGCTGTCTTTGGCACCATGAATTCTGTGTCTCAAATCATTAAGTCGCCCAATCCCCCCCCCCCCAGGGATAATCCCACTAACAAGAATTGAGTGAATGTCGTGCGCCACATAGTGATGCTTTCGCACAAAGGCGGTGTAGCTTCCGATGCCGCCCACGACCTGAATTGATTTGATCCGACGATCCAGCGCCGCAGCGAGTTGCGCATACACCCCATGGTTGCCGTGGGTGTAGCAGGCGATGCTGCCGGCATTCAGGCCGGGCCAAATTCCGATCACATCCAGCGCCCGGGTGACATCGTAGATCCGCAGGGCCGCGAGGTCGTCTCCCAGCCAGAGCAGGTCGGAGGCGAGCTTGTGGATCACGCCATAGAATTCCAGGGGCGGCTGGGAGTTCAGCGGGTTCGGCCGCAGCGCGCCCACTCCGGACACATCGAGAACGAGCACCGCGCGTCCTTGGCTGCATTGGCTGTGAATCCATTTTTCGTGCGCCCGCAGCGCCGTCGTCCCGCCATCCCAGATCGCCAGCGTGACAGGCTGTTTGGTTGCCTTGGGCGGCTGGAAAAGTATCCCGTGGTTCAGCAGCCCCGGCTGGCTCCACCAAAACGCCTGGGTCACGGTCAGATCTCCGCACGGCTCGGCCGGCATAAACCGGGGATTGAGGTCGCACGTCACGCGCGGTCCCACCACACGGTCACGCAACCAGGCCAGTGCCGCCGCGCGGCCGGGCTGTTTCTGTTTGGCGCATTCGTTCAACGCCTGCTGGTTCTCGTGATAGACAGCCCGCGCGCAGGGCAGTTCGCCGACCACCTGGCCCGACTTCGTGCACCAGAGCTTGTCGGGAAGAAAGACCGCGACCCGTGCCGCAACGCGCCTTCGAACGCCCAGAAAATGCTGCGCAAAAAACTCCGCCGCCGCCGCCGCAAGCCGCGGGGTATAGGCGTGGGTCGCGGCGTCCTCGACCAAATCGAGATTCTCCGGCTTTCCTTCAAGTTCCCACAGCCGCCGGCACCGCTCGACCGTGCGCCGGGTGCCTTCAATCGGGAAGAAGTCGGATTCCACCGCCAGCACGCGCACCGGCTTCGGGCACATCGCCAGCAGAATATCCTCGTGGTCGTAGCCTGCCGCCGTAAACCCCGGCCAGATCTGCTCGGCATCCTGCGCCTGTCCGGTCCACAGGTAGCTCTCGCGGTTCATGATGAACGTCGCCGGCGCTGCGGCCGCAATCCGGGGATCCGCCAGCATGACCATTGCTGTCTGCGTGCCGCCGCCGGAGTTCCCAGTCACCCCGATCCGTTTCGGATCCACCTCCGGGCGGGTGAGCAGGTAGTCAATGCCGCGCATGGCATCGTGAAGGAAGTAGCGAGCGAGCGAATGCCCCAGGGGCAGGCATTGTGCGCCCGCATAGTCGTGCTCCGGACAGCAACAGCTCACGGCCTGTTCGCCGGTCTTGGGATTATGGTAGCTGAAGCGTTCCCCTTGCCCGATGGGATCCTGCGCAAGGACCACCAAGCCGGCCTGCGCCAGCGTCTGGCAGACCGCCTGATAGACGGCATAGTGCTTGGCTCCCGCATCATGACCGCAGAGAAACAGGACGGCCCCAGTCCTCCCTTTCAACCCCGAAGGCAGATAGAGGTTCGTGGTCACAAATGCGCCGGGGCGCGATTCGAAAATGATTTTTTCGATTTTGAATCTGTCACCGGCGACGATGCCAGCGAGCCGAGCCTTGAGCGGCTTGCTGGCCGGCGGCAATCCCCCGAGGCTCTTCAAAAAGAAGTCTCTCACCTCGCGCTGCCGCCGCCCGAGTGCCGCACGGGAACGGATGCCATCGCGGGCCGCGTCACCCCGCGCAAACGCGGCGACAGAGCGCTGGTAAACGTGGGTTTTAAGCTGATCGCCCACATCCCAATAATAACGCACATAGGGTGCCTGTTCGAGGGTCAGGAGCTTTTGCGGGGCTGTCATTGATACTCGAAAACCACCTTGCCGGTTTTCGCATCAGCCATTGCCTGGTAGGCTTCGGGGGCTTGGTCCAAGGAATAATGATGGGTGATGAGCGACCCGACCGGGCAGCCTTTGCGATAGAGGTCAAGCATCGCCGGATACTCATTGAAGTGGTAGAACCACGATCCGATGGCCGTGATGTCCCTGCGGATGAAGTCCTCGCTCGGCGATAATTCCACGGAGGGCTGTTCTCCGTTAAAGACAACAACGCCCCCCTTGCGGACAGCTTGGAAACACTGCTTGGCAGTGACCGGGATACCCGCCGCCTCGATGGCCACATCAGATCCTCTGCCGCCGGTCAGGGCGCGGATTTCCGCCACCACATCCTCCACCTTGTCGGCGGCGATAACGTCGGCCGCGCCCATTTTCTTTGCGAGAGCCAGCCTGTCGGGGGAGCGGTCGATTCCGATCACGCGCCTGCCGAGATGCGACTGCACCAGGACATTGCCCAGCCCGATCGGCCCGAGTCCGAAGATCGCCACGGTATGGATTCCTTCGCCCTGTATTTTGATGGAGGTGTGATAGGGAACCCCGAGCCCATCCCCGGTGATCAAGACTCCCGGGCCCCACGGAACCTCATCCGGAATCACATGGCAGGCCGATTCGGGAATCACGAAGTATTCCGCATGCATGTTGGGATGGAACTTCAACTCGTTGCACCAGGTGAACTGGCCGTTCGCGCAATAGTCGCAATGCCCGCACCCGGAAATCGCGCTGACTCCGACGCGCGAACCTTCGCGGAGCACCTTGGTCCCCTCCCCGAGCGCCACCACAATACCGGCCGCCTCGTGGCCCGGATTCCCTGTGGGGCACCCATCGGTGCGATACGTTGACATTTCGCTTCCGCACAACGCGGAAATCGCTGTTTTAATGAGAACCTCGCCCGGCCCGGCCACAGGAGTTGGCGAGGTTTCGATGACGACTTGGCTTTTGCCTTTTAAGTGAACAATTTTCATAAGGAACCTTTTGGCGTAGAATTAGCTGGCTAAATGAGCGGAAATTCTTCCTGGACGCGCACCGGACGTTTTTCTGCGATCGAGCGCTTCATGGCGGCTTCCACCTGCAATTCGCGCAGTCCGTCAAGCCCGCTCACCGGCGGCTCGGTTTCGTTTCGGATGGAATCGAGGTAGGCGGGGATCGCCTTGCGGAACGAGGCCCCATAATGCTCCCAGCGGGACGAGTCCCTAACCATGGAATATCGCTCGTGCGTTCGCGCGTCGCCCGCAAGCACCTCCAGGTCGCCATCAATGTCGCGCATGTGGATCCGGCCGTTTTCAAACGTGAAAATCATTTCATAGAGCGGGTGCTGCCATTTCATCGCGGCCGTCCCGATCAATGTCCCCGTGCCCTGATTCTCCAGGCGGAACGCCGCCACCACGTCCGGAGCCAGAATCCCGCCCTGGCCTTCCCGATCCACCGTGCCGGACAGCGCCGTGATCTCCTCGATGCTGCCCGCAAAATAATGAACCAGGTCGATGCAATGGCTCCAGCACGCGTAATGCACCTGGCCCGCCACCTGGATCACTTTTCCGAACTGGCGCTCCGAAGCGATTTTCTTCGCGGTCACGGTCTGCTCAAAAGACCGGTAGTTGAAATTCATCGCCACCTGGCACCCGCTCTTTTTTGCGGCTTCGAGCAGGGTCCTGGCATGGTGGAAATCGTCTTCCGTGACACACGCCTGCCCGAGCTTGGCCACCAGCGGCTTCTCGCAAAATATCCGTGGGACCCCCAGCCGGATCACCTCCATGGCCACCTCGAAACGAACCGTCTCGTTCGTTAAAATCAGGACGCTGGTGGGGTTCCACTTCGCCACCGCCTCGATCGAATCGAGCAGCTCGGCACCGAAAGTTTCCGCCGCCTCACGGGCTTTGCTCTGGTCGCGATCGCAGACTCCGAGAACCACGTTCTTCTGGTCGCGAAGAAGCGGCAAATAATTTCCTGTCGAAACCGCTCCGGTTCCGATGACAGCGATTCTTAATGGGTTGGTTTTCATAAAATGTCACGTTAATCAACGTGCGATGGGATGGCTTCAAACTGGTCTGTTGCGGGCAGGCGCGCGCGTTCGGGCAGCTCCTGATTCGTCCAGGGGGCTATGTGCAAATCGGGATACGCCAAGAGGACCGACGCCTCCTGCCGGTGATCGGTGGAGCCGAGCTCAAGCCGCACCCGATGGATGCCTTTACCCGCGCGGAAGCGGACCCCCGATCCCGCCGGACTCCGGTGGGTCGCTGGCACATACGGAAGACCCGCCGGGCACTCGATGGCCAGGAGGTCGTCCACGAAGATCTTTGCCCCTGCGCGCGCCAGGCAGAGGATTCCCCTCGTCTCGTCATTCGAAACCCTCCAGGTCCAGCTTCCTCCTCCAGCCAACTTGATTTCCGGCGGCAATTCCCCATTCGCCCAGGGAACCGATTCGCTCGCTCCAAATGAGGTCAGTTGGATGGTGCCGGGAAGGGCGGCAAGGTCCACGGCGGGGATCGCCTTTGACCAGAACCCCGCATCCCACTTCTTCGGCTCCAGCTTGCCGATGAGAGCCGCCGTGCGATCGGTCAGCTCGGTGAGAGTTTTTGGCGAGTTAATTCCGATAATGCCCGGGCCGACGAAGACGCCTTCCCCGATGGGCTCAATCCATCGGGCAGGGATTCCTGCCTGTCCCAGGCTGAAGCCGAGTGTCGCTCCCACCGTGGCTGCGTTGCAGTCCGTGTCGTAGCCGCCGTTGGCCGCCAGCAAAATGCTCCTCTCAAAATCTCCTTCTCCATACCAAAGTGCCCAGATGGTCAGCGCCACGTTGAGCGGAGCGTGCGTGAAGTTCTCGCTCCCGTGCCGGACCAGCAGTTCCTTCCAGCAATCCCATGCCGGAACCCCGTCGCCGTGGCTTTCGCGAATGAATTCAACCGCCCTGGCGATTTCGCAATCTGTCGGAATATACCGCATCGCCAGTGTGATCGCGTCCTCGAGATTCTTGCCTGCCGCCACTTCGCTCTGCATGGCCGCGAAAAGCACTTCTCCTGCGATTCCCTCGGTGCCGTGATCGAGCGATGCATCCATCGCCGCAAAATGCGCCGCGCTGTCGGGATCGCCCGGAAACAGGCAAGCCCAGAGCTCCGAACGGATCGGTGAGCCCATACCGGCATGAAAAGAATTTTCAAACGTTCCCACGCTTTCAATCGGAACCCCGCGCCGGAGGTTCCAGCGGGTCCGACCGTATTCGTCCCACATATAGTGCAGGTGGTCCACCCATGCCTTGCCGAAATCTGCCTGCGTCAATGTTGCTCCCGCATTTTCAACCATGTGCAGCCAGACCAGCTGCAGCTCCAGATCGTCGTTCGGGGGCGCAACCGTCGGCACCGGATCGTAGAACGTCAAATGCAGCCGCTCCATCTTTCCCTCGTGTGGGAGACCCAGCGTTCCGCCAATGGCTTTTCCCAGCCAGCAACAGTGGATGCGTGATCGAAAATCAACAGGAAGTTTCACTTTTTTCAAACGGGTGCGGTTGGTTCATTGTTGGGAGTTGAATATGGCATACATATAGAAAAACGCATGGAATGCAATAAGAAAAATGAACGCCCCGGTGGGGACGGTATCAGTTGATGCGCGCTCCCCGGCGTCTTCCCCCTGCGGGGTCAACCTGCGGTGGATTTTCCGAGCGGCTGCCCTCGCCGCCTGGTTGTGCTCCCTGCACCAAACATTCGACTGGTCCCATTCACAATGCGCTATCACGCTGGTTTTCCCGCAGGCGTCCGTAGATCGAGCGAGCGACGCGGCAGCGCCAAAAGTCGGGCACCTGCGGCGATGTGCCCCCACCGGGGGCTGCCGCGCCACTTGCTTCTCGGACGCCTCGCGGAGCAACTCTGGTTTTCTGCAATAGAAGTCCACAAATGGACGGCTTGACACTCCGCAAATGGACGGTATATATTGCCTCACATGGACGCAATGAAATCCCCGGCTTTTTTTCCTCGCCATCTTTCCGCAGAACTTGTCCGGGCACTGAGCGAAACTCCGGTTGTTTGCCTGCTCGGTCCCAGGCAAAGCGGGAAGACGACATTGGTCAGAACTCTGTCGCGAGCGTATGTGAGCCTTGACGATGAAAATCTCCTGAGAACGGCGAAGCAGGATCCCGCCGGGTTTGTTGGGGCTCTCCCGGATCCGGTGACAATAGATGAGGTGCAGCTTGCGCCCGCACTGCTGCGTGCCATCAAAGTCTCTGTGGATAACGATCGCCGCGCGGGTCGCTTTCTTCTCACCGGGTCCGCCAACCTCCTGCTTCTTCCCAAGCTGAGCGAATCGCTCGCGGGCCGCATGGAGGTTCTCCATCTTCAGCCGTTTTGCGAAGCGGAGAAGGAACGCCAGCCCGGCGGGTTTCTCGGAGCTTTTCTGCGCGGGGAAATCGCCCCGGCCATTGTAGGAGGGGACGAGGTTCCGATTGCCGGCATCGCGGCGCGCATGGTGGCGGGAGGATATCCGGAGCCTTTCGGTCGGACGCCCGCAGGTGCCGCCCGCTGGCATCGAAACTACCTCACCTCGATTATCGCCCGCGACATCTCGCAAATCGCGCGGGTCCGTGACGCGCGGGAGGTCTCCCGTCTGCTCGAACTGCTCTCGCATCGCACGGCGGCGCTCCTCAATGTCTCGAACCTCGGAGGAGACCTCGGCCACGACCGGAAAACCGTCGAGCATTATCTTGCCATCCTCGAACGGCTTTTCCTGCTCCGCACGTTGCCGGCCTGGCATCGCTCCGGAGCCAACCGCCTCATCAAGGCATCCAAGACGCACCTCATTGACACGGGCCTCGCCGCAACTCTGGCCGGATTGCGCGAGCAGGACTGGAATCTCCGGCGCGACCGTTTCGGATGCCTGCTCGAGTCCTTTGTGTTACAGCAACTCGTCGCCCAAGCGGGGTGGACCGACCCGGATCTTCGCTTCTGGCACTACCGCGACAAAGATCAGGTCGAGGTGGATGTTGTGATCACTCGCGGTGAGGAAACGTGGGGCGTCGAAGTCAAGGCCTCGGCCACGACGGCTTCTTCCGATGCCCGCGGGCTGCGGCGCTTCGCCGAACTCGCGGGTCAGCGCTTTCGCGGGGGCGCACTCTTCTATAGCGGATCCAGCACGCTGCCGACAAGCGATCCACGCATTCTCGCGATCCCGCTCTCCCGCCTATGGGACATGTAGCCCGGACTGGCGGCGCTGCCACGCCACCTGCTCCGGTGGACCTGCTTCGGTGGGGACGCCTCTCCGCAGGCGTCCGTCGCGTGATTGAGCGGCGCTGCCGCGCCAAAAGTCGGCCCTGCGGCGATGTGCCCCCACCGGGCGCTGCTCAGCGCGATTCTGCACGCCGCCAGGATTGAGGCGAGGAGCCGAACTGGGATTTAAAAGCGCGGGAAAATGCGCTCGCGCTCCCGAACCCGCATCGATCGCTGACTCTCTCCAACTTCATCGCGGGATCCGACATGAGCTGTATGGCCCGCTGGAAACGCATCTGGTCCTTGATCTGGTTGGGGGAAGCGTGCAGCACCTGGTGAAAAAGCCTTCTCAAGTGCGCCGTCGAGACCCCGGCGGCGCGCGCCATTTCCGGAAAAGCCGGATTCTCCTCCATCCGTTTGGCATACCAGAGGATCGCGGCGTTCACACGGCTTTGTTGGTAGCTCTGCCCGGTCTCCGCAGGCTGGGAGACCTCGCACGCGATCAGGCTGAGGGACATGAGGGCATGCTCGTAACAAATCATCATGCCGGGCGCGGGGCGGTTCCAATACCTTTCTACCTTGCGCGCCAGTTCACGGACTTGGTGAATGCCGCGCCGGTTCAGCGCGATTTCGAGAAACCCCTTGGGGTTCAGCAGGCGGGTCAACAACTCGGGCGCGGACGGGAAATGGAAGACCGCCACCTCCGAGCCCCGGCCCTTTTCGCCCACCCATCCGTGCGTGTGTCCGGGCGGGGAAATCCAGAGGCGATGGGCCTGCACCGGCTCCACCCCATCGGGCAGCGAGAGGCCGATCTTCCCCTTCAATACCGCTTGAAACTCCCAGGCCCTGCGCCGCTGGAACGCCAGCGGGTTGTCTCCGTAGCGGCGCTCCCCGGTTCCGAGATAGATCAGCATGATCCATGCTTTGAATAATGAGCGAAAATGTCAAGCGAGTGAGTTCATCCGCTATTCCGACATTCCCCGGACTGGCATAATCTCCGACGATGAACCGGACAAATTTCGCGTTATCCACAGCCGCCGCAGTAATGATCGCGGCTTCCCCATTCCGCGCCCTTGCCGCCGACCCGGCAAAGGAAGATACCGTAAAGATCCAGGTCGTCACCGACCGCAAGGAGGCCCTGTATCAATGCGGAGAAAAGGTAAAGTTTCAGGGGGCGGTTACGAAGAATGGCAAGCCGCTGACAACCGGAAAAGCGACCGTAAGAATCACCAATGACGGGAGAAAAATCATCTCCACTCAGGAAATGGACCTTTCCAAAAATAACCCGTTCGAAATCGAAGGCACAATGGCCGTGCCGGGATTTCTGCGATGCGAGGTGACATTGGATAAAGACAAAGGTTGCGCCGGAGCCGGCTTCGAGCCGGAGAAAATTCAACCGGCCCCGAACCTGCCGGAGGATTTCAACAAGTTCTGGAGCGACGGGGTCCGGGAGCTGGATAAAATTCCGCCGGATGTAAAGCTCGAGCCGCTCCCGACATTTTCCACGCCGGAATTCGATTGTTTCAAAGTCAGTTTTTCCAACATCGACAACACCCGGATCTATGGATTTCTCTCGGTGCCGAAAGGCAAAAAAGGCCCGTTCCCCGCGCTGGTTCATGTGCCCGGCGCCGGCTCCGGACACTGCTTTCCGGATACCAAATTCGTCAAGGACGGCATCATCGTGCTGTTCATGAACGTGCACCAGTATAATCCGACGACTGATGCCGTTGAGACGAAAAAAATTTACGACGCGCTGAATACACCGCTGACGTATAGTTTTCAGGGAGCGCCGGACCGGGATAAGTATTATTTCAAGAAATCGATCCTGGGAATCAACCGGGCGATCAACTGGCTGGCCGGGCGCCCCGATGTGGACAGGGAGCATCTTGGGATGTTCGGCGGCAGCCAGGGCGGAGCGTTTACCCTGGTCCTGTCCGGGCTGAATAAAAACATCAAAGCGGCCTCGGCGAATGTCCCGGGCCTCTGCGACCATGCCGGCTATCAGCTGGACAGAAGGCCGGGCTGGCCCGAGATGGTTAACGATCCGGAAATATTGAAAATGTCCGGATATTATGACGCCGTGAATTTTGCGCGCAACATCACCTGCCCGATCATCGTCGCGGTCGGTTTCATTGACACCGTTTGTTCGCCCAGTTCGGTTTACGCTGCCTACAACACGATTCCCTCTCCCAAAATGATCTTTAATGAGCCGGGCAAGGGGCACGGGATGTCAGGGGAATTTTGCAACTATCAGACCGAATGGATGAGAGGCAAGCTCGGCCTGGACCATCTGACCTTTTTGAATCCATAGGTCTGATATATGGGAACGATCCCGACGATACCATCGCCGAGGCGTCCGTAGATTGATGGAACGGTCGCTTGACGCATCCAAAATTCGAACAAAGCAAAACACAACCAACAAGGCAAACATGAAAACAACAAGATTCATTCGCGGACAGGAAAACTATATTTTGCTGGAGCAGCCATGTCATGACGGCATCGGGCCATGGAAGATGAAAAGCGTCATTGAAGACGTCGAGATGAAAGATCAGGTGTTTATTAAATTCATTCATGACGACATCATCCCGCCCGGATCGTCATTCGGCTATCATCAGCACAAGAGCGATTTGCCCGAGGAGGAATGGTATTACTGTCTCGAGGGCGAAGGCATCATGACGCTTGATGGCGAGGACCATGACATGAAGCCAGGGGATATCAGTGTCTGCTATGCCAATGGTTTTCATGGCATCCGGAACACCGGCAACAAGAACATGCGGATACTGGTTATCTGCGCCACGCCGATTGCCAAATAATTAGACCGAATTAATAATGAGCAAAGAGAAATTGAGAGTCGGCGTTGTTGGACTAACGGTTGGCAGCGTGCATGTCGCAGATTATATGGCAAGCGGTTCCGTGGAAGAGTTGGTCATTTGCGACATGAACGAAACAAAGCTCAACGAAACAGGCGACAAACATGGCATTAAAAAGCGCTACACGGATTTCACCAAAATGTTGGATGCCGAGAAGCTTGACGCGGTTAGCATTGCCGTGCCGAACAAATTGCACATGCCATTGACCATGCAGGCCATCGACGCCGGGTGTCATGTGCTTTGTGAAAAACCGCTGTCAAGAAATGCAGCCGAGGCGGAGAAAATGTTGCATGCTGCCAGGGCGCATGGAAAAAAGCTGATGGTCAATTTCAATCAACGTTTCGATCCCGTTCATCAAGCGCTGAAAACAATGATAGACGTCGGCCAGCTTGGAGACATCTATTTTGCCAGAACCTTATGGCATCGCCGTCGCGGTGTGCCGTGGTGGTATCCGCTGGCCAAGGGAAAGGAGATGTGCGGTGGCGGACCCTTGATTGATCTCGGAGTTCATGTTCTTGATCGTGCCCTTTGGTGGTGCGGCTTCCCCGAACCGGAATGGGTGCTTGGCAATACCTACTGCAAGATCGCGGGTGAAGAGGCGAAAAAACGCGGGCTTCCGGACTTCGATCTGGAAGATATGGGTGTCGCCATGATTCGAATGAAAAATGGGACGCTGGTGGAGCTGGAAGCCTCCTGGTCTTCTCATCGTGAGAATGAAGAAATCACTACTCAACTGTACGGTTCCAAGGGCGGCGCGGTCATCCAGCAGATTTGCGGGAATGAATGTGCGACAAAAAATGAACTGTATTTGGAGATTGCCGGCCAGCAATGCAATGTCCAATTCGACACCCAATCACTGCCTCCGGTCGCGACCATCCGGCAAGCATTTCTTGATGCCATCCTGAATGACACGGAAGTCCCGTGCACTCCCGAACAGGGATTGGTTGTCAACAAGATTATTGATGCGATCTACCAGAGTGCCGCTACCGGAGATCCGGTGAAAATCGCTTAATCCAAAAACCCGCAAAGGAAGCATTGCACCGTTGTCTAAAGCTTATTGGATCCTCTTATGAAAAAACTCACCACTTACGCGATTGTCGGTCTCGGCGGCCGGTCCCGGATTTATCTGGAAGCAATTGGCCAAACCTATTCCGCCACCTCTCGGCTGGTAGCGCTATGCGACAGCAACGCAGGCAGGCTGTTGCTGGCGGCCGATCTTCCCGCCGTCGCCGCACAAGCCCCCGGGCTTTATTCCGACAACGATTTTGAGCGCATGATTGCGGAGACAAAGCCCGATGCCGTCATCGTCATCTGCCAGGATTCCTTTCACGACACGTATATCTGCCGGGCGATGGAGCTGGGCTGCGACGTGATCACCGAAAAGCCGATGACCATCGATGCCGAACGGGCGCAGAGAATCCTTGACACCCAGAAGCGCACCGGCCGCAAGGTGCGCGTCACATTCAACTACCGCTATTCTCCGCCGCGCACACAAGTTAAGGATCTGCTGATGTCGGGAACAATCGGGGATATCCTCTCCGTGGATTTTCAATGGCTGCTCGACACGTACCACGGTGCCGACTACTTCCGGCGCTGGCACCGCAACAAGCGGAACTCCGGCGGCCTGCTGGTCCACAAATCCACCCACCACTTCGACCTCGTCAACTGGTGGCTCTCGGCCATGCCGAAGGAAGTCGTGGCCACCGGACATCGGCGCTTTGCCACGCCGGTGACCGCGCAACGCCTCGGGCTCAGCCATCCGGGGCCGCGCTGCACCGGGTGCGCCGAAGCGCAAGACTGCCCGTTTTTTTTGGACCTCGCCGGCAACGAGGAGCTTAACACGCTCTACCTTATGCAGGAATCCCACGACGGATACCACCGCGACCAGTGCATCTTCAGCCCCGACATCGACATCGAGGATTCCATGCAGGCCTTGATCAACTACGACAGCGGCGTGACCTTGAACTACAGCCTCAACGCATTTTGTTCCTGGGAAGGATACGTCGTCCAGTTCAACGGAACCCGGGGGCGTCTGGAGCACAAATGCGAGGAGACGGTCTATATCAATGGCGACGGCACCGTGCCCGGCGCTCTCAAGAAAGAGGGAACCCACATCCGCATCTACCCGACCCGTGAGCCCGCGTATGAAGTGCCTATCTGGACCGGCGAGGGCGGGCACGGCGGCGGCGACGCTGTGATGCTGCACGACCTCTTCGCGCCGGAGAAAGACAAATATCTTCGCGCCGCCGACCATCGCAGCGGCGCGGCTTCGATCCTCTGCGGCATCGCGGCCAACCGCTCCATCGCCGAAGGCGGCTGGGTCAGGATCGCAGACATTATCCACGATCTGGATCGCCCAGACTATCCATCCATGCCCACGACCTCCGCCCCGTTCACTCTTCCCCTGCGGGCCTAACCCCAGACGTCACAAAAGTCGGCTCCATTTTTTATGGGCGACGATCTTTGATCGAACCTGCATATATGTCTGTTATTTTATCCGTACATTTCCCTGAGCTTTAATAAAACGCCCAAATGCGAACCCGATTCGACCTCCACATTCGCTTGTAAGCGTACCACTACGCCCCATGAAACCCTTCGCTCTTCGCTGTGAATATTTAACCGATCCGCTTGGCCTCGACGTCCTCTCGCCCCGCTTGAACTGGAAGCTTGAACCGTCCGACCGGCGGGGCGTTGCCCAGCGCGCCTATCAAATCCTGGTCGCCTCCTCGCGGGAGCTTCTCGACCACGACCGTGGGAACCTTTGGGACAGCGGACAAGTGGAGAGCGATGCCTCGGCACATGTCCATTATGCTGGGGCGGCGCTTCCTTCGGGCACCCGCTGTTGTTGGAAATTGCGGGTGTGGGATGAAGCGCGGACGGCGTCTCAGTGGTCGGATCCGGCCCGGTGGGAAATGGGTCTTCTTCAACCGTCCGATTGGACCGCGCAATGGATCGCTTCGCCGACGGCAGGCGGAGACCAGTCGATGATCCCAACGCCATATTTTCGCAAGGAATTCCTCATCGATCGCCCGGTGGCCGGTGCCCGTCTTCACGTCACGGCCCGCGGCCTCTACGAGTTTTCGCTCAACGGCCAGCAGGTGGGAAAGGATATCTTTACCCCCGGCTGGACGGATTACACCAAGCGAATCCAGGTTCAAACCTACGATGTCACCGCGTTCCTCCATCCAGGCGCGAATGTGGCGGGAGCGATCCTCGGGGACGGCTGGTATTGCGGCTATGTCGGGTGGTTTAAGGAACGCCAGCATTACGGCGAGCGCCCGTCGCTTCTGGCCCAGCTTGAAATCGAGTTCGCCGACGGAGAGCGCGCGACCATCGTCTCCGACGGCTCATGGGAAACCGGGGCCGGTCCGATTCTCCAATCCGACATGCTGATGGGCGAGGTCTATGATGCCCGCCGCGAGATGCCCGGCTGGGACGCCGCCGGGTTCCACTCCGACGACTGGTGCCCGGCGCTCATCGTACCGGACGACGGGGCCCGGCGGGTTGGAATGCGCAGCGAACCGGTCCGCCGACAGCTCGAAATCAAGACGGTCAGCGTCTCGAATTCGATTTTCGATCTCGGCCAGAACATCGCGGGCCGGGTGCGGATCAAGCTCACCGCACCCGCCGGGACGACCGTTCAACTCCTGCACGCCGAAGCGCTCAACCCGGATGGCTCATTATATGCCGCCAATCTCCGCAAGGCTGCGGCCACGGATTCCTATACGTGCAAAGGCGGCGGCGAGGAAATCTGGGAACCGCGATTCACCTTCCACGGCTTTCGCTATGTCGAGCTGAAAGGATTTCCGGGCGAGGCGACGTCCGACATGGTCACCGGCATCGCCCTTTATTCCGGAATGGATGAGACGGGCCGGTTCGAGTGTTCGGATGAACTCGTCAACCAGCTTCAAACCAACATCCAATGGGGGCAGCGTGGCAACTACCTTGAGGTTCCGACCGACTGCCCGCAGCGCGATGAGCGCTTGGGCTGGATGGGCGACGCCCAGGTCTTCATCCGCACCGGCGCGTTCAATTTCGATGTCGCCGCGTTCTTCACAAAATGGCAGGGCGACATCGCCGATGCCCAAGCCGATTCGGGCGAGTTTCCGGCGGCCGCTCCCGTTATGCGGCGGTCCAATATGTTGCGGGAGGGCGGCCCCGCCTGGGCCGATGCCGGGGTGATCTGCCCATGGACGGTCTATCTTTGCTACGGCGACACCGCGATTCTGGCCGGACACTATGACTCGATGCGGCGATTCCTTGGCTGGATCGAATCCATCGCCATCGACGGCATCCGTTCCCATCCCGACGGCTCGGTCTGGGGCGGCTTCGGCGATTGGCTGGCATTGGACGGCAGCCCGGGCAAAGGAGGCGCAACCCCCAACGATTTGATCGGCACCGCGTTCTATGCCTATGCCGCGCGACTGATGGGAAAAATCGCAGCCGTCTTGGAAAAACCCGGCGATGCGGCGGAATATGAAGCGCTGTTTAAAAAAGTGAAGGCGGCCTACCAGCGCCGGTTCATCACGGCGGATGGCCTGCTCGCCAGCGCAACCCAAACCGCCTGCGTGCTGACTCTCCAGTTCGATCTCGCGCCCGAAGCGATGCGCCCGCAAATTCTCAAATCGCTGGTGAGCAGCATCGAAAGGAACGACAACAAACTCAGCACTGGATTTGTGGGCGCCTCCTACCTGCCGCATGTCTTGACGCGCGGCGGCCGGAGCGACATCGCCTACAAGCTGCTACTCCAGAAGAACTGGCCCTCGTGGCTTTACGCCGTCACGCAGGGGGCCACCACGATCTGGGAGCGCTGGGACGGTTGGACCAAGGAGAAGGGGTTCCAGGATCCCGAGATGAATTCATTCAATCATTACGCCTACGGAGCGATCGGCGAATGGCTTTACGCGACCGTCGCGGGGCTGGACACCGACCCGGCTTCGCCCGCCTACAAGCACGCCATCGTCAAGCCTCAACCGGGCGGCGGCCTAACCCACGCGAGCGCACGACTCAACACGCTTTACGGGGAGCTGGCCAGCCGCTGGGATATCCAAGGCGAAACGCTGACACTGAAAGTCACGGTTCCACCCAACACCACGGCGAGCATTCATGTCCCTGCCGCCCAAGACGCCTCGGTCACGGAGGGTTGCGTTCCCGCAGCGCAGGCGCCCGGCGTGGAAGCGCTGGGCTGGAAAAACGGAGCCGCCGTCTATCGGGTTGGCTCCGGCACCTACCGGTTTGCAGCGCGGCAGGAACCATCCCGGAAAACATGATGCCAACGATTTCAAACGACCGGTTTTCCGCTAAGGAAAAACAACTCATCAGGGAGAAGGCGGCGGTCGCCAAGACCGCGCTCCTGCAGAATATCCGCAAATTCAAGCAGCACCCGGTCCCGGTGCTTATTGCGGGCGAGGTCTATGGCGGGATCTGGCTTGAACACAACCAGGACAACCTCTTTCTTGCTGATTATCATCCCGAGGCGGCATGGGCTTCGCAGCAGATTTTCATGGATCATCAACGGGAGGACGGGCTTTTGCCATTTATGTTTCCTCTTCAGACGAAGGGCGGATTTTTCGATAATACGCCGGTTGGATACTGGCATGTCCAAAGCATCTATCCGTTCGCCCGTTGTGCGCTCGATCTGGCAATTCGTCTCGGCAAGGGCGAAGATGTCCTCGCTCAGGTTTATAGCGCGGCTTCACGTTACGACGAATGGCTCGTAAAATTCCGGAATCGCAAAGGCGCCGGCCTTGTGGAAATGTATTGCGAGTGGGACACCGGGCATGATGCGAGCCCGCGGGTGACCGATGGCGGGATCCCTAACGGTTGTCCCGGGCGCGAGGCGAAGAACATGCCTGCCCTGCCGCTGATGCCTGTGCTTTCGGTGGATCTCTCGGCAATGCTCTATGGCGGACGTCTCGCCTTGGCCGAACTGGCCGGCAGACTTGGTAAAAGCAATGATGAAGCCCGCTGGAAGGAACAAGCCGCAGAGCTGCGCGACCGGATTCAGACAAACCTCTACGATGCCGACGATGATTTCTATTACGATCGCGATTCGTCCGGTTTCCGCAAGTATCGCTCCGAGCATATCACGCGCCTGTTTTTAAATCGGGTGCTGGACCAGAAGGATTTTGATCGGATCTATACGCGTTACTTTACGAATGAAAACGAGTTTTGGACACCTTATCCCCTCCCCTCGATGTCGATTTCAGACCCGAGTTTTGTGAGCTCCTGCCCCAAAAACTGCTGGGGAGCCAACACCCAGGCCCTCACAGTGCTGCGCGCCACCTTATGGATGGAATCCTATGGCCGCCATGAAGAACTCCGCGAGCTGATGACGCGCTGGCTCAGGGCATTCATCCAATACGATAATCAATTCACCCAGGAAATCCACCCGTTGACCGGCGCTCCGATCGGCACGGGAACCAATTACTCGCCGAGCCTGATCATGTTCATCCGCTCCGCCCAGACATTGGGAATCCTGCCGTAATGGACCATTACGATAAATCGCTGAATAAATACAACAAACCAACACAATATAAAAACAATGATCATCGGCATTCCAAAAGAAATCAAAGAACAGGAACACCGCGTGGCACTTTTGCCCTCGGGAGCTTATCAGCTTGCGAAGCACCATCGGGTTTTGGTTGAAACAGGCGCAGCGTCGGGTATCGGGATCAGCGATCAGGATTACCAGAATGCCGGAGCCGAAATCGTCCAACAGCACGAGGACGTTTTCGCCCGCGCCGACCTGGTCGCCAAAGTCAAAGAGCCGCTTCCTTCCGAATATCCCCTGTTGCGCGAAGGGCAGATTCTATTCACCTACCTTCACCTTGCCGCCGGCAGAGCGCTGACCCAAGCCCTTCTCAAGTCGAAGGTGACCGGCATCGCTTATGAATCAGTAGAGGTGAACCGGCGGCTGCCGCTGTTGGAGCCGATGAGCGAGATCGCCGGCCGGATGTCGGTGATTGTGGGCGGGTATTACCTGGCCAAGCATTGCGGCGGGAAGGGCGTTTTATTGGGCGGTGTTCCGGGTGTGCTTCCCGGCAAGGTCGTCATCCTCGGGGGCGGGACCGCGGGCATCAACGCGGCGCGAATGGCCGTCGGGCTCGGTGCCGACGTGACGATTCTCGAAGTCGATCTGGAACGGATGCGGTTCCTTGACATCACCATGACCGCCTCCACACTCTATTCGAGCGAGGCGAATCTGATGGATCTTCTCTGCCAGACAGATCTTTTGATCGGGGCCGTGTTGGTCCCGGGGGCAAAGGCACCCCGGCTGATCACCCGGGCGATGCTCAAGCTGATGAAACCCGGAAGTGTTTTTGTGGACATCGCGATCGACCAAGGCGGCTGTGCAGAAACTTCGCGAGCCACCACGCATGCAGATCCCGTTTTCGTCGAGGAGGGAGTAGTCCATTATTGCGTGGCGAACATGCCCGGAGCTTACGCCCGGACTGCTACCCAGGCGCTGACAAACGCAACCTTTCCGTATCTGGAAACCATGGCGGATCTCGGACTCGACGAGGCCCTCAAACGTCGGCCAGCCCTTCTGACCGGAATCAATGTGTGGAACGGATATCTGACGAATAAAGAGGTTGGCGCAGCGCAGAATCTTCCTTGGCAACCGTTCCCAGCACCCCTCCCTGTTGCGCACGAATAATAAACAGCCGCAGCGGGATTTGGACGGGCGGCTGTTGTGCTTTCGAATGGGTTTGTCAGTGGTTTCCTATCGCATGCCGGGGACGATGCTGGTTCCGGCCGGGCAGGGGATTCGTTTCCCGTCCAGTTCCAGGTCAAACGGGGCATTGGTTTTCACGTGGATATTGCCATCGTTTTCCAGGATGATGTCGCAGCGGACATCGCCGAAGCAAAGGTCGGTGATCCCATGGCGTCCGATCGGGCGGCAATGGTATTTGACGACCCTTTCCATGGCATCGACATCATGAAACCCGAGGATGTTTTCAATCAGCATGGAGATCGGGCCGAGCGCGGACCAGCCGCAGAAGTCCAGGCGCACGAACCCGTCGCCGCGCCCGGTAAGCGCCGGCTCTGGTTTGGTCGGGCTGTAACATTCCCAGATCGTTGAGGGGCTGAAATTCCGATAGGTTGACTCCATATGGGATACGGTTTGTTCGGCCAGCTCAGCCGCGAGATCGAGCTTCCCATATTTGACGAGTGCCCGCATGACCATATAGGTGGTTGGCAGCCAGATGCTCCCGCGCCAATAGCGGCCATCGGGATCGAAAAACGGGCTGTTTCTGGCGACGGTCGCGATGGGGATCTCCCCGCCCAGCAATTCCGGATCCCGCAAAACGGCGATCTGGCGTTCTGCGCGCTCCTGTGATGCGGCCTCAGCCAGCAGCGGCCAGAAGGAGGCCGGAGTCAGAATCCGGGCCTGTTCATAATTTGCGATCCAGAGATCGTAGTAGCAGCCGTCACGCTCATCGAAGTAAGATTCGTTCAGCAGTTTGACCTGCTCCTGATATTTGGCCGTATACTCCTCCTCGATGGACGTTTCGCCGATGGCCGCCGCCATTTTGGCGATATACAATGCCGAGAGCGCCATTTGCGCGAGGGCATCAAGCCAGAGGATATTACAGTGCATGTCCTCGCCTCGCGGGGTGTTATCCATTCCCGAAGCGATCCCGCTCCACATGTATCCCCGTTCGGTTTTGTGAAAATTTGCCTGCACATAAGAGCAGGAGAATTTATCCCCGGTACGCAGGTTTTCCATATACTCGTAATGGCGCTGTAAATATTTTTTCTCCACGAGGTTGCGGTGCAGGCGCGAACCGTCCCCGGTGAACCGCCAATATTCATATTCCGTCCACGCCATCAGCGGCGGATTATCCGGATGATGGATCAGGCACGAGGACTTCACCCCGTCCAGGAGCGGCAGATAAAAGTTGTCCAGGCTCTCGATTCCCGGAAAATCTTTAGGCGCATATTTGCAGAAATGGACCATGAAACAGGTGTCCCACAGCCATAAGCGCGAGGGATCGCAGGCTTCATCCATGTGGTGGACGACCGGAAGCCCAGGCAGGTCCTGGATATGATCCGCCGCCAGCTTCCAGGCGGTCGCATAGAGTTCCACAAATTCCGGGTTTCTGTCCAGAATCACTCCTGGAACATTGAAGTTATTTATTGTCATGAAGTTGGAAGCCTAGTTCTAGATTTAGCAATTCTTACGGGGATATTTTTTAGATTTCAGCTATCGTGATCTTGCCCGGCTCAACGGCGATCTTCCGCACTGCCTCTCCGGCACTCACAGTCAGATGGGAACTGCCATCGGTTTTCCGCCAATCCGCATCCATGGCATACACCTTTTTTTTGCCCTGATTCTCCCAGATGCTGTAATGGATATAGGGAGACGAGGTTTCCACCTGGAAAGGGCTGGCCGTGCGGACATTTTCGCCGATGGTCTTGAGGAGGCCGGTGATGCGATCAACCAGTGGGTAGTCGGTGGGGTAGTCGAAAAAGTTGCCGAAGTACACCTTCCCTGCGCCGCACTCGTGAGCCCAGAAGTTCATATCGAGTTGCCTGGCCGCCGTAGGTTTGAGTGCGCAAGCCCGGATGCCTGGGAGCAGCTCGTTGCCAGGACCATCAATTTCCGCGCCGATCAGCTCCGAGACCATTCCACCAAAAACCGGAGACGGTTCGGCGGCCAGGTCAATGCGGGTATCCAGGTGGCATCCGCAGAGGAAGAGGGTTCCGCCCGCTTTGACGAAGGAAAGAAGGTTCGCAAAAATCTCTTCGGTCATCGTATTCCAGCCCAGAAAAGCAACGGCTTGATAGCGGGACAGGCCAGCGGTGGGTGGAATAATGTCCACCGGACCATACGGGGTTCCGGTGAACATGCGCGTGAGGGATTCATTCCGAGGCTCATCCAAGGGGACGCGTGGCAGCCAGGCTTCCGAGGCATTCCATAGCCTGCGATGTTCCGTGGTTCCGGGCAGCCCCCAATGCTGGCGATCCCAGTTTTCTGTATCGACGGTTTCTGGAATCCGGTCATCCTCCATCCAAAACATGGATTCCAGATTCCCATAGACAATCGCCAGCGGCACCAGCGGATTCCCTACCCTGTCATCCAACTGGGTGAACCGGTAAAATTCCCGAAGAATCTGGCGCACGCCGGTGCAGTAAGCGTCCTCCCAGTCGTTGCGGTCATGGGCGTTGGTCTTAAAGACTGTGCTTTCGATATAGATGATTTGCCCGCCATAAGTATACGCCAGCCACACTGCCAGCCAGAGCCGCCGCAGCGTGCAGTCGTCATGCGGATAGCCGAAATACCAGTCGGCCGGAATGTGAGCGCCGAACATCTTTCCCGTGCCTCGGGCGGCGCCGTATAGCAGGCTGACATTGCTGACCGGCTCGCAAAGCAGCCCGTCAACCCCCGACTCCGCGCTGTAAATGCAGGTCAGCGAGGGCTCGCCGCTGAGAACCGAGATGTCGCCAGTTTTTTCGTTTTGGACGCGTCCGCGAAGATAGTCGAGATAGGCCTCTTTTTTCTCCAGAAGATTTCCGGCGGCTTTGAGTTTCTCCGTCGCGAACATTTCCGCGCATCGCGGCTGAAAGACAAGATAAGGTTCGTGGAATTGGTACCCTGAGAAGTGATCGCCAGCCTCCTCCACTAGATCGAATCCATCCAAGCAGTTCTTGTTGCCCGAATAGTGCATGGAGACACCGTGTTCCCGGCATTGGCGGACCCAACGCTGCCACTGGTTCCTGTCCGGGCGCAGATCATGGCAGGAGTTCCGGCCAAGTCCGATGCGGAAGCCAAAGTAATTGCCGACTCCGGAATGGATGAAGTGCTCGAGCACGCGATCCATCTCTCCGGTCATATCATGCCGGACATCATCCCCGTCGAGCCCGATCAGAACCGGAATCCGATCTGTCTGGCGGGCAGCGCCGATCCTGTCGATCACGGCTTCGCATCGCTTCGTCCCGGATTCAAACTGAATCGGCGTGTTCTCGCCCGAACCGGTTGCGCAAAAATGGAAGAGATCCCCGTCCCTACTGGCAAACTCAATTTTCCCATGGGGAGTATGGACTTGGAGATCCGGATATTCCCCCAGCAAGTGCAGCTGGACCCAAAACTTTTCACCTGTCGCTACTGCCTCCGGAGATGAGTGGACGGAGAAATCGATCAAATCCGGCTGGCGCAGAATCTCGGCTCCGGCGAGCAGGAGGACATTCTGCTCCCCGCAGCCGCTCGTGATCGTGATGTCATTCCTCCCATTGAGAAGCACGGCCGGCGGAAGGGTGATATACTGGGATGGCCAGCCGACCATGACGTTTTCCAAGAAGAGCGGGCGATCATAAACTGCCACCCCGTTGACCGTGATCCGCACCGGATACGAGAGCTTTCTCCAATCTTTCCAGGCGGCGACGATCTTCAGCAAAGTGCGAGACTGTCGATCCGGCTCGTTGCGAACATCGTCCAGAACGAAATGCGAGCTTACAGGTTTCACGCACCAGCAGACATAGCGTGCGTGGGGACGACCGTAGGCCTGGGTGAAGGTATGCAGCGAGTCGCCATGCTTGAACAGGGCATAGTCCGCCCCGCCGGACCAGTGGTTCGGCTCCAGTTTCGTGCGCTGAAGGATCTGTTCGTGGAAGGGAATGCCTGGATTCATGGTTTCGCTATTTGCTGCTGATCGTAAACCTTTTTGGATTGGGGTGCGGGTATCCCGCGTGAGTCATCCCCTGGACATAATCTATCTGTTTCGGGGCCTTGATATTGTTGTAAACCGCCGTGAGGCCGGAGGGGGGGCATACGTAATCACCCAGGCCGGAGCTGATCATCGTCTCGCCCTTGATGCGCTTCGCATGGTTGACGGGATCGAAGTATCCGAGGGCCTCCGTGAAGTCCGGGCGCCATCCGCGCAGGCGCCCCAGGTTGATGCCACCCAGATCGCAGCACCACGGACGGGAGGCGACACATTTGGTCACGTCGCCATCGAGTCCGGCAGCCGCGAGCGCCTGAAACCCGCCCTGGCTCCCCCCGTCGGCAATAAGGGTTTTCCCGTCCCACTCCGGCTGCGACTTGATGAATTCCAGTGCGCGCATGACCCGGAGCGACATGCCTTTGAAATAGCAGGTCTCAGGATCCATGTCCTCATCAGCATGGCCATAACCATGGTAACCTTTCAGCGTGCCTGATATTTTTTTATAATATTCAGGATCTTTTCCATTTTCGATCCCGTGGGCATTGATGATAAAAACCATCGTGCCCGCCAGCAGCACAGGCTCCGGTGAATACACGCCATGAGCCATGAAGCAGACTTTGGCCGGCAGAGATTTTGCCGGGGCTTCTTTGGGCTTTGAGAAATAGCCGGAAACCGGCATGCCTCCCGCGCAATCCACCTTCACGTCAAAGACAAGAAACTTCGCATCTTTGGACGGAACCTCGGTCATGCTGGATTTCAGGGGAACTGCCGACAGCCTGGCTTTTTGCTTCGCCCAGAAGTCGTCGAAGTCCTTGGGCTCCGGGAACCCTTCCAGCTTGTCGAGCTCAACGCCTGCCCCGCCACTAAACGTGATCTCCTTGTTCCCGGCATCCTTGACCGGCTGCCCGTTATCGTCGCAGAGCGTCACGACGATATGCACGAAACCCGGGACATCGATCGATGTCTCAATGGTGAGGGGGTTGGCGGCGGACGACACCGCCTCGCCGCTCTCTGTCTTTTGATCGTCCCCCCGGCGCTCCCATTTCAGCTTCCTGCCCTCAACCGGTTTGGATTCGTCTTCGAGGAGTTGGATCTTGAACACCATCTTCTCTCCAGGCTTGTAGGTTATCGGCGATTTGTCGGTGTCGCCGATCAGCGAGAGCGGGCCAGCCATGGCACAGGTGCAGCAGAGAGACAGCGCAAATGCGGCCAAGACGAGAAGGAAAGCTGGCTGTTTTTTCATTTTATATCCGGCAGAGATTCACCACGAAGGTCACGAAGGTCACGAAGGTCACGAAGGCCACGAAGCCAGGAAAAGACGAGGCTTCCGGGCAACCATCTTCCCTTCGTGAACTTCGTGTTCTTCGTGGTGCAACTGCTTTTATTAGTTTCATGGGTGATTAAATTTCGACCGTGACTCCCTCTCGGCGGGATTTTTCGGCGGCGAAAACAATCGAGTGGGTTTTCAAGGATGCCTGGGCGTTGGCGACCAGGTGTCGGTCGTCGCGGCTGACCAGCGCCATCAGCCATTCGCGCATCACCTGGGCATCTCCGCCCCCGTGTCCGCCCGCCTCCTCCGCGAGGTCGATCCGGGTGACATTGTTGTCGGCGTAGGTCTTGATTGTGATCGAGTGCTGGTCGAAACGCAGGTCGCCCAGGGTTCCGTGGGCGCGCAGCATCCGGCCATGATCCTGCGTGAAAGCCGTCATGGTGAACGTGGCGGTCACGTTCCCCTCGAATTGCATGCTGACGGTCTGGTGATCCACGACATCGTTATCGCACTTCCAGACGCAGCGGCCATAGGGGCCGGTGCGAATGGCCTCCATGTGGGCCTCGTAGGAATGATCGGCGCTGGGCACGCAGGCGGGCCAGCTCTCGCGGTCTTTGAGCACGTAGGCCTTGATGGCGGAGTATGGGCAGGTCGGCTCCAGCGGGCAGGCATCGGTGCATCGGTCCGCGCTTCCGTCCGGGGCCTTGTCGCGCCGGAAATAATTCAGGGCGCCGAACGAGCTGACTTTCAGGCACGGGCGATCCACGAGATAGGAGATGTAGTCAATGTCGTGGCAGCTCTTGGCCAGCAGCATGAACGAGGCATCGGCCTCTTTCCCCCAGTTGCCGCGCACATAGCTGTGAGCCTGATGCCAGTAGGTGACCTGTTCGATCTGGTCGAGCGTAACCAGTTCCCCGATGGCGCCGCCGGCAACCAGCTCCTTCACCTTGCGGAACCCCTTTTGATATCGCAGGGAGTGGCATACGCCGACAATCCGGCCCGTGCGGCGCTGGGCGGCCTCGATCGCGCGGCAATCCTCAATCGAGGTCGCCATTGGCTTCTCAAGCAGGACATCATACCCCAGTTCCATGCAGGCCACGGCGGGGCCGGCATGATCCCGGTCCATCGTGGCGATGACCACGGCGTCAGCCATGCGCGGCTTGGCGACAAACTCCCTCCAGTCCGAAAATACCTGATCTCGTGGGATGTCGTGCGCGCTCGCCACCGCCTCCCGGTAGTCCGCCCTGGGCTCGGCCACTGCGGTCACTCTTGCCAGATAGGCAAACCGCTTGATGAGATCTGCGAATCCCGTGCCGCGGCCACCTGCGCCAAGGATTGCTATGGACTTTGGAGATACGGGGTGTTGTGTATTTTTCATTTTGTTTTTTTGAATTAACTAAATCCGGATGGCGCACCGAAGGGCACGAAGATCAGACATCCTTGGCTGAGGCGATAATTGGTAGGGATGGCTCGCCCGAGCCGTCCGACTTTTGCGCGGCACCGCCTGGTGGGGGCACATCGCCGTAGGTGCCCGACTTTTGGCGCGCCAGCTCCCTCTCAAATCGAGCGACGGACTCCTCGGCGAGGCGTCCCCACCGGAGGCAGGCCACCGGGGGTGTCCCCACCGGAGCGGGTTGGGTCATCGGTTTTCCTCGCTCCATCATTTTTCAGGCCGACAACATCTTCCCTTCGTGCACTTCGTGTTCTTTGTGGTTCAACTTCCGTTTCTACTTAACGAGTCATTAGCGCACGGCGGCTTCTTTCTGCATTCGGATGGTCATGGCTTTGATGTAGGCCGAGTATTTCGCAATATCCGGGGGTGGGGCGAGAGGCTGCTCGGGCGTGGGGAGGAAGGTGTAGGTGCACAGCCCCTCCGGGAGCGCGGCGGCGACAGGCAGCTTGGTTTTTACATCAATCCAGACCTTCGTGCCGCCCGCGAACGGGCTGAAGACCGGATCTCTCACCTCATGGATGTCGGTGGGCTGGACCTGACTCGACGGCTTGGCAGGAGGAACTTTTGTGTAATAAAAACACGGCTTTCCGTTAAAGGGTGAAACGCCTTGGTATTGTTCCATGGAAACGCTCTCGACTCCGTAGAAGGGCCCGTTGTCCGTGCGCAGATAGGGGGGGAAGCTCGACGCCGGGCTATAAACGTCGCGATTCACCTGTTTGCCATCCGGGCTCATCGTGAAAATAAAACCCTCCACGATCCAATACTCCTTGGCAATCCCCTGTCGGGTCGTGACGACGACCTTTCGCGTGGTGCCCGTCTTCGTGATATCAATGGTTTTGGCAGAGTCCGCCGGAGCCGGGACGGAATCCGGGGACTCTGCGCCGGGTTTTTTTGCTTCCTGGACGGCAATTTCGAAATGGACGTTTTCGGGCATTGGCAATACCAAGGGTGGCTGTGGGACGGGTGGCGGGCTGGCGGCATCTTTCTGCATTCGGATGGTCATGTCTTTGATGTAGGCCGAGTATTTGGCAATAGCCGGAGGGGGGACGAGCGGCTGCTGGGGCGCGGGGAGGAAGGTGTAGGTGCACAGCCCCTCCGGGAGCAGCGCGGCGACAGGCAGTTTGGTTGTTGCATCAATCCAGACCTTCGTGCCGCCCGAGAACGGGGTGAGGACCGGATCCGCTCCCATCTCATGGATTTCGGCGGCTTGGCTCTGACCCGCCGGCTTGGCAGGAGGAACTTTTGTGTAATAAAAACACGGCTTTCCGTTGAAGGGTGAAACGCCTTTATACTGTTCCATGGAAACTCCCTCGACTCCGTAAAAGGCCCCGCTGTCCGTGCGCAGATAGGGGGGGAAGCTCGAAGCCGGGCTATAAACGTCGCGATTCACCTGTTTGCCATCCGGGCTCATCGTGAAAATGAAACCCTCCACGATCCAATACTCCTTGGCAACTCCCTGCCAGGTCGTGACGACGACCTTTCGCGTGGCGCCCGTCTTCGTAATATCAATGGTTTTGGCGGAGTCCGCCGGAACGGTAGCCCCCTTGACGGTTTTCTTTGTCTCCTGGACGGCAATCTCGACATGGACGTTTTCGGGCATCGGCAATACCAGGGGCGGCTGCGGGACGGGTGGCGGCGACTGGGCCGCCAGCCGCCCGGGCACGGCCAGCGAGATCGCCAGCCCGACCGCCAGCCCGACACAAAGAAACGAATTATTCATCGGCAACCTCCAACTGTGTTCGCAGAATCTCCCCGGTGTAGCGGTCAATGGCCACATGCATCCAGCAGTGCTTCTCGCCCTCGACGGTGAATTTATCCAGCCCGGCGGGGTTGGCCGGATAGCGCCCCGACTGGGCCACCAGATCGATGAGCAGGTTCCATGTCCGGGTTTGTGTCGCCGAAGCCAGCGCCCGCACGGTCGCCTCGCGTTCCGTTTTAATAGGCGGATAGGCGCTTGCGGTGGCGTTGCCGCTGTAGGCGGCGAACTTCGTCACCAATTCGTGCCGACCTCGCAGGGGCATCGTCGCGGTGAACGCGACCAGATCGCCCGTAACCTGCGTCGCATTGGCTGAGGTGACGCCCGAAGCGGTGTCCGAGTCGCTGCGGAGTGCTCCCTGCACCAGGGCCTGTAATACTTCCCTGTGCGGCGTGTTCGGGTTGGTTTTCCCCGCCACCACGTCCCCCTCCTCCATGCAAAACAGCTCCATCAATGCGGCGTCTCCGCTGTCGCTGCTGAAGAGGTTCAGGCTCTTCCAGGGCACATCCCGGAAGACATAGCCGAGTTCACCAACCGAGCGGAACGGACGGTTCAAAATCACCGGGCGGGCGGTGGTTACGCCAGTGGCCATGGGATTGTTGAGATCGGGATCGGCAGGATTGGGGGCGGAGCCGAGATACCCGTCGGCCACCCGCGCGGTGCCATCGGGATCTGGGAGTTTGAATGTCGTGCCGCTGTTCTTATACAACATGCCGCAATTGGAATTAGGCCAGCCGCCGAGGCCGAGGGGAACGCTCCCGTCCACCACCTGGCCGGGGTCCGCCCCGAAAACCATCGCCGCATTGACTCTGGCCGCGCTGGTGACTTTATATGCGTCTGTATCCGCCCATGCCGTGCAAGCACCGGTTCGGAAACGGAAGGTGCGCGGGTCGGGCTTGGGAAAGCTCCCGTTGGGCAGGTCAATCCGGGGGTTATAATGGGAACCGACCATGCCCCGGTGGATGCTCTGCTTTTCGTCGGCATAGATAATATCCCGCAGCCAGGCCCCCGCGTTATTAACGCCTGTGACGCCATCGTCATTCTCATGCCCGGCAAACGTGCTGTAGGTCCGCCAAGTCCCTGCCATCCCGCCCGATGGATCGTCGTTATATTGCAGGAGAAATGTCGCCGTATTCATGCAAAACTTGATGGAGTTACTCCAATATGGCATATGATCTGGAGGGTCTAACAAATCGCCCTTGGAATACCCATCCGGGGTACCGGTTTCAAGATAGAGGAAATAATAGGGGGGGGTAGTGCTACGGGTAGAGTTATAAAAAGAACCTCCGACGACGGGGGTTGAAGGCTGAGGATGTGATACCGGATTGGAACTCGATCTCAGGTAGGGACTAAACGAGAGGCTGTTGAACTTTACTTCCGTATTGGATAGCCCGAAGGTCAGAGCGCTCCCGATGCGGCGAGTCTGATCTCCGGTGTCTTCGGTGTAGGCGATCAGAGGGCTGGACAGAGGGTTGACAACAGGATCAAAGCAATACTTAGACAAGTTTCCAATGTTCATGCCGTTGGCATTGGAGGGATCCACGGATAGAAAATACTCGTTGGGCGCGTAGTAGTGCGATGCGGAATCCACAGTTGAATTAGAAGTGCGATTATAAGCGCGCAGATAATCGAGAAAAAACCGCGATTTTGCTGTCGGCATGACGCGCACGGCAGGCACGGCGGGTCCGGTCAGGCCCGGGCACGGCGGTGCCGTGGAAGCGGCACCCTGGTGCGGATCCCACAACTCAAAATACATGTGCCCTTCGGCATCGGCATTATTCGAGAGGTCTTTGCTCGGGTAGTAGATTTTGATAAAGATCTCGCTGAAATACGGAAGGTGCTCGATCCCATGCACCGTATTGGCGACCGGGTTGGCACCGAGGACAATGGTGGTGGGGTAGTTGTCCGCATCATACTGGTCGATCATGTTGGCGATGATCCTGGCGACCTGTTGGTGAACATTCGTCTCGGGCGAATAGACTGCCCCTCCCGAGTCGTAGAACATGCCGTTGTTTATGCAGAACGCACCCAGCGAACCGTTGGCGATGGCCCCCTTGACGAGCTCAAAGAGGTCCGGATCGCGCCCGGAAGCGATGGCTGCGGCGGGAGTTCCGATGGTTGAGGCCCGGTATTGCCAGGCGCGGTAGGTGGCGGAAGCGCCGGCGAGCGGCGAGAGGCCGAAGTATTTCAGGATGCTGGCCTTGTCTTGCGCGGAAAGTTTGGAGGGATCCTGTTCCAGCAATTTGAAGCGGCTGAGTGCGAACCGCTGGAGGGGGTTCCCGGTTAGCGGGGAGATCAATTTTGTGAAATCCGGGTTCAGGGAAGGGTCCGTTCCCGCAGGAATCACCGGGCTGTTCTTTTCGAAAAGCGAAGTCCCCAGATAGGGGAGCGCATTGGTCAGGCCGTTGGCCTTGGCGAAGGCGATTGCGTCGCGGCGGCTCAGGAACGTGTTGTTCGTGGCTGAGACCTTGGTAAAGCCGTTCGTGGCGGCATCCAGCACATTGGTCACATAGGCCGCCTGATTGGGGGCGAAGGGATGCCGCCAGTTCGCCCAAGGGTTCGTCATCCCCGTTGTTCCCGTGAGGCCGGCGGCTGCAAGGTCTGCAAAGCTGGCGGGGCCTTTTTGTTGGCCTTTTCCTGCTCCCGGAGAGGCAGAATCCGGATAGCCTGCCACGTTGATATCGAGGAGGCTTCCCTCGTCGTAAATGGCGTAGGCATAGCGGCCGATCACATAGTCGCCGCTGCCTGGGTTGCCGGCATCTGTGAGGGAAACGGAGGACTTCGGCCCGGTCCGGGTCATCAGAATCCAGCACGGCGTCGTGGCTGCCGAAACGGCGTTCGTCCTCAGCGCGATCCCATTCCAGCGGCTGTCGGAAATGAAGCGGTTGTTGGCGGAGGGCTCGGAGGACAGCACGGCCGAGGAGGCCAGGGCCGACGAGCCGGCGGGCGGGGTCTTGGAGCTGATCCTCAGAAGGTTTGCCTCCGAGGCCATGGCGGGGTCGCGGATCGGGAGGGCGTTCGTGGACGCCAGCGGATTGTAGATGGTGGTGTTAATCGTCGCCCCGTTGGTGAGAACAGTGGAAAAAACCGTCGTGGTCGAATGGGTCGTGTCGCAGATTTCCTGGCGGACCTCGCCGATGACCCTGTTGAATGCCTCCCGTGCCAGAACGTCGGTCTTGACGAGGTTCGTGCCGGAGATGGAAATCTGCCGGTTCAGCATCGCCCGGGAGAAAAATGCCAGCAGCAGCACGGTCAGAAGCACCACCGCCGCCAAAGTCATGACCAGAGCCACTCCGAGGCGTGACCGACCCTTGCCGCCGCCGGGGGGCGGAGAAAAATCCCGAACGCAAATCTTTTTTTTCATAGGGAGGGCGTGATCGGGTAAACCCGTTGAGAGACCCTGAGGGATTGGCGGACGGGCAGCGGACCGGGAGCAGAGGCAGCGATCAGAGTATTGATGATCGGGGTCCACGCGGCGACTGGCATCTGGCCTGTGATCGGGACCTGAAACTTTGCGGACAGGGCGGCCGCATCGCTGGCATTCAGCAGCTTGAGGCTTTCCAAATCCACTGTCACCAGCCCCACGACGATCGCGCTGATGCGGCTGAGATCAATGTAACCCGCCAAGGGTGCAGCCCGGACAGGCGGGCTGTAAACGGTCTGTCCCAAGGCATGCAAAATCAAAGTTCCGTCCTTGCATGTGACTGCCTGGTTGTCCGGATAGAGTTGAAACCCCACCACCATCTGCAACACTCCCGGGGCAAGCACGTCGAAGTAATCCGCTTCTGCGGGCAGCAACGTGCTGACGTAGCCGCTCAATTGCACCGGCAGCCCGTCGCTCCTCAGCCCCATGAAAGTGGCGTTGCCCTGCGCCCAAAGGATCGGCATCCCAGCCCGCAACAGGCAGATGCGGCTTGCGCCGGCGGCGTCGGTATTGTCGGAATGTGCAGCCAGGCGATACGCCACCAGGGACAGCGTCCGGTTGAGTTTCGGGGAGGCAAGTTCGGAAAGATTCGGCGAGGCAAGTTCGGAAAGAAAGAGCAACGCGTCGCCGTCCGTCGCGGGGTTGCCCGCCACAAAGTCGGCATCGTCGCGTTTGACCAGGTTGCCCAGATCCAGGCCGATCCGGTCGAATGCGAGCCGGGCCTGTGAGGCGGCATCCACGAGCCGGTTGCTCATCCGGGAGGTGCTCCCGGTCGCGGAAATCATCTGAACGATCAGCACCCCCAGGACACTCATCACCGCCAGTGCCACGAGAACTTCAATCAGCGTGAAGGCTCTGTTGCCCAAGGCGCATCTCTGAAAGTTGCAAAAAGCCAAAGAAGTGGCGGCGAAGCCGCGATCACGCCCCGACACAGCGGGGCGGCTACAACGGACGCAAAGCGTGGCTGGGGCGATGGTGTAGCCACGGCGCTGTGTCGCCGTGTTCGTCCCGATCCGCGCGAAGCGCGCTCGCTGCCAAAAGTTGCAACCTTCTGGCGTGTTCCTTCGCCCCGTACGATTCGACTTTTTCATGGGGCAGGAAAGGAGACGAAGGTTTCGACATAGCCCTGCGACTTCGACACGAGGTCCTGGGGAAGCGTGTTGGTTGAAGCCGGCCAGTTGACGATCAAGCGGGCCTCCACCGGCAGCAGGCTGCCTGCTGGCGGGATCGCCGTGTAGATCACCGATGCCTGGTAGCGGGCCGACGCGATGGTGCCGGGGGTCTCGTCCTCTTGAAGGCCCTTTGTGGCGAGCGTGTTGGTTGTCAATTCGGGGTTGAAGGCCGTCTTGCCCGCCGCATTGGTATAGGGCAGCGGAAACCCGAAGAGCGAGTTTGATGAACGC
>Ga0194063_10000334_pt1 | contig 35105 bp, 32 predicted proteins | sample SepL3720m_MetaG_FD_155459 | JGI IMG/M metagenome (GOLD analysis project Ga0194063, IMG submission 155459) | Anoxic zone freshwater microbial communities from boreal shield lake in IISD Experimental Lakes Area, Ontario, Canada - Sep2016-L373-20m | ecosystem: Environmental > Aquatic > Freshwater...
TATTCAAGTTAGTGTCTTTCATAGTTATATTCATAGCCTATGATTCTACTAACCCGTTTCCTTTTTCATGCTCATCTTGCGTGAGAATGACTTGTTATTTCATGCTCATCTTGTATGAGACAAGACTAAGCTTAGAGCTTTATATTAAAATATAGTACAATATCACTCATGACCAAACTATCCCCTCCCCTTCAAGTCGGTTTTGACATGGATGGCGTTCTTTTATATAACCCAGGACGAATAATCCGCCCATTTGTCTCATCGATTAAGCGCATATTTCTACACAAAAAAAAGCTTGCATTCTACTACCCGAAAACTGCCCATGAAAAGCTGTTTTGGCGGTTTGTACATAAATCAAGTATTTATAATGCTCCAGGATTAAGCGAAATCACACAGATGGTTGCAGAGGGGAAAATAGAGGCGTATCTTATCACAGCACGCTACAACTTTCTCGGTGCGTCTGTCTTGAACTGGGTAAAGAAAAATAAATTGGAAAATACATTCAAAGGAGTTTACTACAACAGTAAAGACGAACAGCCCCATGAGTTTAAGGAGAGAATGGTGAAAAAACTCAAACTGGATGTCTATGTGGAGGACAATTTCGATATCGTAAATCATCTTTCACAAACAACTCCTGCTGAAATCTTGTGGATTTATAACATCTTTGACAGAGGTACTCAATTTCCCAAAAAGTTTCCGCACTTAAAAAATGCAGTCAACTTCCTAAAAGGATTAAAAAATGACTAAAAAAAGAGTCCTTATTATTTCCGATTTCTTTATACCACACTGGACAGGCATCGTAACTTCTTTGAGTTACTTTATTGATAGATATAATCACGTGTATGATTTTTCCGTTCTCACGATTAATCATACGAACTGCCTCCCCCCATATGAAATTATGAATCATATAAAGATTATGAGAGTGCCGTATCAGTTTTCTATAAGTAGGGCAAAATTTTCCTTTTTTTACTTTCCACAGTATCTATCTTTACTCAATAGGTGCGACGTTGTATTCATCAACTCTCCGAGTAATGCAATTCTTTTGTTTGCAGTATGTGCAAGACTCTTTAAAAAGAGAGTTATTATTTTTCATCAAGGAGATCTTATCCTTACGCAAGGTATTTTAAATAGAGTGATAGAAAAACTTTTTGATTTTCAAACTCATCTCTCATGTAAGGTAGCGCACGCACTAGCAACATACACACAAGATTATGCATCCTATTCTCGCATTCTTTCAAAATATAAAAATAAACTACATACTTTTTTATTTATCCCAAAAAAAAGCAAGACGCCAACACAAAGCCTTCAGTCTCTTGAGAAGATGAGAAAGCAGGGCTTTTTTATCTATGGCTTTGCGGGGAGATTTGTTGAAGAAAAAGGCATAGATATACTTTTATCCGCAATTGCTCAGGTAGTACAAACGAATAAGAAAGTACATTTTTATTTTGCAGGAGATACTCCTCAGTATGAAAAAAATAGTTTTTTTTCTGAAAATAATCCTTATGTTACTAATGTGGGGTTACTGAGTGCTTCGGACATGAAGTCATTTCTCTCTTCTCTTGACTACCTCATCATACCTTCACGTTCTGATTGTTTCCCCCTCGTTCAAGTTGAAGCACTTCTGGAGGGCACTCCTATTATCGCATCAAATATACCGGGCCTGCGCGTACCGGTAAGCGCGACAAAGTATGGATTTCTATTTGAAAAAGAGAATAGTTCAGATTTAGCAAAAAAAATATTAATATCTCTATCGGAGAGAAAAAATATAAGTCGCTATAAACATGCTATCGATGTATTATTAAATCCATTAACCTATGATTCAGCAATTAGAACATTTATTGGTAAATGAATTTGATCCTGGATTTGAACAGAGAGCTCGTTTTGTATTTGAAGCAATTAAGTCTCATAAGCCAAATACAATTCTCGACGCAGGATGTGGACGAGGGTTTTATTCACATGCAGCTTCATATTTTCCATTTATAAAGGAAATACAAGGCTTTGATGTAAACGAACAATACCTCAAGCTTGCTCGATCTCACTGCACAGATAAACGTATCACTCTGAATAAAGCAAATATATATCATCTCCCCTACCCTGATAACTATTTTGATTTTATTGTTTTTTCCGAAGTGCTTGAGCATCTGACTGATGAAAAGAAAGCTCTGAGCGAACTGGGAAGAGTGTTAAAAAAAGGGGGTCATATTGCCCTCACTGTGCCAAATAGCAACTTCCCTTTTCTCTGGGACCCGCTCAATTGGATATTAATGAAGTTGTTTAATACACATATTAATAAGGATATTTGGTGGTTATCAGGTATATGGGCTGATCATGAAAGGCTATATTCTCTAAATGAACTGAAAATAGTGATAAAAAATAGTCCTTTTACATCAGGACCCCTAAAAACAGTGGTGCATTGGAGTTGGCCTTTTGCCCATTTCATTCTCTATGGTATAGGAAAGAATCTTGTGGAAAGATTGGGATTAGGGATGGGAAATAGATTTTTATATACAAAAAAAAGCGCTGTGATGACGCATGTGGCCTCATTGATGAAAGCTCCCTCAACATATCTGGATCAAAGATGCCCTATCTCCCCTGCGGTCAATATCTGTGTGCTTCTTGAAAAATAGAGTATTATTTATTTTTTCTAAAAATATAGACCAGAGGATGATCATACACCGTAAACGCCTCCTCAGCCCATTGATCAGGAAAATCTAGGGGAATACCTAAATACCGAAGAGACGGATAGGAAGATATTTCTTTAATGAAGGTAAAGCCGCCTGTCCCATTAAACATATTGTTATAAAAAATACTTGCTGATGGATACCTCCCTGGAGCTTTTGAAATACTTCCCCACCCTCTATTTGAAGACATGATATAGTAATCAGCTGCATTTAATTGATTATTAATTGTTGTCCACTTTTCATTTGTGTCCGGATCAAATATATGAATTTCCGAAAGAGTAAAGTTCTTTGTAATGGGATCCTGCACCGTAAGAGGAAGCGGGTCATCCCAGTATTCATAGGTAAGCGTGCTATTTGTAGGAATATTTTCATATATCCATTTTGAGGCATTTACTCGGGAGTGATCTTTTGTATAGAGAGACATAAAAGCAAGAGGCCAGAAGAGAATTAATATATAACAAATACCGTGTAACGCGTAACGAATAACGCTTGGAAATTTTTTAAATACATTGAACATGTGAGTCATTCCAACAGCTGCAAAGAGAGCGAGGAAGGGATAAATTAAAATTAAATAACGCATTGATTTTGCAAATTGAAGTGATTGATAGAGGGTAAATAGCATAACCCAAACAATGCTTGCCGTTATAAATATATTTTTTTTCTTGAGTAGTAAAATAATTCCCCCGACAGACAATAAAAAATAAAGAGGGCCTACACCAAAAAAAATAATATTAATGAGGGAAAAGTCGGGTGTTTTTGAAAGCCACTGAATAGAGGGAGGAAAAAGCGTTTGCGGATTGTCATATGTCTGCAAAGTCTGGATATTTTTTACAAAAATAGCGCTTAATTGAGGTTGAAATATGTTCCCTGTTTCAAAATAATAAGGAGAGCCCAGGCGAAGTGCGAGATAAAAAGCAATAAAAAAAATGGCTACACTGAATAATACTTTAGTCCTCCCCGCAAAGGCGGGGATCCAGTCTCTTATCTTCAATTTAAATAAAGGATATCGTCCTCTGGATTCCCGCGTTCGCGGGAATGACAGAAATGACGAGATAGTCTCAATAAATATAAAAATTCCAATCAGCGGAGCAAAATAAACCGCACTCACCTTACAAGCACATGCAAGACCAAGAAAAAGACCTGATACGGCCATATTTGAAATACCGTTTGAACCTTTTAACGTTTGAACGTTTAAACGAACAGCAAAATACAAACTAAGCCAACAAAATAAATTAAGGAAAGTGTCTACCGTAAAAAAATGGGAGAGCTGTATAGGAAGAACCGCAATCGCATAAAAAAAGGTGCTTGCATATTTTATTGAGGGCGCCAATTTGAGTTTTTTCTCAACGAGTCCGACCAATTTATATATGGTCAGCAGCACCAAAAAATCAGCTATCCCCGCAAGCACTCTTCCTTGAAGGTTGAAAAGGCCGTAGACGTCATTTGACAAGAGTTGGGCTCCTACTTTGTTGATGAGGATAGGTAACGTGCCATATACAAAAAATGCGTGTCCTTTATTTACGGGATTAAAGGAGGAAATGTGCTGATCTAAATAGTGACTAAGAGAGGAAGGAATTGTCACTGCTCCCCCTACCATGGTAAGAAATCGCTCATCGGGATGAAGGTGCCATCCTTGATCCCAATTATTTCCGTACAAACGAAAAAAAAGACCAAAAAAAAGGATACAGAACAATATAATCTTATTTTTATTAATCACAATGAAAGGGCGATATGTTTCTAATAAAAAAATAACCTCAAATCTCCTCATTTGCTTCTCGTATTGATGTACGATCGAGCTTTACTTCTTCTTCTTTTTGTTGATCGGTCTTTACTTTCTTGAGGACCCCTTCAAGACTTCTTCCCTCTTCCACCACCACTTTTGGTTCTCCTTTTTTGGGGAAAAGCGAGAGTACTACTTTAAATAAGTTGCCATGCTTTTCTTCTTTTACAAAAAGCTTTGCTTTTGAGATGTCTTTTTTTCTGGTCAATCGCTCCTTAAGTCTTTCAAAAAAACCTTTTGTTATCATGGAGCTTTTTAACGAGAGATTTTGTGTAGACATCTCCATTTTTGCAACAGATGGTTCATAAATGAGAAGCCCTAATAAATCTCGCGTGGTAAGAATATCAATGGGTTTGCTATTTGCATCAATAATGACTATGCTCCCAATTTTTTTCTCCAAGATTAAGTGAAGTGCGTCTCGGGCAAAATCATGAGGACTCAAGGTGAGTACATATGATTTAAGAAAATGTTTTACACGCTTTGTTTGAAGAGAAGATTTATCGGTGTTTAGCGCTCCTCTTTCTTTTTTCTTTGGTGCGATAAGGAATGAAATCAGATCATAATAGCTCAGCACTCCTCGTAAGCGATTTTCTTTGTTTACGACAACGAGTTTTGAAAGTTTTGTTTCTTTAAAAATATGAAGTGCTTGTCCGATTGTCTCTTCTTCTTGTACCGTTATTAGTGGTCTCTTCTTTTTATTAATCATTTCACTTATGCGAGTAGTGTATATGTTGTGTGATTCGTACGTGCGAAGCATATTGCGCGCAGAAACCATTCCTATAAATGAGTCATTATCATCAAATACTGGAAGGTAATGAATCTTTGACTGTATCATCATTTCTGCAATCTTACCCGCCGTGTGCTGCATCTTGATATGAGGCGCATGAAATAGACAATGCTCAATTTTGATATTTGAAGGATGTGAAGATTTGATTACTGAATAATAGGGATTAATTACTCCTAGATATTTTTGATCGTTATCAAATATAAAAGCAGCTGAATGTGAGCTGGGTAATCTGCTTAACACTGAAGATAGGATTTCGTCCGGTGCGGCTTTTATAATCCCATCTGTTTGCATGAGTTTTGAAGTTTTCATAGTGTTACTGACTGTTCAAGAAAATATATAATTGATAATACGCCCCATCCTGACGCTCCCCTCTTATCTGAATGAGCTGGTCCTGCAATATCAATATGCATCCATTTTGCTTTTTTTACAAACTCTCCTAAAAATACAGCTGCTGTAATAGCTCCCCCATATCTCCCTCCTCCTATATTTTTCAAATCTGCGATAGTGCTTTTCATGTTGGTAAGATATTCTTCATGAAGAGGGAGCCTCCAATATGCGTCTCCGGCTCTTCGTGCATGAATAGTATATCTTTTTTCGAGCGCATCGTCATTTGAAAATAATCCCGCAAGATCATGCCCCAGTGCAACCATACATGCTCCAGTAAGCGTTGCCATGTCAATAATATAATCTGCTTTGAGTACTGTTTCTGTATACACAAGCGCATCAGCAAGAGCGAGTCTTCCCTCTGCATCTGTGTTTAATACCTCAATTGTTTTTCCGTTTAGTGCGGTGACTATGTCTCCTGGTTTTATTGCCTTTCCTGAGGGCATATTTTCACATGCAGGCAATACCCCATAAACATCGGAAAAAGAAGCGACTTTTGGTTTTTGAGTGGCGAGATAGTCGAATACTCCAAGTACTGCGGCTCCCCCTGCCATATCTATTTTCATATCCATCATAGCGTCACTTGGCTTGAGAGATAGTCCACCAGAATCAAACGTGATGGACTTTCCTACAAATGCAAACTTCTTTTTCCCACTCCCTTTATAATGGAGAACGATAAATGCAGGCTTACGTTCGCTTCCCATCGCAACTCCCACAAATGCTCCCATTCCCAGCTTTTCACACTCTTTTTGATCTAAGACCATAACCGAAACAGCCCCATTTGATTTTTTTTCTATCTCATGGGCATATGTTACCAATGTCTCAGGGTGTAAATGTGAAGCGGGAGTATTTACCATATCTCTCGCAAAAAGAAGAGCTGTTGCTGAATTTATTCCCTGGGCGACCATTTTTTTTATCGCTTCCGTACTCTTTATTACCAGATACACATCTCGAATATGGGGATGTTTTTTCTGCGAATCTTTTCCCTTAAATACGTCAAATGAATAGTCTCCTATCATCACACCCTCAACGATTGTTTGAATATCTTTTGAGTGATTGCCCACATATACTGCGATCTCCCCAGCCTTTGCATTTCGTGCAAGTTGAACAGCTTTAGCTGTTTGACTACGAATGCCCTGCGCATCGTGTGCTGATTCGTCTCCCAATCCTACAACGACAATATGCTCTATTCCCTTTTCAGTGACGCTTTCGATGTGTATCGATTCTTTTTTCTTTCCTGAGAATTCATCGCTTTCTGCTTTAAAATGAATTATTTTTTGAAGCTCTTTGGGCAAGTCTATAAATTTATTTTTTTCTGTATGAGAGTAGTAAATATGGAAAGAAGTGGGGTTTGTATATGTTTCTTCAATATGTATTGTTGGTGTCATAGTGAAACTATACCATAAATAATACTATTGACAAATGAAAGAAAGTAATCATAATGTACCTATATAAAAATGAAAGAAGAAATCAATGACACTGCAGAAACGAAGAATCGAACTGCACCTTTAACAAAAAATAATGTAAAGAAAAAGGCTCATAATCATAACGAACTAGTTGTGTATATATATAATGTTGTCGAAGATGAATGGTCTTTCATTACAACCATCTCTGACAAAGAAGAAAGAAGAAAAGAAATAGAGAACTGTAACAGCTCTGCGGAATGTTATTTGTTTGCAAACGCTGATGAAAATGAATTTACCTATATCTCTCATAAGTCCATCTCTTCAGAATTCAAAAAATATTTTCAAAAATTAGTTGGCGCGACAAAGATAGATATTCTTGTTCCTAAGATCGACTCTCATCTCATTTGTAAAGATTTTTATAATGATAAAGCTCTCTTTAATAGATTTATAAAAAAAGCGAAGAAATATAAAAGAGTGTCTTTAGTGAGCTATGCTACCTCACCCCAATTCCTTGACTTAGCAGATAAAATGAAAGAGCGAGGAATAAATGTCATCACTCCAGAAGCACCAGAAGTAGACTGCGCATGGACAGTTAATTTTTATGGAAGTAAGTCGGGCATTCGCCAATTAGCGCAACAAAGCACCGCTCTGGAGCCGGACTTTATCATGCCGGAGGGGGTAATTTGCGTTGGGAAATTAGATGCTGCAAAGATTGCTGCGAATAGATTTATTAATGATAATGGCGTTGTAATTAAAACAAATAAAGGAAGCAGCGGTAATGGAGTGTTGATTTTTCGAAATGGGGATCTGCCAAAAAATTATAAGGAATGTGAAAAAGCCATATACTCAACACTCAATAAAAATGATTACTGGGACCGATATCCTATTATTATCGAGGACCTTATTAATGTCGATGTAAATAACGTAAACAGTTTTCCTAATATTGAGTTTAAAATCCATAAAAGCGGAAAGATTGAAATGCTTTACTACTGTTTAATGCTTGTGACAAAAGAGGGAGTGTTTTATGGAATAGATATGCATGAGGATGTTATTGGAGACCGTCTTGCAGCTCGCATTATTGATACCGGCTTCTTTATTGCAGAACGCTATGCGGCTGCTGGGTATCGCGGACATTTTGATATCGACATGATAACGACAAAATATAATCAAGTATTTGTAAATGAATCAAATACGCGAAATACCGGAGGGACGGATGTTTTCAAAGTCGCACTTGAGCTTATTGGAAGAGATTTTTTCTCTGATTCATATGTTATTAGTAGAACTAAGTACAAATTAACTAACGTGTCTCGTCCTACATTTTCTAAAATTATTAAAATATTAGAACCTGTTTTATATAATAAAAAAACAAAAGAGGGGGTAATGGTCACCTCAGAAAATATCATCAAACAAGGGCAACTTATTTATAATATTTTTGGAAACACCAAAAAAAGGGCCTACCAAATAGAGGTAGAGATGAAGAGACTTCTTGAAAATGAATAATACTACTCTTAGAACATTTCCTATTTATATCTACAATCCAATCGAGGATGAGTGGGACTTCATTTCTTCTTTTGAAAAAAGGAAACAAAAGAAATTAATTCATGACTCAAATAGATTTGCTGATTGCTATTTATTCGCAAACGCACTCCTCCCCTCTTTTACCCTCATCTCTCCTCTGACTGTTGGAGAAAAATTCAAAGAATATTTTGAGACACTCAGTGGCGCTTGCTGCACAATACTTACCCCAAAAGAGAAAACTCCATTTATGTGTGAAAACATAGTATCTGATAAAGTCCTCTTTTTATCACTTGTCTCTCAGGCAAAAAAAGCAGGATCGCTTACTATCTACAGCTATGCAACAACGAAACAAGTGTTTGATCTAAAACGAACGTTTGAAGCGGCTGGAGTGCATGTTCATTTTCCAGAAGCCCCAGATGAAAAAGATTTATGGACCGTTGCTCATTTCGGAAGTAAAAGTGGGTTTAGAAAGTCGTTTGAGCGCTTTATGCCACCTGGAAGTATTGAGTATGATTTCAAGGAAGTGGTGAAGAAGGCTTCGCTGATTTTTGAGTCAGGTGCAGGAATGGTACTTAAAACAGACAAAGGAAATGCAGGCCAAGGCGTTCATATTTTTAGAAAAAGCAAAATAAAAACAAAGGATAGTCTTGAAAAAGAAATAAAAAAAGTCTTTAAGGCTGAACCATTTCTTAAGAAGCATGCTCTTATCCTGGAATCATTTATTGATACGTCAAAAGAAAAGCAGTGCCCCTTCCCTAGTATTGAATATTTTATTCATCAAGATGGAACAATTGAACTTCCCTATTACTGCAATATGATTGTTACGCCGGAAGGTGAGTTTTACGGAATGGAAATGCATAAAGATATTTTCACAAAAAAAACGAGAAATGCAGTATTGAAGATTACAACGCAGATTGCAGAAAAATATCGAGACTTAGGATATAGAGGTAGGTTTGATATTGATATGATCAACGATGGAAAACATATATATGCTAATGAATCAAATACAAGAATAAATGGAGGAACTGACACATACCTTATCGTAAAAAAACTAGTCGGAGATGATCTGTTTTCAAAACGATATGTACTTAGTAGCTACATGGATCTCCCTCCTCATATTTCTCCCCTGTTTGAATCAATAAGAGATATTTGCGCCCCCCTCCTCTTTGATAAGGGCAAAAATGTTGGTATTATTATTAACTCTGAATCAGTGATAAAAAATGGAGGTTTTTCTTATATTATTGTCGGAAAAAATAAAAAAGAAGCAATTCACTTTCATGAAAAATTAAAGGGTGCACTAGCTCAAAAATAACATACGAAGTCCTATGGAAAATAAAATAAAAACTATCTATATTTCTAATATCTTAGAGGGGTACTATAAAGAGTATGCGAAATTAAAATCAAAAAAAGAACGAGATTATTGGACTCAATTTGATATTTTTGATAGCAATCGGGCGCTCCTTTATGGTAACGATGATAAAATCATTATCACCTCCTCCCCCATTCATCCCGCCCACTTCAAACAGATGAGTAAGCTTATGAAATGGGACAATGTTCATAATATATCTCCCCTGCATCCTACTCATTCAATCTCGGAAGATTGTATTCAAGATGTATATTTACAAAAAGAACTCATAACATTAATAAAAAATAATCCAGGAGTGGCTTTGATCCCTTATCGCCTCACTCCTCAATTCCAAAAATGTATACACGCTTTAAAAGCAAAAAAACTCTCATTTGAAACACCGGAAACCATCCCTGAGGATAAACAGTTTATTCTTAATTATTTCAATACTAAGCGAGGGTTTCGCCATCTGTGGCTTGTATCCCAAGCAGATAATCCTCCCTATGTCCAAATCCCAGACGGCTTCATCACAGAGGATAAGAATGAGGCGTTGGATGCTGCGTGGTGGTTTCGACAACGAGAGGAGTCGTTTGTAGTGAAATATAATTCGGGAGTTCAGGGAATAGGAGTTGAGATGATAGATCACACAACTCTTCCTCGTGATAAAACAGCATTCATGCGCGCTATGAAGCGCCTATTAACAGATACTATGTGGGATGAACCCGTTATCATTGTTGAAAAGTCTATCCCTGCTAATAAAAAGGCAGAGAGTATTTCTCCCAGTTTAGAACTGTATATTAATCCAAAAGGAGAGGTATCAGGATCCTATGCGTGTGATCAAATATTAGCAAGCGATAAGCGTACCTATCGGGGCATCTATATCTACCCTAAACTCATGACTGACCCCTCGATCAAAAAAACATTTGAAGCTGGTATTAAGTTTGGAAAAAAATTAGCTGAATACGGGTATAGGGGTATATTTGATATCGATTTGATTCGAAGCTATCGAAATGAAATCTATGCTGTGGAGGCAAATCTCAGACGAAACGGAGGGACACATCTTCATGAACTCTGCCTTTCTCTTCTGGGAAAACGGTATGGAAGCACCTATCATACGATGATTGAAGATATTCTTTTGCACAAAAAACATAGTCTTACCTATGAAAAATGCCAAGAACTTTTTTCTTCTCATCTCTATTCGCATAAAAAACACTCAGGAATAATATTTTCTAACCCAGACATGCTCAAAGTAAATCTTCTTGCAGTCGTGGTGATAGCAAAAACGAAAAATGAGATAAAAAAGCTCCGCGAGCGTATCGGAGCTACGCTCAAGGACAGCATGGTCGGTGAAACGCTCTCAGAAAGAGATTGGTAAAAATGGATTATCACTCAGTAAGCTGCGGGGCATCTTGCATGTCATTCCCGCGAAGGCGGGAATCCAGACTCTAGTTACAATATTAAACAAGTTAAGAAATGAATCGGGGAACCCCATCTACGATTGGTACTGTGCACCTGTATTGTGTGGACGCTGAGGGATTTGAACCCCCAACATCTTCGATGTAAACGAAGCGCTCTACCGTTGAGCTAAGCGTCCAGATGTGGGCGTGGAAAGAATCGGACTTTCGCTCTGTTCTTTATCAGAGAACTGTTTTACCATTAAACTACGCGCCCTTCCCAAAATTCATACAAAATCAACTCAAATTATATCAGACGCAGGGCTTCTTCGTAAACTAGAATTTTTCTGATGTTGTAGCCGCATTTCCCTTGTCATCCCGACTAAGTCGGGATCCAGACTCTAATTTTCACTCTTCCCAACTATCTGCATGTTAAAATAGATACATGTCAACTTTATATCTTGTTTGTGGACCTCCTTTCTCAGGTAAAACTACTCTCGCAAAAAAAATTACACAAATAACTGGATATAAATACGTTAGTACAGACGATATTATGAAAAAAAGAGGATTTGATCTTTCAAAGAAAAACCCCGTTGAGGAATGGGAAAAGACACATCAAGAATGCTTCAAAGTATTGAATAGTCTCATGAAAGATAATCACAATATTGTACTTGACGATACTAATTTCTTAAAGAAGTTAAGAAATAGATTTCGAGATATGGCTCATAAGCAAAACTATAAAATTGTTACTATTTATATGGATATATCACTTGAGGAATTAGAAAAGAGAAGGAAAAACGCAGTTGAAATCGGTAATCGAAAAAATTTGGACGATGATGCCTTTTATCCAGTGGTAAATGCTTTTGAAAAGCCAGATGAATCTGAAAATACTATCATGTATACATTAACAGAAATCTCTGAAGACTGGATTTCAAAGCATATTTCATTCTGACTCAGCATTCTCATTATTATTACTTCATTTATTTAAATAAATGAAGTAATTTATATTCCCTGCTCTTTTTCTCGTTCTATCTCCCTTCGAATTTTGTGAGCAGTTTTCCAGCTTATTCCGTAGGAGCCTGGGCCGTTTATGGAAGCTAGAAAATCTTTAAAAATGAGGTTGATTTTATCGTGTTGTATAAGCGAGGAGAGCACTTTTCTCATTCCTCTACTTCTCTCCAATAGGAGTGAATATTTCGCTATGCTAGCTGAAGATATTTTCAATACGTCACAAATTACAGAATAATCTATTTGTTTTTGAATCAAATACATGGCAGCGATTCGCTTGGCAATCATTAATTGTTCGGTAGAAGATAAAACATCAAAAATCACCGAAAAAAACACATCCTTATTATTTTGTTTTCCAACAACTTCAAAAAATAGTTCAAAAATCTTTTTTAACACCACATCTTTGACTTTGTATTGCGACATTCTTACCATACTTCATTTATTTAAATAAATGAAGTAATTTAACGCAACGGCTTATAAGCCGCATTTGATATGTGTTATCCTTTCAGAACGGCCTAATCTACTTCATTATCGGTATTGATCATTTAGCCGTAAATATTAGTCATTATTTTAGAATTTTGCTTGATATATATCATTGCGAGCGCATTCGACAAGCTCGGCGCAAGCTGCGCGAAGCAATCTATTTGCTAAGATTGCCACGCCCCGCAGTGGCGGGGCTCGCAATGACATGGGGGTTAATGTTATATAATGAGCCATGTTCAAAGTAGTAAAGAAAAATGATGGAGAGATACGAAAAATTACCGATAACAAAACGGCGATTAATATTGTTACCAAAGAAATCACTCCCCCTTTCTCTTTAGCGATTCTGCAGACAACAAACTACAATGAAAAAGAAACAACGGCTTACAATCGCATCTACCATGTGACAGAAGGACTTCTTATATTAACTTTTGATAATAATAGACAGGAATTATCGATTGGCGATAGCTGTTATGTTTCTCAGGGGGCAACGTATAGTATGTCTGACACCTTTAAGGCATTTGTAATCAATCAACCAGCATTTGGAATTAAATAGCGAATCCTCTCCAGCGCGATGAAGTGGGGTTGCTTCTTGGAGGGTTTTCTTTCATAATGAATATATAAGTGAAATGAAAAAAGACATTAAGCTACATGCTATACAATTAGTGAAAGATTATTTTGATGCGATTTATACGCTTGTCTTTTTTTTTCCCTATTTTTTTTCACTTGCCCCCCTTCTCAAAACTCTTTTTTATCCTTGGAAACATATCGTAACAAAAAAAGAAATAAGAGGTTTTTCTTTTTCTGAATATTTCACACGCCTCTTCCTCAATACCATGTCCTCTTTCATAGGCGCTTGTATGAGGCTTACTATTATTATTTTTTGTGTAATGTTTGAATTGTCCTATATCATATGTATTCCTGTCATTACCATTGTTTACTTCATACTCTTTCTTCCTCTTCAACTTATTTCGTATCTCATCATGCCAACGATTGATGAAGAAAAGGAAAAAGCAAAAAAAAGATTCTTAGCCTCTCACTGTCTTAAGTCAGAAAATAGCATCGCGGTCACTGAGTGGTTTGAGGAAATATGGAAGAAGCAGGAAGAGCAAAAAAAATGGTGGGATAAAAAGCTTCTCTTTTCCTATCCTCCGCTGGCTCGAGATTGGGCTGCTGGATACACACCAATGCTTGATACCTATGTGGAAGATCTTGCAAGCGTCTCCTATCAATCGATCCCTCGACATATTGTGGGTCGAAAGAATGAATTGGCTCAAATGCAAGATATTCTAAGCAAATCTGAGGAGGCAAATATAGTACTCGTTGGAGAAGAAGGAGTGGGAAAACGCACAGTAGTAGATGCCTTAGCTCGCCTTATTTATGAAGGACAAACAGGAAAGCATCTCGCCTATAAAAGAATATTGCGACTTAATATGGAGAAGATTCTCACCGCATTTACCGATATGAAACAACGAGAGCTTTTTTTCGAAGACTTACTCAGTGAAGCGGCTGAGGCTAAAGGTGTTATTCTCTTGATTGAGAATATTGATAACTACTGTGCAGCAGGAGAGAGTAGGATAGATCTTACTATTTCGCTTGAAAAATTTGCCCGCAATCCCTCTCTCCAATTCATTGGTATTACCACCCCATTTTTTTACCAACGATTTATTTTCCCCAATGAAAAAATCGGCAGACTTTTTACACGGGTTGATGTGAAGGAGATTTCTAAACAAGAAGCATTGTCAACGATACTCCACATCATTCCTTCATTTGAAAATACGTACTCTACTTCTATTCCTTATGAAACCGCTTCCGTTATTGTCGAAAAAAGTGAATTTTATATTACCACAATTCCCTTCCCCGAAAAAGCCATTGAACTCTTAGATCAAACATGCGCTCATTATGCAAAATCACTTATTATTATTCCCGATTACGTCGATGTAGTGCTTTCAGAAAAGACTCATATTCCCACTACACTAACAGAATCTATGCGAGCGAAGTTACTACAATTAGAGAAGCTATTGGGTGATCGAGTTGTATTTCAGAATGATGCAATATCTTCCCTTTCTAGCGCATTAAGGCGATCATTTATCCTTTTAGGAAAAAGAAAGAAACCGCTTGCGACCTTCCTTTTCTTAGGACCAACAGGAGTAGGAAAAACAGAAACAGCAAAGGCTCTCTCCTCAATATTTTTTGGAAATGATAGTTTTATTACTCGATTTGACATGTCTCTCTATCAATCAAAAGATGATATTAAGGTGCTTATTGGATCTCTGGAATCTGGACTACCTGGACTCCTTACTCAAGCTATTCGTGAAAAACCCTATGCGGTGCTTCTCCTTGATGAGCTTGAAAAGGCTCATCCTGACTTAATAAACATCTTTCTTACGGTTATTGACGAAGGATACTTTACTGATGGATTTGGAAAACGAGTAGACTGTAAAAACCTCATAATTATCGGCACTTCAAATGCGGGAGCTGAATATATTCACAAGCAACAGTCTGTGATGAACAAATTAAATAATGTCATTGCGAGCGAAAGCGAAGCAATCCCGCAAAATGAGATTGCCACGTCGCCAGCAGCTCCTCGCAATGACAATGGTTTACTCGACTACCTTATCGAAAACAAAATCTATTCCCCCGAATTTTTGAACCGTTTTGATGGAGTGGTTGTTTACAATCCCATCTCAGATAAAGCACTTCTTCTATTAGCAAAAAAAATGTCTACATCTATTAAGGAAACTATCTATTCCTTATATAAAATCCGTATCGTTGTAAAAGATGAAACGCTCATGGATAGTATAAAAAAACACTACAATCCTACGTTTGGAGCGCGAAATTTAGACCATGTCGTAACCCAAGAAATTGAGGATAAAATCGCTACTCTTCTTTTACAAAACAAGATCGGAGAAGGGGCTGTGATAACTTTATAACTATGCGTTATTCTGAGTGACTCAGATTACATACGAAGAATCTTAACGTGGTTTACGCTATAATAAACGAATGAAGATATATTTCACGGCTTCTACATCGGGAAATGGAGACTTGGTACCCCTCTACATAAAGATCCTTAATCATATAAAAAAGCATGATGTAATTCTTACTTCTGGGCCTCAAATTGTCTCTACAAAGCAACTCGAAGAAGATAAAAAATTGAGCTTTAAAGAAATATATGAACGCCAACAGAAGCGCATTGAAGACAGCGATATGGTGATCGCAGAAAGTTCAAAGCCATCCCATGGAGTGGGAGGAGAAATTGTCTATGCACTCTCGCTCGGAAAACCAGTACTTGCTCTTGTTCATAAGAAATTCGAGGACCATATCTCCCCTATGTTAGCCGGCAATCCATCAGAAAATTTATTCATTGAATACTATGATGAAGATTCTGCCTCTAATAAATTAAGTGATTTTATAAAACATATTGATAAGATAAAAAAAAGGAAAGGCAAGCTTATTGTAATCGACGGTGGAGACGGCTCAGGAAAAACAACACAGGCAGAACTACTAGTAACATATTTAAAGGAACAAAAAATTCCCGTCAAGTATGTAGACTTTCCACAATACTATAAATCATTTCATGGAAAAACAGTGGGCAAATTCTTGAAGGGGGACTTCGGAAAAATCGACGAGGTATCTCCCTATTTGGCCTCCCTCGCCTATGCACTCGACCGCGCATCAATAAAGCGCGAGATGGATGAATTTTTAGCAACAGGTGGGTATATTGTGGCTAATCGCTATGCCACTTCAAACATGGCCCATCAAGCAGCAAAATGCAAAACAGAAAAAGAAAAAGAAGAGTTTTTGAAATGGATTTATGAGCTGGAGTATAAAGTACATAAAATCCCCAAAGAAAACCTTGTCATATATCTTCATGTCCCCTATCTTCATGCAGCCGAACTTACGAAAAAAAGATCTCAACAAAAAGGAGTTGAGCCAGATATTCATGAAAAAAGTTTGGATCATCAACAAAAGTCTGAACAGATGTATCTTCTGCTTGCAAAAAAGTATAAGCACTGGAAGACGATTGATTGTGTACAAAATGGAGTTATGTTGGATAGGCTCTCTATACAAAATAAAATACGAGAGTTTGTCGGGGTATAGTTCTATTTCTTTACTCCGTATGCCACTCCATATCCATCATCAGGGGACCATAAACGAGTCGCCCCCATCATGAGAGTATTGACACTATCAAACATCTCTCTATTAAGTGTCTGATCGTATGCAAAACATATATATCCACCCCGTGGGAAATACATAATTGTTTTTTTCTTGGAGGGATCCCATTGATCTGTTAGCACAATGGCAGATGCTCCATTTTTTGGATGATGGGGATCAGTTCTATTTTTGTTCCACGCACAAAATGTTTCATCTAGCTCACCCCCCCCTCTTAAAATCATATTCTCTATCACTTCTTGAGATATGCCTTCACCTGCATTTCCCATATCTCCAACGACTGCTCTGTCCTTTCCTACTGGATCAAATTCCAAATATTTTTTTTGTGTATTAATGGGCAACTGAGCAAACAGTTCGTCAGGAAATGTTATGTAATTTGCATGCTCTCTTGTTCCGTTAGTCTTAAGCGTTCCTTCAGTGAGTCCAAAAGCGAGAAAACTTGCTGTTACTGATATCTTAATATTATTGACCTCAGCAAATTTTTTTAGGAATAGTATTCCTTGTGCTGTGGCAGGCCCATCAATGATAATGTCTACGCCATCCTTAAGTAGTTCTGAATTGTGTTTTTTTAGGTCCGCTATATATCCCGCGACGGAAACGGTAGATGCTAAGCAGTCATCGTGAATTATGAGTGACCCCTTTAAATTTCGTACTTCTTTTAGTGCGGGTTTGATCATATCTGCAACTGCCTGTTGATATAATGCCCTATTCTCTGGAGTGAATCCTTCTTTCGCAATCCGTGCAAGTTGAATTGCCTTTTCATTTGTTGCACCATGAAGTATGGTAACTCCAAATTGTTCAGTCGGTGACTTATACGAATATGCCGGATTCTCCATTGTCCCCATACCACTTCCGGTCATTTCATCAAATTTAAATGCTTGTATGTTAGCTTGACCTTCAAGGGTACGTTGAAAAGTAAGTGGAGGAATGTAACTTCCAGGAAATGCATGTATCGCTTCTTGGGAAAATGAAACAAAACTGTCACAGACAACGGTGCCGCCATTTTCGTCTTGGACTTGAATTTGTCTTCCTCCCTCATTCCTAATAATTTTTGGCTGAACAAAACTATCCTTTCTTAAGGATCCAAGAAATTCAGATCCTTTTAGAGTTGCTCTTGATAAATTTTCTGCCCTAGCCATAAATAAAGTTGTATTATTAATTATTCTCGCTATGATATCTGATTTATGGCTCTCTGTCAACCTAATTCACCTATACTTATTTATCTCATCCCTTGTCTTTCTGGCTTCTTCTCCTGCCTTTTGTGCAAAGTCTTCGCCCTTTGATGCAAAAATAATACCTCGTGAGGAGCTGATTATCATTCCACGTTTATGGTTATCCACCCCAGCCCGTACCGTCTTTTCTACATCTCCTCCTTGTGCTCCGATTCCGGGAACAAGAAATGGCATATCTCCTACTTGGGACCGTATGATTTTCATCTCTTCCGGATAGGTAGCTCCTACTACGAGCATGCAATTGCTATTCTTATTCCAACTATCAAACACTTTTCGAGCAACATGAATATAGAGGGGTTCATTTTGTATTTGTAAATCCTGCATCTCCCCTGCTCCGGGATTAGATGTGCGACAGAGGATGATACATGCCTTATCTTCTCTGCTTAAAAATGGCATAAGTGCTTCCTTACCTAAATACGGATGAAGAGTCACAGCATCAGCCCCCAAATAATCAAAAATATATTTTACATACCCTTCATTGGTACTTCCAATATCTGCGCGTTTTGCATCCAGAATGGTGACGATTTCTGGGTACGTAGAATGAATATAATCAAAGGTCATTTTCAGCTCTTTCATGCCCGCCTCGCCTCGCGCTTCATAAAAAGCACTGTTTGGCTTATAGGCACATACAAACTCTGCTGTAGCGTCAATGATGGCTTTATTAAAGGTAAACTGTGGATACCGCTCACTTTGTAAATGAGAGGGAATTTTTTCGAGTGCGCTGTCTAATCCAACACACACAAGCGAATTAACAGCAACTATTCTTTTGTTTAATTTTTCTATGGTATTCATGATTTTTTTTGTAATTGTTCTAAATACTTTTTTCCATGGCCTACAATGATATTTATTGGAATATTTTTTTTACATAATGGACAATCTACTACATCAATTGCTGATGCCTTCACTACTCCCAAAGCCTCAAATTTTGGTACACCCAACATCTTTGCATTCACTAATTCTGGAACACGGTTTACCATAACGCCAACACCTACCACCTTCCCTCCTGTACCCCTTACCACATCAATAACCTTTGTTACAGATCCGCCAGTTGTTGTTAAATCTTCAATAACTAATATTTTCTTTCCTTTAATCAGCTTATCGTAACCCCGCGTAAAAATCATTGTTTTGTCTGGTCCTTTTTCGGTATATACCCCAAGAATCTCTTTTCTTTTTAGTTTTGATAAATAATATGCAGTCCATTGAGATAAAATAATTCCTCCCAATGCGGGAGCTGCGACCACATCAATATCTATATTTTTAAATATTTCAGCAAACATTTTTCCAATTTGCGCAGTTTCTTTTGTATGAGGATATACAGCATCTTTGTTTACATAAACACTTCCGTGTTTACCCGATGTATATACAAAATGATCATCAGTAATCACTGCTCCTACTTTTTTAAGTATATCGAGGACTGTTTGTGCCATAGTATTTTAATGCGCTGCGCCAATGAAACTTTTAATATCTGTTATTCCCTCTTTTTTCATAAATTCTTCTATGTCCTCCATCATTTGTCTGTACAGTTTGTATCCATGAGTATACACGGCTGACCCTACCCCAACAAGAGTGGCCCCCGCCATCATCATCTCTATCACGTCGTCCGCAGTAGATATTCCTCCCATTCCAAGAATAGGGATTTTTACCGCCTCATAAATTTCATAAACTCTTGCAATAGCAATTGGTTTAATCCCGTGCCCTGAAACTCCTCCCTTTTTTGCTCCTAAAATAGGCTTGCGTTTATGAATGTCAATAATCATTCCCGTTGCTACTGTATTTATTGCTGCAATTGCATCAGCTCCTTCTGCTTCACATGCTTTTGCTATTTCACCGATATTTGTAGTATTTGGACTTAATTTACAAATAAGGGGGATTTTCCCACTTACTTTTTTTGCAATTTTCGTTGCTTCTGCAGACGAAGCTCTATTATCAGATAACATCGCTCCAAACTCCCCTTCAACATTGGGACATGAAAGATTTAATTCAATAGCAATAGGTTTTAGTGGCATAATTTCAGCTACCAGTCTCTCAAAGTCTGAGATTCGTGCTGCAAATACACTGACAATTACAGGAGTTTTGGTTGATTTGATAAATGCTTTTGCTTCTTCTTTTGCTTTTGTGAGACCTGGGTTTCGTAAACCAACCGAATTAATAAATCCTCCGTTATATTTTGCTACTCGAGGAATGGGGTTCCCTTCACGTCGTTCAACGGTTATTGATTTTAATACAACTGCTCCGGCTCCTGCCTCAACCGCTATTTTATGTCCAGGAATATCATTTATGATACCGGAGGGCAAAAATATAGGGTTTGTAAACCGCTTACCAAACAGTCGAACTGATGTATTCATAAAGAAATATTTAATTAATAATGAGTAACTTTTACCACTCTCCCCTTCAACTTCCATCCCTCAAATGGAGTCCATTTGCACTTCGTTTTTAATAGCGCTCCCTTTATTATATATTCCGCATCCATGTCAACGATTACTTTGTTTTTCGTTTCGTTTAGCTTGAGAATTCGACGGGGACCGTCATAACACAGTCTCACTATATCTTTAATGTATAACTTTTTTTCATTAACAGCATTAAGAAGAAGTGGAAGTGTGGTCTCAAGCCCAGGTACACCAAACGGAGGATGGGCACTTTCTTTTTCCTCTTTGGTGTGAGGAGCGTGATCCGATTCAATAACATCAATATTATTTATATTGTTCCAAAGAAAATCTACTTCCTTTTGCTCCATAAGGGGTGGCTTCATCATTCCAAATGGTCCTAGTTTCTTTACTGAATCACTTGTAAGAAATAAATGATGAGGAGTAACTCCACATGAGATAGGGAGACCTTCTTTTTTCGCTTCAATGATTGCTTCTAGAACTATTCGCGAGTGAATATGGCACACATGGGTTTGTTTTTTTGTTTTGCGAATAACATCAATCAAAGTATTAATGTGTTCATTTTCACAGTGAACTAAAATTGGTTTTTCTGAATTCCATGCATTGAATACTGATAGAAGTTTATCTGTATTAAGAATATATCCACCTGTTGTGTTGTCTAGATATATCTTTAATCCCACAACAAGAGAATAAATTTTTTTGAATTCCTTAAAATTGTCACCCATCGTTCCAAAATAGAGAAGAACTTCGCACTGTGCTGAGTCTTTAACTCGTTTTAGTTTTTCCACTAGTCTTTCATATGTAAAAATAGGCGTTTTATTATTGGGCATATCTGCCACAACGGTAAAGCCTCCTGCTAAAGCTGCTTGTGTACCTGTTGTAAAATCTTCTTTATCTGTTTGTCCAGGATCGCGTAAATGAACATGAATATCTATTAATCCTGGCAATGTTACTATATTCATTTTAAATACTCATCCCAACTTTTAATTTCTAAATCTTTCAGTTCATATTTATCGATTGCGCTTACAAAGAAACGGGCAGCATTTAAATCGGTGATAAGAGGAATATTATTATCAATTGTTGCTCGACGAATAAGATATCCATCAGTCCCCTCTTTTGCAAAGAGGTTTCCGTTATGATAGTCCTGACTTAAGTTGATGACTAGCGACACTTCATGATCTTTAATAATATCGAGCACATTTGGTTTTTTTCCTTCATATACTTTTGAAACAAGTTTAGTTTTTACCCCTTTTGATTTGAGAAAATGATGAGTATTTTTTGTTGCATATAATTTGAATCCAAGATTTTTTAACCTCCATACGCTTTCCGCAAAGCGTAGCTTATGCTCCTCCCCTCCAATGGTGATGAGTGCTGATTTATCTTTTAATGAAAAACCTGTCGAGATAAGAGACTTCAAATATGCTTCCTCTGCCGTGTCGCCAAAACATGCAACTTCACCTGTTGAGGACATCTCAACTCTCAGGACCGGATCAGCGCTTTCCATCCGTGAAAATGAAAACTGGGGTGCTTTTACTGCGACAAAAGAAGGATAAGGAATGATATGTGACTGTGCTTTCCCAAAAAAACTATCAATGAGTACTTCTGCAAAATTAACTCCAGTGACTTTCGAAACAAAGGGAAATGTGCGAGAAGAACGCAGATTCATTTCAATAACATACACATGATTATTTTTTACCATGAATTGAATATTAAAAGGTCCAGTTATATTAAGAGCCTGTGCAAGAAGTGAGGCGATTTCAATCATCCGTGCTCCGCTATGATAGCGCACTCGTTCTGCTGGATAAACGATAGTGGCGTCGCCTGAATGTACTCCCGCATGTTCAATGTGATTTGCGATTACATGCACTTTTACTTCTCCCTTTTGTGCGACTCCATCAAATTCAACTTCGCGCGCATTTGAAATAAACTTAGAAATCATAACTGGATGTTTTTTATTTATGTCAGTTGCTTTTTGTATAAAATGCTTCAAGTCGGATTCGCTATAGCAAAGATTCATTGCAGCGCCAGATAAAACATAAGAGGGACGAATAAGAACGGGGTAACCGACTTCTGTTGCAAAAGTAAGCGCATTATTCATATCAACAAAACTATTCCATGGGGGTTGATGAATATTCAACGTATCAAGTAATTTTGAAAACTTATTTCTATCTTCTGCACGGTCTATATCTTCCGCTTTTGTTCCAAGGATAGGAACTCCATACGAATGTACTTTCTGTGCAATATTATTTGGCGTCTGTCCTCCCACTGAAAGAATAATTGACTCTGAATTTTCAAATTCATAAATATCCGCCACTCGCTCAAAGGAAAGCTCTTCAAAATATAGTCGATCAGACATATCATAATCTGTGGATACAGTTTCCGGATTGCAATTCACAATGATCGATTGTTTTCCATATTTTTTTAATGCGAGAGAGCTGTTGACGCAGGTCCAATCAAACTCAACAGAGGAGCCGATGCGATAGGGGCCACTTCCTAAAACCATTATTCCTTTTTTTCCTAAAGGCAAGACATCGTTATGAGATCCCCCATACGTCATGTATAAATAATTTGTTTTCGCTGGCACTTCTCCGGCTAGAGTATCGATCTGGAAAATGGATGGAACAATATTATATTTCTTTCTCAAAGCGCGTATCTCTAATTCATTCTTTCCAACAATTTCTCCTATTCTTTTATCAGAAAAACCATTTTGTTTTAATTGTAAAAATAAATTTTTATTTATTATGTCATTGCGAGGAGCTGCTGGCGACGCGGCAATCTCAGAAAGATTGCTTCGCGCAGCTTGCGCTGAGCTTGTCGAATGCGCTCGCAATGACATAGCTTTTGACTCTAAATCTACGATATTTTTTATGCGACTCAAAAACCACGGATCTATTCCGCTCAATTTATAAATCTTCTCCACAGAAATTCCTTTTTGTAAAGCTTTGATAAGGAAAAAAAGCCGTTTTGAGTTCGCCTGTTTTATATGGGTCGCCACATTTAGTTCAGCGGGGGTTTTGCTTAAATCTGTAATTCCGCTCACTCCAATATCAAGCATGCGCACTCCCTTTTGAAGCGCTTCCTCAAATGTCCTCCCAATTGCCATAATCTCCCCCACAGATTTCATAGCACTTCCGATTTTCTCAGTGGTTCCCTTGAATTTATCCATATCCCAGCGGGGAATTTTTACGACAATATAGTCAAGAGCTGGTTCAAAATAAGACTGCGTTGTTTTAGTTACTTGATTTTGAATTTCATTCAACGCATATCCTAAAATTAACTTTGCTCCAACATATGCAAGTGGATATCCAGTTGCTTTTGAAGCAAGAGCTGAAGAACGAGAGAGACGTGCATTTACTTCAATGACGTAATAATCTATTTTTTTCCCAATAGGCTTTGGATTTAGTGCGAACTGAACATTACATTCTCCGACAATTCCTAGACTGCGCACGATTTGAATAGAAAGCCGTCGAAGCTCATGATATTCATAATTGGAAAGTGTTTGACTTGGGGCAACCACAATAGACTCTCCCGTGTGAATTCCCAAGGGGTCCATATTTTCCATATTACATACTGTGACGCAATTATCATACTGATCACGGACCACTTCGTACTCAATTTCTTTAAAATGATGGAGATATTTTTCAACGAGAATTTGAGGGGAAAATGCAAGAGCCTCAGTGGCGATTTCTGTGTATTCATTTTCTGTAAATGCAACTCCGGACTTCTGCCCGCCCAATGAAAACCCTGCACGAATCATCACGGGGTATCCAATTTCTCGTGCTTTTATTAATCCTTCTTCAACCGTTTTCACTGCGAAGCTGAGTGGAGTGGCAACCCCAATTTTATGGAGATGGGAGGCAAATTTTTTTCTATCTTCTGTGAGAATGATAGTCGAAACAGGAGTTCCCAATACTTCCACATGATGCTTTTGAAGTACCTTTTTTTGGTATAGCTCCATCCCACAATTCAGTGCGGTTTGCCCTCCAAAGGAGAGAACAAGTCCATCAGGCTTTTCCTTTTCAATAACTCGTGTAACAAATTCTAAAGTAACGGGAAGAAAATATACTGTATCCGCTAATTCTTTTGATGTTTGAATCGTGGCAATGTTAGGATTTATAAGAATGGTTTTTATTCCTTCTTCTTTAAATACTTTAATTGCTTGACTGCCAGAATAATCAAATTCACCTGCTTGTCCAATTTTTAAAGCACCTGATCCGAGAATGAGAATCTTCTTTAGGTTGTGGTGAGTAGGTTGTGGGTTGTAGGAATTAGGTAGTAGCTTCATGAATTTAACGCCTGTAATAATTTATTAATCATTCTCATTATTTCTTCTAGAAGAATATCTAATTTTTGATAGCTGTCTTTATTTAAATAGCCAATATCTAGTGCAATTAACAATTGCGTCTCCAATTCAGCCCCAGATCCATATGCAATTCTAATAAACTGGACATATTCAGCTCTATGTCCTCTTCTTTGTCCCTCGGCAATATTAGATGGTATAGATATGGTAGCTCGACGGATTTGAGAAGTTAATCCATATATTTCGCTTTTAGGGAATTTTTCTGTTGTTAAATAAATTTCTTTACAGAAATTCATCGCTTTCTGCCAGACTATTAGTTCCTTGTATGATTTCATATTATGTGCTAACTACCAACTACTCACTATAACCTACAACCTTCCAATAAACTCATCAAATAACCATGTGCTATCTACCGGCCCAGGAGCTGCTTCAGGATGAAACTGAACAGACATAAAAGGTAATGATTTATGAATGATTCCTTCATTTGTTTTATCATTCCCATTAATAAACCATGGAGTAAATCCGGGAGGAATTTTTCCAATTGCAAACCCATGATTTTGTGTGGTGATATAACATTTCTTTGTCCCTACAAGTTCACAGGGTTGATTTTGCCCCCGATGACCAAACGGAAGCTTGTAGGTGTCTCCTCCACTTGCAAGAGCGAGAATTTGGTTTCCCAAACAAATTCCAAATACAGGGGTTTTCTTTTCTAATACTTTTTTAACAATCGCGATAGTTTTATCTGCCATTTTTGGGTCGCCTGGTCCATTTGAAACAAGGACACCATCGCATTTTATTCCCGCTTCAATAAAATCATAGTCCCAAGGGACTTGGATAACTTTCACTTTTCTTTTTACCAGTTCACGAATAATATTTTCTTTCACACCACAATCTATGAGAACAATGGTTTTTGTTCCTTTGCCATATGTGGTAACCTGCGAGGTTGACACCTGGGCCACTAAGTTTTCTTTATTTGGATCAATAAACTCTATCTTTTTTTCAAACTCAATCTTTACAAGCGAAGCTCCCTCGTCGCGAATTTTTTTTACAATAAACCGCGTATCGGCAATTTGAAGAGCGGGAATCTTTTCTTTTTTTAGCCAACTGCTCAGTGTTTGTTTGCTTTGAAAGTGAGACGGGGTATCGATATATTGGGAAACAATAAGTCCGCTTAATTGTATTTTTCCGCTCTCCCAATATTTTCGGTCTGGCACTCCGTAACTGCCCACTATTGGATAAGACAGAGTAAGGATTTGCCCTTTATAGGAGGGATCCGTCAAACTCTCTGGATAGCCCATCATACTAGTTGAAAATGCAATCTCTCCGGCTACAGACTCTTCGTGCCCAAAACTTTCTCCCTCAATCACAGTTCCATCAGAAAAAATAAGATGTCCCTTCATATAGTTATCCCAGAATCAAACTTAATAACGCCATTCTGATATAGAGTCCGTTTTTTACTTGATCCGAAAGATAGACAGATCGTTTATCATTATCCACCCGCACATCAATATCCCCCACTCGAGGAAGAGGATGCATAAGAATCATTTTATTATTTCCCTTTTCCTCAAGTAGTTCTGGTGTGACAACGAATTTATTTTTGAGCTTTTCATATTCTTTTATATCGGAAAAACGTTCTTTTTGCACACGCGTCCAATACCAAAAATCGGCGGTTAGAGGGATTTCACTTTGAGATGATATTTCGATAAGATGTACTCCTTTTCTTTCTATTTCGCTTTTAAATAATGGTTCCAACTTTAATTGCTGAGGAGAAAGTAGATAAATGGTGTTGTTCTTGTATAAGGATAGTAACTTTAAAAGCGAATGAACCGTTCTTCCGTTTAAGAGGTCTCCTACTATTACTCCCGTTAATCCAGAAAGAGATTTTGCTTTTCTTTGAATTGTGTATGCATCAAGAAGTGCTTGCGTAGGATGCTCCCCAATTCCATCCCCCGCATTTATGACAGGAATGGAAACTGCATCTACTGCCCGTTTCAATGTTCCTTTTTCAAAATGCCTCATAACTACTGCGTCGGAGTAATTTTCAAATACTCGCATCGTGTCCTCGAGTGTCTCCCCCTTTATTGCGGAAGAGGTTTGGAGCGGATTTTGATATTCCAGAGTCATTCCACCGAGCCGTTTTACGGCAGATGCAAAAGAGCTAAATGTTCGAGATGATGGTTCAAAAAAAAGAAGTGTTACTAATTTCCCCTTAAGGATTTTGCTTGATTTTTCAAAACTCATTTTTCTGATTTTATCTGCCGTGGTAAATATATTGGAAATTAATTTGGGAGTAAGTATGTCGACCGAGATATATGATTTTTTTGAGAGCGTGCTCTTGGAATTTATATTCATAGGCGAAAAAAATCCCCGCCTTGTGCGGGGTCAAATGTCAGTAATTGTTTTTAATGTTTTGCTGGAACTCCATTAAAGAGATATTTAACCAGATTATCTCTCGGATGTCAAAACTATTTGTGAAGGGAGCGTTGTAACTTGCTAAAAATGAATGTGGCGCGGGAGGGAGTCGGACCCTCACGAGGTTGCCCTCATTAGTTTTTGAGACTAACTTGTCTGCCATTCCAACACCGCGCCAATTTCCATCTTTCTTCAATTGTCAAATCTCTGTGTCTGCCCCCGCCTAGGGCGGGACTAACTCGCAGTATTTTCTCTGAGCCCAAGGCTCATCGTAAACTGCGAGTTGAGCATTCCAACACCGCGCCAATTTCCATCTTTCTTCAATTGTCAAATCTCTGTGTCTGCCCCCGCCTAGGGCGGGACTAACTCGCAGTATTTTCTCTGAGCCCAAGGCTCATCGTAAACTGCGAGTTGAGCATTCCAACACCGCGCCAATTTCCATCTTTCTTCAATTGTCAAATCTCTGTGTCTGCCCCCGCCTAGGGCGGGACTAACTCGCAGTATTTTCTCTGAGCCCAAGGCTCATCGTAAACTGCGAGTTGAGCATTCCAACACCGCGCCATTCTCAAGTATCCCTTTTTCATGACAAAGTCCTGCTAGAATATTAAGAATTATAACAAATGGAACGAAAACAGTACCCCTCAAACCTAGAAAGATATAAACAAACACAAATGGTTGAGTACATCGACAGGGACGATGTCAAATATCCGCCGCTGAGATGGGTTTACTATGATATAAAAAATGGTGTTCATAACCCTCACAATGTTCTCCTTACCTACCTTGTTCACCCTGATGAAAGTGATGCTCAAAAAGCGATAATGACAGCTATGGAGAAACGATGTGCACAGCCGGGAATGCCCAATATACTCTTTGTTCCGGTAAGCTCTCCCACGGGCCAGGCAAGACATTTGGAGAGAAGAGGACAAAGTGATTGTAAAAAAAATACAAATGGAGCCGGTAATAACTTAAATTGGTCGTTTTTAGATGGATCAACCGATCCTGAAGTGCTTTCATGGATCAGTCTCCTTAAAGGGAAACAATTTGATTATTCTCTCCATATTCATCATGATGATGAAATGTTTGGGAAGAATATTTATGGATACCTTCATGAGAAAGAAGAAACACCTCCTCCCATTTATTGGGAGTCATTCACTCAGTCAATTACTCATATTGGTTACACAACGTACTCAAACCAGTATGATGACCAAGAAAACCCAGCTTTAGGAAACTGGATACCACAAAATGGACTCATCGTCACTTCTCCACATCCAAGATTTAATGGATCTTTTGAAAATTATATCGTAGGAGAGCGTATCGCTCGAAGTGCTTTGACGATCGAGCTTCCAACTCATCTGAAGGAAAAGGAGTACGTTCCGATAGTCAATGCGGTTTATGGGCTAATTAATCGCAAATCGGGCTTTGTTCGATAGGACATATCACTCACCAGCTGCCCCCTCCCCCTCCGCCTCCTCCACCCCCTGAAAACCCTCCTCCGCTACTAAATCCTGAAGAGAAACCAGAGCTTGACCGCGTGGGTGTTGCGCTATAACTAAAGGTGGATACTGAAGAGTGAATTGTGTTTGAGAAATGCACTGCGTTAAATGTGCTATTTCCCACATACCACGACGGTTGACTGAGTGCGATATCCTTAAATCTATTCGCCCAAATTTTCTCTACGCCAAATGCCACTGCAAAGGGCAATAACTTCTCAAACATCATTTGATTGTTTGCTTGGAACGCAAACTGTCGCTCTTGGGAAGTGAGAAATGTCTTTAATGAGCGTCCCACGCTTGCTTGCTGCGCCCCTGTTTCCGTCTTCGCCGGCATAAATTTTGCGAATATAAAAGCAATGATCGTGAGGAGAATATTTCCTGTAAAAAAAGCGGAGCCGGCTAATGCGTAATATTTGGTTCTCGTTTTCTCAGGATTTGTTTTGAAAAATCCATCATTTACTACCTGCTTGTACAGGTTATCCGTTACAGTTTGAACTTCATCTCCCAAATCTTTTCCCTTAAGTTTGCATTCATCTCCTCCCCTAAATATCCCATCAAGAAGCTCTTTTTCAAATGGCATGAGTGAGTTATCCACACTCCATCCCCTTTTTTTTATAAACGTATAGTTTCCTTTTTTATCTTCTACAATCTTAAAAAATCCTTTTTGAGCAAGCTGAATGAGAGAGCCAAAAATATCTTTCATATCCACTGTTTCATCTATCAATGCTCCTGTCTCGGCGGGAGTAAGTTTGCGTCCTTGTGCGGTTTGTGGTGGGTCGTACCATACGCGCACATCTTGGCTGCGAGGATCGCGCCCAGTGAGATACCATTTAAGAGGGATGTAAATTGGTAATAATACATACCAAACGAGAGCTCCTACTGCCAACAAGCCAATAATTATTCCTATGATGAGCTTTCCATACCATGTGCCTTCAAATGCAGTATAGGGCTTTGGTTCAAGTACCGCCGCCAATCCTTTTGGGAAACTAACTACAATGGTAAGACCACTTCCGGTGGGAAGGGCTTGAGTGGAAACTGAAGTGCTATTTTTTTCAGAAACCACAGAGCAGTTGCTTGCCGTGCTTCCCAATAACCCCGTGAAACACGCCGTTTTCACCGCATCCATGTGTGCTTCTGGGGGTAAACGTACTGTGGTATTTACATTTTCCATACGAACAGGCCATTCATTCCCTGTGCTATTCCAGTAAAGCTCATCGTGGTCTGAATAGTACGTAAGGGCGCCTGAGGCGAGATAGGTAATAATATAGGTGTGCAGTCCTGTAATTGTGGTATCTGCATCTCCTATTTTTATTTGATATTGCTTATTCACCCACGAATCTGAATGGCTATAATTCTTCCCCTTTTCATCCTGCACACTCTGCACATCTAGGGTTAATTCATACTCTTTTCCATCACTATTTTTTTTAATAACAGGAATTTTTCTATAAATACCATGCCGATAGAGACCTTCGAAATCATAATCTATCTTTTCTCTTACTTGTATTTTTCCGTCTTTTTGAACAGTAATCTGCGCGTCATAACCACGAATTACTTCTGCATGAACTAAAGAGGGAAGAAGACAGAAGAGAGAAGAAAGAATACAGAATAAAACAATACCCTTACTATATGTATGATATATTTTCATATAACTCCTAGTATACCACTGTGATTTGATATCATTATTCCATGTATTTTCTTATTGGCCTTCTCGTTTGTTTATTTATAATTATTATTATTTTTTCATTTCCTCAGTTCTCCCCCGTCCCCTACTTCCCCTCCAATGGAAAAGATATCCCTCTCATACTAAAAGCCCTTAATATTCGTAACAACCAAACCATTATTGATCTAGGAGCTGGAGACGGTATTGTTATTTTGAAAGCTGCCCAAGAGTCATATAAAAGAAATCTAAACACTCAGTTTATTGCAGTTGAGATAAATCCAGTACTCCTTCTCATCCTTCATATTCGTCGCCTCCTCCACCCCAATCGAAGGAACATCCGAATAGTAAATAGAGATATGTTTACCATGTCCTACTCCTCCCTTCCTACCCCCTACGCCCTACAACCTACAACCTTTTATATTTATATTTCCCCCTGGTTTATCGAAAAAACGGTGAATAACATTACAAAACAGGTTAATAAAATCGACCTCGTTTCCTATTTTTATCAAGTGAAGTGTCTACCGAAGCATAAAGAGGAAGTGAAAGAAGGAGTGCATAAAGTATATAAATATACTTGTCATTCCCGCGGAGGCGGGAATCCAGACTCTAATAACAATATAAAAAGCAAGTAATGAAATTGTCGACTGGATCCCCGTCTTCACGGGGATGACACAAGTAGCAAAGTATTTAAAAAAGGTTGAGAAGTTCTTTTGGGGAATTAACTAAATACTGCGCTCCATATTCCTTTAAGGCTGTTGACGAATTGAGCCCCCACGTCACTGAGATGCAGTCCAATTTTATTTTTTTACAAGCCTCAATATCTCGCATTTCATCTCCTACGTAAATGGACTCGCTTATTTCCATCTTATGTTGTTTCAAAAGTGAAAGAAGCGCTTTATCTTTGCCAAAAATATTTAATTCGCTATGAACAAAGTCGAAGTAACTTTCAAGATTATGTTTTACAATAAATTCTTGAATTGAATCTCTTCTATTTGAAGATAAAACTGCTAAGATAAACCCTTTTTCCTTGAGCGACTGGAGCATTTCCAGTATCCCGCGGCATGGGGGTACGGAAAACATTTGCTTATTTAATGAATCTCTTCCTTTAATGAGAAGGAGGGGAACTTTAATCCATGGAATCCCAAATTTTTTGGGAATATCCTTTAGTTCATGATCGCGTACCCATTCTAGATCTTCTGCCGTAATCTTTTTTTCATACCCTATCTCATGCGCCATTTCTTGAACCAAAGTAAGCATGAGTGGCGCGGTATCAGCAAGCGTGCCGTCGAAATCAAAAATTATGTTTTTTTTATTTTTCATTTCCCCCCTCCACAACACCCGCCTCCACAACATCCGCCATCATCATCTCCATCTCCCGACTCTACTCTTTTTCCTTTTTTGTCATATTCGTATATCTCATCGTCTTTTTCGTCAACTGTAGCCATATGTGATCCATCGCAGAATGGCTGGTTTTTGGAAAGTCCACACATACAAATACGTGTTGGTTTATCTGATGGTTTGAGCTCAAAAGGTCCTTTTGCTGTTTTTAGTACGATTCGTGCCATAGTATTTATTAGAAATATGTAATGAGGTTATTATACTGAAATTGCGCTTTTATCGATAGAGTAGAATTTTACTCGGTCGCCGCGGAACATAAGATCCATTTCCCCCGTTGAGCCATTTCGATGTTTCGCCATGTAGAGCTTTACCATTCGCTTACTTGCATTCAAAAGATCTTCACTTTCATCTTCATAGTAGAGAAACATAACAACGTCTGCATCTTGCTCAATTGCGCCAGACTCACGCAGATCTGCAAGCTGTGGTTTTTTGGTTCCTCGCTGCTCAACTGCACGCGAAAGCTGCGAAAGAGCAATGACCGGCACTTTGAGCTCGCGAGCAAGATTCTTCAACCCTTGAGAGACAAATGACACTTCTTGTACTCGTGACTCAAACCTCTTACCCGCATCAGCTAACTGTAAGTAATCAACAATGATAAGTTCTATATCTTTTTCTGCTTTTAGTTTGCGTGCCTTTGTTCGCATTTCCAAAATAGAAAGCCCCGGAGTATCATCAATATATATTGGGGCTTCAGAGAGCTCCCCCATTGCTTGAGTGAGACGACGGTAATCATCATCAGATAATTTCCCTGTCTTGAGCCTCCATGCATCAATATCAGCTTGACCCACCAGAAGACGATCCACCAACTCCTCCTTACTCATTTCCAGTGAAAAAAATCCCACTCCTTTTTTTGCTTTTAAAGCTACGTTTGAAGCAATATTAAGCGCAAATGTTGTTTTCCCGATACCTGGGCGTGCCGCTAGAATGATAAGGTTTGAAGCCTGCATACCGGCTAATTTATTATCCAAATCGATAAATCCAGTTGGCACTCCACGCATGCCGGTCCCATTCTTCATGAAATCCTCAAGTCTCTCGAAGCTGTTTGCTACAATTTCTTTGAGTTGAATAAAATCACGATGAGACTGAGATTGGGCAATAGCAAAGATGTCTGACTCCACTTCATCAAGCATTTGTTTAATATCTCCCGTTTCATTAAATGCGGTCTCTGCGGTGCGTGAGGCAAGCTCGATAAGTCTTCGCTTGGTGCTTTGGTCTTTTACAATGTGGCCGTAGTTTTCAATATTGGCTGAAGTGGGTACGGAGTTGATAAGATCAGAGAGATAGGGAGCCCCACCGGCATCTTTAATGCTTCCATTCTTTTGAAGCTGATTCTTTAGAGTTATAACGTCAATTGGCTGTTGTTGTTCAAATAATTCCAACATTGCTGAATAGATAAGTTGGTGGCTACGCATGTAGAAGTGATTGATTTGAAGAAATTCTGCTACAAGACTGATGGCCGAGGCATCAATCAGAATTGCGCCCAATACAGACTTTTCTGCGTCCAAATCCTGAGGGGGTACGCGCAGAGCTAGAGAAGCGGAAGACATTGCCATAGTATTTTTTTGTAGCTTTTAACTTTTAGCTTTAAGCTTTCAGCACCACCACTCTCATCGCCTGGTCAAAGGCAAAATCCTCTTTTTTTACCACAAGTTTTTCAAGAGGTTCGGAAGGCTCAACACCCATTTTCTTCAAGAATTCATCAAGCGGTGCTAAACCTTCTATAAGAATATCGGGTCGTCCATAGTGCATGGGAATAATAATGGAGGGTTCGATTTTTTTTATAAGACTGATTGCTTCATCTGCGGTGAGCGTAAACTTCCCTCCCACAGGAACAAGGAGTATGTCCACATCTCCAATTTCATCAAGTTGAGAGTCAGTAAGAGCCGCACCAAGATCTCCACAGTGAAGAGTTGAGATGCCTTCACTTTCAATTTTATACATAACATTTTCTCCTCGTTCTTTCCCCTCTACTTTATCATGGAATGAGTTCACCCCCCACAAACGAACTCCCTTTTTTTCAAATTGACCAGGCCACGTGAGAATGAGAGGTGTGCCTTCGATAAGTTCGGTATAAGAATGATCTTTATGTTCGTGAGAAATGGTTACGATATCTGCTTCTTGTTTAGAAAATTTTAGTCCAACCATTTTTGGATCAAATGGATCCATCACAACTTTTGCGTCTTTTGTTTTAATAAGAAACGATGAGTGAGAAAGATATTTTATTTCCATAGTGGTATAAAGATACCAAAAGAGCGGGTTATTTGCAAATAGCTTTTTTTATGAGGTCTTGTTGATCTTTGGGGAGTGTGTTAATGTTTTGAAGTATTTTCCCTAGAGTATTATCAAAAACAAACTCCTTTGCCTGATTTGCCGATTGGGACGCGATGTTTTGCACGGACTGTTGCACGGCACGTTGGGCAATTCCCAGTACTGCCTCCGCATCTTTTTGAAGCTGATTTGATAAGGGTTTTGCAGCGCTCTTTACTCCTGCGATAAGTTGATCTTTGATATCCCTTGTTGCGAGGTCTGTTCCGATAGATTGAAAAGACTGAACTTTTTGTTCGAGGGGGGGCGGACTTTTTTTTGCAAGAAATGGGACGGCAAAATAGCCAAGGGCCAAAAGAGTTACAAGGAGTGCTGGCTGCCATACCGGCACCTGCTTTGTGGCAATCTCCTCAATTTGCTTTAGTTTCATACGCCTTCATGATACCTTCTTTCGCTCGGAGATACAAGATAATAACAGTTTCAGAATGTATGATTAAGCTGTATAATATATATTCATCATTGGTGGCTGTAGCTCAACCTGGTTAGAGCGTCGCCCTGTGGAGGCGAATGTTGCGGGTTCAACTCCCGTCAGTCACCCACGTAAGTCCGTAAGTCGTAGTCAAACAGCTATGAAAGAAGATTCTGCGGAATATCAAATTTATTTGCAATGTCTTTTATCGTCTTCATGATTATTGAGTTGTCGGTTTCCATCAATGTTGGCAGAATGACTTTTATCATGTATTCCTTTGTTTTATCATCAAAATAATCTCCAAGAGAACGTAAAGTGCTCAATTTATAGAGACTTGTATCTGCTTCAAATTGCTCTTTCAACTTAGGATGAATAGCCACAATTTTATCTGCGATTAATAGTAAAAATGAGCATATATGCCAAATAGTACTGCTATCTAACCGACTATAAGACTTTCAATTACTTTTGTTTTTCTCCACAACCTTAAGCCCCTATGAACAGAAACGGCATTTTTTAGATGTGAGAAATACCCGTCC
>Ga0194063_10000335_pt1 | contig 34960 bp, 28 predicted proteins | sample SepL3720m_MetaG_FD_155459 | JGI IMG/M metagenome (GOLD analysis project Ga0194063, IMG submission 155459) | Anoxic zone freshwater microbial communities from boreal shield lake in IISD Experimental Lakes Area, Ontario, Canada - Sep2016-L373-20m | ecosystem: Environmental > Aquatic > Freshwater...
GTGAGTTGTTATAAATATATATTATATATTTGTTCTACTTCGATTTCTGTTAACAATCATTTATCCTAAGAATTTCTACTGCTATCACACCTATTGACTTTTTACGATTTCTTTATTTTTTTCATTGATATTCCATTTTGTAAATTAAACCTTTTACTATGCCTAAGTATGTAATTGAAAGAGTCATTCCGGGTGCCGGAAATTTAAATGCCGAACAACTAAAAGCCATCTCTCAAACTTCTTGCGGGGTATTGAGTAATATGGGCCCTCAAATTCAATGGTTGCAGAGCTATGTAACAGCAGATAAAATTTATTGCGTGTACATCGCTCCCAATGAAGAAATGGTAAGAGAACATGCCAAACAAGGTGGCTTCCCTGCCAATGCAGTGAGTGAAGTAAAGAACATCATTGATCCGACAACAGCAGAATAATTGCTTAAAGGCCATATTTATTGTAACCAAATATGGCCTTTCTACTTTATTGTTGCAAACTCAGCAAGTGTAAGTTCCTTTATAAAAAATAGAAAGACTTGTTGCCAATGTAAGTTGGGTATCAAAACTGGAATTGAAAACTACCAAACACACCAAACCTACTCGTTTTGTTATCAGGTAAAGGAGTAGGCAATATTCTCCAAACAAAATCAAGACGGAAGACTTTAAAAATATTATCAATACCTGTACCCAATTCAGAATAAATTTTACCATCTAGGGTTTTGAAATAGGAAATAGGTGTATTGTTGATTTTTTTATTCGCTTCCGACAATGTTCCATAAAACAATTTTGCCGTCCAAAACTGCCGCCACTTTAGCTTTCGAGTAATACCAGTATATCGAAATACACCAGAACCAATTGCATGTTCTAAATTTAACCCTGCATAAGTATCTGTCAAATATTCAAACCGGGTCATCAGGTTCAATGAATTTCGGTTGTAATAATATAAGTCGTTGGCAGGAGGTATAAACAAATAAGTATAAGGTAGGTTGCCATATATTTTCCCGCCGTAAAATTTATAGGTAAGTGTTCCGAAAGGAGAGATGCGCATGAAATCGCTGACAGATCCAGACAGTTTTATATAATCATAAGAACTATTGATCACTTTAGAAACAGCTTTTGCGGCCACCAATTCAACAGCAGGATAGCGACTCCCTAAAGTATACCGGAAATAATTCGACTCCACGAATTGTTCTAAATAGGCAAATCGGAATTTCAAAGCAATTTCAAAATTTTGTAGTGCTTCGCCTTTAGTCACCGCAAAATTATCTAGCGGCGGAAGATTTTGCAATGGATAAAATTTACGTTGTGCAATAAACAACTCCGTTGAAAATCCTTTTCCCCATTCTTTAAAGCCCTCTGCCACGAACTCTCTTACTTGAATAAATTTTCGACTTATATTGGGCTTGCGAATAGCCAATGAAAATACATTGTCTTGGCTCACTTCATTGTAACTACTAATTCCATTATCAATATCGTTGGTATAACTCACATGCAATCGCGACCAATTTGGTTTTTTGGTAACGATCCAATAAGCTTCCCCCTTGCCTTTAAATTTTTGATCCTTGGTGCCATAGGCTAAGTAACCATGGAAATACATTTTTTTATGAAAGCCTGTATTCGTGCCTAGATCAAATCGAAATCTGGTGCCCTCCCAATTATTGCTACTAATCCAGTTGAACCAAGGACCTATTTCGTAGTTACCGATATTTTTATACCCCGTTCCAATAAAACTGATGGCGTTTTGCAGTTTCTGAAATTTAGGCATTACCAATAATTTGTCGATGGTTGTATAAATAGCTTGCTCATTTTTCGATAACTGTTCGTACCGAAGGCTATCCCATTGTGCATCGTTATAAGAATGAACCAATGGAGAGGTAACAACTGTTTCCTGAATAGGTTGATCAAAAAAATAGTTTTTGATTTGCGCATCGTTAACGACCACATTTCTATACTGGGTTGTTTTTCTTCCAATAAAGGAAACTGCCTTCTTACCAAACATGGTAAAATCTGCAAAAAACTTATCCTTTTTCAAAAAATAAATAGAGTCATTGTACGGTACAAATTCTTGAAAGACGCTGATGCGATCGATATAATTGATGTTTGCATCCTTGCCCAAGTAAAGCGTTATTTTTTGCAATTGATAGGTCATTCCCAATACCCATGCATCTCCTTCAAATGTATTCTGACCTGCTCGTTTAGGAGTAAATACGAAATGAAATATTTTTTTCTGATTTATGATTTGTGTATCGGGTACAGAAAAATTGTAATAATTATCTGCGTTATCATTAAATGGACTAATAAAATCCTTGTCCATCACATTTACAAAATTGCTGTAAATATTTACGTTCTGGTCCATCACTCCAAGCAATTTGCTGATACTTTCATTCTTCACCCCTTTTGTATTGGCAGCCGCTATATTTTCATAAAATTTTTTAGGGTCGGCTTGGTATTTATAATCGCTTACTGTTTCTGCTAAGTAAAAAGGTAAAAAAGGTTCTTTTTCTGATGTACTATCAATATTATCAAAAATAAAATTGAAGGGCTTGAGTATGAAATTTTTCTTCAGCTTATTGGGTCGGATATTTTTAATATCTACTTCGAGTTTATTATAGGCATTGTATCCAAAATTACCGAAGCCATAGCGGTCGTATTGCTTTTTCTTACTCATTATTTTCTTCCACAAGAAGAGCCCTTTGTTCACTTTTGCTCTTACCACTGCACCGCTATTATTACCCCCTCTTTGTAATTGTATATCGAGTAACTGATCTTTGGTAGCTGCTGTAACAGCTACTTTATACAATTCGTATCCAGCATAGGATACCACCAATGTGTCGGATTTTGAATTAAAAAGAAAAACAGTAAAATGGCCACTACTATCTGTTACTTTACCATTTCCAGCTTTTAAGAAATAGATGGAAGCATAACTAATCGATTCTTTAGTATGCGCATCCGTTACCTTTCCCGAAAAGGGAATAGGCTGGCCTATTACGGTACAAGACCAATTGATGAAAAGCACTAATAGCCCAATTTTGAATACAGGTTTCAATTGTAATTACTGATTAAATGAAAACGAATAGATGTAATGAATAGACTAGCAAAGCTATAAAATAGCTGTACTTACTGGGAGGATTTAGTGATTATATTATCTTTAACTTCTTTCACTGCCTTTTCCAACTCCTTGATTCTTTTTTCCAATTCAGGTAAATTTCTGCTGACTGCCTGACTACGTAATGCAGCAGTATAATCAAATGCGGGCGAACCTGTAACTGCTTTTCCTGCTTCAATTGATTTACTTACGCCACTTTGCGCATTAATTTTTGCGCCATCCCCAATTTGAATATGCCCCACAATACCTGCTTGTCCTCCAATTTGTACATTACTGCCAATCTTAGCACTGCCACTGATTCCTACCTGTGCAGCAATGACGGTGTTTTGACCTACTTCAACATTGTGTGCTATCTGCAATAAATTATCCAATTTAGCGCCTGCTTTAATCAAAGTGCTACCAATGGTGGCTCTATCAATGGCCGCATTGGCGCCAATTTCAACGCCATCTTCAATTACCACATTTCCAATTTGCGGAACTTTTTTAAAACTACCATCGGGTTGGGGAGCAAATCCAAATCCATCGCCACCAATCACCGTTCCTGCATGAATCACTACATTATTGCCAATAATACAACCGTGATAAATTTTCACTCCAGGGTGAATAATACAGTTTTGTCCAACCTGTACCCCTTCACCCAAAAACACCTGTGGATATATTTTGCTCCCGTTACCTACTACCACATTTTTACTGAGATAGGCAAATGCACCTATAAAAACTTGCTCGCCTGTTTTGGCAGTAGCATCTATATATACAGGATCTTGAATACCCGTTAGTTGCTGAGCAACAATTTGCTGGTATTGATTTAATAAAACAGCAAATGCAGAATAGGCGTCTGGCACTTTTATTAAAGTGGAATGAACAAGCTGTTTTAATACCTGTGTTTCATTTACAATAATGATAGAAGCTTGGGTGGTATATAAATACTCTTCGTATTTTGGATTGGCTAAAAAAGATAATTGCCCCGCTTTTGCTTCTTCAATTTTTCCAAAAGAAGAAACCGTTGTTTCTTCCGACCCTTCTATTTTCCCTCCAATCATGAGGGCTATTTGTGCTGCGGAGAATTGCATATTAATGTATTGAAGATTCATTCCTTTTCATCCTATCGAACAAGGATTCGGATTTATCGGACATAACAAATATAATATTTTCTAACCTTACCCCTTAAATTTTGATTTATCAATGCATTGTCAACTTCAGAAATATCTCGCACGGTTCCATCTTTGAACAAAATATGAATATGTTCATCTTCAAAATTATAAGTACTACTTACTGCTTCGCCAGTAAATACTAACCAAGATGCATCTTCTAATGAAAGGTTTAATTTGGAGGCAGCAGATGCTGTTTTATTTTCCAATATTTGGACATCGATGGCCGTTGCAGAAAACTGTACTTTCAATAATTGGCGATTAATAATTCCCTGACACAGCGTAGATAAAACCAAATCCGGATGATGACTCCATTCTTTTATTACGGCTAATACATCATAGTCATCTAATCCGCAAAACTCCTCCAATGTAACAGTACTGATTGGCTCATTTATAAATTTGTTTAATATAGAATTGGTGGTAGCCTTGATGTATTTGGCTCTTTTAATGATGCGTTGAAGCATTTGTTCGGCACATATAACTGTTTTGTGTAAATAGACCTGCCAATACATCAGCCTGCGACTGACCAAAAATTTTTCGACCGAATAAATGCCTTTTTCTTCAATCATCAGCTCTCCATTGTGCACGGTTAACATCTTCAGTATTCGATCGTACCCAATGACGCCTTCACTTACACCGCTAAAAAAACTATCGCGTGATAAATAATCCATTCTATCTACATCCAATTGACCACTGATTAATTGGTATAAAAACTTTTTAGGATGCACATTGGTAAATATATCGATGGCCATTTGCAATTTCCCCTCCAATTGTTGGTTCAGCTCCTTCATAATCAATAAAGAGATTGCTTCGTGATGCATTCCCTCAATCAATACATGTTCTAATGCATGACTAAAGGGCCCATGCCCTATATCGTGTAGCAATATGGCAACTTTAGCCGCTTGGTCTTCTTCCCAACTAATATCCACGCCCTTGCTTTTTAATTCTGCCAAAGCATTATACATCAAATGATAAGCACCCAAGGAATGATGCAGCCTAGTATGCACTGCTCCTGGATATACTAAATGCGCCATCGCCATTTGATTAATTCTGCGTAAACGCTGATAATAGGGATGTGCGATAATCTTAAAGATCAACTCATCATCAATGGTTATAAAACCATACACAGGGTCATTGATAATTTTACGAAAGGGCATATATAAAAGACATTTAAATGCACTGCAAAGTAAACCAAATAAATGCGGGAAAAGTGGAATAGACCGAGAACCTGCTTATTTACGAATGCTTCTATTCACCATGTAAACCCCCGCTAAGGTTACTGCACCACCAATCAGCAAACTCGCCGTAATGCTATCGGGGAAGAAAAAATGGCCTATTAAAATAGCAAAAACGGGATTCATGTACGCATAAATGGAGGCTATTTCCATTGGCAAATGTTTCAAAATATAGATATAGGCAGAAAAAACGAGCACTGAACCAGCAATAACCAAATAGGCTATCGCTTTCCAAGAGATAAGTGGAATATCAGCAAGTGGCAATGTTTGATTAGTGAAATAAGCAGTACTATACAACACCATGCCTGATACAAACATTTGAATCCCAAGTCCGAAATAAGGATTAAACCCAAAAATGTGCTCCTGCGTATATATAGAGCCGATAGCCCAAGTTAAAGTTGAAATAATAGATATGATGATTCCAAACCGAAATGCTGGATTTAAAAAATCACTGAGATGATCGTTAAAAATAATACAGATTCCTAAAAATCCTATAATCATCCCAATTATAGAGGCGCGATTGATAGATTTTCCTCTGAAAAAATATATAATGACCAACCATAAAGGGAAGATGGCTCCAATAATGGCACCTAAACCAGGAGAAATAAATCGAACTCCCCATGTGCTAAGGCTATTACTTAAAATGAAATTAAATACCGCAAGCAATAAAATAATTTTCCATTGAGCCTTTGTAGGAAGTGGATGTCTTTTAATTAAGAATAAGGAACAGAAAATCAACCCTGCAAATAATTGACGCATGGCTACCATTTGCAAGGCCGGCATATTACTAACGCCCACTTTTGATGCCACCCAAGTGCTGCCCCAACCAACGCAAACAAAGAACAACAACAAATAAGCCTTTGCCCCTGGACGATGCATGAATGCAGGGGCAGGTATATTTTTATTAGAGAGAAAAGACATATTTAAATTTACAATAATTAATGTTTAAAATGCCTTCTGCCAGTGATTACCATGGCTAGTTGCTGTTCTTGACAATAAGCAATACTATCTTTATCACGAATAGATCCACCAGGTTGAATAAAAGAAGTTATGCCTGCTGCATGTGCAATTTTTACGCAATCATCAAAAGGAAAAAAGGCATCGCTTGCTAATACAGCCCCTTGTAAATCAAAATTGAATTGTTTTGCTTTTTCGATGGATTGACGCAAAGAATCAATTCTACTTGTTTGGCCACAACCCTTGCCGCATAGCTGCTTATTTTTTACCAAGGCAATAGCATTGCTTTTTAAATGTTTGCAAACCAAATTGGCAAATTCAAGGTCTTCCTTTTCTGAAGCGGTGCAGGCTCTTCCCCCTACTTCTGTCCATTCGCTATAATTTCCTGTATCCTGTTCCTGTGATAAACTACCGTTTAATAATGACCTAGATTGTATTTCAATATTTTTTTCAGTGGGCATTAATTGCAAGAGGATCCTGTTTTTTTTGCTGCTCAACACGGCAACCGCTTCTGCTGCAAAATCGGGCGCAATCAATACTTCAAAAAATAATTCACTGATTGCATTGGCTGTTTCAATATCTACCAATCCGTTAGTTACCAACACCCCGCCAAAGGCACTTTCAGGATCACCCGCCAATGCAGCATCCCATGATGCTTTTACAGTGGAGCGTTGTGCAACGCCACAAACATTGGTATGCTTGATAATGGCAAAACTAGTTTCTGTAAACTCTTTAATCAATTGAATGGCGGCATCTACATCTACCAAATTGTTGTACGATAATTCTTTGCCATTTAACTGTGTAAATAAGGCATCGAGTTCTCCATGGAAAGTAGCAGACTGATGTGGATTTTCGCCATAACGCAAAACTGTTTTTGATTTACCAAAAGGATTATTGAAGGCTGTTTTATTGAAATAATTTGAAATGGCAATATCATATCCAGTACATACATCAAAAGCTTTGATGGCAAAAACACGTCTTTGTTCCAGCGTAGTTGACCCTGCCTGTTCTTTAAGTATTTGCTCTAATGCAGCATACTCTTTTTTAGCAGCCACCACTACCAGGTCGCGATGATTTTTAGCTGCCGCCCGTATCATTGATGGACCACCAATATCTATTTTTTCAATGATGGCATTTTCGTCAGTTGTAGATTTCACCGTTTCTTCAAAAGGATATAAGTCAACAATCACCAAATCAATGGCTGGAATTTGGAATTGCTTCATCTCGGCCAGGTGTTGAGCATCGTCTCTTTTCCCTAAAATGCCACCAAACACTATAGGATGAAGGGTTTTAACTCGTCCTCCCAAAATAGAAGGATAGCTCGTCAATGATTCAACTGGTATACAGGCAACACCCAAGTCTTCAATAAATTTTTGCGTTCCACCGGTTGAATAAATAGTAATCCCCAGTTGTTGAAGCTGAAGAATAATGTTTTCCAACCCATCTTTATAAAAGACAGAAATGAGTGCTGAATTAATTTTTTTGTTCATGGAGTCAAGTATGTGGTGGATGGTGATGAATGATTAATTAAATTTCGGATACAAAAGCACCATCCTCCGGAATTGAATGAAAACGCAAATGTAACGCTTCGCATTCTTGTTTCCATTTCCCAATTTTCCACAAGCTGTTAGCAGCGTCTAAAATGAAGAGTTTTACTTCGAATACTTGATCAAGAAATGCAATGGACATGGATGGATTATTAGTAAGTACTAAGTAATCCAATTTAATTTTTTGGGGAGGAATAATACATTCAAATGCTTGATCAATAATAGCGATTCGTTTTCCCGCAAACTGATAAAAAAAATTGTTATGATACAATTCTTTCAAGGGTTCAGGTGTTTTTTTTGCGTGAAAATAAATTCGGGCAGCATCGATAGTTGTATTTTGAAAATGTTTATTAGCTTTTACTGCAGTATCGGATATTCCATACAACTGTTTTCCTACAATAAAATCAAGCGCAAAATGCCTTGGTATTTGATATACAATGAATCGTTCTTGTGTTGCAGCTCCCCATTCCCGGTAGGCGTTGGAGATACAGAGGCCGAGTAAAATAATCAAGGAAATTATCAATTGCTTTAGTTGGCGGCCCAGTAACCAATAAGCCATTGAAATTAGCCATGCATATAACAAACCAGTAGCAAGCCATGAAATGCTTATTCCTTTCCACACGGCCCATTCGCTGGCATTTACCCATAATACTATATCATTCATCCACTGAATCAGCATACTTGTAAGCCTTCCCAAATAAATAGGCAGTTGGGGCAACCAACTAAAAGCCATGAGTAGTATTTCAAGTATTAATATGATACTGGATAAAGGCACTGTCAATAGATTGGTGAAAAGAAAAAAATTAGGAAACTGATGAAAATAATACATACAAATAGGAAATGTCAGTATTTGTGCCGCAATGGAAACAGCAGCCAGTTCCCAAATTTTATCGAGCCATTTGTAGGGTATATACAGTAGGTGGTAGAGTGGCTTTTGAAATACCAGTATTCCAATGATGGCCAAATAACTCAATTGAAAGCCCAGTTCCCACAAATAAAAAGGATTATAAACCAACATTACCAAAGCAGCTGCAGCCAATGAATTATATATAGACGATTGCTTGAAAAATGTTTGTCCCGTTAGCATAAAGCTAAACATCACAGCAGAACGAATCACCGAGGCTCCTGCACCTGTAAGTAATGAAAAAACCCAAAGTAGACTAAGGATTAAAATATAGCGAAGGATGGCTGATTTTTTTATGTAGGGGATTTTAGAAAATATCCATGTCAACATTACATATATCAAACCCAAATGCATACCCGAAATTGCTATGATATGCACTACACCTGTATTACTGTATGCTTGCACCAGATCTTTATCAAGGTCGTTGGTATATCCAATCAATAACGCTTCGGCAATACCTTGTATGGAAGGGTCTGCACTTATATACTTGCGAAGCCCTTGAATAATAGCGGTACTGGCGCTAAAGATGAATTGCTGAAAACGATTTATTTTTTTTTGAGGAAGCAATACCCAATCTGATTCTTTTAAAAATACCTGATGATGCCTTTGGTGAAAGGCAGCATACTGCTTATAATCGAAAGCGCCTGGGTTGCCAGTATTTTGTATTTCCTGTAAAGATTTTCTAAAAATAATTTGATCACCATATTCTAAATGGTTTACTATGCTATCTCTGGAAAAATAAATAACCGCCTGACCGGTGCAGGAAATAATGGAGTCATTCCGAATCAAGGATTCCACCATCGCAATCGATTTATAGGACTTGGGCTTTTCAATGAGCGGTTCTAATATGCGTGCAACAACATAATCCTGTGGATGGTAAAAATTACCATACCAATCAAGCTGGTGCCGAATGTCTTTTTGCCAACAAAGCATGGCGCCGAAAAATAGCAGTAACAGACTAATTAGTATTCCTCTTAACGGCTTCCACAAAAACTGAATGGATATGGGTAAAAAATAAAAGCCGATGAGTAGTAAGATTCCAACAAACAAGCAGTAAAGAATAGACGCAAATGAAATTGCACCATACCATTCTACTGCAATCCCCCATAGCATGGGTACCAATAGCCGAATAATGGGTGCAGTTTTCCAAAGCGGAATGTGAAACCTAGGTTGCATGCCTCAAAATAAAAAAAATGAAAGAAGGCCTACTCCTTCTTTACTCCTTTTATCCTCTAAATAAATTGTTTTTACACCAGTTTATTCCTGATGGCCTTGGCTACTGCCTCCCCCTTACTATTGACATGCAGTTTGTCGTAGATGTTTTTGATATGCGAATGAATGGTATGAAAACTAAGATTAATTTTATCAGCAATCATTTTATAACTGAGCCCATCTACCAAATGCTTCAACACTTCTTTTTCTTTCTCAGTGAGCTGAATATATTCTGAATGCATTGGCTGTAAAGAAAAGAAGTTCAATACTTTCTTTGCTACAGAAGGAGTAAAAAATGACCCGCCTGCTGCCACTTCCCGAATAGCTTGTAATAACTTGGCGGGCTCTGTGTTTTTTAAAATATAGCCAGATGCCCCATTGCAGAGGGAAGCAAATATTTTATCATCATCATCAAATACTGTTTGCATGCAAACATGCACTGCTGGAAACTTTGCTTTTATTTCCTTCGCTGCTTCAATGCCATTTTTGCCAGGAATATTGATATCCATCAATACCACATCTGGCAATAAAGCTGCTATTTTTTGTTCGAGTCGATTGGTATCCTCAAATGAACCACATAATTCCATGTCCGCTGTGGTTACAATGGTGAACTCCAGACTTTCTCTGAATTTTTGATTGTCTTCAAATATCGCTATCCGCATTTTTTTATTTTCAATCATCAAAGCTGGTTTTTATTTCATTAACAACGCATCGCCAATTAGGGTGATAATATCATTAAATAGTACACTTTAATTGAATACTGGTTCCTTTTCCTGGGGCCGTATCTATTTTAATACTTCCCTTTATTTCAGCAGCCCTAATTTGGAAATTTTTTAAACCATTGCCTTTAATGGTCGTATTCGGATCGAAGCCAATACCATCATCCATTACAGTAAGCAATAAAGTTCTACCAATGATGGATAAATTAGCCCTAATATGTTGAGGTGATGCATATTTTACTGCATTATTCAAGGCTTCTTTAAATACTAAATAAATATTTTTGCGATGCTCTAAAGGCAATGGCATTGTTTTTAGTTTTTCATCGGTCTGCAACTCAAAAACAATATTGCGTACGGCACAAATATCAGTAGCAAATGATTCCATCCTTTGTACCAGTTTAGCGCCTTCATCATTGCCCGGATTAATAGCCCATACGATATCACTCATGCTGGTTACCATCTCTCTACTGTTGGCTCCCATTTTATCCAATACCATTTTCAGGTGCTCGTTGTCTGATTTTAATTGCCCTTTCACAGCCTGACTATACATGGAGATGGAACTCAAAGTAGCACCAATATCATCGTGCAGGTCAGTTGCAATACGGGTACGTATACGCTCTAACTCTAACGCCTTCTTTAACCGAAAACGATACAATAAAAAAATCCCCAGCGCCAGTGACAGTAGCGCCAAAACAATAAACCACCAAGTCATATAGAAAGGAGGAGTAACGGTAAAGAATAGACTAGATTCTGCTCCTTCGAATCCTGCCACATTCCGCGACTTGGTAAGAAATTCATATTCGCCAGGGGGCAACTGTTCATAGCGAACCAACCCCGTTCTGGTCAATTCTTTCCATTCTTTGTCCCAGCCTTTTAACTGATACAAAATATGATTGTCCCGTTCCCCAATAAAATTCACCGGTGACAATTCAATCTCAATAGCATCTTTATAAGAACAATTGATTGATTGGCTTTTTGCATCAACCAGGTATTGCTCCTGCTGACCATATCTTATGCGGCTAATCAAAACCTTCAATGGCTTCGAAGGTTTATTTTTATCACCCTGCTTTAGTACGGCAATTTTATTATCCGAAGCAAATAAAATTTGAGCTGGTAGCTGTGTATATAAATCGGTAAGCAAGGTGGATTCCTTCCATCCAGGTAATTGATTCATGTCTTCCCAGATAGAAAACAAACTATCTGTTTTAAAAAGACCTGCATCGGTTTGAACCCAGTAATGATGCGTCGCATCTTCTAAAATTTTTTCAATCGCATAATTACTGAATCCGCTGGAAGGATAAATAATTTCGAGTTGTTCATTTTTAAATTCATAAATACACAATTCACTACATACGATTAATCTACCAGCCGCTGTGAACAATATCCTTAATGGAAACTTTTTAATCTCCGCTACAGTTCCGCTAGATGAGGGTGAAGTATAAATGGTATAAGCATAGGTAGCAGGGTTTACTTTATATAATTTATTACTGCAGGTAAACCAGATATAGCCATCCTTCCCTTTCTGTAAATCTTTGATTGCCTGACCATAGGTATTATTGGCCAATGCTTTGTTTCCAAAAATAACCGTGTCCTTACCAGTTTGTATATTGTATACCAAAATGCCGGAACGCCGCATGGTCACCCAATAATTAGAAGCCGTTGCTTTTACAATAAAGCCAGTGCTGTTTTGATCAGAGGCCGCTATTACTTTATTTGATAAATCTATTAGCTTGTGCTGTTTTACATTATAATATCCAAACCCCTGCATGGAACTAAACCAATATCCCTGCTCATCGGCATGCCAATAATTGATATTTCCCAATAGCGTATTTTTATCAACAGGCAATGCATAAGGACTAATCGTTTGGGTGGCTACGTCATAACTATACCATCCCGATTGAGTGCTTAAAAAAAGTTGGTCGGCTGGTCTATCAATGGAAGGAATGACATGATACACCACTTTTGATTTATGGTCAGACAATGGCAGGGGCAACCATTTAAAAACAAAAGAATTGACATTTAATTTCCACAAGCCCTCATCCGTACCTATCCAAAGATTTTCCTGTCGGTCGTGGTATGAACGAATCAACCACTTGTCTTTTAAGGAGTAAGAGACATCAATTGCCCTTGCATTTGAATACCGAAAAGAAAAGAGCCCTCCATTGGTTACTAATAAAAAATACCACTGGTCTTGCACTTTAACTTCCGTAATATCGTTGATGGTAAACCGATCTTTATTGATACCAGGCAGGTTTACTTTTTCAAAATCGTTGGACTTGATATTATAACGGAAAAGGCCATCCGAAAATGTACCAGCCCAGATGCTTCCTTCGTGATCTATATAAAGCGAAAAGAATACATTGTCTATTCTGCTATGCCCATCTGTTTCTTCATGATGAAAAGATTGGTAAGTACCCGTAGTAGGATTAAATTTTTTGATGCCATAGGAAGTAGACAACCAGAAATTACCTTGGGCATCTTCTACTACTTTATTGATAAATTTATTGATTCGATCATCTTTTCCATACACCGTAATTGGATAATTATGGAATAGATTGGCTTTGGGGTCGAAGCGGGCAATTCCCTTTTCTGTTGTCAACCACAGATTTTTTTTTGAATCTCTAAAAAGATAATTGCACCATTTATAAGGAATCGTTCCGGGACCAGTTCCTTCGGGGTATTGGATAATTTTTTCTGTATAGGGATTTAATTTATTTAGCCCGCTTTCTGTGCCGAACCACAGATTGCCCTCTCCATCCTCGGCGATACTATTAATAGTTTTATCGGTGATTCCATTCTCACCTATCCGAATATAGTTTTTAATATTGCTGCCATCGTAGCGACTAAGTCCCCGGTTGGTTGATAGCCATAGAAAACCCCGACTGTCCTGAAAAATAAAATTAATGGTATTCCCCGGGAGGGCTGGCCTTTGTGCAACCAAATCAAACAATAAATCATTGCCAATAGACTGACCATTGCCATATTGTGCAATGCACAAAAGAGACAAGTGAATTACAATGCCGAAAAAATATTTTTTCACAACAAAAAGATAATTCATTCCTGCAAAACAAAAAGGATAAATGCCAATAAAAATGAAAAATACACTACTTACTCAAGTGCATACTTCTTTCCTTATACAATTGCCTGAAATAAGGATCACGCAGGTCTTTGATAAAGCGGATGGCCTCCCCGGTACTTTTCATTTCGGGGCCCAACTCTTTGTTTACGCCTGGAAATTTATTGAAAGAAAATACCGGCTCTTTGATTGCAAATCCGGTCATCTTTTTTTCGAAAGTGAAATCTTTTAGTTTAGCCGCTCCAATCATTACTTTAGTAGCCACATTCAAATAGGGAATTTGATAGGCTTTTGCAATGAAAGGTGTGGTACGACTGGCTCTTGGGTTGGCTTCAATCACAAACACATTGCCGTCTTTAATGGCAAATTGTATATTGATTAAACCCTTTATATTAAGAGCGCGGCCAATTTTCTCGGCATATTCTTCCATGGTATGCACAATCAAAGGACTCAGGTTAAATTGCGGTAAAACTGCATTGCTATCTCCACTATGAATACCTGCCGGTTCAATATGTTCCATTACGCCCATGACATGAAAATCATCGCCATCGAAAATGGCATCTATTTCTGCTTCTTGACAACGATCCAAGAAATGGTCAATCAAAATTTTATTACCAGGCAAATGTTTTAATAAACTTAATACGCCTTTTTCCAATTCTTCATCGTTCAATACAATACGCATTCTTTGTCCACCCAATACATAAGAAGGACGTACCAACACCGGATAGCCTACCTTCTTGGCTACTTCAATAGCATCATCGGTATTAAAGGCCGTACCATAATTTGGATAAGGAATTTCTAATTCCTTCAACATATCACTAAAACGGCCACGGTCTTCCGCGATATCCATATTATCAAATGAAGTGCCGATTATCTGAATTCCTTTTTCATGTAGGCGCTTGGCTAATTTTAAAGCAGTTTGTCCACCCAATTGCACAATAACACCCATGGGTTTTTCATGCTCCACAATTTCCCATAGGTGTTCCCAGAAAACAGGTTCAAAATATAGTTTATCTGCAATATCAAAATCGGTACTAACTGTTTCAGGATTACAATTTACCATGATGGCTTCATAGCCACACTCTTTAATCGCCAACAATCCATGTACACAACAATAATCAAATTCAATACCCTGACCGATGCGATTGGGACCACTACCCAATACAATGATTTTTTTCTTATCAGAAATTTTTGATTCATTAGAAAGTAGCATGTCGGTAGGACCCGCAATGGCTTTTGCTTCAAAACTTGAATAGAAATAAGGCGTCTTCGCTTCAAATTCAGCTGCACAGGTATCTACCATTTTATATACCCTTGTTAAACCCATCGCCTTTCTGCGTTCATAAATAATTTCTGCATCCTCCTCGTGCATAATACGAACAATTTGTTCGTCACTGAATCCAAGTAGTTTTGCCTTGGTCAATAATTCGTCTGGCAAAGAGTTAAAATCATATTGCGCAATCTCTTTTTCGCAATCACAAATTTTTTGAATCTGATAAATGAACCAACGATCAATCTTAGTGCTTTCACAAATACGTTTTACACTCGCACCCGCCATCAACGCATCCTTGATACGAAATACCCGATCCCATTTTGGGATCTTAATATATTCCAATAATTCATCAGCCTTCATCAAACTTTGTCCGTAATAACCAAGGCCTACGGCTTCATTTTCTAAACTCTGACAAGCTTTTTGTATGGCCTCACAAAAACTTCTACCAATACCCATCACTTCTCCTACCGATTTCATTTGAAAACCAAGGGTATCATTGGCGCCTTTAAATTTATCAAAATTCCAACGGGGGATTTTTACAATAACATAATCCAATGCTGGTTCAAAATAGGCAGAGGTACTTTGTGTGATTTGATTTTTTAATTCATCTAGGTTGTAGCCAATCGCTAGTTTGGCGGCAATCTTCGCAATGGGATAGCCAGTTGCCTTACTCGCTAAAGCAGAGGAACGACTTACCCTTGGATTAATTTCTACCACAATTAATTCTTCTGTTTGCGGATCCAGGGCAAACTGTACATTACAACCTCCGGCAAAATTGCCCAAGTTGCGCATCATGCGAATAGCGGTATTGCGCATATTTTGAAAAGCAGTATCACTCAACGTCATGGCTGGTGCCACTGTAATACTATCTCCTGTATGCACCCCCATGGGGTCAAAATTTTCTACTGTACAAATGATGGCAACATTATCTGCATTATCTCTTAATAATTCCAATTCGTATTCTTTCCATCCCAGCACTGCTTTTTCCACCAATACTTCGTGAATAGGACTTGCTATCAAGGCGTAATTGAGGGCCTCATCTAATTCCTCTTTTTTAAATACGATACCACCTCCGGTTCCACCCAAGGTAAAAGAGGGACGCAACACCAAGGGAAAGCCAATTTCCTGTGCAAATTCTTTTCCTTCCAAAAAACTATTGGCAATACGAGCCGGACAAACTTTGATGCCCATTTCAATCATCCACAGCCTGAATTTTTCACGATCCTCCGCTTTATCAATCGCCTTGATATCTACCCCAATTAATCGCACATTATTTTTTTCCCAAATACCCATTTCGTCTACTTCCTTACACAAATTCAAAGCAGTTTGACCTCCCATCGTAGGCAAAACAGCATCAATCTGGTTTTCTTCCAGAATTTGTTCAATGCTCTCCACTGTAAGTGGTAGTAGGTATACACGATCGGCCATCATTGGATCGGTCATGATGGTTGCCGGATTGCTATTTATCAAGATTACTTTTATCCCTTCTTCCCGAAGGCTTCTTGCAGCTTGGGTGCCACTATAGTCAAATTCGCAAGCTTGACCAATGATAATAGGTCCGCTGCCGATAATCAGTACTGAATGAATGGAATTGTCTTTGGGCATATGAAGATTGCCGCTTTGTAGGCGTGCAAAAGTAACGGCAAAAACACAAAAAGAAAAATCTTAAAGAATTAATTCAAGATTCCACTCGCCTTCTTCATAAAAAATAATATCAATGGGACCCTTATCTTGGGTAAACCGAACCCGGAATGGGAAATTCACGCCTTGAAATTCAATAACCTGTGTGCGTGACATGTCGCGAATATTGGTTCTAATAAAATTTCCTTCCATTAACTGATAAGCCCTCACATTCGCTACGCCCATCACCCCAGTTTCCATCATTATAGTAACAGAATTGGTTTTGTTGCTATGTCGATTCACACTTTTCTGACTGACGGCATTGCTGATTTCAATGAATTTATAAGGCTCTTCATACCTTCCTTTATAGGTGTCTTTGCTCCAAAAGCCTATGGCCACACTGTCTTCCATCCCTTTTCTTTTAAAATGCATTTCGCCATGACCCGATTTGATGCCTTTCTTAAAACTACCCTTATAATAATCACCTACACTCCAGGTATAGATACCTTCTCCATCTGGAAAACCATTTTTAAAATTTCCTTCATAGGTATCCAAACCAACCGCTTTGCCCATTCCATTGGCCTTGCCATCCTTGCATTCACCGGTATATTTGCCAGTAAGGGGCAATAATTTTACCAAACAATCTTGAGCCTGAGCACTAGCTATGATAAAAGTGCAGGAAAAAAACAACGCGATTGTTTTCATAAATTATTTCTTTAATATAGTAACTTGTATTTACAAACGGGTTGCTACCTACATTTGCCATATGAAAGTATCAATTATTTTACATAAAATAATTATAATATTTACAAGTGGCTTGTTTTTAGTGATCAGCGCATTCAACCATACTGCGAGCGCACAAATCTTCGCCCCCAAGCATTATCCACAACATTATTTTGCGTGGCCTTTGAAAGCTACTATTGGCATTGCAGCTAATTTCGGTGAGCTTCGGCCCAATCATTATCATATGGGACTGGATTGCAGAACCGATAAAAAGCAAAATATACCGGTGCTGGCCGCTGCAGATGGCTATATCGCTAAAGTAAAAATAGAACCCTACGGCTTTGGACGCGCTATCTATATCAATCATCCCAATGGATACAGCACCCTCTACGCGCATTTGAATGATTTTTACCCTGCCTTGGAAAAATATGTACAGGAGCAACAATACAAGGCCCAATCCTGGAAAATATTTCTCGACATTCCGCCTGATTTATTTCCGGTAAACAAAGAAGATTTCATTGCGTACAGCGGCAATACAGGTGGAAGCCAGGGACCACACCTTCATTTTGAAATCAGAGAAACCCAAACAGACAAAGTATTGAACCCCCTCTTATTTGGCATGCCCCTTCCTGATACGGTACCACCCCTTGTACTGCGTTTAGCCGTTTACGATAGAAACAGCAGCAGTTTTGAACAAGTACCTAGTTTTTATTCTCTCCTCAAAAAAGGAAATTATTATACAGTAACTGATTCTTGTATTGCTTTCAAAAGCAATAAAGTCAGTTTTGCTATCACTGCGGTTGATAAACTCTCTGGCTCTAATAACCCTACTGGCATTTATGAGGCCGATCTATTGGCCAACGATCAACCGATGGTGGGTTTTCAATTAGACGGCATCATCTATGACGATACCCGTTATTTAAACGCGCATATTGATTATAAATTAAAAAATAGTGGCGGCCCCTTTGTACAACATCTATCCCGCTTGCCTGGATATCCGCCCGGTGTTTACAAAGAAAAAGGGGGCAATGGAATCATTGACTTGGATAGCACTAATGGCAGTTCCATACAAATACTGGTTAAAGATGCGGCAGGAAATACCAGTACTATTCAGTTTAAAATAAAGGCTGCTACAATAGCAGCTATTCCCAATCCTACCAATAAAAGCCAATACTTTCAAGCTGGTTATTTGAATGTATTTGAAAACAATCAGCTTCGTTTCTATTTGCCTGAAAAAGCATTGTATGATGCTATTCATTTCAATTATGTTGAACCAAATACAAAAACAGCCTTTCCTATTTACAGCATATTAAATGGCAACATTCCATTACAAACTTATTTCCCAGTATCCATTTTTGCGCCTGCCCTCAAATCGAACAAAGTAGTAATGCATCGATACTGGAATGGAAAGCATGATTATAGCAAAGCCCCACAAGATCGAGGATGGTTTACTGCTAGCTTTCGTGAATTCGGTAATTTTCAATTACTGATTGATAGTATGGCGCCCACTATTAGTCCTGTTGGATTTAAAGAAGGCATGTCCTGCTCAAAATCTAAGTCCCTTTCGTTTATTGTAGCAGACAATACCGAAGAACTATCTTTTTCTGCTTGGCTCGATGGAGCTTGGATTTGTTTTAGTAATGACAAGGGCAGAAAATTCATTTATGCATTTGACGAACACTGTTTACCAGGCAAACACGAATTAAAAATAATGGCAAGCGATCAAGTAGGAAACACAAGTGAAAAAATCTATCATTTCACCAGATAAACAAATCAATTATCAATACAAGACGACCGCTGAACCATTAATGATTTTGATTGTTTAATTAATGCATACATTATTCATCATATAGCCACCAATCTATGACAGCTTTAACAGAAGGATCAAAAGCCCCTGCATTCAAGGGAAAAGATCAAAATGGATCGCTACACAGTTTAGCCAATTATAAAGGTCAAAAACTAATTATTTATTTCTACCCCAGGGATAATACAGCAACTTGCACCCAACAGGCCTGTAATCTCCGTGACAATTTTTCGTTGCTGAAAAAAAATGGTTTTGTTGTATTGGGCGTTAGTCCTGATCCCATTCCCAAGCATAAAAAATTTGCAGAAACCCATCAATTGCCTTTTGCCTTATTATCAGATCCTGATCATCAAATCATTGATAAATACGGCGTATGGGGCGAAAAAAAACTCTATGGAAAAAAATACATGGGCTTACTGCGCACTAGCTTTATCATTGATGAAAAAGGCCTCATTCAAAAAATATTTTTAAAGCCAAAAAGCAAAATACACGCAACCGAAATTTTAGAAGCCTGGGCATTACTGAAAAAAAAGAAATACATTTTTTAATATAGAGGCAACCTCCTAAAGGGAGCTTACGTTCATCGGGATATAAAAAATAAAACATGAAAAAATATATCTTGGCCTCGTTAGCGTTATTCCTTACCGTTAGTATAATCAGTTGCAGCAAAAGCAGCCCATCCGGAAATAACGGCGGTACGGGGGGCGGAGGTACTATTACCTGTGGTTTGAGTGTTTCGTTTTCAACAAATATTAAAAGGATTTTAGATGCCAATTGCACCAGCTGCCATGCGCCTGCTAATGCCAATGCTTTAGCCCTCGCAAAATGGAGCTACGATGGCAGCTATTCCAGCGCCTTCAACAATCGTTCTAATATTTCATTACAAGTAGTCAATGGCAGCATGCCACAAACTGGAGGCCTTCCATCCATAGTAAGAGATTCTATAAAATGTTGGGTAGATAAGGGCGCTGCTAATTAATGGAATAGTGGGTAGTTTAATCAATGATCCATTCTACTTCCCCAAATTCAAAAGATCTTTCGATGGTATCCTTGGTTAACAATTGGCCCTTTCGATTAACCCCTTGAATGATGCTATCAAAAACTTGATCACCCTTTTTGAGTGTTTGCTTATGCTGTAGTTTATACAGTTTACGACAATAATCTTGTTCCAATTTTTCATAGGGTTCTTGTAAAAGTCGATCGTAAGCCTGCAGCAAGTTTTCATGTAATTCGGTAGCCATTTCAACAAGATCGTACGTTTTGCCAGTAATGGCTTGCAGCGAAATAGGATTAGGAATAGTGGGATCAAATGCTGTTTGATTCAAATTTATTCCAATGCCTATAACGGCCCATTTCCAGTTACCCCCATTAGAAGCGCCAATGACAGACTCAATTAGAATTCCGGCTGCCTTTCTGTCATTCCAATAAATATCATTGGGCCATTTTATAAAAGTATTTCCCCCTGCATACTGGTTGAAAAAATCGCGACAAGCCAATGCAACCGCCATACTCAGGCAAAATTGATCTGCTAATTTTAAGGAAATGGGCTCTAAAACCAAGCTCATAGCGATATTTTGGCCTGGTGCCGACTGCCAAACCTTTCCTCTTTGTCCTTTTCCGGCTACTTGCTCCTTGGCCACCCATGCCATGCCATGTTTTGCCATACCTGCATGTACCTGTTGCATGGCATAGTTGTTGGTACTATCTACGCTGTCTAATATGGTAATAAGCCTATTGGTATTCATCCTTAAACAAATGGCAAAGAAGTCTTACTTTTGAGCCGGTTTTATAATCTGTATTAATCATTAAAAATACGGCCAAAAACAAACCACTACTTAAAATATTTTTTGATTTGAAGAATTCGACCACCACTACTACCCGCAAAAAAAGCAGCATAGTACGTTTAACCAGAAATAGCAAAATTTTCAAGAACATTATTCTTGCCATACAGGAAAAAAAAGCGCAGCATATCGTTAGTCTTGATTTAAGAAAAATCCCAGAAGCAGTTGCCGACTTTTTTATCATTTGTGAAGCAACCAACAGCACCCAATTAAATGCGATTGCAAATTTTATTGAAGAAGATGTAAGAAAAAAAAGTGGTGAAATGCCTTACAAACACGAAGGAAAACATGCACAGCAATGGATTTTGATTGACTATATTAGCATTGTTGTACATGTGATGATGCCTGAACAAAGAAAATTTTATCAATTAGAAGAACTATGGAGTGATGCCATCGTCATGGAGCACATTGATGACTAAGCTTATTCCGATTTTACATACAAACCATCCTGAGATTAAAAATATTATGGCACAGAACGATAAGAATCAAAACGACCTGGGCAAAAAATACGGTCCCGACAACCAGCCCCCCATGGGAGATGATCCGCAAAAAAAGAAAACACGTTTTAATGTTTACTGGATTTACGGAATCATTTTTGTAGCCATTGTTGGCTACAACCTCGTTCGAAATGTAAGTGAAAGAGGAATTGAAATCAATCAACAGAATTTTTATGAAATCCTTCGCAATGGGGATATAGACAATGATTTGACTAAATCCAGAACCAAGACTGGCGTGGTAGTTATTCGCAATAAAAAAATTGTAAAGGCATTTATAAAAAAAGACAGCGTAATCAAGAAAGCTGCACTTTACAAGTCATTCATTAACGCCGATGAATTTACTGCATTGGCCAAATCAGAAAATCCTCAATTGTATTTCAGTATTGTAAAGGATGAAACCTTTATCAAACAATTGGAAGACTGGTTGAATCAAAATCCGAATATTGCCAAAATATCTCCCGCTTATGACGAGGATGCAGAATGGTTTAGCATTATCGCCAATATTCTACCCATCCTACTCATCTTGCTGGTGTTTATCCTCATGATGAGAAAAGTAGGTGGTCCCGGTGGTAGTGGTGGACCCGGTGGTATTTTTAATATTGGAAAAAGCAAGGCCACTCTATTTGACAAAGGCACTCGTGTAAATATTAATTTCAATGATGTAGCCGGATTGGATGAAGCCAAAGTGGAAGTAATGGAAATTGTTGACTTCCTGAAAAATCCAAAAAAATATACTGCACTCGGCGGAAAAATACCTAAAGGCGCTTTATTAGTAGGCCCTCCAGGTACAGGTAAAACCCTTTTAGCCAAAGCGGTTGCAGGAGAAGCGCAAGTACCTTTCTTTAGTTTAAGCGGTAGCGATTTCGTTGAAATGTTTGTAGGAGTGGGTGCCAGTAGGGTACGCGACTTATTCAAACAAGCCAGAGAAAAAGCTCCTTGTATCATCTTCATTGATGAAATTGATGCCATTGGTCGTGCAAGAGGAAAAAATGTGATGATGAGCAATGATGAAAGAGAAAATACCCTCAATCAATTATTGGTAGAAATGGATGGTTTTGGTACCGACTTAGGCATCATCATCCTTGCCGCTACCAATCGCCCAGATGTATTGGATACCGCCTTGCTTCGCCCAGGTAGATTCGATCGTCAGATTACCATCGACCGTCCTGATTTAGTGGGTAGAGAAGCTATTTTCAAAGTACACCTTACGCCCATCAAAATTTCACAAACACTCGATATTCATAAATTGGCCGAACAAACACCTGGCTTCGCTGGTGCCGATATTGCCAATGTATGTAACGAAGCAGCATTGATTGCCGCCAGAAAGAATAAAGAAGCAGTAGACATGAGCGATTTTCAAGATGCCATTGACAGAGTAATCGGCGGATTGGAAAAAAGAAATAAAATTATTTCTCCAGAAGAAAAAGAAATTATTGCTTACCATGAAGCTGGACATGCCATCTGTGGTTGGTATCTCGAACATGCATATCCGTTATTAAAAGTAACAGTCGTGCCAAGAGGATCAGCTGCATTGGGTTATGCGCAGTACACCCCTAAAGAACAATATCTCTACAATACCGATCAGTTAATGGATCAGATTTGTATGACATTGGGTGGTCGTGCAAGTGAAGATATTTTCTTCGGAAAAATTAGTACAGGTGCCAGCAACGACTTACAACAGATTACCAAGATTGCCTATAGCATGATTACCGTTTATGGCATGAATGATAAGATTGGCAATATCAGTTATTATGACCCGACGCAAGAAAATATGTTTACCAAACCTTTCAGTGAAGAAACGGGTAAAATGATTGACGAAGAGGTAAGAAAATTAATTGAACTGGCCTACGTTAGAACAAAAGAATTGCTGACAGAGAAAAAAGGAGATGTAGAAAAACTAGCCAAGGAATTACTGAAAAAAGAAGTACTTTTCAAGAGTGATGTTGAATCACTGATTGGCAAAAGGCCATTTGAAGAAAAAAAATCTTTGGATGCAAATCCTGAAGCTGCAGTTACTGAAGCACCCGAAAAAAATGAAGGCGAAGGCATGGATGCCATTAATCACCCAAATCAAATGTAATTGGCAATGGCGGTTTCACCGGCAAAAGAAAATATATTAAAAAGAATTCGGCAGGCACTGAGTAACCCAGTGCCTTTGCCTTTTCCACAAAGTGAAGGCAACAATTCTGTTTACCATCCTAAAACAGAAGAATTAGAAATTATTTTCGGAGAAGAATTCACCAAAATACAAGGTAAATTTGCTTTTTGCATCAATGAAGAGGACTTGCAAATGCAAGTAAGACAACTAATCAAAGACCGCAACTGGACGAAAGTGTATTGCGTAGATGATAGATGGGAAAATGCCTTTAGCACCAGCATTCATCTCGAAAGCTGCGATGTTTCTATCACAGGATGCGAATACTTGGTGGCCAGAACAGGTTCCATTGTAATGAGTGCCGCAGAACAAAGCGGACGTACCGTAAGTGTTTATGCGCCCATACATATCTGTATCGCCCACACGAAACAATTGGTATATGACGTAAAAGATGCCCTGCAATTGTTAAAAGAAAAATACCAGCAAAAAATTCCCTCATTGATTACATTTGCTACAGGCCCCAGCCGAACTGCTGACATTGAAAAAACATTGGTAACAGGCGTACACGGACCCAAAGAAGTATTTTGCTTCTTGGTAGATACCTAATTATTACTATCAATGAAAAATGATATCTATAAATTATTTGTATACGGTTCACTGAGGAGTGGATTCCGTAGCCCCGCCTATGAATACCTGACTCGCTTTTTTCATTTGATGGGCGAAGCGGTTGTAAAAGGTAAGTTATATGACCATGGCAATTATCCTGTGGCCACCGCTACAGAAGAAGATCATTTTATTGTTGGAGAATTATATGAATTAAATAACCCAGCAGAATTTTCCTGGGCCATCGGACAATTAGATGACTATGAAGGACTCGGTGCCCCGGAAGGAGAACTGTCCTTGTTCAAAAGAGAAACAAGCATCATCTATCAAAATGGAATAGCACACATCGCTTGGATTTATTGGTATGATGGAAATATAGACGGGCTACCCGTTATGAAAACAGGCGATGTGCTTAACTATGAACAGGAAAAACATCGACCACTTTAAATACTTACTATTTTTTGAGCCAGCTTGCAACAAATAAAAAACTGTACTTCCTCTCCGATTTTCATCTAGGAGCACCCGATGCTGGCAGTAGTTTAATACGCGAAAAAAAAATCATTCAATTTTTAGACCAAATCAAATCTTCAGCAGCCGAAATTTTTATACTGGGCGACCTTTTTGATTTTTGGTATGAATACAAAAACGTAGTGCCCAAAGGCTATGTTCGCATACTGGGTAAAATAGCCGAATTAACCGATAGCGGCATTCCTGTTCATTTTTTTGTGGGCAATCACGATATGTGGATGAAGGACTATTTGCAAAAAGAAATGAATGTATCGGTTTACTTTGAACCTCAATCTTTTGAATTCAATGGAAAAAAATATTGGATAGGGCATGGTGATGGACTCGGCCCCGGTGATAATGGTTATAAGTTTTTAAAGAAAATATTCCGCAACCCATTTTGCCAATGGCTATTTGGCATCCTTCCTCCCCGCATTGGCATGGGATTAGCCAATTATTTTAGTCGTAAAAGCAGGGCGAAAACCGGACAAGAAGAAGAGCATTTTTTAGGAGAAGACAAGGAATGGCTCATCAGCTATTGCAAGGATAAATTGAAACAAGAACATTTCGACTTTTTTGTTTTTGGCCACCGACACCTTCCCATTCATTTTCCTATTGGCACCAATAGCCTTTATGTTAATTTGGGCGACTGGATTAAATACTATAGCTATGCAGTATTAGAAAACGATACCCTGGTACTAAAGTATTTCAATGGTGAAGCAGTATAAATTCCATAGTAGTTTTTTTATAACAAGCGCTTTACAATTAAAGCTAACAGCCCTATTGTTTTTTTTAATCCCCATCAATACGAATTGCAGCGCACAAATCGATTCTAGTTTTCAATTCATCAAAACCATCCCTGGTCATTTTGTTTCCTTTGAAGTAGATAAACTCGATAATGTTTTTCTAATTGATGAAAATAATCAACTGAAGAAAATCAATACCCGCGGTGATTCAATGGGTGTTTTCAATGATGTAAAAAAATATGGCAACCTATCTTATTTGGATGTTAGCAATCCACTTAAAATATTACTCTATTATAAAAACTTTGCCAGCATTGTCACATTAGATCGATACCTAGGCATTCGCAACTCCATCAATCTGCGTAAGGAACATATTTTTTCTGTCAATTGTTTGGCTACTTCCTATGACAATAATATTTGGATTTTCGATGAACAGGAATACCAATTGAAAAAAATTAACGAGGAAGGAAAGTCACTGCAACAAACAGTGGATATTCGATTATTACTCAATGAAACCATCTCTCCCTCCACCATCATCGACCACGAAAACTTTGTCTACCTCTACGACCCCGAACAGGGATTTTATATTTTCGATTATTTTGGCTCCTATAAAAATAAATTAAGTTTTCTGCATTGGACAGACGTGAATATTAGCAACAATACGCTCTATGGTTTCTTTAACAATCAATTGGAAACCTATCAGCTGGGCTCGCTTCGCCTGAAGGAATATCCACTACCTACTTTTTTCAGCAGCTCCCTTTCCATCAAAGCCATCAATGGCAAGCTGTATGTACTCCGGGAAGCCGGTATTGATATTTATGCAGTGCATTAAAAAATGCTCGGTGAAGAAAAAATGCCAGAATTTGATATGGAAATGGCTAGAGTGAATCCCTGACAATACTAACGCTATCGGGAAAACGAAGTTTACTGTCGGGAAAATCGGTGGCAGATAAATTTTTAATCAGTTGATAAGCGCTATGATTTTCGTCTGGTAAAGGCCCACCTTCTCCTAATTGTTTGATCGAGCGAATTTGCCCACCGATAAAATCACCTTGGGTAGTCAGGTATATTTTCAAAAGAGGTGCAATGCCACTTACATTTTCTAAATTAAACATGCCATAGGTACAAAAATTACCTAAGCTATAGGCAATGAGTTTGTTTTTGTACAATTCCATCGCCCTAGGCACATGTGGACCATGACCAATCACCACATCGGCACCCGCATCAATAACCGCATGGGCAAATTTGTAAACATCGCCTCTGTTTTGTCCCAGGAATAATTCGGCATGCTTTGGCACATGGGTGGCGGATCTGCCTTCGGCACCAGCATGCATAGAAACAATCACAATATCACAATCTGATTTTAGTTTTTTAACACTGGCAATGGCAGCAGCATAATCGTTGAGCTGAATACAACCCTTGTGTGGAGCAAAAGCTGCCATACCAATTTTAATACCGCGAACCGTGGTACTGCAAACAGCATGGTTTTGTAAACCTGCAAATAGAATCGGTAAAGATTGTAAAGTAGCAATGGTGCTTGTTGTACCGGTGCTGCCAAAGTCAGACGCATGGTTATTGGCTACACTCAGCATATCAAAACCATTGTCGGTAAAATATTGAGCATACCTGGTGGGCTGCCTAAAACAATATACATACTCACCGCTTCCCTTTGGTACTCCACCCTTATCCAAAAAAACACCTTCGGCATTGCCGAAACTGATATCTGCTGCTTGAATGTCGTTGGTAAAATATTGCAGTAAATCTTTCCCATCATTGGGGGGCAATAAATGCGCGTCGGGGTAATTGCTACCAAACATAATATCGCCTACTGCTACAATTGAAAGGGTATCACCAGTACGCATACCCGAAATAGCAGGTATTGTATCTTTTTTTGGAATAGCTAATTGGTTATTTTGTTGCGATGAACTACCACAACTCAACCAGCAAAAAACAATGCCAGAAATAAAATATACTTTCATTGCAGAATGCATAAGGTTATTTCAAAATCTCGGCTAATTCTTTATCCCACTTGCCTGTTTTTCCATATTCTACTACCCTCCCCATTTCTTTTCCCTCTTTCATCACAATAATCGTAGGCACATTTACAATGCCAAATGCTGCTGCAATATTACCAAGGGCTTGCTTCTGGCGATTAACACCAAAAAATGTTATGCGCTCATCTGATACTCCAGCCATTTCCTGTAGTTTAAAAAACCGAGGAAGAATAAATTGGGTGTCTTCGCACCAGGTGCCGCCAAACACTACATACTGCACTTTGTCTTTAGCTCTTTCTAGGGCAGATAGAGTAGCGGTATCGGGTCCGTAAATCACTTGGTTTGACTGATACCATTTGAAAGAAGAATCATTTTGAATATAATATTTGTTGATCAATCCTCTCAACACCTTCACTTCAGGATGTTTGGGGTCGGCAGTAATTTCGTATTGAGCTTGCGAAAAGCCCCATTGCAGAAGGGCAATGCAAAGTAGACTAAGGAAATATTTTTTCATATTATTTGGTATAAGTGATGATGCTTGTGAAAAAATGAATGATGAATCCTTTTACATTGCGCGATTCATTGAAAATTGGCACCCTGCTATAAATGTTTTTAATGGATATCAAAGCAATGATATTGCTGTAAAGCAGGATTATAAATTAGCTTTCAATTCATTCAAAAAAGCTTTTGTTTTTTTGAGTGATTCTATGAGGGCAAATTTTTCATCTGCCTTTTTATTATTCTTCAGAAATTCTTTGGCACCTTCTAAAGTATATTTTCGTTCCCTTAGTAAATGATAAATCAATTGTAAGTTCTTAATATCTTCTGGGCGAAACAATCGATCTCCTTTTCCATTTTTTTTGGGTTTCAAAACCACAAACTCATTTTCCCAAAAACGAATCAGGCTTTGATTCACCTTAAACATTTCTGCCACCATGCCAATTGGATAATATAATTTCTTGAACAATTCTTCATCATTGGGCACTTCAATTAAATCGACGCCCGTATCCATATCCTTCAACCGCATGCGGCCGCGGGTGGTTTTCTTATTGTCTGTCTTTTTCTTTTCAAATACCGGCAAGGGTACTTCCAATGGTTCCTGCTCTTCTTTTACCACAATAGCTTTCCCCTCCTTTACAGGTGGTTGTTTGATTTCCTCTTCGGGAATATCATCAAAAGCAAAAGCAATTTGTTTAAATGCCATACCTAAATTTAGTCAAAACTTTTTGCACTACCTGATGCAGCCATTTTTAATAATCGGTCGAACTGCTCCGCATTCAGGTCATTATAAAAAAAGTAAACCGGGTCTACCGGCGTACCACTAATATGTACTTCATAGTGACAGTGCGGGCCAGTACTCGCACCAGTACTGCCTACCCATCCAATTACTTCCCCTCTTTTCACCCTTTGACCCGATACTGCCTTGATACGTACCATGTGCATATATACCGTTTCGTACCCATAGCCATGATTAATGATTACATGATTGCCCGTACCAGCCCCTAGACCTGCGGTAGTTACTAGTCCATCGCCGGTAGCATAAATGGGGGTACCCTGTGGTGCCGTAAAGTCGAGCCCATTGTGCATTTTAGCAATACCATAAATAGGGTGAATGCGATAACCAAAACCACTGGCAATACGCGTTAAATCCTTATTACTAACAGGCTGTATAGCAGGTATGCTCGCCAATTTATCGCCCTGGTTTTTGATGAGTTTTTCAATGGCATTATAGCTCTGAAACTGATAGGTGATTCTAGCAGCGATATTATTCAAAGTAGCTTCAATACCATGTGCCAGTTCATTATCACTCATCACATTCACTTTTTCAAATTCCTTCTTTTTTTCAATTAATTTGGTCCGCATGCTATCGGGCACTGGATTTGCTTCAAATATGCTTCGATACACTTCATTATCCCGCTTTTCTAAGGACACCATCTGTTGTTCTAGGGTAGTCATTTTTCCACTCAAGGCATCGTAATCTTCCTGCAATGCCTCGTATCTAAGTTGGGCCTCCTTGTCCTTGGGCTTGGGAAAAAAGCGATTGTATACTGTAATAATAATAACAGAAGTAACCAAGGCAGCCGATATAAAACCAAAAAAACGCAGGAGCTTTACCCTTAATGGGGTAACCAGCTTTTCGTAGCGTAGTGTATTGGTATTATAGTAATATTTTATTTTTTTCATGCTGCCATCCTGTAAGGGTTGGTATTAATTGCCGCTTGAAGCCGATTTATTACCTTTGTCCCGAATTTAACGGGTAGCAAATATAACCCCATTCAACCCAAAAATCAACCCAAATAAACAAACGGATATTATGATGACGAGTGCTGAAATTAGAGCTGCTTTTTTGAAATTTTTTGAGGATAAAGGCCATACCGTTGTGCCTTCTGCCCCCATTGTAGTAAAAGACGACCCCACTTTGTTGTTTACCAATGCCGGTATGAACCAATTCAAGGATTTTTTCCTGGGCAATAAGCAACCTGTTTATGGAAGGGTGACCGATACACAAAAATGCTTGAGGGTAAGTGGCAAGCACAACGATTTAGAAGAAGTGGGTGTAGATACCTACCACCATACCATGTTTGAAATGTTGGGTAACTGGAGCTTTGGCGATTATTTTAAAAAAGAAGCAATCGACTGGAGCTGGGAATTGCTAACCGAAGTATACAAAATACCTAAAGACCGATTATACGCCAGCGTATTTGAAGGAGATGAAAAAGAAAAAATTCCTGCTTCTACCGTTGCATTAGCAAAATGGAAAGAATTATTACCCGATAACCAAATCGTTTTAGGCAATAAGAAAGACAATTTCTGGGAAATGGGCGATACCGGACCTTGTGGACCTTGCAGTGAAATACATGTCGACTGCCGACCCGATGAAGAAAGAAAACTCGTTCCCGGAGAAAAACTAGTAAATAAAGATCATCCGCAGGTAATAGAAATATGGAACAATGTATTCATTCAGTATAACCGAAAAAAAGATGGTTCACTAGAGCCCCTGGCCGCCACCCATGTTGATACGGGTATGGGGCTCGAAAGGCTGGTGCGTGTGTTACAAGAAAAAAAATCGAATTACGATACTGATATTTTCAGTGGTACCATTCAAGCCACTGAAAAAATTTCTGGTAAAGAATATACTGGCGGCGATGACAAACCCAGTGTAGCATTCAGGGTTATTGCCGATCATATTCGTGCCATTGGCTTTACCATTGCCGACGGACAATTGCCTTCGAATACGGGTGCAGGTTATGTTATCAGAAGAATTTTAAGAAGGGCGGTACGGTATTATTATTCCTACCTCGATTATAAGCAACCCTTATTGAACCAACTGATTCCGGTATTGGCCAAACAATTCGAAACCGTATTTCCCGAATTGCAACAGCAGGTAGATTTTGTAGCCAAAGTGGTGAAGGAAGAAGAAGAAGCCTTTTTAAGAACCTTGGACAAGGGTTTGAAAAAAATGGATGAAATCATTGCACAGGCAGGTACAGACAGAACCATCCAAGGCAATGCCGCTTTTGAATTGCTCGACACTTTTGGATTTCCGATTGATCTTACTCGATTAATTGCTTCCGAAAATAATTTAACGGTAGACGATGCAGGTTTTGAAAAAGAAATGCAGCAACAGAAAAACAGGAGTCGTGCTGCCACTGCATTGGAAACAGAAGACTGGGTTACCGTGCATGATATGGCTTCTTCTAAATTTGTGGGATATGATTCGGTAGAAACAAAAAGCAAAATTGTTAAGTACAGAAAAGTAAGTGGCAAAGGAAAAGAATTATACCAATTGGTATTGGATACCACGCCTTTTTATGCCGAAAGCGGCGGGCAGGTAGGCGATACCGGTAGTTTGAAATTGGGCAATGAAAGCATTCAGATTGTAGATACCAAGAAGGAGAATGATTTGATTATTCATTTTGCTGAAAAAATTCCGGCTGATTTATCGGGCGAATTAATCGCTACCATCAATAATGAAAGAAGAAAAGAAATCACCGTTCACCATAGTGTAACGCATTTGATGCATGCTGCCCTGCGCAAGGTATTGGGCAATCATGTGGCGCAAAAAGGTAGTTTGGTGAATGAGGAGCACCTTCGTTTCGACTTTAGTCATTTTGCCAAAGTAACGGATGAAGAGATGGCGGCGGTAGAAAAAATTGTCAACGAAAAAATCAGAGAGAATATTCCCGTAGTGATAAAATCCTTGCCCAAGGACGAAGCCGTTGCCCTGGGTGCGATGGCATTATTTGGAGAAAAGTATGGCAATATCGTAAGAGTGGTCATCATGGATCCTGCTTACTCGATTGAATTATGTGGTGGTACCCATGTGGGCAGTACAGGTGAGTTGGGATTGTTTAAACTAAAAGCAGAGTCAGCAGTAGCCGCCGGTGTGCGCCGGGTGGAAGCCGTTTGTGGCAAGGCTGCCGAAAATTATATTCAGTTGCAATTAGACCAAGTGCGTGCCATCCGCGATTTATTAAAAAATCCGAAGGAGCTGGCAAAATCCATTGAGGGATTACAAACAGAGAACAACGAATTAAAAAAGAAGATAGAAGGTTTAGAAGCTAGGCAACTAGTGGGTATTCGCAATGCCATATTGCAAAAAGATGAAATCATCAATAATGTAACCTTCATTGGTGATATTATTGAAGTGCACAATGCCGATGCCTTAAAAAAACTATGTTTCGATTTAAAGAATCATTTACACGATCATTTGGTAGTGCTTTGTGCCAATATAGATGGCAAGGCCCATGTGGCCATTGGCATATCAGATACGGTGGTAGCTGCTAAAAACTTAGATGCAGGTAAAATTATTAAAGAACACATTGCCGCCTTAATCAAAGGTGGTGGTGGTGGTCAAAAAAACCTTGCCACAGCCGGCGGGCAAGACATTAGTCATCTACAAGAAGTGATCGACAAAATAAAATCACTGCTATAACCATGCAGCTTATCATTGAAAGTCCGCGTTTGCTATTGCGACAATTTACCTTGGCAGACGCGGACTCTTTATTGCAGTTAAACAGCAATCCGGCAGTGATGCAGTACCTGCACGAAGCGCCACTGCAAAATATTGCCGATGCCGAAAAAGTACTCACCGATATTATCTTCCCGCAATACAAAAACAATTTAGGCCGCTGGGCCCTGCACTTAAAAGAGAACAACCAGTTCCTCGGTTGGTGCGGACTCAAGTACCTGGCCGAAAAAGATGAGGTAGACCTTGGTTATCGTTTATTACAAGAACATTGGGGCCACGGCTATGCCACCGAAGCTAGCCTACATTGTATTGAATATGGTTTTAAAAAATTATCGCTCCCATTTATTATTGGCAGGGCGCATGTAGATAATAAGGCTTCTATAAAAGTGTTGGAGAAGGTTGGGATGAAGTTTGTGAGGGAGGGGGTGGAGGATGGGTGCCTTGTGAAGATTTATAGGATTCAAGCTTAATTACTACTACTATTTTCTCAATAAGATTGTTTGCTTATTTACTAAGCGATTTGTAATGTCGCAAGTCAAATTCTTACTTCAAGTATTGAATAATGCGTTTGGTTTAATTCTTATTCAGTGTGATACATTATTACATTTTTTTATTTGTATATTCGTATATACGACAATACATACGTTGTACGATATTTTCTAATCAAGCAAACATTACATTGACAATGAAAAAATTAATACTTTCAGTTCTTGTAGCTTTTTTCTCTATAGGTGCCTTCGCCCAGAAGGACAATAAAGTAACTATCGGAACTATTGACAGCATCCAATCAAAAATTCTAAATGAGCAAAGAAAAATTTGGATATATGTGCCAAACAGTGGGCAGGTTGATTCTAAACAGAGATTTCCTGTATTATATTTATTAGACGGTGACGCTCATTTTTATTCTGTAGTTGGTATGATTCAGCAACTCAGTCAGGTAAACGGTAATACTATTTGTCCTGAAATGATTGTGGTTGGCATTCCAAATACTGACAGAACGAGGGACCTGACACCAACTCGTGTAGATGCTGATCCACCCTTTATGGATAGTACATTATCAAAAACTTCAGGAGGTGGAGAGCAGTTTGCTGCCTTTATAGAAAAAGAATTGATGCCTCATATTGATTCTTTATATCCAACAGAGCCATACAAAATGCTAATCGGTCATTCATTTGGAGGACTAACGGCTGTTAATATAGCGGTGAATCATACAAAATTGTTCAACTCTTACATTTGCATAGACCCAAGTATGTGGTGGGACAAAATGAATTTTTTAAAAGCAATAAAGAAATCTATCACAGAAAAAAACTTTTCAGGTACTACCCTATATCTAGGAATTGCAAATACTATGGATGAGAGCATGGACATAACTAAAGTCCAAGGCGACACTTCAGGTGAAACCAGGCATATCCGGTCAATTCTTGATTTAGATAAATATGTAAAGGGGCAAAAGCAAAACGGACTTAGATACGAAAGTAAATACTATAGTAATGATGATCATGGATCTGTTCCTATGATTGCTGAATATGATGGGTTACGCTTCATTTTCGACAAATATCGTTTCAAACTTTCGTTTAAAGATTTTACCGATTCTACAGTTGATTTAGCAAATAAATATGAACAACATTATCAGGAAGTTTCAAAACTGTTTGGCTATAAAGTCTACCCTCCTGAAAATATGATAAATGGCTGGGGGTATGAATTTTTACAACAAAAGCAATATGACAAAGCGGGGCAGTTTTTTAAAATGAATGTTAAAAATTATTCTGAAAGCTCCAATGTTTACGATTCTTATGGCGACTATTTCTTGGCAATTAATGACAAATTAAAAGCGATAGAATATTTCAAAAAGGCTTTGGCGATAAAAGAAAATCCAGCATCTCGAAAAAAACTAAACAAGCTATTGGAGTAAAAAACATCGTACAACATTGGTATTGCCACTTGCGGCCACTGGCGCAAGTGTTCCCAACGCAAACTTTAATGCAAAACGAAATATTGAAGGGATCACTTGGACCTTGCAGATCTGCCCCGATTGTATCGGGGATTTATAAAACAAATGTACCACTGGCGAAAGTGTTCCCAACGCAAACTTTAATGCAAAACGAAATAATGAATGGCCACTTGTGCCTTGCAGATCTGCCCCGATTGTATCGGGGATTTATAAAACAAATTGTAACCACTGGCGCAAGTGTTCCCAACGCAAACTTTAATGCAAAACGAAATATTGAAGGGATCACTTGGGCCTTGCAGATCTGCCCCGATTGTATCGGGGAATTATAAAACCAACGTATCCTTTATAAACCACTGGCGCAAGTGTTCCCAACGCAAACTTTAATGCAAAACAAAATAATGAAGGGATCACTTGGGCCTTGCAGATCTGCCCCGATTGTATCG
>Ga0194063_10000336_pt1 | contig 34775 bp, 29 predicted proteins | sample SepL3720m_MetaG_FD_155459 | JGI IMG/M metagenome (GOLD analysis project Ga0194063, IMG submission 155459) | Anoxic zone freshwater microbial communities from boreal shield lake in IISD Experimental Lakes Area, Ontario, Canada - Sep2016-L373-20m | ecosystem: Environmental > Aquatic > Freshwater...
AGGCGCCACCGTCAGAAGATCGGTCCGTGGCGAGTGATAGTCAAAAACGCGACCTTCCAGATCAACCTCGAACAGGAGGTCGGGAACCGCGTCAAGTATGGCCTGCAGGCGGTCTGTGCTGTCGGCAGGCGGCTGCACAACACGCTGGCGCAAACCAGCACGCAGGAAGTTCAGGGCACGCTGGACCAACTGAAATCTATTGATCTGCATGCCCCGATTCTGACCTGTCGGCGAGGTGGCCCTGCCTGCGCGCGGCTGGGTATTCGCCTTAAGCGACCAAGCGTGCCGCTATATCGGCAACCCGCTTGCCAAACAGGCGTGCTGTTTCGAGGTCGCCGGCGTTCATTTCCCCCGCACTGGCATCACCGGGTGTCTGCGCCATCGGACCTGCCGAAGAAGCGAGATAGTTGACGTCGCCACGTTGTGATGCCTTGGTGTTGTTGTAGTTCAGTCCGGTACCCACCCAAAGGCCACCGTGCTGCATGGCGAGCGTCATGAAATAGTGCAGTGTCGAGTGCTTGTCGCCATTGACATTGGCGCTGTTGGTGAAACCACCAAAAACCTTGTCCTTCCAGGCTTGCGTATACCAGGGCTTGCTGGTGGCGTCGGCAAACTTCTTGAACTGCCAGCTCACCGAGCCCATGTAGGTCGGTGACCCCATGACGATGGCGTCAACGGCGTTGAGCGTGTTCCACTGCGCCTCGGTCAGATTGCCTTCGGCGTCGATCGGCACCAGTTCGGCGCCAGCGCCCTCTGCCACCGACTGCGCCATGCGCAGCGTATGACCATAGCCCGAATGAAAAACCACAGCGACTTTTGCCATTGAAATACTCCTTGATTGCAGTTGAGAAATGGAAGTCCGCTGGTAGCGGACCTCCGGAAAGAATTGAATTCAGGCCTGCAGGTCAAACACCAGCACTTCGGCGCCTTTGGCTTGGTTCAGGCAGACACGGCTCTCGCCTTCGAGCAGCGCAGCGTCCCCGGCGAGCAGTGCCGTGCCGTTGACAGCAATTTCACCTCGCACCAGATGCACATAACACTTGCGCTTCCCGACCAAGGTCAGTTCTGCGCTCTGATCTCCGTCGAACAGCCCGGCGTACAGGCGTGCGTCGGCATGAAGGGTGACTGAGCCCTGCGCACCATCATCAGAGGCGACCAGGCACAAGCGGCCCTGCTTCTCGACATCGGCGAATGACTTCTGTTCATATCCCGGCGCGATGCCGGTGACGGTGGGTTCAATCCAGATCTGAAAAAAATGCGTCGTGGCGTCCGGCGCGTGATTGAATTCGCTGTGCTGGACGCCGCTGCCTGCGCTCATGCGCTGCACGTCGCCCGGCGGAATACCCTTGACGTTGCCCATGCTGTCCTTGTGCGCCAGATTACCCGCCAGCACGTAGCTGATGATTTCCATGTCGCGGTGCCCATGCGTGCCAAAACCGGTGCCTGGCGCAATCCGGTCCTCGTTGATGACGCGCAGATTGCCCCAGCCCATGTGCTGCGGGTCGTAGTAGCCAGCGAAGGAAAAACTGTGAAATGACTTCAACCAGCCATGGTCAGCGTAACCGCGATCATTTGATTTCCGAATTTTCAACATTGATATTCCTTTGTGGGACAGATCTTTAGCTCTGTCCCCAACTGTTTGTAGCCCTGAACTTTAGGGCTACCACGGCCGCTGGCAATGCATCGCATTTGATGGCATCATTCGAATACTTTGAATCAAAAGGCCAACTTAATGCAAACTGCACGCGATGTTTTGACCCCGGACGCGCTCGCCATGCTGCAGACCATTGCCGCCACCGGCAGCTTTGCCGCGGCGGCCCGCGAACTCAGCCTGGTGCCCAGCGCACTGACCTACCGGGTGCGCAGAATCGAGGACGCGCTGGATGTGCTGCTGTTCGACCGCAGTTCACGCCAGGCAAGACTCACCGCGGCCGGTGCCGAACTGCTGCGCGAGGGCACACGCCTGCTGGAAGAAATTGACGCTGTGGCAAACCGGGTCAAGCGCGTCGCCACCGGATGGGAGCCGCAGCTCACCATCGCCGTGGACAGCATCATTTCCAAGACGACCGTGCTGGAGCTTTGCGAAAGCTTTTTTGCACTGAACCCACCCACGCGCATCAAGCTGCGCGACGAGACACTGTCAGGGACGCTGGCCTGCCTGACTTCGGGCCAAGCCGATCTGGCGCTCGGCGTTGCCGAGCCCAGCACCAACGCCGGGATTCATGGCAAGGCCTTGGGCGACGTGAGCTTTGTTTATGCGGTGGCGCCGCACCATCCCCTGGCCAGTGCGCCCGAGCCGCTCAGGGACGAATCGATACGCCAGCATCGCGCTGTGGCGGTGGCGGACACCATCGCACGCGGCAACGGCATGACCGTGGGTCTGCTCGGCGGTCAGGATGTCTTCACCGTGGCCACCATGAAAGACAAACTCGACGCCCAGTTGCGCGGCCTGGGCAGCGGCTTTGTGCCGGAAGGCATGGCCCGCGCCTACATTGAAACCGGTCGCCTGGTGGTCAAGAGAATGGAGCGCCCGCAGCGCATTGTGCGTGTCAATTACGCCTGGCGCAGCCTGACAAAGGCAGACCATGGTCGCGCATTGACATGGTGGCTGGCGCAGTTGGAAAGCCCGACCACGCGCGCTGCTTTATTGGAGCGACACCGAGGCGTGTAAAGTCCAAGACATGCAACAACCCTTGGAGTCCATGTTCATGAGCCCATCCAAATTCAAAAATGTCGCCATCGTCGGCTCGGGCATGGCTGGCATTGCCTGCGCCCGCACCCTGCTTCAGGCGGGCCATAGCGTGCAGGTTTTCGAGAAGAGCCATGCTCTGGGCGGACGTATGGCGACGCGCAACAGTGCCTTCGGCAACTTTGACCACGGAGCCCAGTACTTCACCGTACGTGACCCCCGCTTTGAGCGCGCACTGCAAACCGTGCCCGGCCTGTGCAAACGCTGGAGCGCCAACGCCGTACAGGTGCTCGACGATCACGGCCGGGTCGCCGCCGCCAGCCTTGCCGCGCGTGAGGCGCACTGGGTCCCGACACCCAGCATGAACGCGCTGGTCAGCCGCTGGGGCCAGCCACTGGTCGACCAGGCTGCAGTGCATTTCGAAACCAAGGTCAAGCACCTGGACCGAGATGCGCTTCACCCGAACCAGTGGGAACTGCATACACAGGACGGTGCTGGCGGCCGCCATGTCTACGGCGGATTTGACGCGGTGCTGCTGGCCATTCCGGCCGAGCCGGCGCGTCTGCTGCTCAATACTTCACCCCTGGCTGACCACTTTTCGCAGCAACTCGACATGGTTCAGATGGCACCCTGCTGGACGCTGATGCTGGCCTTCCCGCAAGCCATGCAACCGGGTCTGTCGGCGCTGGGACCGCAGTGGAACGCAGCGCGCAGCACACACCACCGGATCGCCTGGCTGGCGCGCGAATCGAGCAAACCCGGACGCACCGCCGTCGAGCGTTGGACCGTGCAGGCCAGCGCCGCCTGGTCGCAGGAACACCTGGAGGACGACGCCCAGCGCGTGCAAGCCAAGCTGCTCAAAGCCTTTTCCGAGATCACCGGCATCCGGGCCGAGCCAGCGCACGTCGACAGTCGACGCTGGCGTTTTGCCCAAACAACGCAGCCACTGGGCCATTCGCATCTGTGGGATGCCCAGACCGGCCTGGGTGTCTGTGGCGACTGGTGTCTGGGACACCGTGTGGAAGACGCTTTTGTCTCCGGTCTTGAATTGGCACTCACGGTGGCATGACCGGATACCGGGGTCGCTTCGCCCCGTCGCCCACCGGCCCGCTGCATGCCGGCTCACTGGTAGCCGCATTGGCCAGCTGGCTTGACGCCAGGGCCCATGAGGGCCAGTGGTTGGTTCGCATCGAAGACGTTGATCAGCAACGCTGTTCACCCGAACTGGCCCACATCATCCTGCAACAACTCAGCGCCTGCGGTCTGCAGTCCGACCTGCCGCCACTCTGGCAATCGCGGCGCGGCGACCTGTATCAGCAGGCACTCGATCAGCTGGTGGCGCGCCACCTGGCCTACCCCTGTGCCTGCACCCGGCGCGAACTTGAAGCCGCGCACAGCGACATGGCAGCGCCGCGACCGCGCAACGCCGAGCTAGTCTATCCGGGGACCTGCCGCAACGGCCTGAAAGACGGTGCCAGACGCAACAAGCCGCTGGCCTGGCGAGCGCGCACCAACTCGGGCGGCCCCATCCGTTGGAGCGACCGGCGTTTGGGTGCGCAGGAACAGGATGTGGAGCGCGAAGTCGGCGACTTTGTCCTCCAACGCGCCGATGGCTGCTACAGCTACCAGTTGGCCGTGGTGGTGGATGACGCAGCGCAAAACATCACCGATGTGGTGCGCGGTGAAGACCTGAGCAACAACACGGCGCGGCAAATCCTGCTGCAACGCCAGTTGGCGCTGCCAACGCCGCGCTACCTGCACACACCGCTGGTGCTGGGCGCCAACCAGGAAAAACTGTCCAAGCAAAACGGCGCACTGTCGATTGACAGCACGCAAGCACTGGCGGCGCTCAATCAAGCCGCCCTCGTGCTGGGTTTGCCGCCGCGCGAAGGATCGCTGTCGCAAGCTCTCAGCGCCTGGGTTGGTGACTGGAACACTCGACTCAAATCTGTAATTTGAAATAAATACTTTCAATTTGCAGACTCTTGCGATGTTGCGCCAACTCCGTCTCCCTCTCTACAATCCTGCCCTGTGAACGACCAGCCGATGCGCCCCAGCAATTTCCAGACGCCCGAAGGCGTGCCCCATCCGAAACTCATCAAGAGTTTTGTCCGGCGCACCGGCCGCACCACCACCGGCCAGGCCAAGGCCGTTGCCGAGATCGGGCCGCGTTTCATGCTGCCCTACCAGTCCAGCCTGGGCGACTGGCTTGACGCAGCGGCGCCGCCACTGATTCTGGAAATCGGCTTTGGCATGGGTGAAGCCACCGCGCACATCGCGGCCCTGATGCCGGAGAAACATTTTCTCTGTTGCGAAGTGCATGACCCCGGCGTCGGCGCCCTGCTCAAGCGCATTGGCGAGCAGAGCCTCACCAATATCCGGATCATCGCCCACGACGCGGTCGAGGTGATCGACCAGATGCTGCCGATGCAGTGTCTGGATGGCGTGCACATCTTCTTTCCCGACCCCTGGCACAAGAAACGTCACAACAAGCGCCGCCTGATCCAGGCACCCTTGGTGACCAAGTTGACGCAGCGCCTGAAGCCTGGCGGCTACCTGCACTGCGCCACCGACTGGCAGCCGTATGCCGAGCAGGTTCTGCAAGTCCTGAGCGAACAGCCGCTGCTGCGCAACACAGCCGCACTGGGCCATCCGGAACCGGCCGGCTACGCGCCCAAGCCGCATTACCGGCCGCTCACCAAGTTCGAGAACCGCGGCATCAAGCTCGGGCACGGTGTCTGGGATGTCGTCTTTGAGCGGGTCTAGCCGCCCTGGCAGTTGTCGGTGCCGGCCGGTATTGTCATTGCGGGCCCCGACCCGCAATCCAGTGGTAGCGCAGCACTGGATCCCCCCGGATCGCAATTCGGGGCAGGCTCATCGGAGTCCGGGATGACAAAGCATTTTTCCGTACCGCCCAGCCGCGATGGTGTGGGCCCGAGTTGCGTCGGACTGCCGCCCGGTCCCTGGCACACGATGCTGGACTTCTTTGCAGCGCGTTTTCCGGCAATCACACGAGGCACCTGGCAGCAGCGCATGGAGCAGGGTCTGGTCATCGATGAGCGTGGCATCGCGGTCGTACCAGAAAGCGCCTACCAGCCGCACCAGCGCGTCTATTACTACCGCGCAGTTCCAGCCGAGCCGCACATTCCGTTTGACGAAGTTGTGCTGTACCAGGACGAGCATCTGGTAGTCGCCGACAAGCCGCACTTTTTGCCGGTGGTGCCATCAGGCAATTACCTCAACGAAACCCTGCTGCTGCGACTCAGACAAAAGCTTGGCCTGGCCGCGCTGGTGCCGATTCACCGGATCGATCGCGATACAGCGGGCCTGGTTCTGTTTTCAGCGAAGGCGGAGAGTCGCGCCGCCTACCACGCCCTGTTTGCCAAGCATCAGGTCAAGAAAACCTACGAAGCCATTGCACCGTGGCGGGACGATTTGAAATTTCCAATGACGCGCGAGAGCCGGATTGTCGAAGCCGGACACTTTATGCTGCAGCACGAAGTCAGCGGCGAGGTCAATGCCATCACGCACATCGAGGTACTGGAAGTGCATGGGGACATGGCGCGTTACGCGCTCAGTCCGGTCACCGGCAAACGCCACCAGCTGCGCGTGCACATGGCGGCACTGGGACTGCCTATCCTCGGTGACGGACTCTATCCAACGCTGACACCGCAGGGGCAAATCGATTACGACCGACCGCTGCAATTGCTGGCCCGGTCGATTGAGTTTGTTGATCCCGTGAGCGGGCAGCAACGGCATTTTGAGAGCTCACACCGGCTCATGCCCGGGTAGTCGCAACTCAGTCGAAAGCAGCGCTCAGAAGTTCGCGCACGCGCGCATAGGCCCGCTCCCGCGCTTTACGGTTCGGACCGGCGTGCACACCCTGACCGGGATGCACGCCGTTGGGCACATCCGTTCGCAGTTTGACGACGCCCACCGGATTGTCGAAGTCGTGATAGCTGTCGGCGTAAACATGCACCTCTGCGCCTACCTCCTTGCCCAAGGCAACACAGGGTCCGGGTGGCGTCCAGTCGTCCAGCGCGCCGAGCAGCATCACGAGTTGCGTGTTGGGCTGATAGCCGGCCTTGCGCGCGGCGCTGCAACCCGGGTAGAAGGCAATGGCAGCACGGGGTTTGACGGTCTGCGCCGCCACCTGCGCGTGTTTTGCATCGGTTGCTGCCAGCACCGCGCTGCCGCCATGCGACCAGCCGAGCAAGACCACTCTGGATGAATTCGCCCAGGGCTGGGCTGCCACCCAGTTCATGCCGGCCAGAGCATCCTGACGCCGCTCGGTCTGCGTGATCGTGCGGCTACCGATTTTCTGCGTACAGATCTGTGTCAAACCGCGCGAAGTCAGGCTGTCCGGAAACAGCACCGCATAGCCTTGGGCCAGCAGCATGTCGGCCATGGCCTGATGACGCGCATTGAGTTGCCCCTGGCGTGTGCCCGCGCTGGCATAAAGGCCGCCGCAACCATGCAGTGCCAGCACCGTGCCCCTGGCTTGTTCGGGCGGCTGAAACAGCCAGGCCTTGATCTGCGTGCCGTCCAGACTGGCAAAGCTGACCTGCTGCGGTTCGGCTGCGCATGCGCTGATGGCCAGGAAACTTAACCAGAGCAGGCAAGCCAGCCGAAGGACTTTCCATGAACAGTCCCAGCTCTGCTTGTCATTGCGGGCCTCGACCCGCAATCCATGGCTCGAGTGGCGCTGGATCCCGGATGTTGAAACCCCGGACCTGATCCGGGGCCGGGATGACGAACTGCCAGTGTGAGACGACAATTTCGGGGATCAGAGTCGCTCGCTTACCCAGGCCAGCACACTGGCCAGCGCAGGGTCCAGCTTGGCTGGCTCGGTGCCGCCGGCCATCGCCATGTCGGGCTTGCCACCGCCCTTGCCGCCGACCTGCGCGGCAATGAAATTCACCAACTCGCCGGCCTTCACCTTGCCAATGCTGTCGGGCGTGACGCCAGCGGCGATCTGGACCTTGCCGCCGTCCACCACTGCCAGCACGATCACCGCTGTTTTCAGCTTGTCCTTGAGCTTGTCCATGGTCTCGCGCAGGGTCTTGACGTCGGCCCCCTCCAGGCGCGCCACCAGCACCTTGACGCCCTTCACATCCACCGCCTGCGAGAGCATTTCATCGCCCTGGCTGGAAGCCAGCTTGCCCTTGAGTGCAGCGACTTCTTTCTCCAGCGACTTCACGTTATCGAGCACATGCGAGATGCGCTCGCGCAGTTCGGCAACGGGCGCCTTCAGTGCGCCGGCGGCCTGCGTCACCGTGCTCTCCAGTTCCTGCAGATAGACCAGCGCATTCTGTCCGGTCACCGCCTCGATGCGGCGCACCCCAGAGGCAACACCGCCCTCGGACACCACCTTGAACAAACCGATGTCACCCGTGCGCGCCACGTGCGTGCCACCGCACAGTTCGCGACTACCGCCAATGTCCATCACGCGTACCGACTCGCCATATTTCTCGCCAAACAACATCATGGCACCGGTCTTCTGCGCGGATTCAATGTCCATGACACGCGACTGGGTGGCAGCGTTCGTCAAAATTTCCGAGTTGACGCGGGCCTCGATCTCGCGAATCTCCTCATCGTTCACCGGCGCGTTGTGGGCAAAGTCAAAACGGGTACGCTCGGCATTGACCAGCGAACCCTTTTGCTGCACATGGCTGCCCAGCACTTCGCGCAGCGCCTTGTGCATCAGGTGCGTCACGCTGTGGTTGCGCTGCGTCGCGTTGCGCCGCGCCGCATCCACGTGCGCCGTAACCGAATCACCGACCTTGAGCGAGCCGCTGGCCAGCCGACCGTGGTGGCCAAACACGTCGGCCTTGATCTTTTGCGTATCGACCACCTCGAACAGCGCGCCGTCGCAGAAGATGGCGCCCGCATCACCGACCTGGCCGCCGCTCTCACTGTAAAACGGCGTGCTGTCCAGCACCACCGCTCCTGCTTGCCCCGACGTCAAGCTAGCGACGGCTGCGCCATCGACGTAGAGCGCCAGCACCTTGCTAGCCTGCGTCAGACTCTCGTAACCGACAAAGTCATTGCCCTCGCCGCTGTAGTCCAGCGCTTTGTCCTGTCTGAACTTGCCAGCCGCGCGGCCCTGGGCCTTCTGCTTTTCCATGGCGGCGTGAAAACCGGCCTCGTCCACCGTCAAACCGCGCTCGCGGCAAACGTCGGCCGAAAGGTCCAGCGGAAAGCCAAAAGTGTCATGCAGCTTGAAGGCGACCTCGCCCGGCAGCACCTTGACGCCATCAGCCAGAGCCGCGTCCAGAATCTGCATACCGATTTCCAGCGTCTCAAAGAAGCGCTCTTCTTCCTGCCGTAGCACATCGACGATGCGTGCGGACTGCGTCGCCAGGTTCGGATAGGCCGCTCCCATCAAGGCTGCCAGATCGGGCACCAGCTTGTGGAAGAAAGGCGTCTTCTTGCCCAGCTTGTAGCCGTGCCGGATGGCGCGGCGGATGATGCGGCGCTGCACGTAACCCCGCCCCTCATTGGACGGATTGACACCATCGCTCACCAGGAAGGCCGTGGCGCGGATATGGTCGGCAATGACACGCAGGCTGCTGTTGCCCAGATCGCTGCAGCCGGTCTCGCGCGCAGCGGCCTTGATCAGCACAGTGAAGATGTCGATCTCGTAATTGCTGTGCACGTGTTGCAGAATGGCCGCCAGGCGCTCCAACCCCATGCCGGTATCGACGCAGGGCGCTGGCAGCTTGACCAGGCTGCCGTCCGCCTGCATGTCGAACTGCATGAACACATGGTTCCAGATTTCAATGAAGCGGTCGCCGTCTTCGCCCGGGCTGCCGGGGGGTCCGCCGGGGATGTGTTCGCCGTGATCGTAAAAAATTTCCGAACAGGGGCCGCAGGGTCCTGTATCGGCCATCATCCAGAAGTTGTCGGACGCGTACTTCTTGCCCTTGTTGTCGCCAATGCGGATCACACGCTCTGCCGGCAGGCCAATTTCCTTGGTCCAGATGTCGTAGGCTTCGCTGTCGTCAATGTAGACCGTGACCAGCAGTTTGTCTGCCGGCAGACCGTAGACCTGGGTCAGCAGTTCCCAGCCCCATTGGAGCGAGTCGCGCTTGAAATAATCGCCAAAACTCCAGTTGCCCAGCATCTCGAAAAAGGTGTGATGGCGCGCCGTGTAGCCCACGTTTTCCAGATCGTTGTGCTTGCCACCCGCACGCAGGCAGGCCTGGACCGAGGCGGCGCGAACGTAGGAGCGCTTGTCGGTACCCAGAAAAACGTCCTTGAACTGCACCATGCCCGAGTTGGTGAACATCAGCGTCGGGTCATTGCCGGGCACCAGCGGACTGGAGGCGACCACGGTGTGTCCCTTGGACTCGAAGAAGTCAAGAAATATCTTGCGGATATCGGCAACGCTGGCAGGAACAACAGTTGAATTCATGGTGGATCGCTGGGGTTGGGGGGTTCGTCCGGGAAGCGGCAAATTTTAAGTCATAGCTGTCCTTGGCACCGCCCCGAAACCGCCGGCATCCAAAACTTGTCGCCACCGGTACTCGAAGCGGGCCAAAAATCAGCTACGCTTGCTGTTTTGGATCCTCGAACCCCACTGCAAAGACTCCATGCCATGAACCAGAAAACTTCACCTCTGTCCCTGCTGAAAGACCCGAGCCTGCTCAAGACCGATGCGCTGATCAACGGTCAGTGGATCAAGGGCACTCGTCGCTTCGACGTGATCGACCCCGCCACCGGCCAGAAGCTGGTCGATGTGGCCAACCTGGGCCCGATGGAGGCCGAACTCGCCATCGCTGCCGCCAACGCCGCCTGGCCGGCCTGGCGCAACAAGACCGCCAAGGAGCGCAGCATCATCCTGCGCAAGTGGTTTGATCTGCTGATGGCCAACCAGGACGATCTGGGTCGCATCATGACGGCTGAGCAGGGCAAGCCGCTGCCCGAAGCCAAGGGCGAAATCGCCTACGGCGCCAATTTCGTTGAATGGTTTGCCGAAGAAGCCAAGCGCATCAACGGCGAAACGCTGCCCCAGTTCGACAACACGCGGCGCATCCTGGTGCTGCGCCAACCCATTGGCGTCTGCGCCGCCATCACGCCCTGGAATTTCCCCAACGCGATGATCACGCGCAAGGTGGCGCCAGCCCTGGCCGCGGGCTGCCCGGTTGTCATCAAACCGGCTGAACTCACGCCCTTGAGCGCGCTCGCGGTTGCCGAACTGGCGCTCCGCGCGGGCCTGCCGGCCGGCGTGCTCAATATGCTGACGGCTGACGCCGACAACAGCATTGCCATTGGCAAAGTGCTGTGCGCCAGCGACGTGGTGCGCCACATCAGCTTCACCGGTTCCACCGAGGTTGGCCGCATCCTGATGGCGCAATCAGCCCCGACGATCAAGAAGTTGTCCTTGGAGCTCGGCGGCAATGCGCCCTTCATCGTCTTTGAAGATGCCGACATCGACTCTGCTGTCGAAGGCGCGTTTGCCAGCAAGTACCGCAACGCCGGCCAGACCTGCGTCTGCTCGAACCGCCTTTATGTGCAGGAGGCCGTGTACGAAGAGTTCGTCACCAAGTTTGCTGCCAAGGTCGCCACCGCCAAGGTCGGCAACGGCTTTGAAGACGGCGTCAACCAGGGCCCGCTGATCGAGGAGGCAGCGCTGGTCAAGGTGCAGCGCCACGTTGATGACGCCATTGCAAAGGGCGGTCGCGTGCTGGTCGGTGGCAAGCGCCTGCCGGGTCTGTTTTTCGAGCCAACCGTGGTGGCAGACGCCAGCGCTGACATGCTGTGCGCCAAGGAAGAAACCTTTGGTCCATTCGCGCCCGTCTTCAAGTTCAAGACCGAGCAGGAAGCGATAGCCGCTGCCAACAACACCGAGTTCGGCCTGGCCAGCTACTTTTACAGCCGCGATGTGGGCCGCATTTTCCGCGTCTGCGAAGCGCTGGAGTACGGCATGGTCGGCGTCAACGTTGGCATCATTGCGGCCGAGCACGTTCCCTTTGGCGGCGTCAAGCAATCCGGCCTGGGCCGCGAAGGCTCACACCACGGCATCGACGACTACGTGGAAATCAAGTATGTCTGCCTCGGCGACATCCTGAATTAACTTCGACACAAGAAAGACACGAACCACATGAGCAGCAAATTCACCAGCGCCGGACAGAGCGACGTCAAACACCATCTGCATCCCTACACCCAGCTGCGCGACCACGAACGCGATGGGCCGCTCGTCATTGTGCGCGGCGAAGGCGTGCAGGTATTCGACGAGCATGGCAAAGCCTATATCGAAGGCATGGCCGGACTCTGGTGCGCTTCGCTCGGCTTCTCCGAACAGCGTCTGGCGGACGCTGCCTTCCGCCAGATGAGCACCCTGCCCTACTACCACTCGTTCTCGGGCAAGGTGCCAGGACCGGTGACCGAACTGGTGGAGGCGATGATCAAGTGGGCTCCGGTGCCGATGGCGCGTGTGCTGTTTGCCAACTCGGGTTCCGAGTCCAACGACACGGCCTTCAAGCTGGTGCGCTACTACAACAATGCCAAAGGCCGGCCGCTGAAGAAGAAAATCATCGCGCGCAACAAGGGCTACCACGGCGTCACGGCTGCGGCCGCCTCGATGTCGGGTCTGGCCAGCATGCACCAGAACTTCGACCTGCCGCTGCCAGGCATTGTGCGCGTCAGCTGCCCGCACTTCTACCAGTTCAGCCTGCCGGGCGAGACCGAAGCCCAGTTCGTCGATCGTCTGGCCCAGGAACTGGAGGACACCATCCTGCGCGAAGGCCCCGACACCGTGGCCGCTTTCATTGCCGAGCCGGTACAGGGCGCCGGCGGTGTCATCATTCCCCCCGCGGGCTACTTTGCGAAAGTTCAGGCGATCCTGAAAAAGTACGACATCCTGTTTCTGGTCGATGAAGTCATCACAGGTTTTGGCCGGCTGGGTCAGGCTTTCGGCACCCAGGTGTTCGACCTCAAACCCGACATGATCACGGTCGCCAAGATGCTGACCTCGGCCTATGTCCCGATGTCGGCGCTCTACCTTACCGACGAGATCTACCAGACGATTGCCGACGCCAGCGCCAGCATCGGTGTTTTCGGTCACGGCTACACCTATAGCGGGCATCCGCTGGCCTGCGCCGTGGCACTGGAAACCCTGCGCATCTACGAGGCAGATCAGGTACTGGCGCACGTTCAGAAAGTCGCGCCCCGGCTGCAGCAGGGGCTGCAAACATTCAAGGACCATCCGCTGGTCGGCGCAGTGCGCGGTCTGGGTCTGATCGGCGCCATCGAACTGGCGGCCGACCCGGCGCAGCGCAAACCCTTCGACCCCAAGCGCGGCGTCGGCGCCTATCTGGTCAGTCGAGCGCAAGCGCACGGCCTGATCCTGCGCGTGCTGATGGGCGACGTGATCGCGTTTTCACCACCGCTGATCATTACGGAGTCCGAGATCGACACGATGCTGGAGCGCACGAAGCTGGCGCTGGACGACACGCTGGCCTGGGTCCGAAGCTGACAAGACTGTAAGCGTCTGAGGGCGCAAGGGCCGCTATAGTGGCGAGAATTCCTAAAGTTGATCCAGCATGGCTTTGATTGAATTTGAACACGTCTTCAAGCACTACCCGGGCAGCCCGAGCGCCGCGGTGGATGACTTGAACCTGCACATCCAGGCCGGCGAATTCCTGACCCTGCTCGGCCCTTCGGGTTCCGGCAAAACCACCACCCTGATGCTGCTGGCCGGCTTTGAGGCACCGAGCGCCGGCGCGATCCGCCTCGACGGCAGTTCCATCGAATCCCTGCCGCCGCACCAGCGCAATATGGGCGTGGTTTTTCAGAGCTATTCCCTGTTCCCGCACATGACGGTGGCCGAGAACGTAGCTTTCCCGCTGTCGGTGCGCAAGGTGGCACCTAGCCTCATTGCCGAGAAGGTCAATGCGGCGCTGACCAAGGTGCATCTGGAAAACCTGACGCATCGCAAGCCCAATCAGCTCTCGGGTGGGCAGCAGCAACGCGTGGCGCTGGCGCGAGCACTGGTTTTCGAGCCACGACTGGTTTTGATGGACGAACCACTGTCGGCACTGGACAAAAAATTGCGCGAAGAAATGCAGCTTGAAATTCGCCGCCTGCACCGCGAGTTGGGTGTGACCATGGTCTTTGTCACGCACGACCAGTCCGAAGCCATGACGCTGTCGGACCGGGTTGCGGTATTCAATCAGGGACGCATTGAACAACTGGCATCCCCAAAGGACCTGTACGACGCGCCGGCAAATCCTTTTGTTGCCAATTTTCTGGGCGACAACAACATGCTTGGCTGCATACTGGACGAAGGGCTGCGCTCTGGCGCCACCTCCGGCACCGGTCGCGTCAGAACTGCGACCGGGCAGACCGTGCAATCCCGTATCTGCACGACGCAGACCCTGGAAACAAATAGCGCGGTCAAGCTCTGTGTGCGACCCGAGTTCCTGCGGGTTGCCTCGGATGCCGCAGCACTGGCAACGCCGAACTGCCTGCGCGCGACGCTGCTCGACCTGATTCATCAGGGCGATCACTGGCGTCTGGTGGCACGGCTTGAAGGTGCGGGGCGGGACGCGGCCAATGAGGCCCCGCAATGGTTTGCAAAGATCAGTCCGGGGGCTTTGCCCGCGGGCCTGGTGGTGGGGCAAGACTTGTGTCTCGGGTTCCGGCCCGAAGACGCATGGGTGTTTTGATGGTTTGGTGTTAGTTCTTATTTTTACAACGGAGAGCAGATATGAAAAAGCAAGTATTGGCAACGGTCGCAGTTGCCGCCACCCTGACCTGTCTGGGCACGCAGGTGTTCGCGCAATCGCGTGATTTGAACGTCGTGTCATGGGGCGGCGCCTACCAGGATGGGCAGAAGGAAGTGTTCTTCAAACCCTTCAACGCCACCGGCACCAAACTGACCGACGAAGCCTGGGACGGCGGACTGGGCGTGCTGCGCACCAAGATCAAGGGTGGTAACAACAACTGGGACGTGGTGCAGGTCGAGGCCGATGAACTTGAAGTGGGTTGCGACGAAGGCCTTTACGAAAAACTTGACGTGACAAAGATTGGCGGCGCAGCACGCTACCTGCCGGGCACGGTGCACGCCTGCGGCGTCGGCGCCATCATCTACAACCTGGTGCTGGCGTACGACGGTGACAAGATGAAAGCCGCACCCAATGGCTGGGCTGACTTCTTCGACAGCAAAAAGGTTCCGGGCAAGCGTTCCATCCGCAACGGTGCCAAGTGGAACCTGGAAATCGCACTGATTGCTGACGGCGTCTCCTCCAAAGATGTTTACAAGGTGCTGCGCACCAACGAAGGCGTGGAGCGTGCGTTCAAGAAGCTCGACACCGTCAAGGCAGACCTGGTGTTCTGGAAGAGCGGCGCCCAGCCGCCCCAGATGCTGGCCGCTGGCGACGTGGTCATGACCACTGCCTACAACGGCCGCATCACCGCCGCCAACGAGAAGGACAAGAAGAACTTCAAGATGGTCTGGAAAGATACGCCCTACACCCTGGACAGCTGGGTCATCATGAAGGGCACGCCACAAAAGGCCAACGCCGAGAAGCTGGTGGAGTTCATGGGCCGTGCCGAAACCCAGGCCAAGCTGCCCAAGTACGTGCGCTATGGTGTCACGAACGCCTCGGCCTCCACGCTGGTGGACAAGTCGCTCATGGCTGAACTGCCGACCAACCCCGACATTCACAAGCAGGCCTTCGCCGAAGACGTGAAATTCTGGATCGACAACGGCGACAAGCTGGCCGAGCGCTGGACCAAGTGGGCCGGCACGAAGTGATGGAAATTCGTCATTGCGTCCCCGGATCAGGTCCGGGGTTTCAACATCCGCAATCCAGGGTTCGCGTGACAGTGGATGCCCCCGGATCGGAGTCCGGGGCAGGCTCCTCAAGTCCGGCATGACACGCGAAAACATGGATCGCCACGCTACGCTCGCGATGACGAAAGCTGCACCCTCGCAATGACGAGAACGTTATCTGAATAGTCACACCATGCTGCTACGCCACCGAAGTGCCCTGCTGTTGCCCCTCACCGGGTTTCTGCTGGTGTTCTTCGTGGCGCCGCTGGTCTGGCTGCTTTCACTGGCGGTGCGCGAGGCCGAAGTGCCGCGCGCCTTGCCGCGAACCCTGACTGCCCTGCAAAGCTGGCACAGCGGCCAGCCCCTGCCGGCACCTCTTTTTTCCGGCTTTGCGCAGGATCTGGTCGAAGCACGCGCTGCCAGCACGCTGGCCGATGCCGCAAGGCGCCTCAATTACGAAGTCAATGGTGTGCGCAGCACCCTCATGCGCGCCGCCCGAGAAGTCTCCTCCGCCCCGACCGGGACCGTTTTTGATAACGGGTTTTTCAGCACCGTCGATCCGACTTTGGCCAGCCCCGAATTTTTTGCTGCCGTGCAACGCGCCAAAGGCCCGGCCTCCGCTTACTACCTGCTCGCCGCTTTTGATCTGGCGCGCAATGCCAGCGGCGAGATCGAACGCGCCACCGAAGCGAACCGGATTTACGTCGACGTGCTGCTGCGCACCCTGGGCATCAGCGCCAGTGTCACGCTGCTGTGCCTGCTACTGGGCTTTCCGGTGGCCATGCTGCTGACGCAGGTGAAGGAGCGAACCGCCGACTGGCTGATGATTCTGGTGCTGCTGCCGTTCTGGACATCGCTGCTGGTACGTACCGCCGCGTGGGTCGTGGTGTTGCAGCGCGAAGGCATGGTCAACACTGTGCTGATGCGTCTGGGCCTGATCACCGAACCACTGACCCTGATCTACAACCGCACCGGCGTGCTGATTGCCATGACGCATGTGCTGCTGCCCTTCATGATCCTGCCGCTCTACAGCGTGCTCAAGGGCATTGCGCCGCATTACATGCGCGCGGCCGCCAGTCTGGGCGCACCGCCGGTGGTGGCCTTCTTCCGTGTCTATCTGCCGATGGCCGCGCCGGCCATTGCAGCTGGCTCGGTGATGGTCTTCATCCTGGCCATGGGCTACTACATCACACCAGCACTGGTCGGTGGTGGCTCGGACCAGATGCTGTCGTATTTTGTCGCCACCTACACGACCGACACCGGCAACTGGGGTCTGGCCTCGGCGCTGGGACTGATGATGCTGGTGACCACGCTTGCGCTGTATGGCATCGCGCACAAGCTCTCAGGGGGTCGCGCCCTCTCGATGGGCTGATCTCGACCATGCGCGCCTTCAAATTCCCCTGGAAGCCGCTTTACTGGCTGCTCTGCGCCCTCATTTTGATGTTTCTGCTGGTGCCCATTGCCGCCATCATTCCGCTTTCTTTCTCCAGCGGCTCCTTTCTGACTTACCCGCTGCCGGGTCTCTCGCTGCGCTGGTACCACGAGGTTCTGGGCGGCGGCAAGTGGCTCACGGCGCTGGGCAATTCGCTCTATGTGGGCGTGTTCGCCACCGTGATCTCGGTCATTTTGGGAACATTGGCCGCGCTGGGTCTGATGCGGCTCAAAGCCTGGTGGTCCGACCTGCTCAAACTGGTGATGCTCTCGCCCATGATCGTGCCGGTGATCCTGATCGCCGTGGCCTGCTACTTCTTTCTGGCACCGCTCTCGCTGACCAGCAGCTACAGCGGCCTGATCATCGCCCACACCGTGATTGCCGTGCCCTTTGTGGTGGTGCCGGTGCTGACGGCGCTGGAGATGCTGGACCCCAATCTGGCCCGCGCTGCTGCCGCCTGTGGCGCCACACCCCGCGTCGCATTCCTACGCGTCACGCTGCCAGGCATCATGCCGGCCATGGCGTCCGGCGCGCTGTTCGCCTTCGCCGCTTCCTTTGACGACGTGGTGATTGCCCTCCTGATTGCCGGGCCGGACCAGCGCACCCTGCCGCGCGAAATGTTTTCCGGTCTGCGCGACAGCATGACACCCGCGCTGACCGCTGTCGCCACCATCATGATTATTTTTTCCACCACCCTGTTCCTGTTGATGCAGATGCTGCAACGCAGAGCGCGCAAGGCAACACGAGCCAAATAACCCACCATGACAGAACAAAAAACGGCCATCGTCACCGGGGCCAGCCGCGGCATTGGTCATGGTGTCGCGCAGCGCTTTCGCGACCTCGGCTGGCGCGTCATCACGGTCTCACGCCAGGCTCTGCCAGCAACATGCCCCTGGCATGCCGAGCAGAACACGCACGTTGAGCTCGATCTGGCGGACCTGGACCAGATCACCCACACCGTCGACGCGCTACGCCCCCTGCTCGGCGGCTCGAAGTTGCACGCGCTGATCAACAATGCCGGCATTTCGCCCAAGGGTCCCGGTGGCGAGCGTGTCAACTCCCTGACCACCGACCTGAAGGTCTGGCAGGAGATGTACAACACCAATTTCTACGCACCGCTAATCCTGACCCGCGGCTTCGCCCAGGAACTCTCCAACGCCAAGGGCTCGGTTGTGAACCTGTGCTCGATTGCCGGCTACCGCGTGCACCCTTTTGCGGGGGCCGCCTATGCCACCTCGAAAGCGGCGCTGGCCGCGCTGACGCGCGAGATGGCTGCTGACATGGCAAGCATGGGGGTGCGGGTGAATGCCATCGCACCGGGTGAAATCAACACTTCCATCCTGTCGCCCGGGACCAGCCGAATTGTGGAAAATGACATCCCTATGCATCGACTGGGCGAAGTCAGTGAGGTGGTGGACCTGATCGAGTTCCTGTGCAGTGGCAAGGCCTCGTACATCACCGGTGCTGAAATCGCCATCGATGGCGGACAGCGGGTTTAGTCTGGTCATGCCGGACCTGAGGAGCCTGCCCCGGACTCCGATCCGGGGGTGTCCATGGATTGCGGGTCAAGCCCGCAATGACAAATATTGATTGAAAGGAAACGTATATGCAATATCGACGTATCGGCAGAAGCGGTCTGCGCCTGAGTGAACTCTCGCTCGGCTCCTGGGTGACGTATCACAACCAGGTGGACAGCGTGGCGGCGCGGGAGATGATGGCCGCAGCGTTTGACGCTGGCGTCAACTTCTTTGACAACGCGGAGGCCTACGCCGTTGGCCAGAGCGAGGTCGTGATGGGAGAGGCGATCAAGGCGCTGAAGTGGCCGCGCCTGAACTACGTTGTATCAACCAAGTTCTTCTGGGGTCTGGACCGCGAGGGCAACTCGATTAACCGCAAGGACACGCTGAACCGCAAGTACCTGTCGCAGGCCATCGACGGCTCGCTGCAACGCATGGGCCTGGACTTCATCGACCTGGTTTACTGCCACCGCAGCGACCCGCACACGCCGATTGAAGAAACCGTGTGGGCCATGAGCGACATGATCAGCCGTGGCAAAGCCCTTTACTGGGGCACCAGCGAATGGTCGGCTGACGAAATTCGCGCGGCCTGGACTATTGCGGAACGCCATCATCTGCACAAACCCATCGTGGAGCAACCGCAATACCACCTGTTTTACCGTAAGCGCGTCGAGCAGGAATACAAGCGCCTGTATGAAGACATCGGCCTGGGCCTGACCACCTGGAGCCCGCTGGCCAGTGGCCTGCTAACTGGCAAGTACCGCAACGGCGTGCCGCCGGATAGCCGCGGTGCGCGCCACGACATGGGTTTTCTGGTCAAGGGCCTGACCGACGCCGCCAAGAACGCAGCCGTGACGCAGCTCGAACTGATCGCTACCGAGCTCGGCTGCAGCCTGAACCAGCTGGCCATTGCCTGGGCCGCGCACAACCCACGTGTCAGCAGCGTCATCACGGGTGCGTCGAACCTGTCGCAGTTGCAGAGCAATCTGGGCGCAGTCAAGGTGATAGCGCAACTGACGCCCGATGTGATGGCCCGCATCGAGCAGATCAGTTCGCCACTGGCGAGCTAGGGAAGCCGACGATCAGTTAAACTTCAGGCCACAAACGCGGGTGTAGTTCAATGGTAGAACGGCAGCTTCCCAAGCTTCATACGAGAGTTCGATTCTCTTCACCCGCTCCACATCTCTCTAACTAAGCGTGGCCTTGGTCGTCCCTCGGTGGCTTTGCAACGTCCGACACGCCAGACCAGAGTCGATGCCGAAGTTCTGGGCGCATTCCAGCATAGCCAAAACCCTTGGTGAGTTCCGCGAACGCGGGCATGGCTTCATCGCTGCACTGCAGCGCATCGACGCGTGCGCGACGTCTGGAATAACGCCGATCGGAACGTTGCTTGATTAAGGTCAACGAACCGATGCCAAAACTGCTTTTACAAGAATGAAATTCTCTGCACTGCAGTATAGTGAAAATGGAAAACTTTTCCGTGGGAGGATGTTCTTGTCAAAGCAAAACAAATCGGCTTCCAAAGCTGAAACCATCACCGCCTTCGAGCCTGCATCATCGACGGCCGTGTTTCCTTCCGTTGACGGCACCAGCGCCTATCTGGCGGATGCCGCACAGCGTACCGCGCTGTTCCTGGACACCATGCTCGATCGCGGCAACAACTACATAGCGCATCTGGACAAGGGAACGCCGCCACTGCTCAAATTCGAGCATGAACTGGTGCTCGACGGTCGCGACCTGTGCCCGCCCTGCAACTACGCATTGCTGCATTTGCTGCCACCTGCGAGCATGCCGGTGAACCGGCTTGCACGACCGGTGGTGGTGGTTGATCCCCGCGCCGGACATGGACCGGGCATCGGCGGTTTCAAATTTGATTCCGAAGTAGGAATGGCCATGCGCGCCGGCCATCCGGTGTACTTTGTCACCTTTCGACCCGAGCCGGAGGAGGGGCAAACACTGATCACCGTGGCGCAGGCTGAAGCCCGTTTTCTCGAGCACGTGATCGCGCGCCATCCTGAATCTCCGGCCAAGCCGGTGGTGATCGGCAACTGTCAGGCCGGCTGGGCCATGATGGCGCTCAACGCGGTACGCCCCGAGTTGTTCGGTCCACTCATGATTATGGGCGCACCGCTGTCCTACTGGGCAGGCAGCTCCAAGCTCAATCCCATGCGCTATGCCGGCGCCTCGCTCGGTGGCTCATGGCTGGCATCGCTGACAGGAGATCTGGGTGTGGACCGATTTGACGGTGTGCACCTGGTGGAGAATTTCGAGAAACTCAATCCGGCCAACACCTGGTGGAACAAGTACTACAAGCTGTGGTCCGGCGTGGACACCGAGGCCGAGCGCTTTCTCGAGTTCGAGCGCTGGTGGGGTGGTTTCTTCCGCATGACGGGCAGCGAGATCGAAGCCATCGTGGAAAACCTGTTTGTCGGCAATCGTCTGGCGCGCGGCACTGTGATGGTCGGCGACCATGCCATCGACCTGCGCAACATCAGCGCGCCGGTCGTGGTCTTCGCCTCCTGGGGTGACAACATCACGCCACCGCCGCAGGCGCTGGACTGGATCATCGACACCTGGGGCGACGATCGTGCCATTGCAGCTGCGGGGCGAACCATCATCTACGTGTTGCACGACAGCGTGGGTCATTTGGGCATCTTTGTCGGCGCCGATGTGGCGCGCAAAGAGCACGACCAACTCGTGACCTCGCTCGACATGATCGAGAGCCTGCCGCCGGGTCTCTACGAAATGAAGTTGCAGGCCAAAGCCGGCATGGAAACACAGCGCTGGGATCAACTCGAACCCGGCGACTACACCGTGCACTACGAGCACCGCACGATGGCGGACATTCTCGCCTTGAATCCGGAAGGGCGCGATGAAGAGGCGCTGTTCTCTACCATTGCCAAGTTCTCGGAATTCAACGCTGACTTGTACAAAACCTGGGTCCGACCCTGGGTGAAGCTGCTCGCCACTCGCTCTGTGGCGGATGCACTGGGCAAGAATAATTTCATGCGCATGCAGCGCCAACTTCTGTCCGACAAGTCCGTGCTGGCTCCGCTGATTCGCGCCCAGGCCAAGAAGGCCCGAGAGAAGCGGACGACGATCGCAGATGACCACCCGTTACGGATCATGGAGAAACAGTTCGCTCAGAAAATCACGGACAGCCTGAACCAGTACCGCGACCGCAGCAACGAGCAGACCGTGGCAAGCGCGCGCCTGCTGTTCGGCCCCAACGGACTGGGCGCCTGGTTCAAGCCCGACGCCTGCGACGCCGATGCCGCCCACGCCCGGGCGCAAGTCGAACTGGACAAAGTGCGTGCTCAGGTGCTGGAGCACATCAACGAAGGCGGCTTTGCCGAGGCCGTGTGCCGCATCGTGCTGGCCGGCATGGCGTCGATCGGCGCCTTCGAGCGGCGCAGCTTCCGCCTGGCGCGCCTGTTGGCGCAATTGCCGGTAAACGCGAGGGGCTCGGCTTCGCCCGACACCGACTGGATTGCCTTGCTCAAGGAGCAGGCGCGTATCACTGCGGTGGCGCCGGTCGAGGCGCTCAACGCCCTCGAGTACATGCTGCCAACCGTGGCCGCCTGTGAAGGCGCGTTGGCCGTGTCTGCCGCGGTGATGATGATCGAGCCCACTCTGGCCAATCCGCGTTCCGAAATTATCGAGTTTCTGATCGACACGCTAGGGGCCGATCCAGAGCACGTGATGAAACTGGCGCTACAACTAACGCAATCCTTGGAAACCGTGGCTCAGCCGGCGGGCAAGAGAGCGATCAGACACGCTGCTTGGCACGCCGCTCGCGCATGAGGGTGATGCGGTTTCGACCCTCGGCTTTGGACTTGTACATCGCGGCGTCTGCCCATTTCAACAGGTCATCGAGATTTTGGTGTTCCTGGGAGAACAACACAACCCCGATGCTGGCACTGCAGTGGTGCTCAATGTTCCTGGTCGCCTTCCCAGCGGAAAGCAGGTAGGGTTGTGACAGGGCAACGAGGATCTTTTCTGCCAGTCTGTTCGCCTGTTCAGCCGCGATTGCCTGATCCGTTGTCAGGTCGCGCAGCAGCACGACAAATTCATCACCACCGATGCGCGACACGGTGTCCACGGCACGCACACACGCCTTGAGCCGATGCGCCACTTTCACCAACAGCAGATCGCCGACCGCGTGCCCGTGCTGGTCGTTGAGCGGCTTGAAGTTGTCCAGATCCATGAACATCAGTGCGCCAAAACCCTGGCTGCGCTTGCCAGCCGCCATGGCTTGAGCCAATCGATCCATCAGCAGGCGACGGTTCGGCAGATTGGTCAGGCTGTCGTGAAAAGCGAGCTGGCGAATCTGTTCCTCCATCTGCTTGCGCTCCGTGATGTCTTCTTTCACGGCCAGATAGTGCGTCACAACGCCATTGACATCTGTAATGGGTGAAATGATGGCTAGCTCGCAATACTGAGAGCCGTCCTTCTTTCGATTCACGAATTCGCCCCGCCATTCCTGACCGGCGGTGACTGCGTCCCACATCTGCCGGTGCGTGGCGGCCGGCGTTTCGTTGGTTTTCAGAATGCGGGGATTCCTTCCCACTGCTTCATCAAATGAGTATCCTGTGACGCTGCTAAAGCGCGGGTTGACGTATTCGATCTTTCCATCCAGGTCGGTGATGACTATCGAAGCCGGACTTTGCTCGACCGCACGGGTGAGCTTGCGCAGCTCCATTTCAGTCTGCTTGCGCTGTTCGATTTCATTTTCGCCAAGCTTCAGATCGCTTCGGCTTGTTCGGTTGCCGTAATAGACCAAACCCGCGGCCATGCAGAACAATGCAGAGTAGTTCAACCATTGCGTTACGCCGACGCTGTAATTGGGCTGCGGCAACAAAGCAGCGTTTTCTGCAATGATCAATCCCAGCACAGCCAGTGAGCTGACGCTGGTGGCGATCAGAATTCCCGGCAGCTGAAAGAGCATGCCCACCACGAGGATCCAAATGACGTAGAGGGAAGTCGTCGGTGTGCGGACGGTTCCCAGACTGATATTGGCAGCGGTTAGAAAAACAAAGCAGAGTATGGGCAGGGCGAACGCAACAAAGGTAATCTGGCCCGTGTGCAGAATGCGCCAGCCCAGTGCAAGCAAGACCAGCCACAAAACTGGGATCATTGTCGAGCTGGCAGAGACATTGTTGCCGAGTAAGACTGCAACAGAGATCAGACCCGCAAAAAGCAGATTGATGCAGATAACCTCGTTGAGAAAACCGGCCCGGCGTGTTTTTTCCTCATCGCCTTGAAAGACAGGCGCTGCAATCCAGTTTTTCACCTTGCTTGACATGATTCTCCGATCGCGCTCACGCGACTATCGAACGCAATTATCCCTCGATTGGTTCCGGTCTCTCGGACTCGATCGGGATGGGCAGCTACATGCTATTGGAACTTCACACCTAGCCAATGCCGGCACCAGGCCAGCGCCCTTTCCAGATTGGCGTCGGCGGCAGGGCTCAGTGGCGTACCCAGTTCGAAAGCTTCACCGCGAATCGCGAGCATCGTGGACGCTGGTGGCGCCTGGCCATGCAGGTCGCAAAACACCTGCAGCAGGGCTTGCGCCGACAAGGTGTGCGTCCCGATGCTGGCGTCCCTGGCCGGCGCCAGACTGATCACTTCAAACGGCGCACGGCAAGTCAGGCTGGCATCGACAAACAGCACGCGTGAGCGTCCCGGCAAATCCAGCGCATGCTCAATCTGCAGTTGGTAGTCTTCAAGACAGTCCACACCTGAGTCCACCGGAAGCAAGGCGCGCAGACGATCCAGCAACAAGGGGCCGAGCGCATCATCACCCCGACTGCGGTTGCCCCAGGCAAACACCAGCAGCGGCGCGACCGCGCCGGTCAATGCGTTCATGCGAGGCTTGCCGCCAGGGTAGAGAAATTGCGCTGCAGCACTCCTTGCTGGGACTTCTGCACACGGTCGATCAGCTCACCGCTCGGGCCAAGCAAGCTCACGTCCAGCGGCATGCGACCGAGCGCATGGGTGGCGCAGGAGAGACAGGGGTCAAAAGCACGGATCGCCACCTCGATGTGATTGAGCAGGCCAACGGTCAGCTCGCGACCATCGAGGTACTGACCTGCCACCGAGCGCACGGCCTGGTTCATGGCCTGGTTGTTGTGGGTCGTCGAGACAATCAGGTTGCAGCGCGTCACCAGATCATCCTCGCCCACTTCGTAGTGGTGGATCAAGGTACCACGCGGTGCCTCGATCACGCCCACCCCTGAGCGCCGGCGTGTGCCCTGCGCCATCAGCTCACCGCGCAGGATATCGGGATCATCCAACAAGCCCTTGATCACTTCGACGCAGTGCAACAACTCAACCATGCGCGCCCAATGGTAGGCCAGCACCGCCTGCACCGGCTCACCGCAACCGGCAGCAACAAACTCGCGGCGCTGCACTTCTGCCAGCTCACTGGGGATGAAGTCGCAGTTCTGCAAGCGCGACAGCGGGCCGACCCGGTAGCTGCCCAGTTCGGCTCCCAGATGCTTGAGGAAGGGGAATTTCATGTAAGTCCAAGGCTTGACTTCCTCCTCGATCAGGTCGAGATAGTCCTGATCCCGCACGGCGTCAAACAGGATCTTGCCTGCAGCATCTCGAACGCGGATCGCGCCGTCGTACAGGTCCAGGGCCCCGTCCGCTCGCACCAGCGACAGGATGCTGGAGGGAACGTGGCCAAAGCTGTCGTACAGCACAGGGTTCTGCGCGTGCAGTTGGACGGCGATCTGCACGGCGTCCTGTGCCCAGGCCAGCATCTGCGGCAAGTCCCGCTGCAGCAGGGCATGGTCCTGCGCACTGACATGCTTGGTAACACCGCCCGGCACCGAGCCTGTGCCGTGGATGCGCTTGCCGGCAGTGGCACGGATCAGTTCCTGACCGAACTTGCGCAGCAACACGCCCTTTCTGGCGATCTCCGGATGCGCTTGCGCCACACCCACGATGTTGCGCCGGTTCGCCTCGGAGTCAAAGCCAAACAGCAGATCGGGTGCCGCCAGGTAGAAGAAGTGCAAGGCATGCGATTGCATGACCTGCGCGTAGTGCATGAGGCGGCGAATCTTCTGTGCAGAAGGCGTCACCGTGGTTCCCAGCACCCGGTCAAAGGCCTTGGACGCCGCCAGATGGTGCGACACCGGACAGATGCCGCACAGGCGCTGCACCATCACGGGAATTTCCCAATAGGGCCGGCCTTCAATGAATTTCTCGAAACCACGGAACTCGACGATGTGCAGACGAACCTGCTGCACGCGGTTTTGTGCGTCGAGCAGGATCGTCACCTTGCCGTGGCCTTCGACCCTGGAAAGCGGGTCAATGGCGACGCGGCGCAAGCCACTGGCAACAGCCTCGGGAGTAGCTGTTTCAAACAAATGCGTCATGCCTGGAACTTTCGGACACAAGCATTGTCATACCGGGCTTGACCCGGTATCCAGTGATGGCGAGCACTGGATTGCGGATCAGGTCCGCAATGACAGGTATTGGGAATGGGTATATCGGCAATGACTGTCTCCCTCAGTCGTAGCGCAGCAAGCCGCCACTCAGATGTGGGGTGCGCCCGGCAATCAGGTCATTGAGGAAGGACCAGAACGCCTCGGCCGAAGGCGGACAGCCGGGCAAAAAGTAATCCACCTGCACCACCTCATGAATCGGGCGCACCTTATTCAGCGGCAGCGGCAGTTCGGGGTCATTGGGGATCGCACTGCCTGCGCTCATGCCGGCGCGGCTGCGGTAGACCTCGGTCAGCAATCCCGCCAGATCCAGATGGTTGCGCTGCGCCGGCAAGCCGCCGTTGATGGCGCAGGCACCCACTGCCACCAGGGTCTTGCAACGGGCGCGAAACTCACGCAGCACATGCACGTTCTCGGCATTGCACAGGCCGCCTTCAATCAGGCCGATGTCGCAGGTCCCGAGCTGCTTGATGTCGGTCAGCGGCGAACGATCCAACTCGACGCGCTCAATCAGTTCAAACAGCCGCTCATCGATATCAAGAAAGGACATGTGGCAACCAAAGCAGCCTGCGAGTGACACCGTGGCCAGCTTGAGCTTGCGCGGGAAACGTGGGAAGGCGCCAGCGCTCAAGGGCGTTCTCCCGGTCCCGGCTCCGACACCGGCTGCAGATCAAAACGCCGCTGCCCGATCGGAATCGAAAAACCGCGCCGCTTGGGCAGGATCACGCCCACCGGACAGATCGCCGCAGCGCGGTCCTGCAGCGTCATGTCGGTATCGGCCAGGGCGCCGGATGCGCTGTTGACCAGGAGCCGGGTCGAGATGCCCCTGCCGCCAATGGCAAAGACGTTCGTGCTGTCGACATCGCGGCTGGCGCGCACGCACAGGGCGCACAGGATGCAGCGGTTGAAGTCCAGCAGAATGTCGGGGTGGCTGGCGTCCACCGGCCGGTCCGGATAGAACTCCTCGAAGTGTGGTGCCTCCATGCCCATCGCATAGGCCGTTGCCTGCAGCAGGCAGTTGCCGCTCTTTTCGCAACTCGGGCAGAAGTGGTTGCCTTCGATGAACAGCATCTGCAGCAGCTTCTTGCGCTGACCATTGATCTCATCGGTATTGCTTTGTACTTCCAGATCGGCAGCGGCCTGCAGCGTGCAGGCGCAGACCATGTGGCCGTCAACCTTCACGCCACAGAGACGGCAGGACCCGTGGGCCGGAAACTCCTCATGCCAGCACAGGTGCGGGATGTAGCTTCCGGCGCGCGTGGCCGCCTGCAGCACCGTCTGGCCCGCCACAAAGTCGATCTCGACGCCGTCCAGCGTGAACGTCTGTGTGCTCACATTGGCCGCGCTCATGCTTCGTTCTCCAGGTGGGCACCGGCGTCGTCCCGATGCGTCAGGCGCCGGGCGACAGAGAGTTCGCTGTCAAGATCGAAAGCTGGCTCGAAATGCAGCCACTTCAGGCGTTGCTCGTATGCCGGGCGGAATTTGGCGATCGTGTCGCGCAGCGGGTTGGCGGCGCTGGCGCCCAGGCCGCAGTGACTGGCGCTGTGCAGCAGCCGGTCGAGTTCGAACAGCACAGCGATGTCGGCGCCGGAGCCACGCCCGGCAGCGAGTTTGTCCATGCGCCTTGCCAGGAGTTCAGTGCCGACCCGACATGGCGTACAAAAACCGCAGCTCTCGTGCGCAAAAAAATGGGCAAAGGCACGCGCCACTTCGAACATGTCGCGCGAAGCGTCAAACACCATGAAAGCGCCGGCTGTGGGCAGGTCCTCAAAGGCGATGCGACGACCGAAATCGGACCTCGAAAGACAGACACCGGAGGGGCCGCCAAGTTGCACCGCCTGCGCATCCAGCGCCCCGCAGTCCTGCAGGATGCGTTCGACCGTTGTGCCAAACGGGTACTCGTACAGGCCCGCTCGCTCGCAGTCGCCTGAGACCGAGTGGATCTTGGTGCCGCTCGACTGCGCCGTGCCTATTTCCGACCACCAGACGCCACCACGCAGCGCAATCTGGCTCGCAGCGCAAAACGTTTCGACGTTGTTGACCACCGTGGGAAAACCCAGATAACCCTGCTGCACCGGAAATGGCGGGCGGATGCGCGGCGTGCCACGTTTGCCTTCGAGCGACTCGATCAGTGCCGATTCCTCGCCGCACACATAGGCGCCGGCCCCGATGTGGATGTCAATCTCAAAGTCGAATCCGCTGCGCCCCAGAATGGCATTGCCCAGCAGGCCGGCTGCGCGCCGGCGTTGCAGTACCGATTGCAAGGACTCGAGCAGATAGCGGTACTCGCCACGCAGGTAAAGAAAGCCGCGCTGCGCGCCGATCACGTGGGCTGCCACCGTCATGCCCTCGAACACGGCGTCGGCAAAGCGGCTTAACAGCACCCGGTCCTTGAAGGTGCCGGGCTCTCCCTCGTCAGCATTGCAGACCACGAATCGCTGCGCGCCAGCTGCTTCGCGACACAAACCCCATTTGAGTGCCGTGGCAAAGCCGGCACCACCGCGGCCGCGCAGACCCGATGTCTTGATCTCGCCCAACGTCGCCTCTGCCCCGCGCTCCAGCGCCGCGCTGAGCGCCAGCCCCGGCGCCAGGGGCTCTCCTAGCAGCACGTCAGCACGGCGAATGTTGTCCTGCACTTCGAACCAGTGGGTTGGCCACTGCGCGGGCGGCACGCGCGCAAGGATCAACTCGGCGATTTGTGCCACGCGGTCGCCGTCCAGGCGTGTCACGACATGGTGGTGGTTGAGCAGCAAGGCCGGGCCCTGGTCACACAAGCCGGTGCAGGAAGTTCTATCCACGCTCGCCAGTGCGTCCCTGCTCATTGCACCGGGCAGGACCCCCAGGCGCTGACAGAGATCAGCCAGCATGGCCTCGCTGCCAAGCATGCGGTCAGTCACGTTGTCGCTGAAAAGAACCCGGTAGGCGCCGACCGGGCGCTCGTGCAGAAAGCGGTAAAACCCGGACACGCCCTGCACCTGCGCCAGAGGCAGGTCCAGCGCCGCGGCCACCTGGCTCAGGGTCGCTCGCGACAGCCAGCCCAGGGCGGATTGCAGCTCGCGCAGAATCTGCAGCAGCATGTCTGCCCGCCGGCCATGGCGCGACAGCACGATTTCCAGCAGGTCTTGCTCCGTCTTCAAGTTTCCACCGGCGCTATGCGAACGTTTCCGTGATCGACTTTCATGACAGGCAACTGGTTCAGACCGATGCAGCAATATCCAGCGAACGCAGGCGCAGGGCCGGGTCAAAAACATCACATACCAGCATGAATTCGTCCGCAGCGGTGGCTTGCGCCAGAGCGGCAAGTCCAGCGCGCACTTTGTCGGGCCCTCCAATCACGGCTGCGCCGAGGAAATCGGCGATGGCGGCGCGCTCTTGCGGCTGCAAGCCCTGCGCAAAATCCTGCACCGGCGGCTGCAAGCGCTTGCGCTCGCCAGTCAGGATGCCCAGCACTCGCCGGTAGCTGCTGCTGGCAAGAAATTCGGCCTCTTCATCGCTTGGGGCAGCAATCAGTGGCACGCCAACGACGACCCGCGGTTTGCTGAGCGTGGCCGACGGGCGAAACAGGCTGCGGTAAAGGTCAATCGCCTGGTGCAGCAGGCGTGGCGCGAAGTGAGCCGCAAAGGCATAGGGCAGACCGCGCTCGGCTGCCAACTGGGCAGAGAACAGGCTGGAGCCGAGCAGCCAGATCGGCACCTCGGTGCCTGCACCAGGCATGGCGACCAGCCGCTGGCCAGCTCGCGCCGGCGCCAGCAACTGCTGCAGTTCGGCCACATCCCGCGGAAAGTCCTGCTCGGTCTCTAACCGATCACGGCGCAAGGCACGCATGGTGAATGGGTCGGTACCGGGAGCGCGTCCCAGCCCCAGATCGATGCGGCCCGGGTACAACTCGGCCAGCGTGCCAAAGGCCTCGGCCACCACCAGCGGCGCGTGATTCGGCAGCATCACGCCGCCGGAGCCAACGCGGATGCGCTCGGTGCCACCTGCGATGTAACCCACCAGAACGGCGGTGGCAGAACTCGCAATGCCCGCCATATTGTGGTGTTCGGCCAGCCAGTAGCGCGTGAAGCCAAGCGACTCGGCATGGCGCGCTGTGCGCAGGGATATCGCCAGCGCATCGGCCACGGTGCCGCCTTCGCGCACGGCAACCAGATCGAGCATGGACAGAGAAAATTTCTGATGAGTAGTCATGACCTTGATTGTCACCCGGCGGCCATGCTGTGCCACCAGAGGCGGCAAACCGTGCACAGGCCGCCATCAAAAGATGCCTGTAGCACGCCGTCGAGCACCATGCGCGGCAGCGCATCGCCCGGCTTGCGTGCAATCAGATTCGTGCCGGTCGAAGCCGCCCAGACTTGAAACAGTTCTTCGGACGCAACCTGGTAAGTGACATGCCAGTGCGCCACGCCGCCGTCAGGGCCTGATGACAAGACTTCATAAGAGAGTTCAATGTCCTCCTGCAGCTTGATGCGCTGCCAGTAGGCTGCCAGTTGCGCATGACCGCGCTGCACAGCAAAAGGCGTGTTGTGATAGACGCCGTCCTCGGCAAAGAGCGCACAGAACGCATCGGCATCCTTGCCCTCCCAAGCGTTCTTGTAACCCTGCATGAACTGTTCGATGTCCACTTTAGCCTCCGTTATGTTGACGCTGATCCTACTATGGTCGCATCCTAGTGAGTGTTCCGAAATTCGCAAGTCCGAGTGTCAGGCTTGTGTGGGCGGAGAGCGAAGCAATGGGTGGCTTCGCGAATGTCCCCCGGCCTGCGGCCTCCTCCTTGATTTCGCTGCGCCACCCACCGCATCGCCCTCCGCAACAAGCGTCTGTGGTTTGTGCTGCTCGGACGCCAACCGGGTTTGAGAGATCTGGTTGCTGGGGTACTCAGCGCAGCGGCATAAAGGCGGAGGCCGAAGGCCGGGGGACAGCCGCGGAGCTGAGTGCCCCGGCGGCCAGATCCACCCGACATGCCACGCGAAGGCTGGCTTATCGTCATTTGGGGAACTCTCAAGAAGTACCGGGTTGATGGAGCTTGACCGGAATTCGCTGGCGCCCGAAGTTGCCGCACTGCGCATCAAATCGGCCGGCCAACGCCGTGCCGCAGTTGCTGCAACACGCGTCGGCATTGAGCCGGTACTGGTTGATCTGGTACCAGTCGCGCACGATCAACGGCGAGTGGCAATTCGCGCAAAAGGTGGTGTCTCCCGCCTCATGGCGCACATTGCCGGTGTAAACAAAGTGCAGTCCTGCCTGCAGCGCGATGTTGCGCGCCCTGACCAGGGTTGCCAGTGGTGTCGCGCTTACATCCGGCATCTTGTAGTCCGGATGAAAGGCCGAGAAGTGCAGCGGCACATCGCTACCCAAATGCTGCACGATCCAGCGACACATGGCGGCAATCTCGGGGTCGGAGTCGTTGTGTCCCGGAATCAGCAAGGTCGTGATTTCAAACCAGACGCTTGTCTCGTGGCGCAGGTAAACCAGGGTGTCGAGCACGGGCTGCAGATGCGCACCGGTGAGCTTGACGTAGAAGTCGTCGGTGAAGGCTTTCAGATCGACATTGGCAGCGTCCATCTTGCTGAAGAAGTCGCGCCGCGCCTGTTCGTGCAGATAGCCCGCGGTCACTGCCACCGTCTGCACGCCTTGCGCGTGGCAGGCATCGGCCACATCCATCGCGTACTCGGCAAAAATCACCGGGTCGTTGTAGGTGAAGGCAACACTCTTGCAGCCGTGCACCCTGGCGGCTGCGGCAATCGTAGCGGGTGAAGCCTGATCCATCAGTCGGTCCATGTCGCGCGACTTGCTGATGTCCCAGTTCTGGCAAAACTTGCAGGCCAGGTTGCAGCCCGCTGTACCGAAGGACAGGACGCTGCTGCCCGGGTAGAACTGGTTCAGTGGTTTCTTCTCGATCGGATCAATGCAAAAACCCGAAGAGCGTCCGTAGGTGGTCAGGATCATCTGCTCGCCCTGACGCGCGCGCACAAAGCAGGCGCCGCGCTGGCCCTCGTGCAGCTTGCAGTCGCGCGGGCACAGGTCGCACTGGATGCGCCCATCCTCATGCCTGTGCCAGTAGCGCGCCGGGTAAACGGGTGGCTGCGTCATGCGGGCAAGGCCTCGTGCCACTTGGCCACACTGTAGCGTTGCAGTCGGATGGCTGGGTCCCAGAAATCGGCTGCCAGTCCGGCCTTGCGTTTGAGTTGCGCCATGAACTCGGCTGCGCCTGGCATCTGCTCCCAGACCTGCGGCAAAAAGGTGCTGCGATGCCGCCCGAACGAAAACACCAGGCCATCGATGCCAGGGCGCAGCTGCGCCAAGGCGTCAGCTTCGCTGGCAAAGTGCATTTCCTGCAGCGGCGAGAGCACAGACACCTCGACGCGGGTCATGGCAAGCTCGGCCGCTGTCAGCGGCTTGAAGCGCGGATCCTGCAGCGCCGCAGCAACGGCGTTGCCCTTGACATCGGCCAACAGCGAGCGCCGCGCTTCCAGCGAGCCAATGCAGCCGCGCAGTTGCCCGCGCTGTGTCAGCGTGACAAAGCAGGCACCAGGCTCCTGCAAGCACGACGCATTTTCAGCCGCTTGAGCGCTCAAGCCCAGCGCACTGGCAATGGCGGCACGTGCAATCGGCAGCAGGAGTTCGCCGACCGACGGTTCAGCAAAGGCGAAGGACGCATAACCAACAACCCGCGCCTTGTCACCCGCGCTGTCGCCGGAGTTGCACAGACCCAGCAGTTCCGGCCGCAATCCATGCTGACGCGCCGCCAACAGCAATCCGTTCACGGGCGTCGCGCCACAGGCCTGCTGATGCGTCAGAACGCCCTGAAAATTCATGATCTGCTGCGCCGTCTGGCGGTCTGTCGCCTGCGCCTGCGCGTAGTGCAGGAAGTGCGAGAGGTCGGAGCTGATCACGATCAGGGTCTCCTCGCCGCCCCAGAGCGCCTCCAGCACCTGTGCCACTTCGGCCGCGCTGGCATCACCCACCGCCAGGGGCAGCAACTTGAAGTCTTTCAGTACCGATTGCAGAAAGGGTAAATGCACTTCCAGCGAATGCTCCTGCGCATGCGCTGCCGCGCTGACCACGACTTGAGGCAGCGCGGCAATGGCAGCGCGCGCCTGCTGGTCGATTTCAATTTGTCCGAGCGCGGTGGCAAAGAAGTCCGCATCGGGCAAGGCCAGCCCCCTAACCGGCACCCGGTGCACGGGCCCCAACAGGACCACACGCCGGACGCTGTCACGAAGCTTGAAGAGCCGCCCGTAAGCCCGTGCGGCCGTAGCACCGCTGTAGATGTAGCCGGCGTGCGGCACGATGATGGCCTTGGGGCTGGGTGCATCCGTCGGTGGCTTGCTGGCGGCCAGCAGCGCCAGCACATCCTGCGTCAGGGTCTGTTGCTCTGCCGGATAGAAGGCGCCGGCAACAGCGGGTAAGCGAACCTTGTGCATGGAAACCTCCAGGGCTTTGAATCTTTGCTACAGTGCAACGGGTGATTTGCGATTTGAACACTTTACCTTGACTGCGCCCCGCAAGACCGCCGACGGCCTGGACCTGCGCGCCTTGATCGCAATTCTGCTCGGCGTGGCGCTGGCGTCGCTCGACACCGCCATTGCCAATACCGCCCTGCCCGCGATTGCTGCCGATCTGCAGGCCTCACCGGCCGCCTCGATCTGGGTCATCAACGCCTACCAACTCGCCATCGTCGCCACCCTGTTGCCGTTTGCCGCGCTCGGTGATCTGCTCGGGCCGCGGCGCGTCTTTCTGGCCGGTCTGGCCTTCTTTACCGTCGCCTCACTGGGCTGCGCTTTTGCCAGCGCGCTGCCTGCACTGGCCGTCGCGCGCGCCTTGCAAGGCATTGGCGCCAGCGGCGTCATGAGTGTCAACATCGCTCTGATCCGGCTCATCTTTCCAACGGCGCGGCTGGGGCGCGGGGTTGGTCTGAATGCCCTGGTGGTGGGCGTCTCGTTTGCTCTCGGTCCGACCATCGCCTCGCTGATCCTGTCAGTGGCCAACTGGCCCTGGTTGTTTGCCATCAACGTGCCGCTGGGCATGTTGGCGCTGACCTTTGCGCTGCCTGCCTTGCCGCGCGCGGCCGCTCGCGGTCACGGCTTTGACTGGCTCACCGCCGTGCTGACGGCACTCAGCTTTGCCGCTCTGGTGCTGGCGCTGGGCGCGGCCGCGCAGGGGGAGCCGCCTTCCATGGCGCTGACGGCGCTCAGTGTGGCGGTGCTGGCAGCCGGCCTGCTGCTCTGGCGTCAAGCCGGCCACCCGGCGCCCATGCTGCCGGTGGATCTGCTGCGCCGCCCGCTGTTTGCGCTCTCGGCCATCACTTCCATGGCCTCTTTCACGACGCAGGGCCTGGCTTTCGTCGCTCTGCCTTTCTATTTCGAAGAGGTACTGCAGCGCAACCCGATCGAAACCGGTTTTCTGATGACGCCCTGGCCCATCGTGGTGGCACTGGCAGCACCGATTGCCGGGCGCCTTTCAGACCGCTACCCGCCGGGCTTGCTGGGCGGCTTCGGGCTGATGCTGCTGAGCTCGGGTCTGGCCTCTTTTGCCCTGTTGACCAGCCATCCGTCGACCACCGTCATCGTGCTTTGCATGGCGCTGTGCGGTGTCGGTTTTGGTCTGTTCCAGGCGCCCAATATGAAAGCCTTGATGTCGAGCGCGCCACCCGAGCGCAGCGGAGGCGCCAGTGGCGTCATCGCGATGGCCAGACTGCTCGGTCAAACCACCGGTGCAGCCCTGGTGGCACTTTGCTTTGGTCTGGCTGGCGCGCGCGGTCCGGTGCTGGCCTTGGCATTAGCGGCCGGCTTTGCTGGGTTGGCGTCGGTCACAAGTTTTGCACGGCTCTGGGCCAGGTAATCCAGCGCGCCGGGGCAAACCGGCTAACATGCGGCAGCCCCAAGCCGCGCCCCAACCC